>Ga0310695_10007380_pt1 | contig 17567 bp, 13 predicted proteins | sample RumenRJG_04DNA_FD_203882 | JGI IMG/M metagenome (GOLD analysis project Ga0310695, IMG submission 203882) | Bovine rumen microbial communities from Lethbridge, Alberta, Canada - RJG_04 (v2) (version 2) | ecosystem: Host-associated > Mammals > Digestive system > Stomach > Rumen | place: Canada...
CTATGAGAACGGCGAACTTCTGAAGGCGATCGAGATCCTCAGAGAGGTATACGGAGATATTCCGATCGGTCTTCACATGCATGTGAACTCCATCACAAGAGCGCTGGGCGTCTATAAGGCGATCGCGCGGTACGCTGTGAAGATCGTTACAGATTATGACCTGACTCCTGCATATATCGATATCGGCGGCGGCTTCTTCGGCGGAGTTCCGGGCAAGACGACTCCCATGGAATATATCGCGGGAATCAGAGAAGAACTTGAAAAAGCGATCGACCCGGCTATGACGGCCCTGATCCTCGAGCCGGGCTCGGCGGCGATCGGCTCAACTGTTGAGCTGCACACTTCCGTGATCGATGTGAAGGATACAGCGTACGGTCGGATCGTGACTACAGACGGAAGCAGGATCCACATCGACCCCCTGTGGCTCAAGAAGGGATATATGTACACGACGGATTCTAAGCGGCCGTCACACCCGAGGCAGGTCGTCTGCGGATATACCTGCATGGACCACGACAGACTGATGGTCATCGAAGATAAGCCTGAACTGAAGGCCGGCGACCATATCGTATACCACCGGGTGGGTAATTATACAGTTACTTTCGGAGGTCCCTTTATCCGGCCTTTCCCGCCGGTCTATGTGCAGGCCGGAGAGCAGCTTGAACTGGTTCGAAAACAAATGACAATGGATGAGTATTACAGGATGGAGACCGTTTAATGAACTACTTAATGCTTAGCGTAGGACGCCGAGGCGAGTTAATGAAAGACTTCCGCCTGTCTATGGAAGAGGGATCCAGGATCATCGCTACGGACAACAGCCCGTATGCCCCCGCCCTTTATTTCGCGGACAAGCAGTATCTGGTTCCGAGGATCGATGCACCTGAATATATAGACACGATCCTGGATACCTGCAAAAAAGAGAAGATCAACGCAGTTACCACTTTCATCGATCCTGAGATCATGATCCTGGCGGAAAACCGTGAGAAATTCGAAGCGCTCGGCGTAGAAGTGCTGGCTCCTTACGCGGAGACAGCAAGGCTCTGCTTCGACAAATATGAGATGTTTAAATATCTTAAAGAGAACGGCGTAAGGACAGTGACGACCTGGGGGACCTTCGCGGAAGTTAAGGAAGCCCTGGACAAAGGAGAAGTGAGTCTGCCTGTGTTCGTCAAACCCCGCACCGGAAGCGGCAGCGTCGGCGCGAGGAAGGTCTCAGATATTGAAACCCTGCACGCGGCATTTGAGGAAGATCCTAGCCTGATCGCGCAGGAACTGATGACGGGCGAGGGATGTTTTGACCTGGACGCGGACGTCTATGTCGATACCATCTCCCATGAGCCGGTAGCCATCTTCTCCAAGAAGAAGATTTCGACTACCATAGGCGGCGCCAACAAGACGATCTCCTTCAAGGACGAGCGTCTGTTCGAGTTTGTGCTCGACGCCTTTAAATGCTTTAAATTCAACGGCCCTCTGGACGCCGATTTCTTCTACAAAGACGGTGAATACTACCTGTCCGAGATCAATCCTAGATTCGGCGGAGCGTATCTGCACGCGTATGGCGCGGGCGTCGATTTCATCAAACTTATCGACAACAACCTGCGCGGCGAGACCAATCAGAGCATCATCGGACAGTATGAAGAGGATGTAGTCATGATGATGTATGACAGCGTGGTGATCGGGAAGAAAACCGGAGATCTTCTTGAGCCGTATCACATTCCCGCGTCACAGGGATAAGGGGACCATGTATGGATATTCTTATCATCTCTGAGTTCTGTGAGGACTTCTCCCAGGCGGATAACGACAGATTTCTGTACCTGACCAAGATGTTGGCGGGAGTAGTGGGAGACGAAGCGGATCCGGAGGACACAGTGGAGCTTGTTACAAGCTCTTTCTACCATTACGCGAAGAAGAGCAGGAGAAAGCCCTCTTATCCCTGGCCTTTCAAGATCACTTTTATAGAGGAACCGGGATATCCAAGGAATGTGTGCCTTAAGCGCTTCTACAGCCACCACATCTGGGGAAAGAATGTCGTGAAGTACCTCGAAAAGCGCGGCAGGAAACCCGATGTGATCTATTGCGCAGTCCCGTCCCTGACCTGTCCGGACCTGGTGGCAAAATATTGCCAGAAGAATAATATTCGCTTCGTCATTGACGTCCAGGACCTCTGGCCGGAAGCCTTCAAGATGCTCGTCAATGTGCCGGTAATAAGCGACACGGCGTTCGCGCCGCTTATGGCGATGGCAAACGGAATATACAAGCGCGCCGACGCAATCTGCGCAGTATCGGATTCTTACTGCAGGAGAGCGGCGAAGGTAAACAAAAAGGTCACGGAGACCACAACGGTATTTCTGGGGACAGACCTGGAGATCTTCGACAGGTACGCAGCTGAGAAGCCAAGTATCGAGAAGAAGGACGGAGAAGTATGGCTCGGCTATTGCGGAACGCTGGGAAGTTCCTACACGATCCCGGTCGTAATTGACGCTCTCGATATTTTGAAAGATCCGAAGATCAGATTCATCGTCATGGGAGACGGCCCGCTGATGGAGGAGTTCAGGGAGTATTCCGAGAGCAAAAAAGTGAACGCCCTGTTCACAGGACGCCTTCCCTATAACGAAATGTGCGCCCTGCTCAAATCCTGTGACATAACCGTAAATCCGATCAGGAGCAGCTCCGCGGCGACAATAATCAACAAGCATGGCGATTACGCCGCGTCAGGCCTTCCTGTGATCAACACACAGGACAGTGAGGAGTACAGAAACCTGATCGACGAGTATCAGATGGGATTTAACTGCAGCAACGACGACGCGGAGGATATCGCGAATAAACTCAGGGAACTGGCCGACAATAGGGAACTGCGGATCCAGATGGGAGCCGGCTCCCGCCGGTGCGCCGAAGAGCGTTTTGACCGCAAGACAAGCTATAAGAAACTGGTCAGAGCGATCAGGTCACAGTGATTTCCAGGGTGTCCGGATTTTGGACCTGAGTTTCTTTTTTTATAAGTTGCACTATCTTTTTAAGTGCAAATAGTAGAGAATAGATAAAGAGAGTCAAAGCGTATATAAGGAGTCTCTATTATGGCAAATAAAGAACAGAGGCAAACCGATAACAACAGCAAACCGGTGACATACAGTTATACCGGCGAGAGCAGGACCTATAAGGACGGAAGAGGCAGAACCGCGCACAGGACAGTCGTGCGTCTGGTCAAGCTTCTGGACGTGATACTGGTCTCGATCCCTTATGCGGTCGCTTGGATGCATTACTATTCCAGTCAGGTGTACGCCATACATTTCTACCGGAAAGGAAACTGGGTAGTTATCGCACTCTTTGTTTTCTTATACTACATCTTGTCGCATCTATACTCAGGGTACACGATCCATATCAGTACGATTTCTGAAATTGTGTATGCACAGATACTGGGCGCTGTGATCGCGGACGGCATTATGTACGTCATCATGTGGCTGCTGATCCGTTTTCTTCCCAACATACCGGTCATGCTTATGGTAGCCGCGGCACAGGTGGTTATGATTGTCTTGTGGGCAGTGTGCGCGCATAAGTGGTATTTTGCCAACAATCCTCCGATCCCGACGGCAGTCATCTACGACGAACTGGAGGGCGTGGAGGCTCTGGTCTCCCAGTACGGCCTGGACAAGCATTTCAAGATCATAAGGAAGCTGCACATCAATGAACTCTATGGAGACAATTGGATGAACTTGTCTCAGGAGGAAAGAGATGCGCAGGAGCGTATGCTCATTCCGGCGGCTCTGGAAGGCGCGGATGCAGTATTTCTCTGCTCCCTGCACAGCCACGACCGCAACCAGATCGTCAAGTACTGCGTCCACAAGGACATCGTGACCTGGTGCATCCCCAGGATCGGCGACGTGATCATGTCGGGAGCGGAGCAGGCACATCTGTTCCATCTACCCATGCTCAGAGTGGCCAAATATAACCCTACGCCGGAGTATCTGATATGTAAGAGAACTTTTGACATCGTTGTCTCCGGACTGGCGCTGATCCTTTTCTCTCCGCTGATGGTCATACTGGCTATTATTATAAGGAGAGACGGCGGTACGGCTTTTTACAGACAGAAGCGCCTTACCAAGGACGGAAGGATTTTCGAGATCCTCAAATTCCGCTCTATGAGAATGGACGCTGAGAAGGACGGCGTAGCGAGACTCTCCTCCGGAGAAGCGGACCCCCGGATCACAAAGGTGGGCCGTTTTATCAGAGCCTGCCGCTTTGACGAGCTTCCGCAGCTCATTAATATTCTCAGGGGCGACATGAGCATAGTCGGCCCCCGCCCCGAGAGACCTGAGATCGCCGAGCAGTACAAGAAGGAGCTTCCTGAGTTTGACCTCCGCCTTCAGTGTAAGTGCGGACTTACAGGTTATGCGCAGGTCTACGGCCAGTACAACACGACGCCATACGACAAACTGCTGATGGACCTGATGTATATCGCACGTCCCAGTTTTATTGAAGATCTGAAGATCTGCTTCGCGACGGTAAAGATCCTGTTTGAGAAGGAATCCACGGAAGGCGTTGCGGAAGGACAGACAACCGCCAGCAAAAGCAGCAAAAAATGAATGAAAAGCGTGAGGAAAAATGAAAGCAGGTTTAGTTTCCATTATCACACCTTGCTATAACGGTGAAAAATATATCAGAGAGACGATCGACTCTGTGATCGCACAGACTTACCCGGATTGGGAAATGATCATTGTGGACGACGGCTCCAAGGACAATTCAGCAGCCATCGTCAGGGAGTATGCGGATAAGGATCCAAGGATACAGCTGATCCAACAGGCAAACGCCGGATCCGCGGCGGCTCGCAACAACGGGATCAGAAGAGCAGAAGGACAATATATCGCGCTTCTGGACGCGGATGACCTGTGGCACCCGGATTTCCTGAAGAAACAGATCGAGTTCATGAAAAGAAAGGACGCGGTCTGTGTTTACTGCTCTTACCGCAGAATAGATGAGAACTCAAGGGAGATCATGCGGCCCACATACGCCAAGGAAGTGATCACCACCAAGGACATGAAGGTGATGAACCAGATTGGATGTCTGTCAGGACTCTATGATTCGTCCAGACACGGAAAGATCTATCTCAAGGAGTCCCTTAAGAGTATCCGCGACGATTACGCCTACTGGTACGACATTGTGGCGCTGGAAGACCGGGCGTTTGGAAACAAGGAAATTCTGGCGGATTACCGCGTGCTCAGCAGCAGCACGACAGGCAACAAGAAAAAGCTTATTAAGAAGCAGTATCAGTTCTACAGACAGTACCTGAAAGAAAACCCGGTAACTGCGGCGATCAATGTGGTGAGATGGGGACTTGCGGGACTGCGGAAGTTCTCGAAATGATGTGACAATGATATGCTGCCGGATGAGCAGTATTGTGGAGGTTGGATTTGGCAAACGAAGTGATCAGTATAATCATACCGGTCTATAAAGCGGAGAAATATCTGGACCGCTGCCTTAATTCGGTCCTTAACCAGACCTTTCGGGACCTGGAGGTCATCCTGATCGATGACGGCTCTCCGGACAGGTCGCCGCAGCTGTGCGATGAGTGGGCTCTGAAGGACCCGCGCATCAAGGTGATCCATAAAGAGAACGGCGGACCCAGTTCCGCCAGGAACGCAGGTCTTAATGAGGCCACCGGAGCATATATCGGATATGTGGATTCGGACGACTGGATCCTGCCGACGATGTTTGAAACCCTTTACAGCGCGATCCAGAGGTACGACGCGGAGTTCGCGGAATGTGAACTGCAGATCTGTAAAAGTGAAGAGGATCCGATCATTCAGCCGGAGCTGAAAGAAACTGTTATGGATAACAGAGAAATCATGGAGACCTTCTTCCGTGTCAAGTCTCAGGATATTCCGTATTGTACCTGCGGCAAACTCTGTAAAAAGGAAATGCTGGAGGGAATCCGTTTCTGGGAAGGAATGCGGTTCGAAGATATTGATTACAACTATTGGATTTCGATCAATTGTAATAAGGGCGTACACATCAATCAGATCTATTACTGCTGGTTCTACAATGTGGGAAGCATTACCAGAGCGGGACTGATCCCCGAAGATATGCAGCTGATCAAGATCTGGAACAGGATCCGCAAGGATTGCAAAAAGAATCACCCGCAGTACGCGTACTACGCGGAGATGAACTATGAGCGGGCGTTTATGGGACTTTTAGCCAAGGGCTGCAAATTCGGCGTCTCTGAGAATTACACGAACTGGCCCGCCGACAGAGCTTACCTTCTCAAGAATCTTCGCAGATTTTATAAAAGACTATTGAAATGGAAGATGCCCAAGTCGAGGAAGCTCCTTCTGACCGCTCTGTGCGTCAATCCCGCTATTGTTTCGCTGCCTTTTGAAGTCAGAAACATCATTACGAAAGCTAAGGAATGAGGATATGGACAAGAAACTGCTCACAATCTCAATTGCCGCATATAACGTGCAGAACTACATTACAGAAACGCTGACTCCCTTTCTGGATGAAAAATACAATGACATGCTGGAAGTCTTCGTGATCGACGACGGCGGAAAGGATTCAACGGCACAGATCGCAAAGGGCTTTGCCGAGAGATTTCCGCAGATCATAAATGTCGTCCACAAGGAGAACGGGGGATGGGGATCAACGGTCAATACCGGGATCGGTCTGGCGAGCGGTAAGTATTTCAAACTCCTTGACGGAGATGACTTTTTTGACACGGAGGAACTGGACCGACTTCTGAAAAATCTTCAGAAGATCGACGCCGACCTGATTCTGACTCCTTACTACCGCTTTGACGAAGTATCGAAGGAAAAAACGAAGATATATCCTTTTGACACAGACGTGAAGTATCTGCAGAACTACAGTGCTGAGGAGGCATGCAGGCACATCACGGATATCGCCATGCACGGCTGCGTATTCCGGACAGAGGTTTTAAAGCAGAACGACGTGACGATCACGGAGAAGTGCTTCTATACTGACGTCGAATACATCTGCAAGGGCCTGGCGTTTTGCAAAACGGTCTGCTTTGCGGATAACGCGGTTTACATGTACAGAGTTTCCGTGAGCGGCCAGAGCGTCAGCGTGGAAGGCGTGAAGAAGCATTATAAGGACTACCTTAAAGTTGTGAGGGCTCTCATCGACTTCTACAGAAAAACGCCTATGGAGGAATCGGTCGCGGAGGTTCTGCATAAGAGAATCTGCGAGTCCATTGCGGCATATTACGGGTGCCTGTATATTATCGGAACAACACGCAGGAACAGGGAAAGAGTGGTCGCGTTTGATAAAAAACTCAAAATAGAGTATCCGGATTTTTATGACAGTAAGAGCCGTTTTGTGAACATCTGCAGGAAACTTAATTTCAGATTCTTCAAATTGTGCGCGATCTACAGAAGAAAAACATTTGCGCTGTGACGCACCGGGCGGACAGGTAACCTATGGAACTTATTGTATCTGCACTGTTTTTGTTATGTGCACCTTTATCAATAGCATTATATTTCCTCGGGATGGCTTACCGGCCGGAGGTATGGAAAAAATACACATTTCTGCTCGTCCTTTCTCTTTTTTCTTTCGCATACGCATATAAGCCGTTCGGATCGCCCGACCTGGTCCGATACTTCGAACAGCTCGACGAGTGCGCGAAAAGGAGTCTGGGCGAGGTTTTTGTGTTCTTTGACGACAGTCTGTACCTCAAGAACATATTGTTCTGGGTGATCGCCAAGCTCGACCTGCGGCAGCTGCTGCCGGGTCTGACAGCCCTGTGCGTCTATTCGTCGGCCGCGTATATCACAAATGACACGGCGGAGCGCCTGGATGCAGACCGGTATATACTCTACTGTATTGCTTTCGAACTGTGCATGCTGCCCTTCTTTACGATCATCAACAATGTCAGGAACCTTTCCGCCTTTGCGCTGGCCCTGATGGCGGTATACATGGATCTGGTCAAGGGGAAAAGGAATCCCGGCGTCTTTGCGCTCTATATAGTGCCATGCCTCATTCACCCTTCCGCTATCCTGATGCTGGGACTGAGGCTTGTGGTGGGGATCGCACGAAAAGGCAAACTGATCATTGTTCTGGTAGCGCTGTTCACGCCCACATTCATTAATCTCTTTTATTCCTACAAAAATCTGATCGCAAAGCTGGGACCGGTTGGAAGAATTATAAACAGCGCTGTCAGACTTGCCTACAGCTATATGACCGGCGAGCGCGCGAGCGAGTGGGCCATACAGGTCTCAAGAAGCGGATTCCAGAAAGTCAACCGGCTGGTGATGATGTCTTTCTCGATTCTTGTGATCCTGTTTATTGTGATCCTGCAGAAGTATATTGAGACGGAATACAAGAAGTTCCTGGATTTCCTGTTCCTGATCAATGTAGTCGTACTTGCCTGCAAGATATTTGTCACCCCGCAGTATTGGAGATTTTCGGCGGCAGGCTGTATAGCGATCGCGCCGCTTTTGATGCTGGGGTTTACGAAGAGAAAAGAACTGCCATTCTATTTCAGGGCGGTATTTTATGTGATCCTGCTGTATCCGCCGATGGGGCTGGTGCTGCAGCTGTGGTACAGCCAGTATATGGTCGATTACACACAATACCTGCCGCAGATGATGGTAACGAATATATATACGATCCTGTGGGACGTCATCATGGCTGTGATATTCCATTGACAACGTGGGCCAAAGAGAGGAATTAGGTTAAGAAAAATGGTTGATCTGAAACTTGACTATGGGAAAGATTTTCTGGAAGAAGAAGTCAGATGCGATTATACGATAGACAGCGAAATGAAGCGGATCTGGGCCGTTGAGCTGGATCTGGTCAATGAGCTCAAGAGAGTGTGCGACAAGTATGGGATTCAATATTTTGCCGATGGAGGAACACTGCTCGGAGCGATTCGCCATAAAGGATTTATTCCGTGGGACAACGACATCGATCTGTGCATGTTCCGGGACCAGTATGAGAAATTGTGCGAAGTCGCGCCCCGAGAGTTCAAACACCCATATTTCTTCCAGACGGAATATACAGATCCCACTTCGCTGAGGGGCCACGCCCAGCTGCGCAACAGCGAGACTACAGGCGCCATCAGGATCGAGCTCAATAAGACGGCAAGACTTAATCAGGGGATCTTCATCGACATATTCCCGCTCGACGGAGTTCCCGAGGATCCGGCGACCATGGAACAGCACATCGACGACGTGGTATCGAATCTTAGAACCGCAAAGAAACTCGCTTCCATGACAGACGGCGTGCTGCTTGGCAACGCAAGATTCAGACCTCTGAGAATGCTCGCAAGACCCATAGCCGGAAAGATCATCAAGAAGTTCAGGAACTATGATGATTACTACAGAAAATACGAAGAAGAGTGTAAGAAATACGACCCCCGCGCGACAGAGAAGGTGGCAAAATATTTCCCCATTCCTTTTGTCAGGAACTGGGTCTGGAACAGAGAGGACTTTGATGAGGCGGTGGAAGTACCCTTTGAGATGATCACGCTGCCTGTTCCCAAGGGCTATGAAAATGTGCTCAACACCTGTTTTGGAAAGAATTGGCGCACGCCGCTGCGCGTCGATACGATGCACGGAACCATGCTTTTCGACGTTGACAGGTCTTATAGGGAATACATGAAGGAAGTGAACAAAGGAGGACTATTCAGGTGAAAAAACTGACGATTATGAGTATGATCCTGTTTGCAGTATCAGTGATCATATTTGGGATCTTCTTTGTGAGAGAGAGATTTCTGAAGGACCGGACAGGGCCTGTCTTCCAGTTGGAAAGCGGCACGATCACGGTCAGCGTGAAGGACGATTACAGCGCCCTGCTCAAGGGCGTCACCGCTTCTGACGCTGCGGACGGCGACATCACCGGTTCCATCACCGTAGAGGATATCAGTCCCTTTTTGGAAGACGGAAGAAGGATCATAACCTACGCGGTCGCGGACGCAGACGGCCACGTCAGCCATGTGAAGAGAACACTACTGTACTCGGATTACACTCCCCCGAAATTCCACCTTGACAAGCCCCTTCGACTTCCCCGAAATACGGCGTGTCTGCCAGAAGGAATCACGGCGGAGGACTGCATTGACGGAGACGTGACGCCGAGCGTTTTGATCCTGTATGAAAGGGATTTTGCTCAGTCAGGCGTGGAAGAGTTTCCCGCGACGCTAAAAGTCACCAACAGCGCGGGAGGCACGTCATACCTTCCCGTGGATATTGAGATTTATGACTCTGACAATAACGGCGCCGCTCCGGAACTGCTTATCACGGATTATCTCGTTTACATCGATAAGGATTCCGTTTTTGACCCGAAGACATATCTGAAATCAGCGGTAATTGGCGGAGTAAACTATACTTTCACGGAGAACAGCAGCGTTGAGACTCCTGCCGGCGACGAGACAGAACAGGCGCAGCAGATGCAGCAGACGGCACAGACGATCGATTACAGCCGCGTGAGCATTGACAGCGATGTGAACGTACACGCCCCGGGAAACTACAGAGTAAATTACCTGCTCACCGATACGGAAGGCGGAACAGGAACGGGTACAGCCAGACTCTATGTCGTGGTGACAGAAGGAGGATCGAACTGATATGCAGAATGATAGATACGCAGCCGGATCTGCCCGGGAAAGAGAGCAGGGACCGGATCTGTACAGCATATTTCTCTATATTGTGAAGCACTGGCTCATTCTGATCCTTGTCACTGCTTCCGTGACGCTTCTTTCCTATACGGCGCTGTCTGTGCTGCATCCGAATTCTTATGCGTCTTCCGCGACACTGGTCATTCAGAATATGAATGAAAGCGGTACTTACGCGATGGACAGCACGAACAAGCTTCAGAACTTTTTCACAGGCGAGGAGATCAGAAACGCGGTCGCGAGGGATCTGGGGATGGATCGGTTTAACGGCTCGGCGGGCATAGAGAGACTGGGAAATTCCAACATGCTCAAGGTCTCAGTGCGGGCGGACTCTCCGACACTCGCCTATCAGGAAATGCAGTCGATAATCCGCAATTATGAGAAAATAGCGAGCGAACTGATCATAAATATGAAAATGGCAGTTCTGGAAACTCCCAAGCTGCCTGAAGCACCGGCAAATGCGAAACAGAACGTGAAATACGCACTGGCGCTGGGCATTGCCGCACTTGTGATCGTCTGCACATGGCTGGCGGCCAGATATTTTGTACGCGACGCAGCCCGCCGCAGCAGGAAAGCTGGCAAGAGAAGAAACTCCGGATCTTCAGCGGATCAAAAGGGCAGGATCGTCGACGCCGATATCGATCTGGATCCGGCCAGACTGATCATTGATGTCCTGGACGGATTCTATGAGAAAGCCTGGCTGTTCATTATCCTGATGATCATAGGAGGAGCCCTGAGCTTTTTTGCCGCAAGGCTCCGCTATACGCCCTATTATGAGGCAAGTACGTCTTTCACAGTCAATACGGTCTCCAGACTCAGCGATAAGAGTAATGTACGGAGATACGCCCTTGCAACCACAATGGGTTATTCATTCCCTTATGTCCTCAAAAGCGATACGCTTAAGAACATGGTGGAGCAGGACATGAAATCCAGGAATCCTGAAGGATCGGAAACCTATTCCGCCTCGATCTCAGCCTCTAACATTGAAGAGACCAACCTCGTTACACTCAAAGTCCGGTCATCTGACCCGCAGTACGCCTACGACGCGATGCAGTCCGTGCTGCGCAACTATCCTTCGGTCAGCAACAAGGTCCTGGGAGAAGCAGTACTTACACAGCTGGATGAAAGCGGGGTACCGACGAGCCCGGCAAACGCCCCCGCGAGCAAAAAAGCGGCAGCGGCAGGCGCGATCCTGGTATTATTCTTCTGTCTGGCCTGGCTCACCTTCCGGTCACTGCGGCAGTTCGTCTACGTGCAGAGAGCGGAGTGAGGGAAAGACAATACGACTATAAGAACATCTACTGAAAGACCACAAACAGATCAATCAAAAGGAGAAACACATTGAAGGCATTAATTCTTAACTCAGGTCTCGGCTCACGTATGGGAGTTCTCACATCAGAGCGTCCCAAGTGCATGACGGAAATCTCTACCGGTGAGACTATCCTCTCGCGCCAGCTCAGACAGATCGCGGATGCAGGCATTGAAGAGGTCGTGATCACGACCGGCTATTATGACGGAGTGCTGGTACAGTACTGCCTCAGCCTTGAACTGCCGATCCACTTTACTTTCGTGAAGAATCCCATCTACGACAAGACCAATTACATCTATTCGATCTACTGCGCAAGGGAGCACCTGGACGACGATATTATCCTGATGCACGGCGATCTCGTCTTCGAAAACGAGGTATTTGACCGGGTTATGGCGTCGGAAGTCTCCTGCATGACCGTTTCCTCCACACTTCCTCTGCCGGAGAAGGATTTCAAGGCCCAGGTCGTTGACGGGAAGGTCATGAAGGTGGGCGTCGATATTTTCAACGAAGCGATGGAAGCGCAGGCGCTCTATAAGCTTTTCAAAGAAGACTGGAAGGTCTGGCTCGGCAAGATAGAGGAATTCTGCGAGAACGACAACCGCAAGGTCTACGCGGAGAACGCCCTGAATGAACTGAATGGAGCAGCCAACATCACAGCCCTTGACGTGGAGAACCTCCTCTGCTCTGAGGTGGACAATCCGGAAGACCTGGCAGTGGTCACCACGAAGCTTAAAGAGATCGAGTCCCGCACAGTTTACATGTGCTTCTCCACCGATATCATCCACGGCGGACACATTGCAATTATTAAAAAAGCGCACAAACTCGGACGACTGATCATCGGCGTCCTGTCCGATGAAGCTGTAGTCAGCTATAAGCGGCTTCCCCTTGTCCCCGCGTCTGAGCGCAAGATCATGTTCGAGAACGTAGCCGGCGTCTACAAGGTCGTAGACCAGAGAACGCTCAGCTACAAAGAAAATCTCGAAAAATATAAACCCGCCATCGTAGTGCACGGCGACGACTGGTGCACAGGCTTCCAGAAGCCCATCCGCGACGAAGTGGTATCCGTACTGGCGTCCTATGGCGGAAGACTCGTGGAGTTCCCCTATTCCAGCGACCAGAAATACGAGGAAATCCAGGCAAGGACCAGGGCTGAGCTCGCTATGCCCGATATCCGGCGCGGAAGGCTCAGAAAAGTGCTGGAGACCAAGGGCCTTGTCACGGCAATGGAAGCCCATGACGGCCTGACAGGTCTCATCGTAGAGAACACGGTGGTCCATCAGGACGGCGGCGCGCATCAGTTCGACGCTATGTGGGTATCGAGCCTCTGTGACTCCACAGCAAAGGGCAAACCGGATATTGAACTGGTAGATATGACCTCCCGCTTCCGCACGATCGAGGATATCACGGAAGTCACGACCAAACCGATCATCTTCGACGGAGATACAGGCGGAAAGACGGAGCATTTCGTATATACCGTGCGCTCCCTTGAGCGCCTGGGCGTGTCCATGGTCATCATCGAAGACAAGACCGGTCTCAAGAAGAATTCCCTGTTCGGAACCGAGGTCATGCAGACCCAGGATTCGATCGAGAACTTCTGCGCGAAGATCCAGGCCGGCAAGAGAGCACAGAGAACGAAGGAATTCATGATCTGCGCACGAATTGAATCGCTGATCCTCGAAAAGGGACTCGATGACGCGCTGGAGAGAGCTTTTGCCTTCGCTGAAGCGGGCGCGGACGCGATCATGATCCACAGCAGGAAGAAGGATCCTTCCGAGATCCAGGCCTTCATCGAGGGATTCCGCGCGAAGGACGCGACCACTCCGATCGTGCTGGTTCCCACCTCCTTCAACTCTGTCACAGAGGAAGAGTGGAAAGAGCGCGGCGCTAACATCATCATCTACGCCAACCAGCTCATGAGAGCTGAAGTTCCCGCTATGCAGAAGGCAGCGGAAACCATCCTGAAGTATCACAGGGCAGAGGAGTGCGATTCAATGCTCATGCCCTTCAAGGATATTATCCGTATGATCCCTGTGGAGGAATAAGAGATGATCATTACTGCCAAGGATAACTACAGGGGACTTGACGAATGGCTCGCAGGCAGGGAAAAGGTCCTTCTTGTATGCGACGATTCTATCCGGTTTCTCGAGGGCTTCAACAGGAAGCTCGCAGAGATCGAGACGACTGTAGTCCGCTTTTCAGATTTTAAGCCCAATCCGCTTTACGACAGCGTTGTGGAAGGCGTCGAACTGTTCAAAAATGAGAACTGCGACAGTATCTTCGCTGTCGGCGGCGGTTCAGCAATGGACATCGCCAAATGCATCAAGCTTTACTCCAACATGCCCGGCGACGGAAAAGACGGCGCATGGCTCAGGGAAAAGATCGTTCCGAACGAGATCCCTTTCCTTGCAATGCCTACTACAGCCGGCACCGGATCGGAAGCAACCCGCTATGCCGTCATCTATTACGGCGGAGAGAAGCAGAGCATTACCAGTGAGAGCTTTATTCCGGCAACTGTCCTGATGGACCCCAATTCCCTCAAGACTCTGCCGCTCTACCAGAAGAAAGCCACCATGTGCGACGCACTGTGCCACTCCATCGAGTCCTTCTGGTCTGTCAACAGCACGGAGGAGAGCAGGAAATACTCTGAAGAAGCGATCAGAGAGGTGCTGGCCAACATGGAAGGCTATCTCGCCAACAGGGAAGAAGCCAACGCGGGAATGCTGATGGCGGCCCATAAAGCGGGTCAGGCCATCAACATCACACAGACTACTGCCGGACACGCCATGTGCTACAAGATCACAAGCCTGTTCGGATGTGCCCACGGCCACGCGGCTATCCTCTGCGACAGGGTCTTATTCCCCTGGATGATCGACAACACAGATAAATGCATCGACGCAAGGGGAGAGGAATACCTGAAGGAAACCCTCGACGAGATCGGAAAGGCAATGGGCTGCGCGGACGCCAGGTCCGGAGCTGCCAGGCTGGCCTCGATCTTCGAAGAACTGGATTTTGCCGTTCCCGAAGCCACAGACGAACAATATGAATTACTGAAAAAGAGCGTCAATCCCGTCAGACTCAAGAACCACCCGGTTCAGCTCACGGAAGACTCCATCGACTTGCTCTATCATAAAATACTGAGGTGACTTATCTTGAAAGTTGAAAATTTCGTAAATATCATCGGCGCCGACTTCTATACGGGAGTTCCGGACTCCCAGCTCAAGGCCCTGTGCAACTACCTGATCGACAAATACGGTATTGATCCCCACCATCACGTGATCGCAGCCAACGAGGGAAACTGCACTGCACTGGCGGCAGGCTACCATCTTGCGACAGGAAAGACCCCCGTCGTCTATATGCAGAACAGCGGAGAAGGCAACATCATCAATCCGGTGGCGAGCCTCCTCAACGACAAGGTCTACGCGATCCCGGTCATCTTTGTCATCGGATGGCGCGGCGAACCCGGCATCCACGATGAGCCCCAGCACATCTATCAGGGCGAGGTCACGGTCAAACTGCTGGAAGACATGGACATCGCAGCATTCGTCGTCGGCAAAGACACCACGGACGAAGAGATGGCCGCGAAGATGGCAGAATTCAGAGACATCCTGGCATCCGGAAAGGACGTCGCTTTCGTGATTCGCAAGGGTGCCATTACAGACGCCCCCAAAGTGGAGTACAAGAACGACAACGCCATGGTGCGCGAGGAGATCATCCAGCACATCGTCAAGGCGTCCGGCGAAGATCCGATCGTATCCACAACAGGCAAGGCCAGCCGCGAACTGTTCGAGACAAGAGTTGCGAACGGCCAGAGCCACAAATACGACTTCTTGACTGTAGGCTCCATGGGACACAGCAGTTCCATAGCCCTCGGCGTAGCCATCAATAAACCGGATACGCGCGTATGGTGTGTCGACGGAGACGGTGCACTGCTGATGCACATGGGAGCGATGGCAGTCGTAGGCGCCAACAGACCCCGGAACCTGGTCCATGTGGTCATCAACAATGGAGCCCACGAGACAGTCGGTGGTATGCCGACAGTAGCTGCTAACATCGACCTGGTGTCCATAGCTAAGGCTTGCGGATATCCTTATGCGGTCTGTGTCGATACCTTCGAGGACCTCGACAGGGAACTGGAAGCGGCAAAAGAGCGCAAGGACCTCTCGATGATCGAAGTGAAGTGCTCCATCGGCGCAAGGGATGACCTGGGACGCCCGACCACCACAGCACTGGAAAACAAACAGAACTTCATGGAATATCTCGAAACTCTGTAAGAGAGTTCCACACATTAAAAGGACCAGCGATTCAAGCGCAAAATAATAAAGCCCTGAGCTTCCCGCTCAGGGCTATTAGAATTTAGGAAGAAACTCATTACTTTTCGGCCATAAATGTACGAAAAATTAGAAATTCAGCACTCCTGCCGACTGCAGGAAGAGGATAAACATGATCATTGGCACGACATACTTGATCATGACCCGGTAGAGTCCCTTGAGACCGAATTTGCGGCCGCCGTGCTCGACTTCCTCGACGATCCAATCTGGGCCGACAACCCAGCCGATCAGGATCGCGGACAGCATCGAGATGAAGGGCATCATGAAGCTGTTGCTGATGTAGTCCATGAGGTCCAGGAGCTGGCCGATACTGCCGTTGGGCAGCGGGAGCTCAATGTAGAACCTGCTGTATCCCAGCGCGATGATGACCGAAGCAGCGGTGTAGATTATGGTCAGAGCGATCGTCGTCGGCTTTCTCTTTACGTGGAAGATCTCCATGCAGTTGGCCGTAATGGTCTCCAATACCGATACGCAGCTGGTCAGCGCCGCGAAGGCCGCCATCAGGAAGAAGGCGAGTCCCACGAACCTGCCCAGGTTCGGCATCGAGGCGAAGACCTTGGGCAGAGAGATGAACATCAGGCTGGGACCGGCTTTCATGCCTTCTACGCCCTCAAAAACGAATATAGAGGGGATTATCATCATGCCGGCGAGCAGAGCCACGCCCGTGTCAAAAAACTCAATCTGGTGGATAGACGCGTTCACATCCACGTCTTTCTTAATGTAAGAACCGTAGGTAATCATAATGCCCATGGACACGCTCAGGGAGAAGAAAATCTGGCTCATGGCGTCCAGCAGGATCTGCAGGAAGCGCTTGACAGTCAGACCCTCGAAACTGGGCGTCAGATAGACGGCCAGTCCCTGAAGTCCCGTGCGGGTCACGCCTGCCTCATCCGTGTGGGTGAGCGTCAGCGCGAAAATAGCGATCGCCACGATCATGACCAGCATTACAGGCATCAGGATTTTGGAACACTGCTCGATTCCTTTCTCGACGCCGTTGAAGACGATCCAGGCTGTCAGCAGCATGAAGATCACCGCATAGAAAGTCGACTGGCTCGGCGACGTGATGAAATCCGTGAAGAAGCTGTCCGAAGCGGCCAGTTTGTTCTGTCCGGTCAGGTAGACCACGATGTATCGCGTGATCCAGCCGCCGATGACCGCGTAGTAGGTCATGATCAGCACCGGAACCAGGAAAGTCAGGATCCCCAGGAAACTCCACTTAGGACTCATCTCGGCGTAGGCCTTGATGGAATTCTTGCCGGTCCTGCGGCCGATCGCGATATCGCTGGTCAGCAGCGTGAAGCCGAAAGTGAAAGTCAGTATA
>Ga0310695_10007381_pt1 | contig 17563 bp, 11 predicted proteins | sample RumenRJG_04DNA_FD_203882 | JGI IMG/M metagenome (GOLD analysis project Ga0310695, IMG submission 203882) | Bovine rumen microbial communities from Lethbridge, Alberta, Canada - RJG_04 (v2) (version 2) | ecosystem: Host-associated > Mammals > Digestive system > Stomach > Rumen | place: Canada...
ATCGAGGCCGTCCCTGCCTATAACTACACCGAGGGGCACACGCAGTTCCACCCCAAGGGACGCGACAACGGCTACATCCTTAACATCGACGGGTTGAGAATATACATCGCTGGCGACACTGAGGACATCCCGGAAATGTCAGCCATCAAGGATATCGACGTAGCTTTCCTGCCTTGTAACCAACCCTATACAATGACACCCGAGCAGCTGATTAAGGCAGCTAGAATCATCAAGCCCAAGGTGCTCTTCCCATATCACTACGGACAGACTGATGTAAGTAGCCTTCCTGGCATACTCAAAGCTGATGGTATCGATGTAAGAATAAGACATTACGAATAAGATATATGAACTTAAAGATTCAAACCATGTTGGGCGACATTGTTGTTCGCCTTTACGACGAGACTCCCATCCATCGCGACAACTTCGTAAAGTTGGCAAAGGAGGGGTATTATGATGGTACACTGTTCCATCGAGTAATCAAGAACTTTATGATTCAGGGTGGCGATCCTGACTCAAAAGGTGCACCTGCTGGCAAAATGCTGGGTGTGGGTGGACCTGATTATACCCTGCAGGCAGAGATCCTGGATGGCATCTTCCATAAGCGTGGTGCATTGGCTGCAGCACGTCAGGGCGACGAGGTCAATCCTGAGCGCCGCAGTAGCGGTTCACAGTTCTATATTGTTTGGGGCGATGTGTACAACGAGGGTCAGCTTCGTCAGTTCTCCAAGCAACTGCGTATGCAGAAGGTTCAGGATGCTTTTAATGCGCTTGCTGCCGAGCATCGTGCCGAAATCATGCAGATGCGTCGCGACCGTAATCGCGCAGGTCTGCAGGAACTGCAGGACAAACTGGCTGCCGAAGCCGAGAGTAAGGTGGGTAAATCAGGACTTACTGACGAGCAACTCAAGATTTACTCTACTATCGGCGGCACACCCCATCTCGATGGCCAATACACAGTGTTTGGCGAAGTAGAGGAGGGGCTTGATGTGGTCGAGATGATTCAGAACACAGCCACAGGCCGTGCCGACCGTCCTGTAGATGATATCGAAATGAGAATTTCGGTAATAGAATAATAGCAACGCTTAGTACTGTTCCTCGTGATCGTAGCGGGGCATGTGGCGTATCGTCATTCTGTGCACAGCAGCCTGAGCCATAGCCTCATAGGCTCGCTCGCTGGGGTGCAGATGATCGCCGCTGTCGTATCCCTCGGCAAAGGCCTTGGGATTGGTATTGCTGCGTACGGCTGCGTCGAAGTCTATGCATCCGTCGAATATGGGCGATGTGCGTAGCCACTCGTTAAACTCCTGTCGCATGCGGTCGCGATCCTCATTATATGTGCGCCATCCGTAGATAGGGAGTAGGGTGCCGCTCCACACCTTCAGCCCCATGGCTTTGGCGGGTTTCACGTATATGTCCTCCACGCCACGTTCCATCTCCTCTACCGTAGGCAGGTCGCTCCACGGGCGGAAGGGGTTTACATCCTCGCCCACGGGGTGGATTATGTCGTTGATGCCGTGCTGGATAATCACGTCTGTTGCGCCAGCCACATTCATCTCGATGGGGAATCGTGTGGCACCTTTCAGTCCGTACGCCTGATATGTTATGCAGTCGTACTGACGCAGTATTCGGGTACCGCTCACGGCTCTACGTATGATGGCAGCGTTTGATCCGAATGCCAGTTGCGCCATATAGTCGGGCCACGACTGGGCTGTGATCGAGTCGCCATAGCAAACGATGGCGCGATTGTCGGCCGATGTCAGCACATCGATGGTGTTAAGGAAGTAGAACCAGTTGGTGTGGCGTGTCAGGTCCAGAGGCAACTCGTCGGCCTCGGCAAAGTCGCCATACGCATAGAATCCCTTCGACAGCGGACCTGTGATGAGTGTGCCGCTGTTCATCTGTGTGTAGTCGGCCATATACATGCTCACCTCTATCGTGTCGCCGCGATTCACTGCGTGGCTGATAGCGTCGCTCTCTGTCTCCTTGGCAGGCATCAGCGTAACGCTGGTCTTGCCTTCGAAAGTGATAGGCGTGTGGCCCACCAGCACCTTGTTTAGCGTAACAGGTTCAGTACCGGTGAGGTTAGAGAAACGGAATCTCAACTTACTGCCGCTGAAAGGCATTCTTACCGGATATCGCAGTGTCAGATTCTTGGCATAGATAGCCTCGCTGCGGTTTGTTATCGATGTGGCATTGCCCCAGCAGGCCACCCATTTTGTATCGTTGTTGCTCATATCGTTTATAACAGAGGCTCGCTGACTAGCGGGCCTCGATTGTTGTTATTCTTGTTTCTTGATTACTATCGGGAACATCTTTACGCTCATGCTTGCATCGCGCTTGCGGCATTTGGCCAGCCACTTCTGGAATTCTGATCCCTTCAATTCGCGCAGTTGACCATTACCCACTGCATCGGCAGCCTTAACGAATGGCTGTGGCGAGAAGATAACGTAAACCTGATTCTGCTCTACACGGAACTGGGTGGTCATACGATACAGGTCTACAATGGGTTTCTCTACAGGTGCTGCCTCTTCTACATTAAAGAATACATAGCGCTCATTGGCCTTTACGCTGTAGATACCATCCTGCTGAGCACGATAAGGCAACAGGCAACAAGCCATATCGCCGATATCGACCAGATAGATGGCTACATAACCTGATACTGGCGATGTGAAACTTACGTAGAAATTGTCGCCCGAGAAGAAGGTGTCGTCTTCGAAACGATCTTCGGTACCATTTCGAAGTATCTGTACCTTGAAGTCTATCTCGTTTGCCACAATCTCGCGGATTCTGCCCTTACACCTGGCTGTAACCACCAGCGTTTCGCCATCATACTCTATCTGATACTGTGGGTCGCCGATAGTCTCTATCCACTCGCCCTTCACGTCGCTACCGCTGATCGACATGAAATCCACATCGCTCCGTCCGTTCTTATTGCTCATGCGGAGTGTGTTCGACTCGCTCACGATAGTACCAAACGCTTCGGCAATAGCCTGAATCTTAGCACGATCAAGGGCTGTGCGCTTGGCCTGCGACAGGGCCACATCCTCAGGGGCACGATATGTGTATTCGGCATCGACAGTAAGGGTCTTCTGGGCAAAAACTCCTAATACCGATACCAGGAATAGTATTGCAGATAATAGAATTCTTCTCATTTTTTACCTATTTATATATATAAGAATGCTGCAAAAGTAAAGATTTTCCTTGAATAGCGCAAATTTTGTGATAAAAATGTTTGTTTTTAACGATTAATTTGTATATTTGCTGCCATAAACGAATAAAACTTAAATATTATTTTAAATAACGACAACAATGAAAAAGGTAATCTCTTTACTCATTTTGACACTCCTGCAGGGAGGCGTGTGCTTGGCACAGAATCAATTCATCCGTGAACTTAAACAGAAACAGCAGCCGCAAGGATTCGACAACCACAGTTTTGGTGTGTTCTACTACAACGGCAAAAACGTGTATGCAAACAATGGTAACGACCTGAATACCGCTGACGATTCGATTAAGGATATTCGAATCAATCCAGCATACAGCTCGCTGGCAAGTCTTATCAAGACAAAAAAGGGAGTAGGATATGCAGAGATTTACCCCCTGCAGGAAAAGAACCTGATTATAGGAAAAATCAAGCTTAAGAACAATAGTATCAGCGCTATCGCTTACAGTCAGGATGCAAAGCAACTGGCCGTTGCAGCCGAGAGCAAGGATATATTCCTCTACGACACACGTGGCAAGGCTGTAATCAAGAGCTACAAATCAAATATCGTTCCGCTTAAGATGAAGTATAGCGGCAACAATTTCTTCCTGGCATGCAGCAACGGTAACACACTTGAGGTGCTGAATGCCGAACGCGGCACTGTACGCAAGACGCTGAATATGAGCAGCAAGATTAACGACTTTGCATTCGGCGAGAACAATAGCAAACTGATGGTTCTTACCGCTGATGGAAAGTTGACCGTATACGAGACAAGCACCTTTGAACCTAAGACTACCGTAGACGACCTTGGTAAGGCTATTGCTGTAGAGGGTAACCAGGATGGAAAATATGCACTGGTGCTGACATCAGACAGTCGTATAGCAGCGGTTAATCTGCTCGATCCTACAGAGCGTATTTTCATCGACAACAATCTTGGTGGTACCAGCGACATGAGATTCGTATACAGCCAGTTCGACAATCTATCATTTATCGTTTATAATGCAAACAAAGCACTTGTTTACCGTCAGATAGAAGGTATGAAACCATATCTCAACAAGATGATGAACACTGAACTGAACGAGAAACTGAACCAGTGGATGAAACAGATGCCAGGCGAGACTCTTGAGGCATACAGCGAACGTGTGAACGATGAGACCCGCGCACAGAAGGCCGCCGAGATTGAGCGCGACTTTGCCACAAAGATGGCTACAGGACTGCTTGAGACAAGCGACTTCCAGGTGGGCGACTATAACACCACAACCAAGAAGCTGACCCTGCACTTCAACTCGATGCCCGACATCTTCCTGGATGTACCTTTCAACGAGTTGGGCGAATTCGAGACCAACAGTCAGCTGCAATTCAAGAACGTTAAGTACGGACTGAATCCTGATGATAAGTTCGAGATGGTTTATGCCGAGGTTTACAACCCCGCAAACGGCAAGACCTATATCTTCGATAACCTGGCACGCCAGAGCCTTGCTAAGATGAACGAGGACGCTAACTTCGTACCACTCGAGGTTATCCGTGCCACAAATATGGAGGAGACTGCTCTGCAGGACATCAAGGAAGACATCATCAGTCAGGCCATCCAGGAGCAGACCATCTCTGACAAGACTCACATCTCGGTTAACGCCAACGCAGTGCCCGCAGTCGATGCTGATGGTAAGAACATCATCAACTACGACGTAGAGTTTACCTACGAGGTTGAAGAGGAATTCTCTGCTCGCGACGACTTTAAGCCAGGACGCTACAACACCGAGGAGTCGGGTGCAGCCATGTCGATGCTTAAGATTATGAAGAAGGCGTTCGAGGGCGACTTTGCCAAGTATACCGTTGAGGGCAAGCGCGTAAAGATCGCCATCAAGGGTACTGCCGATGCATCACCTATCGCCCGTGCCATCGCTTACGACGGACGTTATGGCGAGTATGAGGAGGAGCCTGTATATAAGAATGGCGAACTTAACAACATCACCCTGAATAAGAAGGACGGTATCGGCACCAACGAGCAGTTGGCATTTGCCCGTGCCATCGGTGTGCAGCACTATATCGAGAAGGAGCTGTCATCATTCGAGAAGATGAACCGCGACTACGAGTACCACATCGAAGTATCGAAGGAAGAGGGCAGTAAGTATCGCCGCATCAGCGTACACTGCACATTCGTAGATGCATTCTAAAACCTAACCATTTAATAGTATTATCAGAATTATGAAACAAAAATTAATCATGACAGCAGCCCTGATGGCCTTGACGCTTAGCGTCTCGGCCCAGGATGCTCAGCAACTCAAATCGTACCATTTCGTAGAGGCTCAGGGTGGTCTGCGTACTACATTTGGCGATTATAGGTTATTCAAACTCACTTCGCCAGCGGTGGCTGTATCATACGGCTATCTCACACAGCCTGTAGGTTTCCGTCTGCATTTCAGTGGTTGGAAAGCCAAGTCGAGTCCATCGTACGACTTTAATTATCTAAACGGTAATGCCGATATGCTGCTGAATGTCACCCATATGTTCTCACGTCAGACTGTTCGTCCGCTGAACATATATCTGATTGGTGGTGTGGGTATGGCCTATACTTTCGACCGTGAGACACCCGAGGAGAATTGGAAGCACAATGCATCGCTGAACTTACGCGTAGGTTTGCGTGCCGACCAGACGCTCTCAAAGCACTTTGGTCTCTCATTCGAAGTGAGTGCCAACAATATGGCAAGCCACGCAAAGGGAGCTACCTATCAGGAAGAAAAAGGTCTTGTAGCAATGTTGGGTATCAACTATCGTTTCGGACATAAGTATAATGCCCCGGCCATTACGGTTGCCGACCCTGTGCAACCCACTATGACCAACTATCAGATGATGACCAGTAGTCTGAAGGAGCAAATGGATACATGGCTCAAGCAGATGCCTAACGAGACCCTGGAGGAATACCAGCTGCGTATCAGCGATGAAGCACGTGCCGCTCAGGCCCGTAAGTTGGAGTACGAGATCTCTACCAAGATGGCTGCCGACATGCTGCAACCTACAGAGATAAGCTTTGGCGACTATAATCCCGTGCTGAAGAAACTGGCCGTTCACGCCACATCAATGCCCGACTTCTACCTGGATATGGATGAAAAAGAGGCAGCATCGCTCTATGGCGCAAATAATCTTCAGTTGAAGAACCAGAAGTACACGTTGCATCCTGACGACAGCTTCGAACTTGTATATGCCGAAGTGTATAACCCTGCTACAGGCAAGACCTACACATTCGACAACCTGCAGAAGATGTCGCTCAATGAGATTCGCAACGACGGAAACTATCTGCCATTGAATGTACTGAGCGAGGCCCAGATGAAGGAAACCAATCTTGCAGCAATCATGGACGATATGGTAAATCTGGCCAAGGACGACAAGGTTATCACAGACCATACCCATATCTCTGTAAACTCTGGTGTGGAAACTGCAAAGGATGCTTCAGGTCGTAGTATTATCAACTATAACGTAGGTCTGACCTACGAAGTAGAAGAGCAGTTCTCTGCTCGCGACGATTTCAAGCCTGGTCGCTACGTTACTAAAGAGTCGAAGGCTGCCGTGCTGATGCTGCAGATTATGAAGAAGGCCTTTGAGCAGGATTTCAATAAGTATCTGGCCGATGGCAAGCAGGTTATCATTAAGATCACAGGTACTGCCGATGCTTCGCCCATTAATCGTCCGATAGCCTACAACGGACAGTATGGCGAATATCCGTCTCAGACCGTATATAAGAATGGTGAGCCTATGAATCTGTCGCTTACCCGCGAGGAAGGTATTGCCACCAACGAGCAGCTGGCTTTCGCACGTGCACTCGGTGTTAAAGATTGGATTGAAAAAGAGATTACTGACATTAATAAGATGCAGCGTGATTACAAATACCAGATTGAGGTTTCGAGCCAGAAAGGCAGTAAGTATCGTCGCATCAATGTGCAGTACACATTTGTAGATGCATTCTAAACAGTTTAAATGTAATATATGAGTAAAAGAATCTTATACATTGCTATGATGGTTATCTGCTCATTGTCTGCCAAGGCGCAGACGATGGCAGATGCCGACGCGATGTACAAACAGTTTATGCTGATGCGTGCCGACACGTCGTTTACGAAAGAGCAGATCTACTTAAAGGCGCTTGAGTGCACCAGGGCATATAAGGCTATCCTGACAGCCACACCAAGTGGTGCCGACGGATTCGACAAGTGCAAATCTGTGCTAACCTCGCTCTATCCGTTCCTTAAGGGCGGTGCGGGTCACAGTTCGCAGGAGCACAAGGATTCGCTGGCCATGGTGTTTGCCAAGACAGCCATTGGCGTTGCCATGATGAAGGAGATGCAGAACGAGGGGCTGCGTAAGGATAACTACTATCCGCAGCTGGTGTACTTCGTTGCAGCCCGCACCTACAATGCCGAACAGTATGATGATGCCATCGTGTATCTTAAGGAGTATATGGACGTAACCGATGTGTCGCAGCATCCACGCGTGCTACAGTTCCTCAAGGAGGCCGAGGCAATAGTGTCGCAGCGCAAGAAGAGCGAGGAAGAGTTTGTTGACATCTACAAGGGCGTGCCCGATTTCGATGTGTTTGCCAAGGCATCTATCGAGAAGAGCATGAACGAGTGGAAGGTGAAGGATCCTTATGAGACTATCGAAGAGTATAAGCTGAGAGTGAACGAGGAGACTGCCAAGAAAAAGCAGGAGGAACTGCAGAAGATTCTGATGGACGAGTATGTGCAGCGCTTTGCCAAGCAGATGGACATACACAACTTGCAGATCAAGCCCTACGATGCCGAGAACCAGTCGTTCCTTATCGAAACCCCTTATGGCGACATCGTACTGCCTGTGCCCCGCGAAAATAATGAGGCGCGCGACTTTGCCGAAAACTGGAGCAGCGTGAAGGTTTACAATCAGAACTTTGTGATTTCAAACCGCAAACTGGCTTTGGCCGGTCTCACATTCTCTACTCCTGCCGGCAAGATCTATACCTATAACAACCAGAAGGCACTGGCCTATAACGAGACCCAGGTAGACGCTAACTTTGCCGAGATAGACTACGGCATGCTGGCCAACTCTAAGGGTAGCGAAAACAAGGCTAAGATAGGTAAGAAGGAGGTTGTGGTAGGCGTATCTGATGTTGACGTAAACATTCCTAAGGGCAAGGGTCATAACGAGAAGACATTTGCTGTGATTATTGCCAACGAGGATTACACCAGCGTGCCTACCGTACCTATGGCAGGCAACGATGGCAGGGTGTTTGCCCAGTACTGTGAACAGACACTGGGTCTGCCTAAGGAGAACATTCTGCAGTATCCTAATGCTACTTACGGAAAGATGATTCGTGCGGTGCAGGACATCACTAATATCGCAAGTGCATATAACGATATCCGTGTGATATTCTACTATGCCGGACACGGTATTCCTAACGAGTCTACCCGCGATGCATTCCTGTTGCCAATCGATGCCGACGGATCGCAGACCGAAGCCTGCTATCCACTTAAGAAACTCTACGGCGAGCTGTCTGGTCTTGGCGCCAAGCAGGTAGTAGTATTCCTCGATGCATGTTTCAGCGGATCTACTGGCGAAGGCGGTACACTGATGGCCAACGCACGTGGTGTGGCCCTGGTAGCCCGTCAGGAGCGTCCTACTGGCAATCTGATTGTGTTCAGTGCTGCAAGCGACGACCAGACCGCATTCCCATACAAGGATCAGGGACACGGCATGTTTACCTATTATCTGCTCAAGAAGTTGCAGTCGTCAAAGGGTAACGTTACACTTGGCGACCTGGGACAGTACATTATCGACAACGTAAAACAGAAGTCGGTAGTACTCAACCGCAAGCTGCAAACTCCTACAGTTACATGCTCGTCTGACCTGACTGGAGATTGGAAGAGTATCAAACTTAATAAGTAAAACAAAAATCGAGGCCCGCTAGTCAGCGAGCCTCGTTTGTTTTTATTTCATTCTGAACTCCAGCGGAGTCAGGCCGAAGTGGTCTTTTACGTATTTGCCGAAGAAGGACGGGTTGGGGAACCCTAGCTCGTTGCAAATCTGCTTGATGCTCAGGTCGGTATGCTTCAGATAGTAGCGTATGTCCTCCAGCACGTGTTCTGTTATCCACTCGTTGGCCGTTTTTCCAGAGTTCTTCTTGCAAATAGCTGTCAGATATTTGGGCGATATGCACAGGTCGTTGGCGTAGGCCTCTACCGGGCGATGCTTCACCTTGGTAGAGTGCAGCAGGTCGAGGAACCGCTGGAAGTGTCCGTCAGTCGAATTGATGTCATGATCCACTGCGGGCAGCATCGTCTTCATCGCGCCGCATAGTCCCAGAACGGCCGAACGTAGCAATGCCTCGATTATCTCTGTGTGATAGGGGTTGTCTGTGCCACGTTCGATAGACAGTGTAAGCATATCGTAGAAGTGGGTGTAGAACAGTATCTCGTCTTCGTCCATCGTCACTATGTGCTGGCGCTGTATGTACATCATGTCGTTCCAGATGTTTGTTTTTTCGCGCAAGAAACTGCGCAGTATGCGATTGGAGAGGAACAGTCCCTTCAGGTCGAAGTCGGGACTCACCATCACATCGGTCACCGTCACGTTTTGCGGCACCACTGCCATCTGGTTCTGGTGCAACTCCATGTGTATGCCATTCATCTGCGCCTGCACTTTACCCTTAGTGCAAATCACTATGGCGTTCATCGTTACGTGGGCCGTGTTTATCTGCGTAAATTGCTGTATGCTATCCACTATGGCTATATCGTTGTCAAGATAGCCCAGTTGGATATCATCATTGTTGGCCAATGTCTGAAATGTAATCTCTTCCTGCTGTTTCATGTTGCAAAAGTAGTCAAAATCCTGAAAAAATGATGTTTTATTTGGTGCTTTTTATGTTCAATTTCGTCCTATAATGTCAAATAAGTAATAAAATAAGCGAAATAGGACATTGATTGTGTCTGATTTTGCACTACCTTTGCACAAAAATTAGCGAGAAATCAAAACATAGTTATACATGAACAAAAACATTATGATGCTGCTGGGCGCGATGCTGATATGCAGCTGTACTGGTAAAAAGGAACAAGAAACTAAGGCTCCTATTAGAGTTAAGACAGAGGTCGCACAGACTACCACGAGTACCAACGGACAAACGTATGTAGGCATTGTCGAAGAGAGTGAGGCTACTGCAGTTAGCTTTACCGGCATGGGCGTAGTAAAGCGTATGCTGGTAAACGAGGGACAGGCCGTGGCCCGAGGACAGTTGATAGCCGAGATGGACGATACTCAGGCCCGCAATCTGCTTAGCGGCGCTGAGGCTCAGATGGCCCAGGCCAACGATGCACTTGAGCGCTACAAGATGTTGCACGACAATGGTTCGCTGCCCGAGGTGCAGTGGGTAGAGATACAGAGCAAGGTGGCTCAGGCCAAGTCGCAGTACGAGGTGGCCCGTAAGAATCTGGCCGACTGCCGACTCATAGCCCCCGTTAGCGGCATCATCGGTCGCAAACTTGTGGGCACAGGCGAGACTGCTATGCCGTCGCAGGCTGTAGTCAGCATCCTCGACATCTCTACCGTCAAGGTAAAAGTATCTATCCCCGAAGCCGAAATCAGCGGCATTGGTGGCCACACCTCTTCCGTTATTAAGGTCGATGCCATCAACAGCAGTTTCACGGGCGGACGTATAGAGAAGGGCGTGCAGGCCGATGCACTCACGCACACCTACGATATCCGCATCAGTGTGGCCAATGCCGGACGCAAGTTGCTGCCCGGTATGGTGGCCAGCGTGCAGTTCGGCAATATAGAGCAGCCCAGCAAGGGACTCAGTCTGCCCGTTACGGCTGTTCAGCGCAAGGCCGATGGAAGTCTGTTTGTGTGGACCGTCAGCGCCGACAGCACTGCGCATCGCGCTACCGTACGTACGGGCGAGACTATGGGCAACCGCATTGCCATCACCGATGGAATCAGCGATGGCGGCCGCATAGTCGTCGAGGGATATCAGAAACTGAGTGAAGGAACAAAAGTGGTTTTCTAATATGAAGAATACAAATTGGCTCCGATGGCCGTTGGAGCATTACTCTATAACACTGCTCATCATCGGCATACTGTTTGTGATGGGCATCTACGGCATGTACATCATGCCCAAGGACGAGTTTCCGCATGCCACCATCCGTCAGGGTGTGGTAGTGGCTGTATATCCTGGTGCCACCAGCGAGGAGGTCGAACAGCAGGTGGCCCGTCCGCTTGAGCGCTACCTCTTCACCTATGGCGAGGTAAATCGTAAGAAGACCACCACGCAGTCGCAAAACGGCATGTGTATCATGATGGTTAAACTCAACGACGATGTGAATAATAAGGACGAGGTCTGGTCGAAGATCAAGCACGGACTCAACGGGTTTAAGGCCCAGTTGCCCAGCGGTGTGCTGGCCATCGTGGTAAATGATGACTTCGGCAACACCTCGGCTCTGCTCATCGCCATCGAGAGCGACCAGCGCAGCTATCGCGAACTAAAGCAGTATAGCGACGACCTCTCCGATCGCCTGCGCCGCATCCCAAGTGTAGCTAATGTAAAACTCTTCGGCGAACAGAAGGAGCAGATCAGTCTCTACGTCGATCGCCAGCGACTGCAGGCCTACGGCATCGGTCAGCAGATGCTCTTCTCGCGACTGCAGGCTCAGGGCATCACTACCATGAGCGGCTCGATAAGCGACGACGACCAGCAGATACCCATCCACGTTGAGGCTCAGGAGAACTCTGAGGAGGAGATAGCCAATCAGATAATCTTCAGCGACCCCGTGACGGGCAAGGTGGCGCGTGTGCGCGATGTGGCAACCGTAAAGCGCGAATACGAACCCATGGCCAGCCGTATCGAGCAAGACGGACACCCCTGCGTGCTGCTGTCGATGGAGATGACACCAGGCAACAATGTGGTGCAGTATGGCGAGCAGGTTGACCGCGTGCTCAACGACTTCCGCCAGAACGAGCTGCCTGCCGACGTCAAGGTTACCCGCATAGCCGATAAGCCAAAAGTGGTGGCCATTAGCGTAAGCGATTTTCTGCGCGACCTGCTCATATCTATGGCCATCATCATCCTGGTCATGATGGTGCTGTTCCCCATCCGTTCAGCCGTCGTGGCAGCCATCACCATCCCGCTCAGCACGTTTGTCAGCGTGGCTATCATGTATATGATGGGCATCGAACTCAACATCGTTACGCTGGCGGCACTGATAGTGGTGCTGGGTATGATTGTCGACAACTCGATAGTGGTCATCGACGGCTATCTGGAGTATCTGGGCAAGGGCTTCAAGCCGCACGATGCGGCCATCGAGTCGGCCCGTCAGTACTTCATGCCCATGCTGCTGGCCACCATCTGTATCTGTGCCATCTTCTATCCGTTCCTTATCACTATGAAGGGCGTGTTTCACGACTGTCTTCAGGACTTCCCCGTCACCATTACCATCAATCTCATGGTGTCGCTATTCCTGGCTGTCACCGTCATACCATTCCTCGAAACACGTATCATCAAGCCCGATAAGGTTAGCACCGATGGAAATAAAATCACCAAGTGGGTGCAGCGCACGTACGATAAGGTGCTCGATTTTACATTTGCCCATCCACGCCTCACCATCTATGGCGGCATAGCTGTCATCCTGCTGTCGTGTCTCATCGCTCCCACGCTCAAGATACGTCTGTTTCCTTACGCCGACCGCGACCAGTTTGCTGTCGAGATATTCCTGCCTGAGGGTAAGGGACTGGCCGAGACCGAGGTGATAGCCGACTCTGTACAGCACGTGCTCCAGAAGGACGACCGCATCACCAGCATCACCGGATTCCTGGGCTGTTCGTCGCCACGATTCATGGATGCCTACGCACCCCAGATGGCTGGCGCCAACTATGCGCAGTTCATCGTCAACACCAAGAGCGACAAGGCTACACTCGACCTCCTGGCGCAGTATCAGCCACAGCTCAGCGAGGCGTTCCCCAATGCCTACGTCAAGTTTAAGCGTCTTGACTATCTCGAGGTGAGCGAGCTCGAATACCGGTTCTATGCCGACAACATCGACTCGCTGCATGTGGCAGCCGAACGACTGATGGACCGCATGCGCCAGATGCCCGAACTGGAGTGGGTACACACCGACTATCTGCAGCCTTATCCCGTCATCAATGTCGAGCTCGATCCCGTCACATCAGCTCAGCTTGGCATCACTCGCACCACGGCCCAACTGGCCCTCAGTGCCACATCTTCCGATCTGCGTGTAGGTCAGATTTGGGAGGGCAACTACGAACTGCCCATCATCGTGAAGGACGATACCGACATGACGTTTGGCGACATCCAGAACCTAGGCATCACATCACCCATGTCGATGCTGTCGGGTGGTGTTCATAGCGTCAACAGCACCGTTCCGCTTCGCCAGATAGCCAAGGTGCAACCCAAGTGGAGCGAGAGCCGCATAGTGCATCGTGGTGGCGAGCGCTGCATCACCGTCACTGCCCAGTTCGCCCAGGGCGTGTTTACTGCTCCTATCGAAAAGGAGATTGCACGCATCATGAATGAGGAGATCCTCCTGCCGCAGGGTGTTCGCACCGAGGTGGGCGGCGAGATAGAGTACGGCGACGAGGCCCTGCCGCAGATCTTTGGCGGAATAGCCATTGCCGAGGTCATCGTGTTCTTCTTCCTGTTGTTCAACTTCAAGAAGTATGGTGTTACCACCGTGTGCATGGTGGCGCTGGCGCTCATGATTCCTGGTGCACTCATCGGTCTGGGACTGATGAATCGCGCACTCGGTCTCACCTCCATCTTCGGTCTCATCACCCTCATGGGTATGATTATGCGTAACGAGATACTTATCTTCGAGCACGCCATCGACCTGATAAAGCAGCATGTGGCCCAGCATGGCGACTGGAAGGTGGACCGCCAGGCTTACAACGCAGCTGTGCGTCAGGCTGCCTACGATGCCGGCAAGCGCCGCATGGTGCCCATATTCCTTACCACGGCCACTACTGCCGTAGGAGTGGTGCCTATGATTATCGCCCAGAGTTCGTTCTGGATGCCGGTGGGTGTAACCATCTTTGCCGGTGGCATCGGCTCGCTCATCATGGTAGTCACCATGCTGCCTGTAATATATTGGAAGGTTTCAACTAAGTAGAATTGAAGAATTGAAAGATTGAAGAATTGAAAGATTGAAGTATTGAAATGAGAAAGTTATTTTCGCTTATAGCCTTGGGCTGCGCAATGTCGGCCTCGGCACAGACCTACACCCTGCAGCAGATCAAGGACTCTGCGCTGCAGAATAATATCGCCATCCGCTCGGCTCAGCACGGCATCGAGGCCGCACAGCAGCAGCGTAAGGAGGCATTCACCAAGTATTTCCCCAACGTGAGCGGCACCGGCCTGTGGTTTAATGCCAACAAGGGTATGGCGCAAACCACTGTCAACCCGTCTGAGGTTATCCCTGCCGAACTAGGCCCCGCTCTGGCACAGGCGTTTCCTGCCGAGGCGCTGGCTGCACTGGCCAACCCCATCAGCATCTCGATGATGAAAAATGGCACGCTGGGCTCTATTATGGCCGTGCAACCCGTGTTTGCCGGCGGACGTATCGTGAATGGTAATAAACTGGCCAAGGTGGGCGAGGACGTAAGCCGACTGCAACTGCAACTGTCGGCCAACGAAGTAGAAAAGACAGCCGAACAATACTTCTGGCAGCTGGCCTCGCTGCAGGAGAAGATGCGCACCATCGCCGCTGTCGACACCCTGCTGGCCGATATATATAAGGATGTAGATGTGGCTGTGCGTGCAGGTGTGGCCATGCGCAACGACCTGCTGCAGGTGCAACTGCGCCAGAACGACATCGCCAGTCAGAAGCTTAAGCTGCAGAACGGCATCACCATCGTGCGTCTCTTGCTTTCGCAATACTGCGGTCTGCGCGACACTTCGTTCGCCATCACCTTCCAAACGTCTTTGCCGGAAAATGTTGCGCTATTGGGGGGGAATGTAAACGGCCTCCCCGAGTATCAGCTGCTGCAAAAGCAGGTTGAGGCCACCCGATTGCAGCACCGTTTGGCTGTGGGCGAGAATCTGCCCAACCTGGCCGTGGGCGCTGGCTATACCTATCACAATCTGATGGAGAACAATCACTCGTTTGGTATGGTGTTTGCCACCGTCAGCGTGCCCATCACCGACTGGTGGGGCGGCAGTCACGCCATCAAGCGCCGCAAGATAGAGCACCAGAAGGCACAAGAGCAGTTGGCCGATAACTCGCAACTGCTACAGATACGCATGCAGAACGCGTGGAATGGGGTAGAGGAGAGTCGCCAGCAACTGCTGTTGGCCCAGCGCAGCATCGAACAGGCCGAAGAGAATCTGCGCCTTAATCGCAACTACTATCGTGCCGGCACCTCCCGTATGAGCGATCTGCTCGAGGCTCAGTTGCTCTATCAACAGTCGCGCGATAAGCATACCGATGCCTTTGCCGATTACCAAAACAAACTGCTGGAATACCGCCAGGCATCAGGACAATAAAATATAGGCTCGCTAGCAGCGAGCCTATGTTTTTATTAGATCTTGTCGAATGCCTGACTCAGGTCTTCGATGATGTCGTCGATGTGTTCTGTACCAATGCTTAGTCGGATGGTTGAGGGCGTGATGTGCTGCTCGGCCAGTTCCTCTGGGCTCAGCTGCGAGTGGGTGGTGGTGTAGGGGTGAATCACCAGACTCTTCACGTCGGCCACGTTGGCCAGCAGCGAGAATATCTGCAGTGCATCTATAAACTTCCAAGCCTCTTCCTGTCCGCCCTTAATCTCGAAGGTGAAAATAGAGCCACCACCGTTGGGGAAGTATTTCTGATACAGTTTATGGTCGTGATGGCTCTCCAGTGCAGGATGGTTCACCTTAGCTACCTTGGGGTGCTTGGCCAGGAAGTCTACCACCTTCAGCGCATTCTCCACGTGGCGCTCCACACGCAGACTCAGTGTCTCAACGCCCTGCAGCAGTATAAATGCATTGAATGGCGAGATGGCAGCACCGGTGTCGCGCAGTATCACGGCACGTATACGTGTCACGAAGGCAGCTGCGCCCACAGCGTCGGCAAATACTATGCCGTGGTATGATGGATCGGGCTTCGACAGGGTGGGGAACTTGTCGTTCTGCTTCCAGTCAAACTTACCACCGTCTACTATCACACCGCCCAGCGAGCTACCGTGACCGCCCAGGAACTTAGTGGCCGAGTGTACCACGATGTCGGCACCGTGCTCAAGCGGACGGATAAGGTATGGAGTTCCGAATGTGTTGTCTACTATGAATGGTATACCGTGCTTATGAGCCACAGCAGCCACACCCTCCAGGTCGAGCACGTCGCTGTTAGGATTGCCGAATGTCTCGGCATACACCACCTTGGTGTTAGGCTTGATAGCAGCCTCAAGAGCGTCCAGATCGTTCACGTTGATGATGGTGTTGCTAATGCCCTGAGTAGCCAGCGTGTGGGTAATCAGGTTGTAGCTACCGCCATACAGATTGTCGGCTGCCACGATATGGTCACCATTCTGCAGTATGTTCTGCAGAGCGTAAGTGATAGCTGCTGCACCACTGGCCACTGCAAGTCCTGCCACACCACCCTCGAGTGCTGCTACGCGGTCCTCAAACACACCCTGTGTAGAGTTGGTCAGTCGGCCGTAGATGTTACCGGCATCGCGCAGTCCGAAACGGTCGGCAGCGTGCTGCGAGTTGTGGAACACATAGCTTGTGGTCTGATAGATGGGCACGGCGCGGGCGTCGGTAGCGGGGTCAGCCTGTTCTTGGCCTACATGCAGTTGAAGTGTCTCGAAACGATAATTCTTACTTGTACTCATAATTTGTTTCCTTTCTATTTTTAATTGATTAAACTTTCTGGGTGCAAAATTAATGGTTTTAGAAAAATCTACCAAATTTCTTGTGTAATTCAGAAAATATACCTAAATTTGCAGCCGAGAAAGAATAAAGTTCCATTTCGGGCCATCTCAAAGCCCCCAAACAGAATATATTTCTGAAATTTAATGTTTCATGTTTAATTTTTAATGTAAAATTGCCGATGGAATTAGACGAAACCGACCTGCAGATACTGAAAACGCTGCAAAAAAACGCCAAATTGACCACAAAAGAGTTGGCCGATGCCGTTCATCTCACCCCAACGCCCGTTTTCGAGCGCCAAAAGCGTCTTGAGCGTCAGGGATACATCAAGAAGTATGTGGCTGTGCTCGATCCCGAGAAGTTGGACCAGGGCCTGCTGGTGTTCTGCAAGGTTAAGCTCACGCAGATCAACCACGAGTTGGCCGACTCGTTCACGCGTCGCATCATGCGCATCCCCGAGGTAACCGAGTGCTACAACACCAGCGGTGCCTACG
>Ga0310695_10007384_pt1 | contig 17558 bp, 13 predicted proteins | sample RumenRJG_04DNA_FD_203882 | JGI IMG/M metagenome (GOLD analysis project Ga0310695, IMG submission 203882) | Bovine rumen microbial communities from Lethbridge, Alberta, Canada - RJG_04 (v2) (version 2) | ecosystem: Host-associated > Mammals > Digestive system > Stomach > Rumen | place: Canada...
ATCGCGACGACAAGCGTGTCCAGCCACTCGCGGCCTATCTGCTCGATCTTTGTCACGTTCTGTAGTTGGGAGCTTCCTTGGTGATGGTGATGTCGTGCGGACGCGCCTCCTTGAGGCCGGCCGCGGTGACGCGGTAGAACTTGCCCTTGCGCTGGAGCTCCGCGATGGTCCTCGCCCCGCAGTAGCCGAGCGACGCGCGCAGCCCGCCGCAGAACTGCGTCATTATCGACTTGACGCGGCCGGAGTACGGGACCATTCCCTCGATCCCCTGCGGCACGAGGTCCTCGTCCGCCTCGTTGTCCTGGAAGTAGCGCGCCCTGGAGCCCTTGCCGTTCTTGAGCGCGGCCATGGAGCCCATGCCGCGGTAGACGACGTACTGGCGCCCGTTGGAGTAGATCTTCTCGCCCGGGCTCTCCTCGGTGCCCGCGAGGACGGAGCCGAGCATCACGGAGTCAGCGCCCGCGGCGATGGCCTTGGGCACGTCGCCGGAGAGCTTGATGCCGCCGTCGGCGATGACCGCGACGTCGGTGCCGCGAAGCGCCTTCGCGGCGTTGTAGACGGCCGTGAGCTGCGGGATGCCGACGCCGCACACGACACGCGTCGTGCAGATCGAGCCGGGCCCGATGCCGACCTTGACCGCGTGCGCGCCGCACTTCGCGAGCGCGAGCGCCGCCTCGCCCGTCGCGATGTTGCCGGCGATCACGTCAATCTTCGGGTAGTGCCTGACGATGTACTTCGTCATGTCCATGATCCCCTTCGAGTGGCCGTGCGCCGAGTCGACCACGACGACGTCGACGCCGGCGTCCGCCAGCTTCTCCATCCTGGTGAGGTCGCCCTTGCCGCCGGAGACGGAGGCAGATACCCTGAGGCGGTACTTGTCGTCGCAGTTGTACGACGGGTTCTTGTTCTCGACGAGGCGCTGCACGTCGGTGAAGCTGTAGAGCCCGACGACGCGGCCGTCCCTGTCGACGAGCGGAAGTTTGCCGACCTTCGCCGCGCGCATGAGGTCGTACGCCTTCTTGAGGCTCGTCCCGGGCGCGGAGGTTATCGGCGCCTTCTGCATGACGTCTCGGAGCTTCATGGCATCCATCGGCGCGAAGCGCATGTCGGACGAGGTGATCATGCCGACGAGGCGCTCCTGGTCGTCGAGCACCGGAAAGCCGTTGAACTTGAGGCCCATGCGCCTCTTCTCGCTTCTGAGGAAGCTGATGTCGTCGTTCTCGTGGAAGCACACCGGCGTGGCGATGAGTCCGTTCAGGTGGCTCTTCACCTTCGCGACCTCCCTGGCCTGGTCGTCCTCCTCCAGGTTCTTGTGGATTACGCCAATGCCGCCGGCGAGCGCCATCGCGATCGCCATCGGCGCCTCCGTCACGGTGTCCATCGCGGCGGAGACGAACGGTATCTTCATCGTCGTGCGGCTCGTCAGCTTCGTCTCGATCGATGCGTCGTCCGGCAGGAAGTCGGCATACTGCGTCACGAGCGTTACGTCGTCGTACGTAAGGCCCTCGTACGGGAATGCCTTCATGAAGGCGTCCATGTGTCTGTTCATTCTCTGTTCTCCTAGCAGGGGGATTTGACCCCTTTTCCACATAATTATACCACAACAAGACTTTGTTGTCACACCTTTTGTGTGCATTTCCTCTTCGCCAGGGTGTGCGCATGCGGGCATTGCGCCGCAAATCGCCGCCGTCGGCGGAGGGATCGGCCGCCAATCCGCAAGCCTAGACGACCGGCCGGATGTACCGTGTCTTGACCGCCCGCCACAGCACCACGCAGAACGCGGACAGCGGAATCGCCAGCAGAAGCCCCAGCAGCGACTTGAAGACGACCCCCCAGAAGAAGAAGGAGAAGATCACGCCGGCGTAGCCGAGCCCCGTCTTGTTCCCCTGTATCCTGGGCGTTATGAGGTAGCCGTCGAGGAACTGCCCCGTGAGCCAGACGGCGATCACGAGCGACAGCGTTCCGCCCCCGCCGCCGGGGCCCCAGTACGCAAGCGGCATCGCTATGGGCATGCAAACGACAGTGCCGAACAGCGGCACGAGGTTCATCACCCCCAGCACGAAGCCGATCGTGAACCCGTACTTGAGCCCGACAAGCATGAAGCCGAGCCCGTACATCAGGCCCTCGCAGAGGCATATCACGACCTGCCTCTGGAAGAAGCTGACCACGATGTCGAAGAACGAGTCGATCTGCTCCGCGACGAAACGGCGCGTGTCATCCTTCAGGAACGGCATCTCCTTCACGTAGTCCTCGCCGCTCATCACGGGCCGCGTCACGAAGTACACGAAGAATATGAGCGACACGAGCCAGTTCAGCGCGCCCGACATGTAGCCCGCGATGGACAGGATGAAGTCCAGCACGCCCGCCTTGAGGCCCGCGATCCACGAGTCGTACGACACGCCCAGCTTGTTGAACATCGCTATCGCGTTGGGGAACGTCTCCTTCACCCACGCGGAGACCTTCGCCGCGCGCTCCGGCGCCGTCTCGATCAGCCCCGATATCTGGTCGACCGCGAACGAGCCCCCGTACCACGCCGCGATGACTATCGGGACAAGGACGGACGTCAGCATGGCGGCGACCGCCAGCGTCGGGTTCTTCACGACCTTCAGCCACCACGCGTAGTACGGCCTGAAGAACATCGCGAGGAACAGCCCGATGACAAGCGGCGTCAGCGCAGGCGACATGAACTTCACCGCCTGCACGAAACACCAGAGGATCGCCGCCGCGAACCCGGCGACGACGGTGAACGCGAGGACCGTCAGGGCCGTCGCGATCGTCTTCTGCTGGGATGGAGTGAAATCTATCATGCCCTGCCCCCTCTCGTCACAGCACCTCGCACTCAGGCAGTTCGCCGACTATCGGGCGCGCGTAGTCGAGGAAAGCCTGCGTCACGTCGTGTCCGTTCGCCGCGATGTACTCCTTCGGCATTGAACGCGTGTACTTCGCGGCGTCGGCAATGGGGCGCCATTCGTAGTTCACCCCGTACTTCCGCCCCTTTTTGCGCGTGATGGCGATGGTGCCCGTCATCGTGGCGCCGGCGGCCGACTCCTTCAGCGCCGCCGCGACGGCGACGAAGCCGGCCCCGAACGCCTCTTCGCGATCGACGTCCGACACGACCCCGGGGAACGAGCGCTGGAGGTATCCGAAGGTGTCGGCGCGGACGCGCTTCACGTTGGCCTTCTCCTTGAGAAGCCTCGCAAGCGAATCGCCGAGCGCGCCCGTGCCGGACATCTGGACGTTGCCGTGGGAATCCCTCTCGCCGGACCCGAGCTTCGCGCCGATCGGCACGCCGTCCCTGCCGCGGATGCCCTCGGAGACGGCCACGACGCAGCGGTCGAACTTCTTCATCGCGGCCTTGACGTCCTTCACGAACTTCGTCTCGCTGAAAGGCACCTCGGGCAGGTAGATTAGATGCGGGCCGTCGTCCTCGCGCACGCGGGCGAGCGCGGACGCCGCGGTGAGGAAGCCCGCGTCGCGGCCCATGATCACGTCGATCTTCACGCCGCCCAGGGCGCGGTTGTCGAGGTCGTCGCCCTTGAGCGCGCACGCGACGAACTTGGCGGCGGAGCCGAAGCCCGGCGTGTGGTCGCAGCTGCGCAGGTCGTTGTCTATCGTCTTCGGGATGTGCCAGCAGACAAGCGGGTAGCCGTCCTTTGCCGCCTCTTCGGCGACGATGCGCGCGGCGTCGGCGGAGTCGTTGCCGCCGATGTAGAAGAAGTAGCCGACATCGAGCTTCTTGAAGTTCGCAAATATGGCGCGGCAGTCTTCTGCGGAGGGCTTGCGCCTGCAGCTGCCGAGGGCCGAGGAAGGAGTGCGCGCAATGGCATCCATCTTCTTCGCGCCGATCTTGCGAAGGTCCACGTATTCGCCGTTGAGGATGCCCAGTATGCCGTGCCGCGCGCCGAGGATTCTTCCGATCCTCCCGGCGCCGGCCTTGCCCTTGGCGGCCGCGACCGCTCCGCAGAGCGATGCGTTTATCACCATCGAGGGGCCGCCCGACTGGGCTATCACCATGTTTCTGCGCTTTGCCATCTGATCACTCCCGTTGTTTCGTCAACCAAGTCGCCGACGCCTTCCGGCGTCATTCCATCAGGAAGCTGTCCTCGCCCTCGACCAGCGGCCTGCCGGACAGGAACGCGCCGCCGTCCATCGCGCCGCCGCCCTCGGGCTTCAGCACCGTCAGCATGAGGGCCGTGTCGCCGCACTTCACGACGGGCCCCGTGGACGGCTGCTTGTCCCGGTCACGGCGCACGTCCACGCCCGCGGCCGCGAGCGCCTGCTGGCGCGTGCGGAGCGTCTCGCACTTCAGCACCGTCCCCGGGGCGGCGTCGCGCCACGAGTCCTCAAGGGGCTTCACTATCTCCGCCTTCAGGACCATCACGCGCCCGGAGTTCCCCTTGCGCCGGAACCTCTCCGGGAGGAAGGTGTAGCAGCCGGGCCACGGGTTGTACGCGCGTATGCGGCGCTCGATCGTCAGCACGGGGTCCGCCCAGTTTATTAGGCCGTCCGTCTTGCGGAGCTTGCGCGCGAACGTCGCGTCCGCGTCGTTCTGCTGGACCTCCGGCGGAAGCGCGTTGCGGTTCATCAGCTTCAGCGCCTTCGCGAGCGTGACCCCGCCCGTCACCGCGAGGTCGTTCATAAGCCCCCCGCCGGTCGCGTCAGAGTAGATGGGCTCGTAGCTCTGGAGAAGAATCGGCCCGTCGTCCATCCCCGTGCCCATGCGCATCACGGTCACGCCGGTGAGCTTCTCGCCCGCGGCTATCGCCGCGACGACGGGCGACGCGCCACGGTACTTGGGCAGAAGAGAGAAATGGCAGTTGATGCAGCCGAACATCGGCAGCTCGAGGAGCGGGCGCTTCAGGAACTGCCCGAAGGCAACCACCGCCACGACGTCCGGACGCCACGCGCGGATCTGCGCCATGGACTCCTCGGAGTTCACGTCCTCGGGCGTGATGACGTCGACGATGCCGTGCTGGACGGCAAATGCCTTGCACGGGCAGGGCGTGAGAGCCTTGCCGCGCCCGGCCGGCCTGTCCGGCTGCGTGACTACGCCGACGACTTCCAGCTCGCCGTCCCGCATTATTGCGCGCAGACAGGTCGCCGATGCGTCCGATGAACCCATGAACACGATTCTCATAGGCGCATATTATATCACAACATAACAAGGTTGTCACTACTCCCTTGGTTATTATGTAATTGTGGAATTGTGCAAACAACCATTATCCAATGCGGAATTGATTTTCACTCAGACTTGACAACTGACCCCCGACACCTGACACCGAATTCCGCTATTCACATTTCCACAATTGCATAATTCCACAATTACATAATTCCATCACGACAACCTCCTCGTCGTCGAAATCCAAGGACGGGCCTCAATTCTGGCCAGGGGATGTATCTGGACCCGTCACAGTGGAAACGCCGTTTGTGCCGCGGTGGACAGTCCAGCCGAACTTGGACGTCTCCGAGTCTCCGTTGGGGAAGAGCGTAAAGCGCTGGGTGTGTGTGGCGAGCAGGTTTGTCTGCGTCGTACCATCCACCCACCAATAGAGCGGGATGCGGAACTCGAAACCACCATCCGACCATGGAGGCGGCAGGCCTTGCAGCGTGAATATGAATCCGGGACGATCCAATCCAGCTTGGTTCTCTTCGCCGATAGCCGTCACCACAAAGGCGCCAGCGGCTGCATCGTGCAGCGTATTAGTCATTATACCCTGCTCAAAATAACCCGTCTTGTTGTACACGGGGGAAAAACCTTCCATTGTCTTTAGCCCCACGAACGAAACATAGTCAGGCTCAATCTTCAGGTATATCCGCTCGCCGGCGCCGATCTCACCCACGGCTGGCGGTGTGCTTTCTGTTGCTATCCAGTCGGCGTCCGTCATTGCGACGGCGTTGGTGGCAACGATGGTGGGACCTATCACGGAAATAGGGAAACTATACGACGAGCCGTCGACTGTCAACGTCACATTGACAAGGCCGGGGGTGTTGGGAACAAAAACGGTAAAAGGATTTGTGGTGGACGACCCTCCACCATATTCCCATGACACATTTCCCGGCGCATTTGGTACATTCAGATTGACAGCTTCGTGCGGGCCGAACACATAGCGATACCGCTCCGTCGGCCAGGTTCTGTCCGCCTGGACGACAAGTTCCACGGTGCGGATCGATGCTTGGCAGTCAACCCCCTGCGGAACATAGTCGTTCGAGAACTTCAGCTTGAATATCGCGACTTCACCAACGTGAAGGCCGGAGACGTTGAACACCCTGTCAAGATCTCCGCCTCCGCCAACCACGTCCCAAGAGAACGGCAAGATAATCGGGCTATCCCCTTCCGACAATGTAACAGCCGTTCCTGAAATCTGCGACAGCTCCATGTTCCCTGCTCTGTTGCCGCCATACGAACAGATAAGCGACGACGAAAGCGGGCCGGTCGCCGCGACAGGCTGCCCATTTGTCCCAAGGTGCGCGTCCTCGTACACGGCGAGAGACGGCGATGCGCGGAGGTCGATGAACTTCGTGAGGTTCGTGTAGACGCCCTCCCCACATGAGGCGACGTCCACCCTCCCCGTCGTGCAAAGCCTCCATTCGCCATGTTGGCCATTGTCCCATACGCACTTGACGAATCCGCCGCCGCCATTTTCCAGAAACAGGCCGGCGTACTCTCCATCATGTATCGGCTCCACGCGGATGTTGTCGGACGCCTCCCAAGAATACGAGCCGTTCACGACCGGCGGCGTCATCACAGCATGTCCTGTCGCGAAGCTTGCGTTCGTGAATGCGACGCCCTCGATGCCCAAAGAGAGATGTCGATAGAAATAGAATTTTCTCTTCCCTGAACCGGGAATAAAGTTGCACTCGCAATAAGCCCCGTATCCATGCTTGATTTTATTCACTGGCTTAGTTGATTCGGCATGGACAATATATCCGGTGCGATACGGCATTTTACAAACCATATTTGTCGAATTCCCGGCATAGAAAGTGAATCCCTCGTTGAAAGATGGTTTACCTGATACATATTGACCCGTAATTTTGCTCCCTGAACGCACATAGAGAGTCAATGACACTATGTCCGGATCTATGGGCGTCGACGATGCAGCACGTAATCTTTCTTCTTTTCGATTTTCAACATACGCAGTAACATTGGCGTACAGGCTCCTAAACTTCACCACTGCATCATCTAAAACCGCCCCGTCGTCTATTCCATCCTCCCTAATATGTGGTTCACCGTAATCCGTGATCTCGCACGATTCCAAATTGACGTCAATGCCAATCTTTTCTATTTCTTCGCACAACAAGTCAATGTCATTGATCGTGAATAATTCTAGGCAATTTGTGATAGACGCATTTTCCTTGCCTATGTAAACAAGATTCGTATCTGTCGGCAAAACGTCAACCCCGGTTTCATAATATCCATCCACCGCATGCTTTCGCATATATATTTCAGCCACCTTCTCCCATAAGTCTTCATCTACATGTCTACTCTCACTACCAACCATAAATCTTTCTACCACAATGGCACTCTTGTTGGTTATGGCGCGAAGTTGGCGATCTGCTTTTTCAATTGCCGCAATGAACTCCATCCTCGTAAGTTGCTGGGGTGGCGGCTCATCTACAACCATGTATTCAACAAAGAACCACTCGTTCGTGTCGTATTCGAAGACGAGTTCGCCGGTGGCATTGGTGTGGCAGATCTCGGGATAGTTCTCCAGCCACCACTCCGCGTCCTGTTCCAGGTTCTTCTCGACGCGCACCGTCTGCCCGCTCGCGGCGTACTGCGTCATGTCAAGCGTCTGCGCGCCGAGCTTCACGAACGACGAGAAGCCGCCGTCGGGAATGTTCCCGTACGTGAACTCGAAGTCGCCCCAGTCGTAGATGGTCGCGGCGAACGAGACGAGGTTCGAAGGATTGCGGTTATACTCAAGGTTCTTCCACACGAACGTCTTCGAGTTCTCGTTGGTGACCGCCCAGAATTCGCCTATGCCTTGTACAAGTGAGTTAGTCGCGTAGAACGGGGCGTACGTCTCGTAGCAGTCCTTGATCCGCTGCGGAGTGTCTATGCCCCATGGCTGGGTCGTTACCGCGCCGCAGATTCCCGCAACGTAATCTGGCAGGGCCTCCCTGAAGTCATTGCACACGCTGCGACGAGACCACAAACTCGGCGTCACGGCGTTGGTCGGACGCGTGAATATGCTCAGGTCCGCGACAAAGTTGCTCGGCGCGAAGTAGCGGTGCAGCCCCGGCGCGGCCTCTCGGCGCGGAACGACAGGCGCAGGCATCGACCCAGGAGTGGTTCCCGGCGAACGGTCGCCGCCGCCCTTCCCGCCTGCCCAGAACGCCAGAGGCGCGGACATCAGGAGAAGGAACGCCGTCTTCGCGACGCCATGCCGACGCACTTCCCCTGCCACAACGCGCCAGGCTAAACGCAGCGCTAGCGCGGCGAACATCGCCCCGGCGACCGCCATCATCACGCGCGCCTGCCCCATGCTGAATAGTGTTTCACATTGCATTTCGCTCATCCTCCCGTCGACAGCTCACCGTAATTTCACGGACAAGCCGACTTCGCCCTTTCTGGCCTTTGTCGTTATGGTGGACGTACTCCATACACCGCGGGACACAACCCTGACAGAACGCCATTGTCGAGGGCGCGCCATTTCAATCCCCATAGCCAAGACAGGAATCCGCATCCCGTTTATTGCCGATTTCACAAGCAGGGAACCTTGTTGGCACAGGCGATTGCGAAATTCCATTCCAAGAACACATCGACCAAACGGCAAAATGGTTCCGCCCGGCAACTGGTTTTTAACGTCTCGCCCAGACACGAGGAGATTTCCTTCGTCCAAACTTACGACCAGATCGCGAAACTCCCAGCTTGCTTCTTCGTCCGTGCAGAACCAGACCTCGAATTCGTTGGTGGTGGTGTTGAGACAGTCGATTGACACCACAAGGCGTTCTGGCGTACCGACGTCAAGAACAGGGATCACAGTCCATGCCGAAATCTCGCAATCATTGAAAGACGGGTCGGGAAGCAAAACAGACGTCGCCTCTCCCGCAATTGCAGGAGAAGCCAACGCAAGGAAGAGCGACAGAAGCGGAAGTCTTTTGATTTTGTGTCTCATCTTTGCTTTCACCTTGAACATTATATCACAGTTAAACATTGTTTTTCAACCTCCTTGCATCCAGCATCTTCGTCATACACCCATGTGAATATCATCCCATTACATCAACAAATGGAGACGTGTGAAATACTACTATGCTGTCATCGATTACCCTTTGCGCGGTTGTGGTACTTGCAAAGCATCTGGCAATTTGCCTCCGACGTATCGCCACCGTTTGACCAGGCTGTGACGTGATCCGCCTCCATCTGGTCGAATGTGTAAACGATATTTCCACGTGTGCCACCTTCAGCCGCGCAGTCAGGGCAATTCGATACGCCCTGTGCTTTAGCCTTCGCCGTCTGCGTGTTGTAGACCTTTCTTTTGACTGGATTCCGAAATATCCTGACGTGAAGCAGTCTCTTGTCCTTCTCGCCGCCAAGCAGATACTCGAACACGCCCTTGTAGTCCATTGAATCCACCCGCTCGTCCGCATACAGGCGTTCCACCTTCTCCCACAGCTCTGTGGTGTTGTATGGCTCATTGTGGTATGTCTCGTAGAGACGTCCCCAGTCCACATTGCGCATCTCCGCCTTTTGCCCCAGAAACATTCTCTTGACCCATCCGATCACACTCTCAAAATATGTGACAAGCTCTTTGCAACCCTCGTCGCCCCGATGTCTTCCCATGTAGTCGTCGATGTTGTCCCTCGACACCCACTTTAACGCTGTTTCAAGAATCTCCTGCCGCTTCTCGCTGCCGGCAATGAAGGCTTTCCATATCTGCACATTGGTGTTCGAAGAGTTGCTGAACACCCTTCGCGCAGCAGTGACGAACGGTCCGAAGTAGGTTGCGTTGCGGAGTTCCTGTTCATTAAGTGGTTCTCCTTTCGTGTTGATGGCCGTGAACCAGTCCTTGATTTCCTGTTCAGGCGAATCGCCCTCTCCTTCGCAGATGCAGATTGGAAGACACGTGCTCGCAATCTTCGCATGAAGCGACTCCTCGTAGTAGTGCGGCATGCCGTCCGCGCCCTCTACCGAGAACATTCGCTCCCAGAACCTTCCGATGCTCGTGATACGCTGCTGTCCGTCAAGGATCTCGTACTTGTCGGTGCCGGTACGGAGGAAATATATAAGTCCGATGGGAAAGCCCTTTTGCAGGGATTCGATAACGGCGACGTCCCGTTTCCCGTCGGCATAGATGTAGTTGCGCTGGTATTCAGGCTGGATTGTGAGGCGCCCATTCCAACCGTAGAGTCCCTTGCCCTCGTTCTCGTCGTAATGGAAACCCTCGCAGAGTTCCCTGACTGTGATGTCGGTACGATATTCGGTTTTCATCTTTGCCCTCCTTTTTCAATCGCCTTTTTTCAATCGGATGAGTATACGCTCATATTGGCGGATCAAGTTCCCTTTCTCCTCGGTGTAGAGCCGTGGACCACCGTTGAGTTTCCCCAGACGTTCCTTTATAGGCTTCATATCGGCTAGTTCTAGGCTGATCCCTATGATCTCGAATTGTTCCGGACAGTACTTGTCAAGGAATGAAATTGGAACGCCCATCACACCGGTGAAATCGCATGGTATCGCGTCAGTAAACGGGACATCTATCGCATCATAATTGACGTATTTCAAATATCCCGTTTCACGTATCTCCTTGTGCTTCGAGAATCGTATGTTGTCGGCCATGGTCATCAGCTGTAGTGGCTGATGCCGTCGACCGTGTTCCATGTTCGTCATCCACACCGCCGGCGAACGACCGTATATCTTGCCGTCAACGACTTTATATTTGCTTCCCTTCTTTGAGAGTTCGTCCTTGAGAAAGCGTTCTACGGTAAAGCTTGGGATGCGAAAGAGAAGGTCACGGGACTGCGGAGTTGCACCCAGCCACACCTTGTTGTCCTTGATGTGGGGGAAAACCTCCTTGTAGGTCACACAGTTCTTGTTGCATATGTATATGAACTTCTTGTCCGCTTCCATCAGCCACGTGAAATATTCCCGGAACATGGAGAACGGCGGGTTTGTGACGATGACGTCGGCCTCGTCGCGGAGTCTCTTCACCTCATCCGAGCGGAAATCCCCGTCACCTTCGAGATACCCCCACTCCAAATCCTTAAAATCAACCGTGCCGTCGCCGTTGACGTCATGATCTACGACAAGGATGCGTCCACGCGTCGGGTCGTACTTGCAACCTTGGGGAATCGGGATGCCGTAGCGATCTTGCTTTGCGGTGGGCGCGTAGCTCGTCGAAATGAGCTTCCTCAAACCAAGTTCAGAGAACTTCTGTGCGAAGAAGAGCGTGAAGTAGCTGTCCTCCGGATCATCACACGGGCAAAGCACAGTCTTGCCTCGGAATACGTCACGGTCGTATGCGACATACGCATTCATCTCGGATTCAATGTCAGCTATCTGCGTGTAGTATTCGTCCGCTTTTGCCTTCTTGGCCCTTTCGAGCGGTGATTCCGCCATTGCCGCAACTCCTCAGAGAAGCGCGTCAGACAGTGCAAGTATCAATCTTTTCACGTCCATCGGACTTCCCTTTCCTTTACGGTCGCAACAAGCGCGACCTTTCAATTTCCGCTCTGTCGAAGTCGTGGAGACCGCCTCGCGTACATGAAAAAGAGCGCACATCCTCTCATGCACTCTGTCGAAGCCCGTCCAAAGGCCAGTGTGAATACATGAAAAGACAATGCGCCCAGTAGGGCGCATCATCACTCACATGTCGTTCACACTGTGAAACATTTGGACGTATTTCGACAGAACGACGTGTAGCGTTGATGCTACCTTGATTCTCGGCCCTTTGGATTTCTCCCATCGGCGCCGTCGTCCGGCGGACACGACTTTCGCCGTGCATCCCCGAACACCTGATATTGTATCACAAAATCATATTTCCTTGGGAAACAAAATTACACAACTCGTGAATTCAGTTGGAGTCTCAAGTTCAAATTGGAGAGTGGCTTGGGTTGTTATGTAATTGTGGAATTGTGCAAACAACCATTATCCAATGCGGAATTGATTTTCACTCAGACTTGACAACTGACCCCCGACACCGAACTCCGCTATTCCGCATTTCCACATATTGCACATTTCCAAAATTACACAATTCCACAATTACATAATCCTCTCTCTGTCAGAAAGTCACCTGCCATGGACCACGCGTGCGCCAGCATTCCCTTACGGACTCGACCGTCGGCTCGACGTAGATCGCCGTCGCCTGGTGGCGGAACCACGTATCCTGCCGCTTCGCCAGCTGGCACGTGCGCGTGAATATCCTGTCCCTGTCGTCACCCTCGCGGTAGCCGATCGCAAGCGAAGCGGTGCGCGACCAGACGGGATAGAGTTCGTGGAGGCGTTCCCTCTCCGCCGCCAGGCCGGCGAGGAACATGTCGTCAAGGCGCCTCGCTATGCGTTCGCGCACGACGGCGCGGTCGATGCGGACGACTGGGTACTCCGGCGGCGGCTTCTCCCATCTGCGGTCGAGGCCGCGGAGAAGCGCGGAGAAGTACAGCCCGGTCCCGCCGACGACGACGATCGGCGTCGTCTCGGGAACGCCCCGCGCCCATTCGGCCGCCGCCCGAAGCCACGCCCCAGCGGAGAACTCCTCCGCCGGGGTCACGACGTCGACGCAGCCCATGCCGAACTCCTCGATCTCCTCGCGCGGGGGCTTTGCCGTGCCGATGTCCATGCCCCTGTAGACGAGCATCGAGTCGGCGCTCAGGATGCGCGCGCCCATCTCCCTCGCAAGCTGCGCGGCGATCGCGCTCTTCCCGCTCGCCGTGGGCCCGGCGAGGAGATAGACGCCGCCGCGCGTCACGAAGCGCCCTTCCCGGACGCCTCGCCGGACTGCGCATGCGCCTTGGGCGCGAAGAACGCGGTCAGGACAAGCAGCCCCGCCGCGATCGATATGCAGATGTCCGCGACGTTGAAGCACGGAAAGCTCCAGACGGCGCCGTGGTGGAAGTCGATGAAGTCGACGACATGCCCCCTGAACACCCTGTCAACGAGGTTCCCCACCGTCCCCGCGTAGATCAGGCACTCCGCCACGGCGCCGGCCTTCGCGCGCCAGTCCTTCGCGTCGAGCATGAATATCTCGCGGCGGTACCACGCCAGCAGCGCCAGCGCGCAGACGGAAAACGCGACGAGCGGCCAGACGTACCCCTGGAAAAGCCCCCAGGCGCACCCCAGGTTCCGCGTGAGCGTGAAATAAAACAACCCGTCTATGACGGGATTCGGGACTCCTTCGACGAGGCGCCGGACGGCCCACTCCTTCGTCGCCGCGTCCAGCAGAAGAAGATGGGCGACGGCGACGAACATTATCACAAGGCGCCTCATCCGTTGCGCTGGCGCTCCATTTCGCTCTGGCACTCCATGCAGGTGAGGACGAACGGCTGGTTGAGGAGCCGGGGCTTCCTTATGAGCTGCCCGCAGATCGTGCAGACGCCGTACGTTCCGTCGTCGATGCGGTGCAAGGCCTCCTCGATCTGCTGGATGGTGCGGTTGATCACGCCCATCTGGCCCAGCGCCTGGAGGCGCAGGGTCTGGTTGGTGCCGTCGCCGCCGTCGGCCTCGCGGTCATCGGCCTCGTTGAAGCCCGTCGCGCGCATCGCGTCGGCGCCGCTCATGGCCTTCTCCCTGGCCTCGACGAGGCGGCGGCGGAAGTCCTTGAGGTCCGCCTCGGGGAACTTGTCGGTCGCCGCGCCCTGCGTACGCGTCGTCGGGCGGCGGGAAAGACGTATCTCGGAGTCGCCGTGTCCGCTGTCCTCCTTCTTCGCGGACCTCTTCATCTCCTGCGCGATGGACATCGCAAAGGCCACGGCCTCGGCGGTGTCCATCATCGGCTGCGGCTGCGGAGGCGGCGGCTTGACGACGGGGACGCGCTTGACAATGCGCGGCGGGACGCGGTTCGGGATCTTCTTCTTCGCCGGCGCCGCGGCCTCGGCGGCTGGGGCCTTCTCGGCTTGCTTGGGCGCGCTCTTTGCCGCCGGCTTCGCGGCAGGCTTCGCCTTCGCGGCGGCTGGCTTCGCGGGCTTCTTCGCCGCCTTCGGCGCGGGGGCCTTCGCCTTTGGCGCGGCGGGCTTCTTGGCGGCGCCGGCCTTGGCGGCCTTCTGGGCCTTCTTCTGCGGTGCGCTCTTCTTCGTTGACATTCTGCGTCTCCTTCCTGTTCGATTTTCCATTCGCCCCTCCGCGCGGCACGTCCGCGCCGGAACGGGCGCGTTCCTCAGATCTGCATCCCGGCGGGCAGCTTCATCCACTCGCGGATCTCGTCGGGCAGCGGCTCGATGGACAGTATGCGCGCGAACTGCGTCGGCGCGTCCTCCGCGCCCGGGAGCTCGAACTCGTCGCCCACCTTCTTGCCGAGCATGTTGACGGCCAGCTTCGCCTTCGAGGAGAGGACGCCCAGCTCGGTTTCGTTGTCCCACTCGCCGAGAATGCAGTACCTCCTCTCCCCGTCGGGGGTGGATATCCTCACGGCCACGCCGGGCATCACCTCGTCCGTGGTGGCGTCCGCGAAGTCCGAGGGCTTCACCGCCTCGAGGTCCGCCTGCATGAGCGTCTGCTTCTGCATAAGGGCGCGCTGCTCGTCCTTCGCGTACTGGTACTCCGCGTTCTCGCTGAGGTCGCCGTAGCTCTTCGCGAACTCTATGCGCTTCACGTTCGCCGGCATGTCCTCGTTGATCAGCTTGAGGTACTCGGCCTTCTTGAGCGCGAAGCTCCTGTAGCTCGTGGCGCGGGCGTACTCGCGCTTCTTCTCCGCCTTCACGAGGTGAAGCTCGAGGCCGGGCGCGATCTTGACCATCCTGACGACTATCGTGTGGTGGGTCGAGGGATCCCAGGCGATGGATGCCTGGAACCGCTCGAAGAACAGGGCCCTGTCGCCTTCGTCGAGCCACGAGAACACCTTCTCCAGCCACTTGACGTCCGCGAAGAGGCGGCGGACCATGTTCTGCATCTTGAGGGTCTCGCCGCTCTGGCGGCCCTCGCCGAGCGCGATCGCGTGGGTGAGGATCGTGATGAGCGGCGGCAGCTCCTTCCATTCGCGGAACTGCTCGTACTTGCCGACAATGAGCGTAACGAGCGTCGCGGGCGCCTTGGGCTGGCGCATCAGCGCGGAGACGGCCTCGCGGCACGCGGTCTCCTCGCCGAACTGCGCGACAGTCTCGCTGACCGCCGCGAAGCACATGTCGGGGAGCGCGGCGTACAGCTTCGCCTTCGACTCGTCGTCGCACGCGAGCATCTTTATCAGGTCGCAGACCTCCCTGGACGGCAGCTCGGCGGCGGCCTTGACGAAGCGCCTGCGCTCCCAGAGGTACGCGCGCATCGCCTCGACGGGCGGATTGGCGAAACCGAGCCGGCGGACCTCGGCCGACAGCCTGGCGTAGAGCGCGTCGTCGACGTTCCGCGCCGCCGTGACGGCGAAGACGAGCCTCTCCTCGATCTTGGCCTTCACCGCGTCGTCCGCCTCCTTGAAGCGGCCCTGCGAGACGTACTCCCTGACCGCGGCGAGGATGAGCTTAGGATCGGTCTCGTGCGAGAACGCCGTCAGCCAGCTGTCGCCGTAGCTCTCGACCGACGCCTTGAGGCGGATCGGCTCGGCGCGCTTGGCGGGGATTTCCACAAGCTTGTCGCCGCGCAGGGCCGCGCGCGCGCGGTCCCAGTACTGCTTCCAGTTCACGGACTTGACGAACCCGTTGGCCACGCACACGTCCTCGAGCCTCGTCACCGGCATGTCGCCGTAGCTCTTGAGCACGGCCTTTATGAAGTCGCCGGGCTTGTCCTTCAGCAGCGCCTCGAACGCCGTCGGGTCGCAGTGGCGCATGACGAGGATGTGCCCCTCGGGCGCGCTCTCGAGCATGTCTATCGCCGCGGCGTACGTGAACTGGTGGCCCTTCTTGTTCTTGAAGTCAACGGTTATGCGCTTGTAGAAGTAGTCGAGGCGCTTCACGGTGCCAAGGCCCCACGCCTTGCTCAGGACGAGCGAGTTGACCTGGAAGCCCACGAGCTTCTCAAGCGCGACAAGCGCCTTGTCCAGAGGCATGGTCCCGAAGCCGGCACCGTCCAGATAAGAAAGAAGAAGGCGATCTCGCGTCGTCTTCTTCAACAATTCCTTCACACCATTGGCATCGAGCTTCTTCGCGAGCTCCGCCTGGTTCTCCCTGACGAGCGCGAACGCCCTCTCGAAGTCCTGGTTCTGGACACATTCGTTCATCTGATTCGTCAACACATCGGTTGCTGCCATTTTTTCCTCCTTGAAACTTGTCTGTAAATTATACCAGATTCCACCGTCAAACGCCAGCGGAAAATCAAGACATTTTCCTCCCGCCGCCAGATGCCCCGCCCGCCATGGCGTCCGCCAGCCGCTCGACCTGCTCAGCGAGGAGCCGGTCGCGGTCAGCGTTCCCTTCTTCGGCCTCGCGCCTGCCGTCCCCGCCTGCGGGCGACGGCTTCCTGACGCCCTCCATTATGCCGGAGGTCACGATGCCGGTTGGAATCGCCAGCGCGGCAACGCCGGAAAGCGCAATCGCCGCGCCGAAGACGCGTCCTATGGCCGTCACGGGGTAGATGTCGCCGTAGCCGACCGTGGTGAGCGTGGAGACGGCCCACCAGAGTCCGGAGAACGCGTTCCTGAACACATCGGGCTGGGCCTCGTGCTCGACGGAGTACATCACAAGCGAGGACACCATCATCAGAAGGAACACGAAGAAGACCGACCCCACCAGCTCGCGCCTTTTTGCGGCGACGACGTCCAGAATGGACTTCATCGCGTCGAAGTAGCGGTTGAGCTTCAGGATGCGGAGAAGGCGCACCAGCCTCAGCGCCCTCATACCGAGCATCGACCCCGGGAATATCCTGGGGAGCCAGAACGGCAGGATCGCGAGGAGGTCGACGATCGCCATGAAGGAAACAAGGTATCTCAGCCGGGCCGTCCGCGGCGACAGCCGCGGGTAGAGCCTGTCGGCCGTCCAGATGCGAAGCGCGTATTCGACTGTGAAGATCGAGGAGGCTGTCACCTCGACGACCCAGAGCGCCATGCGCACCTTCCCCGGCAGGTTGAAGGTAATCGCGAAGACCGCCGCCACGCTCAGAAGTATCAGAGTCGTGATGACGCGGTCAAACATCCGGCTGGCAAGCGAATTGCCCTTGTCGGGCTGGATGATCTCGAATACTCTTTCTTTGATGCTCATATCCCTACAACGACCTTTCTGCATTTTTCGGGCGACACGCGACAGGCGACACGCAGGCTTCGGCATTCCGCATTCGTCATTCCGCACCCCGTTAACGCAGAAGGCGCAGCCTGGGGGGCTGCGCCTTGTTGCGTCAGTCGACGCTCGAGAGAGGAACAGGCAACGCCTGCGCGATTCACCTTGCCCCTTGCGGGCCTTGCGGCCTGCGGGGCTGTCTCCTTAGAAAGGAGGTGATCCAACCGCTGGTTCCCCAACGGTTACCTTGTTACGACTTCATCCCAATCACC
>Ga0310695_10007385_pt1 | contig 17556 bp, 14 predicted proteins | sample RumenRJG_04DNA_FD_203882 | JGI IMG/M metagenome (GOLD analysis project Ga0310695, IMG submission 203882) | Bovine rumen microbial communities from Lethbridge, Alberta, Canada - RJG_04 (v2) (version 2) | ecosystem: Host-associated > Mammals > Digestive system > Stomach > Rumen | place: Canada...
AAGTATAATTAGGAGGTATTGATTATGTTGAACGGATTAATGAAAAGCAATGGTTGGTTCCCAACAATGTTTGATGATTTCTTTAACACTGATTTTATGCCTCGTGCCAACAGTACAGCACCCGCAATCAATGTCAAGGAGAGTGAGAAGGCCTACACGATGGAACTTGCAGCTCCAGGCATCAAGAAAGAATATTGCCGCGTAGCCATCAATGACGAGGGCAACCTCACCATCGCCATTGAGAACAAACAGGAACACAAGCATGAGGACAGTCACCGGCATTATCTGCGCCGTGAGTTCAGCTACTCAAACTACGAGCAGAACTACGTACTGCCAGACGATGTGGTGAAAGACCAGATCTCAGCCAAGGTTGAGGACGGCATCCTGACCATCACCATGCCGAAGACCGAGCCGAAAGAGAAAGCCGCCACGGCCATTGAGGTCTCGTAAATCGAAGATGGCTCAAATTACCAATCAAAGCCCGACCTGCAATTTGCAAGCCGGGCTTTTTATGACAATGACATCATTTCCACGTCCGTCCCCATTGGGAAGGAGGCGGAAACATGAGTCAAAAATCATATTCTGGTATAACAAAACTCCTGTAAGCCGCGAGAGAGTTTATTGGGGTTTTATCAGTGTTAGACAAAGGCAATAACATAGAAGTTGACCTTTCATGACCTCCCCCTCACCCCTCCTGTAGGAGGGGGGTGGTTAGTTTTTGCGCTCAGTTCTAACTATTCCTCCCCCTACAGGGGGAGTAAAGAGGGGGTCACATTCCTCCTGTAGGAGGCTGAGGGGCGTTCATACTCCTTCGAACCCTTTCAGGTCAACTTCTATATCATTGCTTTGATAAAAATAAGGGATTCCGTGCAATGCGTCTGAAATAAAGTCAGGGATTTCATACATTTTCTTGTGAAACTGCATCCGAAAACAACAGGAATCCCTGCGGTCCACTCACAAAAAAGGAAACATTGCTTTGCAGCGATGTCTCCTTTTTTGAAGGGTGCCCAGTGGGTCCACTCACAAAAAAAAGACATTGCTTTGCAGCGATGTCTCCTTTTTTGTGGGGTGCCCGGACGGACTCGAACCGTCGACATTCAGAACCACAATCTGACGCTCTAACCAACTGAACTACGGGCACCATATTGATTTCGTCTTCGAGCTTCGCGACTCTGCCAAATAAGCATACTTAATGGCTCTCGCTGCTCTGCTCGTTGGTTTTGCGGGTGCAAAGGTAAGCGTTTTTTTTGAGAGCACCAAATTTTTTGCGTACTTTTTTCAAAAAAAAGGCGATAAAGCAACATTTGCATAGAAGGAAAGAGGAGGGAACGAAAGTACTTTTATCACTTTCACTCCTCCTTTCAACCCTTAAATCCTTACCCCCAAATACCCTATACTCCCCTTTAAAAATTGCAAAAAATTGTAGCGAGATGACGGCAAATTGTTAATTATCAATGAATCATGATGGGGGAAGAACCACAATCCGACGAGTTTTCATTATCTTTGCAGTCAGAATTCATCAATACTGCATCTTATGACAGAAAAGAAATCGCACGAAAGCTATATGAACGACATCAGCGCCGCCAGCATCATGACCGATGAGGAAGAACAGGCGCTGGCCGTGTTGGTGGAGCAGGGCGACCCGAAAGCCATCAACCGCCTCGTGGGAGCCAACCTGCGCTTCGTGGTGAAGATTGCCAACATGTACAAGGGACAGGGACTCGACAGCGAAGACCTCGTGAACGAGGGCAACATCGGACTGATGAAAGCCGCCAACCACTTCAAGGCGTCCTACCACAAGCGTTTCGCGCCCTTTGCCGCTCCTTACATCCGTCAGAGCATAGAATCGGCGCTGAGGAAACTCAACGGCGAGGGCAACGGTGACGTGCGCCTCAGGTCGGTAGACGCCCCTGTGCCCATCGGAAGCCAGAACACCTACACGCTGCTGAGCATCCTGGAGAACCCCCACGCTGAAAGCGCTGACAAGGCCTTGGAGATGCAGTCCGACATCGAGAAGCTCTCATCGGCACTGCGCTGTCTCGACGAGCGCGAGCGCAAGGTCGTGGAATTGCTCTACGGCGTCGGCTGTCCGCCACTCACCATGATGGAAGCCGCCATGGAGATGGACCTCAAGCGCGAAAGGGTCAGGCAAATACGCGACAAGGCCCTCAGAAAGCTCAAGAAACTGAAGGCTCAATAGTACGTGATGTTGGAAAAGAAAAGACTCCTGGGAATGACCCTCGACGAGCTGCAGGAAGTGGCTCGCTCGATGGGTATGCCTGCCTTCACGGGCAAGCAGATGGCAGCGTGGATCTACCAGCACCACGCCAAGAGCATCGACGAGATGACCAATCTCTCGAAAGCCAACCGCGAACGGCTCAAGCAGCAATACACTGTGGGCCTCATGCCCCCTGTGATGTCGCAGCGCTCTGTCGACGGCACGGTGAAGTATCTCTTCCCCACGGCTCCCGTGAGCCGCAACGCCTCATCGGAGCAGCAGCCCGCCGCCAAGCATGTGGAGACGGTGTTCATCCCCGATGGCGACAGAGCCACGCTCTGTGTGTCATGTCAGGTGGGGTGCAAGATGAACTGCCTCTTCTGCCAGACGGGCAAGCAAGGCTTCGAGGGCAATCTCACGGCTGCCGACATCCTCAACCAGATATTCGCACTGCCTGAGTGCGACCAGCTCACCAACATCGTGTTCATGGGACAGGGAGAGCCGATGGACAACCTCGACAACGTGCTGCGTGCCACACAGATACTGATGGCTCCCTATGCCCTGGCATGGAGCCCCAAACGCATCACGGTGAGTACGGTGGGCGTGAAAAACAAGCTGAAGCGCTTCCTCGACGAGAGCCCGTGCCACGTGGCCGTCAGCCTGCACTCTCCCCTACCCGACCAGCGCGCCCAACTGATGCCTGCCGAAAAGGGCATGAGCATCGAGGACGTGGTGGGCCTGCTCAGAGACTACGACTTCAGTGGCCAGCGCCGTCTGTCGTTCGAATATATTGTCTTCCGTGGGGTCAACGACTCGCTGCGCCACGCTCAGGCCATCGTGAACCTGCTCAAGGGACTGGAATGCAGGGTGAACCTCATCCGTTTCCACCAGATACCCGATGTCCCCCTCAGGGGAGTCGACGATATGGGCATGATGCGCTTCCGCGACTACCTGACCCATCACGGAGTGTTCACCACCATACGGGCAAGCCGCGGACAAGACATCTATGCCGCCTGCGGACTGCTCTCTACGAAGGAGAAGGGATGAGGTGGACAGTCGCTGTCGCCACGCTGCTCATGCTCCTCGGCTGTCACGACGGGCGGAAGGCTTTGATGCTGGAGAGCGTCGGAAAGCCCTACGAGGTGCTGGTGGTCTGCGACGACAGCACGATGGCAACTCTCGTTCGTGCGGAGCTGGAGACACCCGTCTACGGACTGCCGCAAGCGGAACCTTCGTTCGATGTGTCGACAGTCGACACGAAGCATCTGAGCGCCACCCTGCGCACGACCAGAAACCTCGTGATGGTGGGCAAGGGAAACGACAACGACATCCGCATCCGACACGATGTCTATGCCCAGCCGCAGATAGAGGTCTTGGTGAGCGCCCCTTCAGCCCAGCAGCTCAGCAGGCTGATGCGCGAGAAAGGGCAGCAGCTCCGAAAGGTGCTGACCGACAACGAGATGAAGGCTGCCCACGAACAGCTGGAGCGCCACCACAACGCAGAGGCTGAGCGCACCATCCGCCAGCTGTTTGGCGTGGAGATGCTCATTCCTGCCGACATGACATCGTCGAAGCATGGGAAGGATTTCCTCTGGCTGAGTAACAATTCGCCCGACGCCATGCAGAACGTCTGCATCTATATATATAAGAAAGGTACAGACCTGCACAACGTCCGCTGGGTGGCCCTTCGCGACAGCGTGATGCGTGCGAACATCCCAGGCGAGGAGCCAGGCATGTACATGCACACCGTCAACGAGCCGTACGAGCGCCAGGTCATCGGCCACCTGGAAGGCCAGCGCTACTCGTTCTGCGGACTCTGGGAGATGACCGGCGACATGATGGGCGGCCCGTTCTCCTGTGTGGCCATTGCCGACACGGCCCGCCAGCGCATCATCGTGGCCGAAGCCTTCGTCTATGCGCCAGGGCGCTCCAAGCGCAACCTCATGATGGCGCTGCAGCCCGTCGTCAGTTCCATCAATATCCATCAGAAATAACAAAACAATACTGAATATGAACAAAACCATCCGCGTGGCCATCACGTCAGAAAGAATAAACAACAGAAGCTACGAACTCACGGCCAAGACTTTTCTCGACCTCACGCTGTTCGAGCTGTGCACACCCATCGTCTACGGCTCGAAGAAAGATGCCGAGGCCGTCTTCAAATCCTTAGAAACCCAACCCAACTGGACATCGGTCAGACAGGCTGAAGAAGCACAAGACGGCCGTCTCAACATCATCGACACACCCGCCGACTCGGCCTATGCCCGCGCCCTCGACGACTGCCTGCAGCAGCGCGTAGAGGTGATGGTGGTGCTGGGGACGGCTCCACAAGACATGGGTCCCCATATACTGGTCACCGACGACCTGCGCATCTTCGTGCCCGACGAGCCGTTGTCGAACGAGAACGTCGAAGCGCAAGCCAAGGTCTTCAAGAGCATCCTCCGCCGCGACTTCATGCTGTCGGCTCCCAGGATAGCCTTGCTCCAACCTGCCGCCCCTGAAGGCGAAGCACTGCCCGTGCCCCCAGAGGGATGGAATGAGGTGGCCTCACTCTTCGGACCCTACAACGCTGAGCAGTTCGACGAGGCAAACCAGTACTCCTTGTTTGATGGCATCCTGCCCACAAGCCGCGATCAGGCCAAGGTGCTCTTCTCAGAGAAAGACGATGCCCAGGGAGCCACCCTCATCACAGGACAGCCGTTTGTGGTCACGGCATCGTCGCTTGGCAACAAGTCCGCCCTCACGCAGAATGCCGACGACCCCACCGTGGGGCAGCCCCTGCGCAATGCCATCTACCTCGCCCTCGACGTGTTCCGCCGCCGCATCAACTACGACCGGCCCTACAAGAACCCACTGCCGAAGCTCTATCATGAGAAGAAGGACGAGAGCGAGAAGGTGCGTTTCACCATCCCCAAAGCCAAGACAGAGAAGCAAAAGGAGGAATGAAAAAGAAATACCAGAACGCATTCTTCATCTTTGGCATCATCGTACTCGTCGTGATGCTCACCCAGCTCGACTTCGCACAGGTGTGGAGCGGGCTGTGCCATGCCGGCTACTGGTTTTTCGCCGTGCTCGCCCTCTGGGCCGTGCTCTACGTGTTCAACACCGCCGCCTGGTACATTATCATCAAGAGCCAGGCGCCCACAGAACCGCTCTCGTTCCAGTGGCTCTATAAAATCACGGTCTCTGGCTTTGCCCTCAACTACGCCACCCCTGGCGGACTCATGGGCGGCGAGCCCTACCGCATCATGGAGCTCGCGCCCAAGATAGGGGCCGAACGGGCATCGTCGTCGGTCATCCTCTATGTCATGACCCACGTCTTCAGCCACCTCTGGTTCTGGCTCATCTCCGCCGTGCTCTTCGTGCTCACCCAGCACACCAGCCCCTTCATGGCCATCGTGCTCACGGCCGTCGCCGCCTTCTGCATCGCCGCCATCTGGTTCTTCCTCAAAGGCTACAAACAGGGACTCGCCATGCGCCTGATGAAGATACTGCGCCACCTGCCCTTTGTCAAGAAATGGGCAAAACCCTTCATCGAGAAACATCGCGAGCAGCTCGACAACATCGACCGGCAGATAGCCGCCCTCCACAACCAGAATCCCCACACGTTCTTCGCAGCCGTTTTCCTCGAACTGGCCTGCCGCTTCGCATCGGCACTCGAGATCATGTTCATCCTGCTGCTCCTCATGCCAGGCGTCAACTACATCCAGTGTGTGCTCATCCTCGCCTTCACCTCGCTCTTCGCCAACATGCTCTTCTTCATGCCGTTGCAGCTTGGCGGACGCGAAGGCGGCTTCCTCATGTCGGCAGGCGGACTGGGCATGACGGCCAGCGCAGGCATCTTCGTGGCCCTCATCGTACGTATCAGGGAACTCGTCTGGACAGCCATCGGACTGCTCCTCATCAAGCTCAACCGCCAACGAAAATGACTGGCTTTGGCAGAAAAAGCCTTGATATGTGACAAAAAACTGCAAATTTTCTGCCAAAATTGCAGATATATGAAAAAATATCCGTAATTTTGCACGCTCAAAATGAACACTTCCGAACTCCAGAAGATCAAACAGCGCTACAACATCGTGGGCAACAGTCCCAAGTTGAACAGAGCGCTCGACGTAGCCATGCAGGTTGCGCCCACCGATTTATCGGTGCTGATCATCGGAGAGAGTGGCGTCGGCAAGGAGATCATCCCCCGACTCATCCACGACAATTCGCCCCGCCGGCGTGAGCGCTATTTCGCCATCAACTGCGGCTCCATCCCTGAGGGAACCATCGACAGCGAGCTGTTCGGCCACGAGAAAGGGTCGTTCACTGGCGCCATCGGCGAGAGCGAGGGCTATTTCGGCGTGGCCGACAAGGGCACCATCTTCCTCGACGAGGTGGGCGAGCTGCCCATGGCCACACAGGCACGACTGTTGCGAGTGCTCGAGAGTGGGGAATACATCCGCGTGGGCGGCACACAGATCCGCAAGACCGACGTGCGCATCGTGGCTGCCACCAACGTCAACGTGCAGAAAGCCATCAGCGAGGGACGCTTCCGCGAAGACCTCTACTACCGGCTCAACACCATCCCCATCCAGATGCCACCCCTGCGCGACCGCGGCGAGGACATCATCCTGCTGTTCCGCCTCTTCGCCCTGCAGATGGCTGAGAAGTTCCGGCTGCCCAAAATCACGCTCACGGAAGAGGCCAAGCAGCTCATGCTCCACTACAAATGGCCAGGCAACGTGCGCCAGCTGAAGAACATCACAGAACAGATGTCCGTGCTCAGCGAACAGCGCGAGATCACCGCCGACGTGCTGCGCCAGTTCATCCCACAAGACCCGGAGAGCACCATGCTGACCACCATCCCGCAGGCCGGCGGTGCCCACTCCTACGAGAGCGAACGCGAGATTCTCTATAAGATCCTCTTCGAACTGCGAGGCAACGTCTCCGACCTGCGACGCGAGATGAACAGCCTGCGCAAACAGCTCGACGACGTTCACGGCAGTTTCATGCAGCCCGTGCAGAACGCAGGCATCCCCTCCGTCATCCGCGACGGCGACAACAGCTATCCCCCCTACCCCGCCTATGTGGCCGGGCAGCCGCGCACAGAGGATGCTGAGGCGGAGGAAATCTCTGAGCCGCAGTCGCTCAACATCGACGACATCGAGCGGCAGATGATTGAGAAGGCATTGGCCAGAAACAACGGCAACCGCAAAAAAGCAGCCACAGAGCTTGGTATCTCCGACCGCACCCTCTATCGACGCATCAAGCAGTACGGACTCGGACTCATCCTCTGCCTGCTCTCACTCGTCCTGCCCACAGCCTGCTCCGTACACTACGGATTCAACGGCTCAAGCATCGACTACGAAAAGACAAAGACCATCACCATCGCCGACTTCCCCATCCGCTCCAGCTATGTGTGGGGACCCATGGCAGGCATCTTCAACAACCAACTCAAAGACGAGTTTGCCAGCCACACCAAACTGCAACAGGTGAAACGCAACGGCGACATGGTGATAGAAGGCGAAATCACGCAGTACCAACAGCGCAACAAATCCGTCACCTCTGAGGGACACTCAGCACAGACGGAACTCTCGATGACCGTCAACGTACGATTCACCAACAACGTCAACCACAGCGAGGACTTCGAGCGACAGTTCTCCGCACAGTCCACCTACGAGACCACACAGAGCCTCAACAGCGTGCAGGAAGAGCTGGTGACACAGATGGTGGAAGACATCGTCGACCAGATATTCAACGCCACCGTAGCCAACTGGTAAAGGACTCAGGAACATGGATCTGCAACAACTCATCAACCATCCGGAACAGATGAACAAGGAAACGCTCTACGAGCTACGCTCCTTGGTGGCCCTCTACCCCTACTACCAGACGGCACGACTGCTCATGCTGCAGAACCTCTACCTCATGCACGACAGCACGTTCGACGAGGAACTGCGCAAAACGGCCATCTACATCACCGACCGGAAGCAGATCTTCAACCTCGTGGAGGCTGCCCACTACAAGATGAAGAGTGCCGACAGCAGCCACGAACCGCAGCCCCAGCGCACCGATGGCACACAAGGCGAGAACAGGACCGTCGCCCTCATCGACCAATTCCTCGACTCGCTGCCCGATGAGCAGAAAAAAGAGAAAAAGGCGAAGACCAAACGCCATCCCACACCCGCCGACGCCGCCGTCGACTACGTGGCCTACCTCCTCGAGACGGAAGAGGAGACACCCGCCGATGCGCCACAGGCCATGAAGGGACAGCACCTCATCGACAACTTCATCGACAAGGAGCAAGGCAAAATCCAACTCAAGGAGACACCCGAGTTCCTGCCGCCCGTCGAGAGCACTGCAGAAAACACGGAAAAAGATGCCGACGAGGGCTTCTATACAGAGACATTGGCCCGAATTTACATCAAACAAGGAAAATATTCGAAGGCTTTGGAAATAATTAAGCGTTTAAATTTGAATAATCCAAAAAAAAGTGTTTACTTTGCAGACCAAATCCGATTCTTAGAGAAATTGATTATAAACAATAATAAAAAATAATAGTAAAAATGTACAATTTATTCGTAATCCTCATCGTACTCGTGGCCATCCTGATGGTCGCCATCGTACTGATTCAAGAGTCTAAGGGAGGCGGACTGGCCTCTAACTTCTCGTCGTCGAACGCCATCATGGGTGTGCGCAAGACTACCGACTTCATCGAAAAGGCAACATGGACACTCGCCGCCGCTATGGTCGTGCTGAGCATCGTCTGCGCATGGACAGCTCCCACAGCCACCGCTTCGCAGAGCGTGATGGAAAACATCGCCACTGAGCAGCAGCAGACCAACCCCAACAACCTGCCGGGCTTTGGCGCCAGCCAGACCGACAACAAGGAGGCTGCTCCCGCCGCTGACGCTGCCAAGAAGGAAGCCGCTCCTGCCAAGGAGGCCGCTCCTGCTGAAAACAAGGCTCCTGAGAAGAAGTAATCCCGCACAGCGACCTCAGGTCGCCAAGTCAACGAATCACAATCCCAAAGGGGTGACGCATCACGCTGTCACCCCTTTGCTTTTTGGCATTACGCCCCCCAGATTCTTTTGAACACGGACTACACGGATTTCTCTCATCCCCAGAATCTTTTGAACACGGATTGCACGGATTTCTCTCATCCCCAGAATCTTTTGAACACAGACTACACGGATTTCTCTCATCCCCAGAATCTTTTGAACACGGATTGCACGGATTACACGGATTTCTTCCCACAAACCAATCCCCCTCCCACAGGAGCGCCACAGCAAACTATCCCCCTCCTACAGGAGGGGTGAGGGGAGGTCTGGCGCAATATCAGAATATTAATGTTCACACAGAAATCACAGAAACCACAGAAAGGATATTGCTGACGCAATATCATCATAATTAGTGAAATTCGTGCCATCCGTTGTTTTGTTTATCAAGAATTTGAGAATTAAAGAATAATCCGTGCAATTCGTGAAATCCGTTGTTAAAAAAAGACAGAGTAACAGAAGAACATGTCTAATTCGTTCAATTCGTGAAATTCGTTGTTGAAAAATCAATCCGTGCAATCCGTGCAATCCGTTGTTTTGTTTATCAAGAATTTGAGAATTAAAGAATAATCCGTGTAATCCGTGCAATCCGTTGTAGAAAAAAAGTTTTCGTGCCTGTTGAAAAATCAATCCGTGAAATCCGTTCCATCCGTTGTTTTGTTTATCAAGAATTTGAGAATTAAAGAATAATCCGTGCAATCCGTGCAATCCGTTGTTGAAAAAAAGTTTTCGTGCCTGTTGAAAAATCAATTCGTGCAATCCGTGCAATCCGTTGTTCTTTAATAAAGAAATAATTCGTTCAATTCGTGCAATTCGTTGTTTGGAAAAATCAATCCCTGGTCTTTAATAAAGAAATAATTCGTGCCTTTCGATGTCCTGTGAAGAAAAGCAACGACGCAGCGTCGTGCTCCCCGCGTGAGGGGATCAGCACGCACGCTGCGTCATGGTAGCGATCAGCCGAGTGAGCTTACAGCGGGAAAGCGATGCCAGCCGAGATCACAGGACGATCCCAGTTGTCACCAGTCTGATACTTCGCCTCGAAGTTCAGTTTCACGTTGGAGACTATGGGGAACTCCACGCCGCCACCCAGGTTTAAGCCCAGCTCCGTGTCGTTGTCGCCATGCTCAACATTGGCATTCAGCACGGTCAGACCAGCCAGAGGATAGATGCCCACGTTGCCCACGTGGAAGATGTAGTGAGCGTTCAGGTTCAGGTCCCACATCGACACACAGTCCTTCTTGAAGAAGTAGTTCAACGAAGCCTCAGCGCGCACGTTCTGCAGGAACTCATACTGAGCCTTCACGCCCACACCAAAGTTCTTGTAGTCGGAGTGCAGGCCATAGTTCACGTTAGCGCCCACATAGGTGGCACCCTTCTGGGCAAACATGGCTGTGCTGGCCAATGCCATGATGGCAATCATCAAAAATTTTTTCATAAATAACGTTACTTTTAGGGTTAAACATAATGATCATATCTTTTCTTGTGCAAACGGAAGAATTGATCTCACATTCATGAACCATTGCCCCTGGCGGCGCCTGCCGCTCAGAGCGTCTGCAGGTAGCGTTCTGCCTCGAGGGCAGCCTTACATCCCGACCCGGCGGCCACGATGGCCTGGCGGTAGACAGGGTCGCAGACGTCGCCGGCCACGAACACGCCTGGCAGCTTCGTCGACTGTGTCTGACCCACCGTCTTCAGGTAGCCTATCTCGTCGGTGTCCAGCCACTCGCGGAAGATGGCGGAGTTGGGCGTATGACCGATGGCGAGGAAGAAGCCGTCGATGGCCACGTCGTAGTGCTCCTCGTCGGCCTCACCCTTGCGCTTCACCAGGTGCATGCCCTCCACGCCGTTCTCGCCGTAGAGGCCCGTGGCGTTGTGCTCAAACAAGATCTCAATGTTCTCAGCCTGCATCACACGCTCCTGCATCACCTTCGAGGCTCTCAGGAACGGCTTTCTCACCACCAGGTACACCTTCTTGCAGAGACCCGACAGGTAGAGCGCATCCTCGCAGGCCGTATCGCCGCCGCCCACCACGGCACACACCTTCTTGCGGTAGAAGAAGCCGTCGCAGGTGGCACAGGCCGACACACCCTGTCCGCGATATTTCTCCTCGTCGGCCAGACCTAAGTATTTGGCAGAGGCACCCGTGGCGATGATCACCGCGTCGGCCTCCAGCTCATGCCCCTCGTCCGTCCACAGATGGTAGGGACGGCTCGAGAAGTCCACGCGCTCGATCACGCCGTCGCGGATGTCCGCGCCAAAGCGCTCCGCCTGCTGGCGAATCTCCATCATCATCTGGTTGGCATCCACCCCCTCAGGGTAGCCGGGAAAGTTCTCCACTTCTGTTGTCTGTGTCAGCTGTCCGCCCATCTGCAGACCGCAGTACTCCACGGGCTGGAGGTTAGCACGTCCAGCATAGATGGCAGCGGTATACCCAGCGGGTCCGCTACCGATAATCAATAATTTTACGTGTTCCATGACAATTCTTTTAAGTTTTTTGAGCCACCCTTCTCCTCGGAAAGAAGCATTTCCCACTCCTCACTCCTCGAAGCATCGAAGCCTCAAAGCAGCTCCTCTATCGCCTTGGCGATATCCTCGAACTTGGCGGTCGGTTCGAAGCGAGCCACCACCTGTCCCTGCTTGTTGATGAGGAATTTCGTGAAGTTCCACTTGATGTCCGGCTTCTCCTTGTAGTCAGGATCCCCCTTCATCAGCATGTCGTCCAGAATATGCGCGATGGGGTGCTCCATATCCCAGCCCTGGAAACCCTTCTCCTCCTTGAGGAACTTGAAGAGCGGTTCGGCATCGTCGCCGTTCACCTTCACCTTCTTGAAGCGCGGGAAGTCCGTGCCGTAGGTCAGTTTGCAGAACTCGTGTATGCTCTCGTCCGTACCGGGAGCCTGCTGTCCGAACTGGTTGCAGGGGAAGTCGAGGATGGTGAAGCCCTCGCTGTGGTACTTCTCGTAGAGCTTCTCGAGCTCCTCATACTGTGGCGTGAACCCACACTTCGTGGCAGTGTTCACGATCAGGATCACTTCGTTGGCATACTCTTTCAGCGCCACCGGCTTGCCTTTTCTGTCTTTGACAGCGAAATCATAGATTGTTCTCATTTTTCTTTACAAATATAAAAAACTATTGCAAAGATAGTGAAAAAAAAATGAGATTCAACACAAAGCCCCACTCATTTATTGATTTTTAACTTACATTGTTGGTCGATGAAGACAGACTAACATCAGACATATAAAGACAGAAGAACAGAAGAACAGATATATCCCCAAGCCATGGTTGAAAAAGACAAAGTAACAGAAGAACAGATTAATCCGTGTAATCCGTTGTTTAAACAGACAGAGTAACATAGGGACATATAAATCCGTTCAATCCGTGCAATTCGTTGTTTTGTTTATCAAGAATTTGAGAATGAAAGAAAAATCCGTGTTCAAAATAAAAAAATCCCCGCACCCTCACGGGCGCGGGAACCAGGAATCATAGTTAACATTTTCAACCGATGTGGCCTCCCTTTACGCGAAAGAGACCCTCGGCAGATGTTAAGGGCTCGACGCCTCGCGGCGTGTCAGGAGCCCAGGTTCTCTTATTATCCTAAACGAAGGACAGGCGGATGCCCCACCACCTTGCGGTCGCGGGCACCTCCATATCCTCTACGCTTAGTTTTCGTCGTCCCAGAAGGAGCCAGAGTTACCCAGAGCGTCGCCTGTGGCATCTCCGTCGTTCACACCACCTTCACCCGTGCCGTTTTCGTCGTTAAACGAGAACGGGCTGGCTGCGTTAATCGCACTTTCCATGATGATGACACCTTCCTTTATTTCGGGTTTGATATATTCAATCTTTTTCATTGTTCGTTTCCTCCTATCTTTTATTTAACAATCGTCTTTTTGCCGTTCACAATCACGATGCCTTTATAGTTGCCAGACACCTGCTGACCGTTCAGGTTGTAGCAACGGCCATTGGTTGTTGTTTCGCGGTTCACGTTCTCAATGCCTGTGGCCTCGCCAGTTTCCTCGAAGCCGATGAATACCTTCGCATCTGCAGGCGTCGGAATCTGGAGGTAAGCCTTGCCAGCTCCCACCTTCTTACCAGCAGCCTTGTAGAAGCCCACACCGTTTTCACCGTTGTTCAGGATGTAGTTCGTGTTGTCGTTATCGACTGAGGGCAAAGAGCTGATTTCCGTCAACGTACCGATGAACTTATTACCTTCCACATCGTCTGCAGCACCTGTGAGAACAGGAACCTCATGACTTGTAGCACCACCATTGGGATTGCGCAGCATCACACCCGTGCGGGCAGGCACCTTAGTCACCTTTCGGTAGGTCACCTTATCGTTATTATACTGAGCGATATAAGCGTACATGTCCGTCAGACCAGTGAAGTCAAGTGCATTCTCCGAGCAGAATGTAGCCATGCCAGCTGAGGAGATGCTCACTGCCTGAGTAGGAGTAGCCTCAACCTTCTTGTAAAGCGACAGGGCACCACCTGTACTTGTTGCATAGCAAGCGAAACCATAGGTGTCGTTATTTCTGAGAGTTGCATTGATGTTATTTTCATTATTGTATTTATTAATGAAGTCATAAGTTGCCGTACCGAAAACAGTCCACAATACTTTGTCGTTTGTTCCTTCTGCCAGCATCTGTGCCTGGTTCTTTGTGCCTGTACTGGCAGCATAAGCATTCGCATCAGCATTATAGATAGTCCAATAGTTGCCACTCTTTGCAATGTGCCATACAATAGCAGCATTGCCGGTTGTGATTACATCATTGGTTGCTGTAACCTCTTCATACTGGAGTCTGTTGCTGGTGACAGTAGTGTTCATGGCTTTACCATCGTAGACAATCAGGTAATCTCCTTCAACAAGGTCGCCTGTGAAGAGCTCGTAGTTATCAACAATACCAGGAGCAGCGGCCTGCGTGATGGTCACGAGGTCCGACCAGATGGTTTCTTCATCACCATCTACGTATAACTTGAAGGCAGCGTTGCGGGTAGGACCTTCATTAGCTGCCACGACGTACGACACCACAAAGCCTTCACCCACCTGCGGGTCTTGTTCGGCAACTTCTACCGTGACCCAGTCGAGTTCTTCAACTGGCTCATTACCATTATAATACTGGACACCGAACTCTGCCTTGTCTTCCACAGTCAGATTCTCTAAGCTGATGACTATTGTGCCGTCATGTTCTCCAGCATCAACATTGACAGTCGAAGGGTCGAGAGTGATAACGGGATCGTGTGAAGGCTCAACATATTGTGCAAGCTGAATATTGCCCAAAGCAACGTTGCCGCTTGACTTGTTGGTATAGATCCACTTGATGTAGCGGACATCAGCAGCCAAGTTATCGAATGATTCCGACTGAGTGTCTCCAAGTTCTGTATAAGACTCTAAGTCAGTGAAAGTTGTACCGTCTACAGAAGTCTGCACCTTAAAGGTTCCACCAGAGAAGGTATTACCTTTGATATCGAAGGTCAGTTCGCCTGGGCGCTCATTGATCTTTAAAATAGCATAGTCGCCAGCGCCATCAAATTTCATGGCAGGAGAAGAATTGTATGTTCCAAGTCCACTTACTGTGAAACCTTGTGGCAAATCACCAGTACCATTTCCATCATACTCGAACGGCAGGGTGGCATAGTCGGGTACATAATGCTTCTGTATAACAGTGACGGGCTTGTCAGTAGCACCTTCGTAAGAGAGTGTGAACGTAGCCGTGCGGTCTTCAGTTCCATCGTTGGCGGTTGTCGTGAAGGAAATCTTATCGGTTGTAACTGCGATGCCGCTTACCCAATCAGCTGTGGTTGTGGCGGAAAGGTTCGCACCGGCAACAGGATTGTCGATTGTGTAGTCGATTTCACCGGATGTGGCATCGTAGGCAAGGGTTACATCATCAGCTGTAATAACAGGAATTTTGTGAACCTCAACATCCGTTGGATTGGCAATTTGAGCAACATTGTTGTAGCAGCCGATGTTACCAGTAACGGAAATAACATCATTAACTTCATACTCTACACCTGAGATGCCACGTACCACAATAGTATTTCCATCCTGTGATATGGTTGTGTTCTGTCCGCTGGTAGCAGTTACAGTAGCGTTTTCAATTCTTACTAACCAACCTTGATTGGTGCTAGCGTTGACTTGTGCTATCGTCATCACTTCAGGCGCTATAGAGTTTCCTGATGACACCACTGTGACTGACGGATTTGTTATTTCTAAGAGTCCGTTATATGTAGAAAGAGTTCCACTCACTTTTATATTATCGCCAACGATCAATGAAGTACCATAGACACAGATAGCGGCTGTTGCGTCCTGAATATAAGCAGTATTACCCACACAACTTGTAACTGTACCCTGAGTGAAAACATCTTCTCCTATTCCTTGAGCACGTGCTTCGGCAATAGTTATAGGTGTCGAAACCGTGTATGTAGCAGAAGCGATGGGACTCTCAATACCTATGTTATTCGATGCATCAACAATGTTTACAGCAATGGCCTTGATGGTTGTTTCTGCATCAATTGTGATAAGATCTGTATAGACTTCTCCAACACTACTATCGTACGATGGATCATCACCATTCGTAGTATAAATGATTCTATAGTTACTATTCTCTGCTGTAATGGACACTTCTGTTCCTGCTTCGACAGCACCGGCTGCAGGACTGAATGTCGGAGCATTGGGATGAATAACCGTATATGTCGCAGTTGCTATTGAACTTGCATTTCGGGGATCAGAATAATCAAATGCAATAGCTTTGATGGTGGTTGATCCAGAAATGTTTGTTATTCTTATGTTTGCAGAATTACCGTATGCAGGGCTGTCAATTGTAGGGTCTGTACCATCTGTGGTATAGGTAATCAAATAATCATTTGCCTGAGAGATTGTGATTTCTGTGTTATATTCAACTGCACCAGATACATGAGAGAAAGTTGGAGCGGCAACCGTAGGAGTCGGAGTATCGCCACCACCATTCTTATAAAATTTTGCTTCCTTAAACTCAACGAACTTGTTACTACTTGTACTAGTAACAGAAACGTTGAATATGAATTTGTAATATGCGCCAGTAGCCCACTCTGTTCCACTTGTTGGAGTGAAGTTGATGGTACTATTAGCTTCAAATGTAGCTGACACCTCATCAATTTGATTGCTAAAATTAGCATCACTTGCCACAATCAATTTCAGCGAATTCACGGTGATGCCTGAAGCCGCCCCTACTGTTAATGCAACCTTGCTTATAGCAGAGCCCATTGCTGTCTTGGAATAGACAGTTCTATTTGTATTAGATATACTTTTCCCTCCAATTCGCCAAGGAATTGTTTGCGAGTTGCCAGAAACGTTCCAGGTGATACCACTAATTATAACGTCACAATTGCCTGCATAACTGTTGTTACTGCCAGTAGCGGGTTTCAACGTATAGAACAACGTTTCCTCTGCCCACGCGCCTACGCTTACCGCCAATAGCAGTAGCGTGGTTAAAAATTTAATTGTTTTGTTCATGATTATGTAATTTAAATTCTATATGATTCCGAAGAGAGTCGGGGGTTTCATCGATTACCCACGAAAAAGCAATCGGCCAAGGCCACATGAATTGCGGTGCAAAGGTACGGATAAAAAACAAAACGGCAAAGCGATTTGCAATTTTTGTTGTGTTTTTAAGGCAATTATATACTATTTTGACCCAAAAAGTAAATACTATAAACAATACTGACCCCACCTGACATTATATATTCTGATATTGCGTGCAATATCTTTTTCGCATCTTTTCGCTATTTCGCGTGTTTTCGCAATCCCATTCCTACGCGGAAATGATTCTTATCGCGAAAAGCCACGAAAAACACAGACTTACGCGAAAAATTATCTCACACAAAAAGCACAGAAAGCACAGAAATCTTCATTACGAACACTGATTTCGCGGATTTCGCGGATTTCGCGGATTTCTGATATTGCGCCCGCAATATCCTTTCTGTGATTTCCGTGATTTCTGACATTATATATTCTGATATTGCGCTGCAATATCTTTTTCGCGTCCTTTTCGCTATTTCGCGTATTTTCGCAATCCCATTCCTACGCGGAAATGATTCTTTATCGCGAAAAGCCACGAAAAACACAGACTTACGCGAAAAATTATCTCACACAAAAAGCACAGAAAGCACAGAAATCTTCATTACGAACACTGATTTCGCGGATTTCGCGGATTTCGCGGATTTCTGATATTGCGCCTGCAATATCCTTTCTGTGATTTCCGTGATTTCTGACATTATATATTCATAATATTGCGCGGCAATATCTTTTTCGCGTCAATTTCGCCT
>Ga0310695_10007386_pt1 | contig 17555 bp, 13 predicted proteins | sample RumenRJG_04DNA_FD_203882 | JGI IMG/M metagenome (GOLD analysis project Ga0310695, IMG submission 203882) | Bovine rumen microbial communities from Lethbridge, Alberta, Canada - RJG_04 (v2) (version 2) | ecosystem: Host-associated > Mammals > Digestive system > Stomach > Rumen | place: Canada...
TCTTATTTCCTTTTTTACCCTTGCTATCTCATTCATTCCAATCAACTCCAGTTAGACTTTCTTAGTTACTTCTAGTTTAGTCTATTTGGACTTCGTTGGATAGGGTGGTTTCTTTTTAGACGGTTACCCCGTAAGGGTACGGTAAGGGTATGAAGCCTGTTTTTTGTGTGATCCGAGAAAAAATAAAGAACCCCGAAACAGCTATGTTTCGGGGATTTTTCTGGTTGCGGCGGCTGGATTTGAACCAACGACCTTCGGGTTATGAGTTATACTCTATGTATATCGTATAGTGTCGTAGAATGCCGCACAGTACATTTATAGCCGTTTTCGTCACTATACGATACGTAATATCACTGTATAAAACTCGAAAATTGATGTACAAATTGATGTATAAGATATTTTTCTATAAGCCTTCGTAAAAGAGGCTTTTTTTATATCTCTGTCTGAATAATTTTCCCAAAATTAAGTTCGTCCTGAAACAGCGTATACACATAATCTGAGCTTTCAAGATATAATCCCGTTTCAATGTCATTAAGCTTAGCAAATGTCTGAGATGAATAAAAAAGATTCATTGCTTCATCATAATCGATATTATGTTCTTTTACAATTCTTTCAATAATATCCTGTACGCAAAACTCCATTAGTTGATCTTGTTTAGTCATTTTCAACACCAGCCTTTCTAAGCAACGCTATCGCCCTATCCGTATGAAAAGAGTACTGATTTGTTGTCTTACGAAAAGTCATTCCGTTTATAAGGTTCTCAAATGTTATTAGTTCATTCTGATACTGCCTGAATAGCATAGCCATATCATCGCCAGCAACAGGACCGACAACGATATCGTATTTATTATCCAAATTACATTCAGAATTTGAATAGTCCGTAAAACTATGGCTACGATTATTCATAACAAATCTCGCCCACTCTTCTGAAGGAGTATCATCAAATTTGCGAATATTCAAACCATGTTCATTTAAAAAGCCATCGTTAATCTCATAAACATTAACTATTGGCTTTCCTCCATATATCCTGTTCACTCTTTTCGCCATTTTTGCTGCTTGGTCTTTGAGTTCAGTCAAATAAAATCCTCTGCCAAAATCCTTATATGGACGGCACATCGCTAAACTGATACTTTTTATGTCAGTATTACTTCAATGATATAGCAGCATTATAATGTTCCTCCATTATTACGGCAAATAATAAATAAATCATCAAGTGCATCATCAAGTGATAGAGTATGTTCTATTTCATAATTTTCTTTCAGAAAAGCTATTGCTTTATATTTATACAGATACTGAAATGCATCCTGTTGGGACATATTATGTCTGTCAGCAAATTCACTTACGCAAGCAACCGCGTAATTGATTTCTTTTCTTAGTTCTGTCATGATGATCACCTCTTCATTTGTTATCATTAAATATATTATATCATAATCAATAACAAAAAGCAATACAGATGATTATGATAACCTTAGTAGGAATATATGTCCAGAAATATCTTTACTTCCTATTTTATGTTTCACTTAGGGTCTATAAGAGTCATTCAGTGCGTAAAATAAAATTTTTTCATAATTGCTTAAAAAGCACCGCGAAATGTTTTTGTCACCGGTTGCTGCACAACACTGAAAAACACTGTCTTGAGAACACGGAAGCAATATTGTTTGAACACTCAAAAAACGATTTTGATTATATTGCTCTACAGCAATTCTATCATCCCAAAGCGACATTGTCCTAATCGATAAGTTATAATGATTTCATCCCACAATTAATCCCCTTTGTCAAGATATTAATTGTAATAAACTATATAAAATATAATACTTTCCAGCCTCAGTGAAGGAAGCTTTTTTCACTTAAAAAGGACGCTTTAAACTACAGCCTCAATCAGAGTTTTATCCTCATATCGAACGGTTCTGATACCGGATTCCTTATTCTTGTTAAAGCTGAATGTCAACATATATCCGTTTTTTAATTTATACGAATCAAGGTAATCCGAGAGCTGCTTCTCGCCGTCTTCGTTATATTTCGGACCGTGCCATATCTTCAGCTCTACGATATACCTCTTGCCGAGATAGTCTATAACAACATCCATACGACGGTTATCACGCGTACGTGCTTCAATATAATAGTTACCAACTCCGTTAATTATAGGACGAAGATATACAAGGAAGCACTTTCTGCCGTCCTCTTCAATAAACTTTTCAGTGCTGTCGCCGTAAATCTCATGGAAGTGATCAATGAATCGGCTGAGGATAAGTTCAACATTAAGTATTCCATTTTTCACAAACTCAGGCTTATCAAATAATCCGGCCTTTGAAATAGGTGTTGACTTCATCTCCTCGGAGGTAAGCATATCATTATACAGCCTTGTCTCAAATATCCTGTTGGCTATTACTACCGCTCCATCCTCAACCTTCACAAAGCCAAACATCAAAAGCAGCTTTGTCGGTTCGTGATCAGGATTAAATGAGAATCTTTCACCTTTAGTAAGTATCTGATATAGGCTTTTCTTCATCTCAGGATAATCTTCAAGCCTGTTAATAAGAGATTCAAACAGAGGAGTATTCGCAGCAAGAATGCGGTTTACTGCCTTTATTACGCCTTCCTCTGTCCATTCGTGGATCTCTTCATCCAGGTATTTACAGATGTTTGACACAAGCACCGGATAACCCGAAGTATAGTCATAGATAAGCTGAGCGATCAAAGTGATATCCATACCGGTATTATGATCCTTCTCATAATCCGTAAGCATTCCGATTATGCCATCTGCGGTAAGATCCATGTTAATATTGAAATCTACAGCAATATTCCAGGGACTATTATGCTGATGCTCGGAATCATCTCTTATTTTCAGTTTAAGATTACGAATGTCCCTGACACCTGCAAGTATAACTGATTTGAATATGGTTATCTTGTTACGGCGAAGATAGTATCCTCGCAGCATACTAAGGAAGTCAACGAATACTGTATTATTTGCAGCTGTATCGATCTCGTCTATAATAAGAACCACAGGCTTTTCAGTCTCAGCGCATATATCGCTGAAAACATCAAAAAGATCCGCAAGTACAAAGTTCTTATTATCGTTTTTCAAACGCTTGATAGCATCAACTATATCGTTGCTCACAACACTTCTGAATGCATTATTCCTATACATCTCACGAGCAAAAGCAGATACGAATCTCCCTTCAGTACTGAAATCAGTATTGCTGAGCAGTTGAAAATCAAGATTGATAACCAGATACTCCGGAGTCAGGAATGACTCAAGTGCATTCAGGGTAGTCGTCTTGCCGTACTGACGTCCACGATTGATAACAAAATAGTCTCCCCTGTCTATCATATCTCTGATTTTCTCAAGACGATCATGTATATCGACCATATAATGCTGCTCAGGTATACAAGAGCCGGTTATATTAAAGCATTTACTCATCTATTCTCACTTCCTTACTGTGTGCCAGATAATTGCTGTGGTATAATTTCTGTTAACAGTATACCACAATTCATTGAATAAATCAAGCATAACAAGTAAAATCGGGGACGAGCCCCGATTTCATGACATTAATTATAAAATTCAAGTATTCTGTGTATTCTATTCCTGACAAAAACAAGAAATATACGTTATCAGCTGTATCAATACTCAGCCTTTGTATTTCTAATATTACGTGTATATCTGCATCCAGTAGTTCTATAATTCTCACATCCAAAGAAGTCTCCGTACTGTCCCTTTTTATGCTTAAGCTTTCCGCCACATAAAGGACAGATAAATGCTTCCTGTTTCATTTCTTCTGCATACTGAGTATGAAGCTCTTTTACAAAATCAGATTCCCTGTCTTTCAAAGTTACAAGGATGACTTTCTTTTTTGCCCTTGTCATAGCGACGTAGAACAGACGACGTTCTTCTGCGTCAGGATAAGCGTCGCTATTCTCAAGCAGTAAATCAAGAATAGGCGAATCTTGTATTTTACTTGGAAAGCCCATTTTTCCGTTCTTATTATTGAGGATAAAAACATAGTCCGCTTGTAATCCCTTAGATTTATGAGCTGTAATATAACTGATATCAAGATCGTCTCTCTTGGAGTATATCACTTTCGTTAAGCTGTTGCGATTATCATATTTATAGCTTAACTCGAGATTGTCCTCAAGCATTTTATTATCAAAGGAATATCGTCCTATCAGGAATACAGTGCTCCTGTATGGAAGTTCGTCCATTTTATTAAGCATGAACTGTACGGCGTATTTATCGGTATAGCCTTGAACTTCGCCCAATACATATTTCTCGGCAGATAAGATACCGCGAATGTTCTTGCTGAGCTGCATGGGATTCCGCATTATGAATCCGCTTGTGATATCAATGAGCCTTTGAGGAAAACGATAAGTTGTTTCTATTTTGCTTACTTCAGAAGCTCCCCAATACTTTGAAAAGTTCTGAATATAGCCTATATCACTACCTGCGAAACGGTATATACTCTGCCAGTCATCACCTACGCAGAAGAGATCATAATCATATTTATCTCTTAATGCTTTCAGAAGTTCATATCTTGCTCTGGAAATATCCTGATATTCATCGACAATGACCATTTTATAGTTACTTTTATATCTGCCGTCACGCACATAATCAGAAGCAATATTAATCATATCGTTGAAATCGATCTCATCATTCACGCTCAGATGTTCGTTATAACTGTCCCATATCGGAGAAATAACATCAAGAAGATATGATATATCTATCAGATTGAATGAAGATGCATTTCTTCGTCTCATTTCAGCAATATCATACCGGTTGCTCTTCATAAGATTTATTACGGTTTCGATAAGCTGAACAAGACCGTCAATAACATTTGCATCATCCTCGGATACTTTCTTCCATATCTCTTCCTGTGAAAGAGGAGTAAGAGCAACAGCATTTTCCAGCAGCTTTTTTTCAAGATCAGACGTCAGTATGCCTTCAAAGTTCTCGTACGCATATGACTCTATCATTGTGGTGTTATTTGCTTTATGAAGCTCCCTTTTCCATTTCATTGAAGCAACATAATCATTCTGAAAATACGCAGGAGGATTTCCGTTTTTGTCGATTCCGAAGTACTCTATGTATATATCATACTTCGGAAGGTAGAAATCAGGCTTGTACTGCCCGAACTCCTTAGTTCTTGTATCTATTTGGTATGGCTGCTCATATATGTATTCTACACCGTTGAGATATAGGAAATTAGCAATTTCCATTTCTCCGTAGCTTTTTACAGCTTCATGTTTCAATGTTACAGGAGGATTCTTTTTAAGATGTTCCTGATACTCCTGAAGCGTCTTGAAATCAAATTCAGACCTTATCATGAATTGACGACGCATAAGATAAGCATTCAGCACTCGAAGGTAGTCTCTGTCATTCATAAGTGATTCAAGCTGCTGTTTTATGAACTGACGTTGATTTAACTGCGATATCTTCGGTTTAATACCATTAACGTCGGAAATTATGTTCATTCCAAGCTTATGGAATGTTGAGGCTTCTATTGAAACTCCGGTCTCTTTATCAAGTCTCTCTTTCATTTCAGAGGCGGACGCATTTGTGAAGGATAATACAAGTATTTCATCGGAGGAATACTTATTGATTCCAAGCAAATATTTCACAAGTCCGACTATGGTAGTTGTCTTTCCTGTTCCCGCTCCTGCAAGTACAAGATGAGTATGTGCTCCCTTGGATATTGCAACAAGCTGCTGCCTGTCAAGATTTTTACCTTCGACTTCACCGATAACAGAATACACAGCTGAGGCTCTTTCATCAGCTGCTTGTTCATTATGCTTGTTTCTTAGCTTTTCAAGATTATCTATCAATGAAGACAGATGAGACTTTTTATTGACGAGCAAAGAGTAGTTTTCTGCCTTTTTTAGTTTTTGAAAACTTCCAGAATTCAATTCGTTTAACAAATCGATATTTCTATCTTTCCATTTTTCAGTAGCATCGGCAGTTATAAATCTCCTTTTATCTGAAAACAAAGATGTTATAGATTCAACAGATGTAGTTACTCTATTAATCAAATCATTACATTTTTCATTTCGGAGTATTTTCTTTTCTTTTAGCGAGTCTATTATCCACATCCATATCACCATTTTGAAAAAAGTATTAATACAGGAGCCTCCTCACGGAGGCTCTAATAGTGATTATTATTGCTTAATAATGTTCAAGAGTTCCTGATAATCATTAACCACACCGTATTGAATTTCATTTGTATTAATCTTGTTAAACAATACTTTCGCACAGTCAATTTTAGCCTTTTCAATAGGTCTGAGATCTAGGCTTGACATTGACCCCTTGGTTTCCGCAACAAAGTATATATGCTTTACAGTTCCTTCATTGAAGGCGATAGCCCAGTCCGGAGAATAATGACCTAAAGGAGTAGGTATATTGAATCCTTTTGGGAGTTTTGCATATACACATACTTCAGCTGCTGAATCGAGATCTTCAGCAAATCTGCGTTCAACGCTCTTTTCGGCTGTTCCATCGGTAAATACGTAATCCTGAACATGTTTCTGAGCCTTAAAAGCTTTATCAAAACTCTGACTACTCTTATCAGCCGTAAAGATATTAGAATCATATTCGCCATCTATTAGATTATAGCTTATATGATCTACAATCATAGTTGCTTTCTGCTCTCGAATAAGACGAATCATTTTTGCAATGAATTCTTCTGGATTGTTTTTGAACATCGCAAACTTATCTATCCTCAGACCTTTTATAATTTCAGCAACAGTATTCCTTGTAAGAACAGTACCTTCGGCTATCTTTCCTATGAGATCGTAGCGTATCTGGCTGATCTGAGCGTGACGAAGAGTTTGGGTCCTTGTCTTTGCAGTGTCAAAGGAGTCGTTCCTTTCAATCTCATACTGATTTATATCAGACTTCTGCTGACCTGTTGTAGTTGTGTATTGCAGTTCGGAAACATACAGATTATTATTAATATGATCTATTGCTTTCTGTACTAATTCTGAGCTGTCAAAGTTAACGGTATATGCATACTTATGATTGATGGATTTCCATAAGGTCTGAAATTCCTTCTTATAAAAATTATCATTAAGCGGATTGTCTTTAACTTTGGTTTCGTGTCCATCTGATACCATATCTTTCAGCACACTATCGTCAAATATGCCCTGTACCAGTTTATGTATGCCTACTTCAATAGGCTTTAGTTCATCTGGGACTGGAATGAGAGAATTGTTTGCAAGATCATTCCGATATTCTTCTGTTACATTGTCATCGTCATCAATATAGTCGTTCTTAAGAAGATACTTATATATTGCCTTAGCCTGCTTATTGTCTATAACAACGGGTATTTCACCGTTCATTACAGTCTTCCCTACAAAGTATTCTATCGTTGCCTTTGAAGGTCTATCATAAAGAACCGTTTTTATATCCGCCTGTAAATCTGCAACAAAGTTCTTATAACTTTCACTTGCGATAACCGTCAGCATATTAATACTGTGAACGTTATCACCACAAGAGTCATTATCCATACGATTACCTGACTGATCCACGCATAGTCTGAGTCCTCGTCCTACCTCCTGACGCTTCAATGTCTGGCTGTCAGAATGCTTTAATGTACAAATCTGGAATACATTAGGATTATCCCAACCTTCGCGAAGAGCAGAATGAGAGAATATGAAACGTGTAGGCTCATCAAAGCTCAGCAGTCTTTCTTTGTTTTTGAGGATAAGGTCATAGGCTGAGATATCGTCTGATATATCGGTGCCGCGTTTAACGGAACTATCAACGCTCCTGCCCTTTTTATCGATACTGAAATAACCACGATGTACTTTTGCAACATCACTACAGGTGGTGCGGAGATATTTCTGATAGTTGGTATCAAACATAGTGAGGTTATTATTGAGAATATCGGTATATTCCTGCTCGAACATCTCACCGTATTCTCCAAGCATTTCATCACCGTTTTCATCGTACTGACGATACTTTGCTACTTCATCGATGAAGAAAAGGGAGAGTGTCTTTATACCCATATTGAAGAGCTTTTCTTCCTTTTCAAAATGAGAAAGAATAGTCTCTCTGATCTGGATACGACGCATATCCTTCTCAGAAATATCACCTGTGATCTCACCAGTCTGCAATATCTCTCCGTTAGTGAATGTAACTGTACCACGGATGGGATCAATATCTGATATAAGATAGCCTTTATACTGCTCCATTTCATTGGATTTGTAATAGAGGTTATCATCAACGCCGAGAACTTTGGTTTCACGCTTGATGTGATCTTTGTACTTGACTTCCAATTCTATCCTCGCCATTGGTGGCTTATTGTTTGAGAGTACAATGCTTTCCAGGTACAGATACTTATCCGTACCGCGAAGGTTCTTCACCTCAAAGCCTTTGACCTCTATCTTCTTTACGAGACGCTTGTTGTATGCGTCCAGAGCATCAAGAACATAGACAAGGTTATGCTGTTTGGCGTGTGTAGCGGAATAGTTCAGGCTGAACAGCGGATTGAAGTTCTTCAGTGCCTTCTGTGTAACAGCCCCACCCATTTTCTGAGGTTCGTCAAGGATAATGATAGGACGGTTCGCCTTGATAACGTCGATAGGACGGCGTGAACCGAAATCGTCACGCTTCGAGTAGATTATACGAGCGTCCTTGCTCTTGCCGTCTTCTTTGAGGGAAGCTGCAAAAGCCTGCGTGTTGATTATCATTACATTGATACCGGAGCTTGACGAGAAGTTGTCCAGCTGATTGAGGTTAGAGCTGTTGTACACGAAAAATCTCGCCTTCTTGCCGTAATGCTCCATGAAGTGATCCACGGTTATCTCAAATGACTTCTTCACGCCCTCACGGATAGCTATACTCGGTACAACTACAATGAACTTGCTCCAGCCGTAACGCTTGTTCAGCTCGAACATGGTCTTTATATAGACATAGGTCTTTCCCGTGCCGGTCTCCATTTCGATGTCAAGGCTGCAGCGTCCCAGTTCCTTGATAAGATTCGGAGAGAGACGGATATTGTTTGCCGTCTGCATTTCGTGGATGTTTTTCAGCAGCTCCGTATCAGTAAGCTGTACAGCTTCATTCTTGTAGCCCATGCTGTTTTCGAGGTCGAGGAGTTCATCATCTGCGTCAGTATCCTCTGCAAGGAAAGAAAGCTGCTTATCGGAATCTTCAAGGGTACCCATATCACGGATATAGCCCACACGCTCGTGAAGTCCCTGACCTTTGAATATATTCACAACAGCTTCGACGGCATCGGTCTGATACTGTTGTATCTTAAAATTGAATTTCACTGCCGTCCTCCTTCACGAAGCTATACTTGCCTGACAATGCATAATCGCAGACTATATGAACGAATTTCGGAAAGAAGTGCGTTATTCCTCCGCTATTTTTTTCAAAAAAATATCTCCAGTATTCAAAGTTATTTGCTACTTGTTTTATGCAATTTCTCAACGAATTATCATCAAGGTTAACTTCTGTTTTTAATCTTGTTGATAGTTCGTTTTTCTCCTTATCGGGCAAATCATAAAACAGCTTTTCTAAATTATGAATACAATCAAACTGACCATTTCCTATGAATAGGAGTAGCTTTAGTGATAATTCTGCTGCAAATGATCCAATCATAATTGCTGGTCCCATTAAGTTGGGTTCATATTTATCATCCGCATGTTTCCGTTGAAGAAGCTTTGATCTTTCTTCTAATTCAAGAAATAGATCATAATATATTTTGCATTCTCCCGCAATGCTAGCTTCTGTATATTCTGATAAATCAAATTCACAATCAGTCTTGTTGCAACTTTCACATTTCTTTGGTTTTTTAGGAATAAATTTGGTTGGTTTTTTAGGAATAAATTTCTTTGTCATCATCACATCACCTTCCTAACCGTATCCTTAGAATAAGCCTCAAAGATCTGATCGAAGTTAGCGGCAACGGAGTCGCCTGCCATAGAGCTGTCACGCATAACGAAGTAATACGGCTTCATTTTTGCGACAGCAGTAATAGTCTCCTCGGTGACGTTCTCATCGAAGCAGGCAATGAGGAAGCCGTCAGCGACGTTATAAACGGTCTTGCCACCGATAACGGTCTGCTCTATCTTGCTTGAAAGGAGCACTCCGAGATCGAGCATTACCTGGAAAAGCAGGTCCTCGGGAGTTCTGTCTTCCTTGATGTTATCGACAGTACCCATAAGCGTTTCAATGGTAAGCTCGTCGGGGTTGTAGTAAACGTCCTTCATATTGGTGCTGTCGAGCTTGAGGACACGGAAGCCGGTGTCGAGTCCGGCGGTAGTCATCGGGTTTTCTTCTTTTATCTTAGCGCCTGCTCTGCGGATTCTTTCCTTGCCTATCTCGCAGATATTCTTATATCCTGCCTTGTAAGCCTCGCTCTTTTCGTCTGTTTCTTCGGGGAGCTGTACCATTATGAATTTACGATTGCCGCCGTCCTCTGCATTAAGCTGCATTACTGCATGAGATGTAGATGCTGAACCGGAAAAAAAATCAAGCACAAGCATATCATCTTTATAGCTACAAATACTTACGAGTTTTTTTATGAAACTTGATGGTTTAGGATATGAGAATACTTTTGCGTTTCCAAATATTGAAATCATTTCATTAGTTCCATGTTGTGTATATATATCTTCAATAATTGAAAACATTTTTCCCGGTCTAATTGAACCATCTTCTTCACGCAAGTATTGCTTTGATGAAACGACCCAATTATCATCTTTTCCTTTTGCTATTTCTAAGTCACCATTTTTAAGAGCTGCATATGCACGTTCTTTGCTCCATAACCACTGCCTTTTGGGCATAATCTCTGTACCATCAGGAGCAGGAATTGGATAAATAAGATTAGGTCTTGAGTCCATAGCTTTTCCTGCTTCAAGTGGGTGGGTACGATATCCCCCTCTTATTGGATACTTTTCATCTTTTTTATTATAGTATCTTTCAGCAGATTCAGGAGAAAGTGGAACAAATATCTCAGCTAACTCTGTTATATTTTTACAGTATATAAGTACATATTCTTGTAATGTTACAAGATATTTTTCTTTAGCTCCGCCTCCATATCTTTTTTTCCAGATAACAGTATCAACAAAATTCTCTTTGCCAAATATTTCATTACAGATTGTTTTTAGATTTTCCAGTTCATTATCATCAATACTTATCATAATTAAGCCGTCATCGGTCAGCAGGTCTTTAGCAAGGCGCAAACGGGGATATATCATATTCAGCCAGTCGGTATGGAATCTGCCGTTGCTTTCAGTATTCAGCACAAGGCGGTTGCCTTCCTCGTCGAACTGTCCGCTCCTGTCAAGATAATCCTCGGTATTCTCCGCAAAATCATCATTGTAAACGAAGTCGTTGCCCGTATTATAGGGCGGATCTATGTATATCATCTTTACCTTGCCGAGATAGGTCTCCTGCAGCAGCTTCAGAACGTCAAGGTTGTCGCCCTCGATATAGAGGTTTTCTGTATTGTCAAAGTCAACGCTTTCCGCCCTGCACGGGCGGAGAGTCTTAGCTATCGGTGAATTTGCCGCAAGTACGGCTTTTTTCTTGTCAGGCCATGTGAACTGGTAGCGCTCCTCAGCACCGTCAACAACAGCAGTGCTTATCTCCTGCATGAGAACGTCCTTGTCTATCGCACGGACTACCTCGCCGTTCTCGTTGATAGTCTCGGTTACAGCGTTCGGGAACATCGCCGCCAGCTTGGCAAAGTTCTCGTCAGCTTTGTTCGGGGTGTGCATTTTAAGTTTGTCCATTTTTCTTTCCTCATTTCAAATCAATGGCAGTTTCAACGTTGTCAAGCTTATCACATACATCAGAAAGGCTATTATATAGACCAGTTCCTATAATTTCTTCCATTTTATCATAAACGTCTGAAATTGAATTATTCAGACCCACTCCCTTTATTGCATCAATATCCATTGAAATCATATCTAATTTGCTATTCATAAGAACGAGCTGATCTCTGATTTCTTCCATTACACTTACTAATTCTTCCATTTTTAATACTCCTTTATTATAGATTTCATAGATTGTATTTTTTGAACAATCTCAAATTTCTTCTTCGGCTGATTTTCAGCCCTCGCTTTCTTTTCAAGTCGCTCTATCTCTTTCAGCAGCTTCTCACGTTCTGTGTTTACGGCTATCTGCTCATCGAGAGTATTGCCCTCCGCAACAGTAATACCGCCTATCTGCATTATAGCGTTATCCCATACCGCATCAAGATCAAGACCGCTTATGTTGATATTGATGCTGTCAAGGGGCTGCCAGTCAGCACGAATAAGCTTTGTCCGCCATACAGCAAGGCAAGCTTTCCCCTCATATTCAAGCACCAACAGCATCTTCTGCGGTATCAGCTTTGTGATAAGCTCTATTGTTTTTGTATCATAATCGGTACGTTTCAGACTGAGCAGCAGCACATAGAACGAGGATACGTCCTTTCCTGCGGCAATATTTACTGTTGCCGAAGATATCTCGTTGACTATAACGATACGGGAAATATCAGCATCGAACTTCTCTTTCTGAGCGTTATTCATGCTGAATTTCGTGTATATTGCTTTCTTAGGAAGCTGCTTGTTTAGTTTAGTTTTTTCTGGAAGTCCGAACATATTCTCACTCCTATCTTATGACGAGGAAGCAGATAAGCTCAAAGTCGTCAAGTTCCTTGATATCGCTGTCAAGGAAACTCATCTGACTTCCGCTGAGGAAGCTGTCAATATCGCTTTCTTCCTTGACTTCTATTATTGAAGCAATAGCCTGCTCCAGAAGCTTGGAGAGCTTAGACATATTTTTTCCGTCTTTAGTTTTCTTATTGAAAGGCTTGTACGCTTCGGGAATAGGCTTAATCTTGCCCTTGCACACATAGCGCATCTTATCAAGCATTGCCTTTGGCGAGAGGTGGTCGCATATGACCTTGCCGTCATCGCTGATATACACCATATAAAACGGATGCAGCCTGTTCCTGTTGTCGATATTGATGTTCTCTGTCCTGTTGCGAAGAACGAATATAGTTCCCGGCGGTGTAACGTCGCTTGAAGTCGTAACAGCATGAAGCCCAAAAGGAGTCTTGTCCATATCTGGGTTATTCTTCATAAATTCAACAAGATCAAGTCTGAATTCGTTTAGTCCGAGGTCAACGATAGAAATTCCGCTGGACATATCTTCAATATCAACCACTTCATCCTGTAAGCGCTTGAGCTGAGTTTTTCTGTATTCAAGATCGGTTTTCTCATCATCGCTAAGAATATTATCATCACCTGTTGCTGTCATATCAACAATTTTCATTCTTGTCTCAACTTTAGCCTTGAGCTGAATGTAATCATCAAGAGTGACGTCAGGCCAGAAATTAACAAGCTGGATGCAGCTGTTACGGCTGCCTATACGGTCGATACGTCCGAAACGCTGAATGATACGAACTGGATTCCAGTGAATATCATAGTTGATAAGGTAATCGCAATCCTGTAAATTCTGTCCTTCGGAAATACAGTCAGTCGCTATTAAAATATCTATATTCGTATTTTCATCTGGAATAAGGAGTTCCTTATCCTTAGATATTGGGGAAAACAGAGTTAGAACTGTATTCAGATCAGTTCTTTTCAGCTTAGCAGTTGTCTTTCCGTCAACTGATCCAGATATCATAGCTGTATCAAGTCCGAAGTTATCTTTAATATACTTGCTGATATTCTCATATATATACTCAGCTGTATCTGCAAATGCTGTAAAGATGATAACTTTCTTGTTGCCGGGATTAATGGGATTCTCAATTTTCTGTTTTATTTCACTAAGCAGCTCCTGTAGCTTACAATCATCTTCTGGGCCTATATCCTCGACCATAAATGTCAGAAGCTCAAGTATGTCAAGATCTGCGGCGAGGTCTTTTCGCCATGAAACATAGTCCATGTCAGCAAGATCTATCTTTACTTTTTTACCCAAAGAATATAACTCGTCGCTGTTCTGATCTTCTGAATCAAAATCACTATCACTAATTTCTGTAAGTTCAATATTCTGTGATTGGTGAAGATCAAAATTATCGATGGTTGTAATAGTTGTGGAAATAAGTTCTTTTATACGCTTCAGTGTAAGGTTGAACGAATATACGGAGCTTTCCATACGCTTCATCAGGTTGATAGCCATCAATCGGCGAATTCCCTGTTCGCGTCCCACCTGTGTGAGGCTTCCGCTGTCATCATATAATTCTGAATACTTACTCATTTTACTCGCCTGTATGAAGTGCGACGGACGGTAGATATTCAGATTCAGCATTGTCAGCTGTTCAAAAATCTCATTATAATTAATTGCTGACTTCTTTTTAGTAAGGCATGGTCTGAGCGACTTCGGTTTCAATCTTGTTGGGAATGTACCTATATCAGAAGTATCGTAATATTTCTGTATGTGCTTACGTGAACGAGCTATGGTAACAGAGTCAAGCACCTCAAAGAAATCAAAATCAAGCATTTTAAGAAGATTCTCAGTTGTTCTGTCACTCGCTTCCCATTTGCTCCATGTATTGAACGCTCTCTGAGCGTTCTTGAATATTTCATCGATAGAACGTGTAGTATTAAGCTTAGTGTTGATATAGTCTGTATTGCCTTCATATGCAAGTGCAAGCTGATTCTTCAAATCATTGAAGCGGTTATTAACAGGGGTAGCCGACAGCATAAGCACTTTTGTCTTAACACCTTTTCTTATAACCTGATTTAATAGCCGTAGATACCTGTTTTCTTTTTCATCCTCGTCGCCAGATAGTTTACCGCCATTACGGAAGTTATGTGATTCGTCAATTACAACGAGATCATAGTTGCCCCAGTTAATAAGACTAAGGTCAATACCGTTGGAGGTGCCATATTTACGGTTAAGGTCTGTGTGATATAGCACATCATAACGAAGACGGTCAGAAGAAATAGGGTTGTTTTTATAGTTGCTCTTATACGTATTCCAGTTGTTAGACAGCTTCTTCGGACAAAGCACAAGCACTGATTTATTGCGGTTTTCATAATACTTAATGACTGCAAGAGCTGTAAAAGTCTTACCAAGTCCGACACTGTCAGCGAGAATACAACCGTTGTATTTCTCAAGCTTGTTTATTATTGCGAGAGCAGCGTCCTTTTGATAATTAAAAAGCATATTCCATATTTTACTTTCTTTGAAACCTGTTGCTTCATTAGGAAGATTATCCTCGGAAATATCATCAAGAAATTCGTTGAAGATATTATAAAGCGTCACGAAATATATGAAATCGGGCGCGTTTTCATTATAAGCCGCAGTTATGTTATCAATAACCTCATCCGTTACGATCTGGAGCTTATTAGGATCATTCCAAAGGTTTTCAAATAAAGAGAGGTACGCATCAGAAAATGGAGTACAGCTCTTTTGTATCATCGTATACGCATTATTTCCTCTTTCACATCCGAGATCTACAGTTGTAAAGCCATTTATCGGGCTATAACTTTTATCATCAAGATTGATGAATCCCATCATATTTTCATTGGTAGTGTTTGATTTAAAGGTAACCTTTTGGCGTATCCACTCGGCACATTCCTTAGCAATGGCCTTCTGAGTCAGCTCATTTCGCAGCTTAACCTCAAATTCTGTACCATAAAGACTGCGTTCACGGTTAAGGCGAGGAATATAGAATTCTCGTTTTTCTTTACGAGCTTTTTCAGTAGTAAATGTAGGAGATGTAAAAATAAATCTCAATTCATCAACATTCTGAAGTTCTGACTTTAGCTCCTGGAATGCATAGATTGAAAAGCAAGCTGCAGCAATAGACAATTTGCTTCCATTTTTTATTTCAGATGCCAAATCATCCTTTAAAGTTTTGGTAATATTATTAATTAACTCAAAAGGCGTTCCATTATTCATAATAATCGCTCCATAGAAAACTAACCGATTTAATGGTCTTAATTATAATAAATTATAGCACATTTTAACTATTAATGCAAGTGTGTAACGTATGTTTTGTTAATTTTGACTTAGTATAATAATATATAAAATTGATTTAATATAAATAATAAAAATGTATAATATATTCCACAGCTGGTCTCCCCATAACGGGGAGACAAATTAAGTATAAACACGACTTTTTGTTAGTGTTCTCTATCGTTTAATCGATGAAATACACTGATTTATAGGCGTTTATTTCTCATCTGGCTTCTTCATATAACCACGGCAGTAGTTGCCAGTGACCTCATGTATATGCATGGCAAGCTGTTTCAGTTCAGATTTACCGCTATGATACAGCTTGCCGTCCTTTCCGTTTACCGAATTGACCATATAATGTGCATGATAAAGAGAATTGCCCTGATTCTCCTTATGCAGAGCTGCTATGGTCTGATGATCTTTGAAGAAAGCAGCGATATCCTCAGTGTACTTGCGAGCTGTCGCTTCATCATGCACAGTCTTCTTATCAAATGCGACCATAAGGTGCATTACTGGGTTTTCGCCGATTTTTCCGTAGTATTTCTTCGTTGCAATCATCTGTTCGTATGTATAGTCGGGATTTGTATCACACACACCATATCCCATTGTATCTATGCGTTCTTCATCAGGTTTCTCCTTATAATAAGGGGACAATTAATACTCATATTCCGTAAAGCAACATAAACTGATAATGGATTTTTGCGTCAAAACAAATAATACATGATTTATTGTTTGTTATTCTATGTTACATAAATTAATTCTTATCAAATACTAATGCTTTGAATCCAATTAATTACTTTACTAGCATTATTATTTCAAAACTATTTGTTTACTTTTATAAAAAAAATAGAATTCAATTGTGCTTATTGCCAAAATGCAGTATTTATAATTGAATTGTTGTATAAGGTGTGGTAAAATATGTAAAAAGATGAATGGAGGAATAAAAATGACAAATGCTAAAATAATGCAATTAGGTAATTTTAATATTACTTGGGGAAAAAACAATTTACCCATGCTCTATTTTTTTGAAAGTATAGTCTTCCCATGTTTTACAGATGGGGGATTTAAAAGAATCGATTATAGTAATTCAAAAGAATACTTTTTAAGTGATGTAAAACTAAAAGAAATTGATGACGAATTTGTATTAGTTGGTAATTTTATAAAATCAATGCATTACCATGTTAATAATATATACGAAAACGGTGAACTAAAGAAAGTACCTAGTGATATACCGACCGCTCCGTATTCACGCTTCATTATTTTCTTAAAAAACCATAAAATGGTAATGGTGAAAAATGAGAATGAGAGTCCTAATATTAAGAGTTTTCAATCAACAGTAAATGACATCTTAAAAAAGTATATTAAAAAATATGCTAACAAAATAATTGATAATCTTTCTAAATCTGAGATTCCAATACTATCTGGAATAAAAAGTACAGAAGATTTTATACCGCTTGTAAATATTATTGATATTCCTTACTCAGATGATATAGAATCGATCTTTAAAAACGTAAAGAAGATAGATTCTGTCACACTTAGATTTGTTCCATTAAATAACGATTGGACTTGTCAAGAAATGTGCAGTCATAAAATACCCAAAATCTTGGATAAGCAGGAGTCAGGCGGCGTGATGAGTCAGCTCGGTTAAGGTTCTTAGTGCCAC
>Ga0310695_10007388_pt1 | contig 17552 bp, 18 predicted proteins | sample RumenRJG_04DNA_FD_203882 | JGI IMG/M metagenome (GOLD analysis project Ga0310695, IMG submission 203882) | Bovine rumen microbial communities from Lethbridge, Alberta, Canada - RJG_04 (v2) (version 2) | ecosystem: Host-associated > Mammals > Digestive system > Stomach > Rumen | place: Canada...
CCACAGACAAGAGAATAACAATCATTACTCAGACAAATCAGGGCTCAGCGATTGCACGAAATAAGGGACTGGATATTGCCCAGGGAGAATATATAGGATTTTTGGATGCTGATGACATTTACATCAATAGGCAATCCCTTGAAATAATGTTTGATGCAGCAAAAAAGCACGATGCGAGTATGATTTCTGCAAATCTCAAATTTTTGACTCAGGAAAGAAACCTCATTTCAAATCCTCACTACAAAAGAGGCACATTCCATTATTTTAGAGAGGAAGGCATTATAGAACCTGACGAATACGGCATTCCATTTTATTTTTACAAGAACTTATATAAAGCAGATTTGATTGAAGACATCAGATTTCCTGATTTGCTGAGAGGTCAAGACCCAATATTTCTATCAAAAGTATTATCTGAGGTTGATGAGATTTACGGCGTTCCAATTGATTTTTACGGATATATGGTGCCCCTGTCATTTGACAAGCTGGATTCATACACCAAAAAGTATCACTACATCTGCCAATATAGGCAATGCATTGACATACTGGACAACTCAGAACTCTTTAAAACTTCAGACAAATATATGCATAACCTGATGAGGTATTTGAATGGCAATGTTGACGCCGAGGTTTATGACATTGTCTGTGAAGTCTTTGACGAGAAGTATTTTGAAGGCTACAAATCAGAATACGATTCCTTTAAAAGATCAAACATTCTAAACAAGATTCTTGAAGAAAACACACAGGAATATTACCTGAAGGCCAAAGATGAATTGGGACTTAAGGAGGATTCATTAAAAGAATATAAAATAGGCTTGTTTGAATCGAAAATGGATTTGAAGGAATCCGAATACAATAAGCTTTTAAGTGAAAATGAAAGGCTTAAAAAAGAATATGAAGTGGAAAAATCATTCAATGAAGAGGTTACGGGCTCAAAATCCTGGAAACTGATGGACAGATTCAGAAGAATGAGGGGTTGAAAAAGATGGTTAAAATATCAGTAATCATTCCGGTTTACAATGTCGCAGGGTATCTTGAGGAATGCCTGAACCATATAATAAACCAGACATTCAGTGACATTGAAATCATCTGCATCAATGACGGGTCAACCGACGAATCTCCCGACATTTTAAGGGAATTTGCCAAAAGAGACAATCGCATCCAAATCGTCAATCAGAAAAACCGGGGGCTTGGAGCTACCCGAAACAGGGGACTGGAACTGTCAAAAGGCGATTATGTCTACTTCATGGATGGGGACGACTATCTGGAATTGACTGCACTTGAAGAGTTGTATGAACTGTCCGAGAAATACCATCTTGATTTTGCAATGTTTAAGCTCAAAAACTTCAATGAAAAAACAAAAGAGACAATATATGATGAATATTATTCCATGCCCCATCTGAAAAAGCGCGTTGAAGATAATGTGTTTGATTACTCTGATGTAGCAGACATTGCTTTAAGGCTGGCTGTCAATTCCCCTGGAAATTTCTTTAAAAGAGAGTTCGTCAGGGACTTGAAGTTTCCGGAAGGGCTCCTGTTTGAGGACAACGTGTTTTTCACAAAAGCCCTTTTCAAAGCGGAAAGGATTTACTTTTATGATAAATTCCTTTACAACAGACGGGTGCGTGAAGATTCGCTGTCAAACAAGTTTTCAATAAGTGTTTTGGACACCATAGACATATCAGACCTGCTGATTGACCTGATTAATGAATACGGATACGTGCAATATAAGAAGACATTATACAATAGAATCTTTTCCAACATCTATAACACGTTTGAAAATACATCAAAAGACCATAAGGCCGATTTGTTTTTGGAAATGAGAAGAAGATATCTTAAATTTAGTGAAAAATGGCAAAATGACGAGTATTTTATGAATGACCTGCCGAAACGCCTCAAACATATATATGGCAGTGCAGTTCTATCCGACAGCCATGAAGAGTTTGAATTGAGAGTTAAGCTTTATGACAAACAAAGAAAGATTAATAAACTAAAAAAAGAAAATAAAAGAATTGAAAAGGAACTTGAAAAAGTCAAAAAGGAAAATGACCTCATCAAATCCACAAAGGGATTTAAATTCATTAAAAAATAGTGTTAATATGAAATTATCAAAATCAAAAATAAATTCTTACCTGAAATGCCCATTGGAATTCAAATTTCAGTATATTGATGAAATTGAAGTCGAGCCGAACAAATACATGGTTTTGGGAAGCGATGTCCATTCCGTTGCCGAGACATTTGCCGACAGGTTTGGAGATGAGCTTGAGAATGTAAATATTCAAAATGAGCTTGTCAAAATCGCCAACGATTTGGAAATGGGACCTGATATCGCCGATCATGTAGATAATTTGGGATTGTTCTTTAAGGAAGTCTTCGTTGACAATGACTATAAGCTATTCAGCCAGGAGGAATACCTGCTTGATGAAAACCATCGCTTTTCTGGCATATGCGACATCATTCTGGAAGATGAAAATGAAGACCTTGTCGTTATCGATTATAAAACCAGCGATTCAGGCAAATTTTCAAGATATCGCAGGGAACTGTGCTATTATAAACTGCTTGTTGAAAATGTCTATGACAGAAACGTTTCAAGCGTTGGAATTTTCTTTACAAAAAACGGTCGTTTGAGATTGCTTGACGTGTGCGAAGAGGACAACAAACGAAAATATTTAAACTCAACTGAAATCAATGAGGCCATTGATACATTCTATAAAGTCAGATATCAGGTAAATAAAAGAAACTTTTATCCTAAAAGGCAGTTCTTATGCAGATTCTGCACTTACAAACATATCTGCGATGAATATTACTAGTTTGAAACTTAAAAATCTTATTTTTTAATATGAGGGAGAGGGATAATGATAATATTTTTCCTATCACCATTATCCCGATTGCTACACACCTAATGCAGCATACTTCGGATATATCATATATCCATTTTCCTATTATAACTAAATCGATGTTTATGTGTTGTCTATTCCTGATTTAGTTTTCTCGACAGCCAAAAAACAATACCCAGCATAATCTGGCATATAAGTCAATCGATTTGAACTCCGAAGAATAATGTATATTTTTTTGAAAAGATCAAATATTTAGTAATGCCTTAAAAAAATTAAAACTAAAAAAAATAATGAAGTTATGAGGAGACCTCATCAACTTCTTCAAAATCCACCTTTTCACCTATCAGCTTAAGACCGACATACATTGCAACGATACCCACAGGCAGGGAATAATAGAATGGAACTCCCAAACCGGCCGGGATATAACCTACCAATATTGTGATTGTACCGACAAATATTGAATAGTACATCTGGGTGGTTACGTGATCAATGTGGTTACAGCTGGTACCCATCGATGAAAGGATTGTCGTATCTGAAATCGGAGAACAGTGGTCTCCGAAAATTGCTCCGGTCAATACGCCGCTTGTGGCAACGATTGTAAATGACATATCCCCTGAACTTATTGCCCATGCAAGCGGAATCGCCAAAGGCATCAGGATACTCATTGTACCGTAGGAAGTACCTGTTGCAAAGGATATCACCGCTCCTAAAATGAAAATCAAGGACGGCACGATGAAAGCAGGTATTGTGCTTCCTAAGACACCCACAAGATAGTCTGCAGTTCCGACTTCACCGATTACGCTACCGAGTGACCATGCAAGAAGAAGGATAACGCCGGTAATTGTGATTGTCTTCATACCTCCAATCCATTCGGAGATTGCATCTTCAATTGTGAGAATCTTTTCACCGACAGCCATGACCATCGCTACAATCGAAGCGAGAAGTGCCGCCTGGAAAAGAGCCACAGATGCATCCGCCTGGGAAAATGCGGTATATACACCATTGAATGATAATGGAGAGGATTTCATGATTGCTATAAGAGCCTGATCTTCCCCACCGAGAATGGTGGTGTATCCGCTCCAATAGAATGCAATAAGAGTACCGACAATCAGGGTACCGATAGGAATGATTGCATTCCAGACTGATAACTTTATGCCCTCAACCGGCTGGACTTCTTCAAAACCCGGAGCCTCAAGTACAACGATTTCCTCATCCTCTTTTCTGGCACGGGCTTTCTGTTCCGCCTTTTTCATCGGACCGAATTCATATAAGGTCAATGCAGAAATTACTATGAATATCAAAATGAATATGTTATAGAACCTGTACGGAATAGTCTGAAGGAATATTCCAAAACCGGTAACATTTGTCACTCCAACTGACTGGAAACCGGAAGCGATTAAACTGATTTCCAAACCAATCCAAGTTGAAATAATTGCAATACCAGCCACAGGCGCTGCAGTTGCGTCTACTACAAATGCCAGTTTTTGCCTAGATACATGAAGCTTGTCCATGACAGGCCTCATAATAGGACCAACAATCAGGGAGTTTGCATAATCGTCAAAGAATACGCATAATCCCAGTAACCATGTAAATAATTGAGCTTTTTTAGGAGTGTCTGCCCTTTTTGCAAATTCGTCCGCAAGAGCCTTTGCCCCTCCCATCTTTGTCACAAGTTGAATGATACCTCCAATAAGCAAGCACTGAAGGATGATTCCCGCATTCCAAGGATCAGACATACAAGCAATAATCTGTGTACCCATGTTTAGGAATGCATTCACTAATGTTGAAACGATATTCATGTCGTTTACACATAACATGAATTCTCCAACAAATACACCGACAAACAGGGACAGAATGGTCTCCTTGGTTATGAATGCCAATGCAATAGCTACAAGAGGGGGCAATAATGTCAGCACGCCAAATCTCACTGAATTATCAACGTTGGTGGGTGCTGAAGAAATCCATAATGACAAAACGAAAAGAGCAATAATTGAAACAGCTGCAATTAAACCCAATTTTATATTATTCTTCATTTATTATCACACCATTTTACTATACATTTATTAGATTTTATTAGATTATAATAAAAATATTTAAACAAATCTAAATTAAAATTATTTTATCATGTATATTAATATTTTAGTAATACCAATATAAAATATTTTTTAAAATAATTAAACAAAATTCTAAAATTTAATAAATATTTTAGAATATACAATATATAGATTTCTCAGTCATCATTAAAAAAAATTGATAATTTATAGAAGCAAGACTAAAAAATCATATAACATAATAAAAACAAAACTAAAAAATGAGGTTTTAAAATGAATGTTTTACTTATCGGTGCTGGAGGAGTTGGAATTGAGCTTGCAACATGTGTTGCCAAACAGGGCGCAAATGTTTCCATTTATGCAAGAGGCAAAACTGCAAAGGCGATAAAAGAGAATGGAATTGAAAGAACAGGACTGTTCGAACATTATGAAATCAAGGACGTTGCAGTCTATGAAACATATGAGGAAATTCCGAAAAAGCATTTCGATTATATATTCATAGCCGCCAAGACAACCGCAAACGATGACATTTCAGAAAACCTGAACAGAAACAGGGACATCCTCAAACCCACAACCAGGATAATAATCTTTCAGAACGGATTCAGTAATGACGAACATTATTTAAGATACTTTACATCCGAACAGGTCTTCTGCGGGCGAGTAATCACCGGAGCCTCAAGGCCCGAAAGGCACATTAGCGAAGTTACCATAAAAACAGACATTCTTCTCGGATCACTTCAAGGGGAAAATCCCGAATGCCTGAGAGAAATTGCCGATTTAATTTCAAAATCAGACATCAGCTGTGAAATAACCAGAGAAATCGACAGGTATCTCTGGGCCAAAATGCTTTACAACTGCACACTGAACCCCCTTGGAGCTATACTGGATAAAACCTACGGCCAGCTTACCGAAAACCCATACACACTGGAGATAATGAACAATATAATCGATGAAATATTTGAAGTCATTAATGCATCCCCATACGAGACCCTCTGGAAAAGTTCAGAGGAGTACAAGGACATATTCTACTCAAAGCTGGTGCCGGATACCTATAACCACTATTCGTCAACACATCAGGACATCCAAAAGAAAATACCTACAGAAATTGATTCGCTAAACGGCAAGGTCATCCAACTAGGTGAAAAATACAATATTGATATAGGCACCAATAAACTTATATATAATCTCATAAAAGCTATTGAGATTACCTTTTAGAAACTAAAAGTTTATATAGGTGAAAAGGCAAAATAGTATTGTTCATATTGTTATGTACTATTTTTTTATAATATGAACAATGGTGATGGTTGAAATGAGCATTCGTTTGTATTCCTTTAGTGGTGTTTAGGAAGAGAATGTTCATTTGTTTTAAAGAACTTATTTTTATTGAATTATTTTTGTGATACTATGAGTGAACTTAAAGAATTAATGGAAAAATTTATTGAACTTGATGAAGATTTAGAAGATAAAATAGAAGCATATCTTGAAACCGCTGATGAAATCGATGAAAAATTTGACAAAGACAACGAAGAACAGATTGATGAAATGGGTGAAATCTATCACGAAATCGAACACAAAGTTTTCAATGAAGAATTCATAATAGTCTTCAACAAATCTGGCGAAGAAAAAGAGGTTGTCGCTTTAATAATCAGTGATGAAGATGAAGAAAGCGAAGAATTTGTAATACCTGTTTTCACTGACCAGGAAGAAGCAAACATTGCTATTGCTGAATTTAAAGAACAGTTCGGAGATATCGACTTTGAATGTGAGAAAAAAATTGGCAGTGAAATAGTTGCTGACCACTCCGAAGATGAAGATTTCATTGGCCTTGCTGTCAATGCACCTCAATGGGACTTTGTAATAGCTAGTGAAGATGTGCACGACTGCAGTGAATAAATATGAAACTTGAAGATTACCGGGACTATCAGGAAAAAAACGTCAAGGCTTCCAAAAGCCAACTTAAGGAATATATCCAGATATATGCTGATATGGCCAAAAAGCTCAAAAGCGAAGATGCCATGGAGCTTGAACCAGTAAAAAGAAATATCAGGGACACATACCCTACCGAAATATACTTCACCTTAGTTGATGAAGCTGGAAAATATGTTAAGCTAACCATTACAGATGCCAGCAAGGAGTACATCATTCCAATCTTTACTGACATGAGGGAGTATGCGGTCGGCAGCGCCAAGATATCCACATTATTCCTGGACAAGCTTGACTTGAAGGTGATTTCTCCTGATGACATTGAGGAGTTGGCCGAAAATGATGAGTATTTTGAGGGTTTTGTAGTCAATCCCCACTCACAGAACTTCAATTTTGATAGAAATGGTGATTTTTGATGTACATATGCCCCACAATCGGTGAGGATCATGAAAAGGACTTCCTTGTTAGTGGAAGTTTGGATGATTTCAAGATAATTGTCTTTTCAAATTTGGATGAATACGAAAGGGGTTTTGAATATCTGGAATTGGCAGATTATAAGCCTACTGAAGTGTCAGATGAACTTTTTATGGAACTTGCAAAAAATGATGATGCCTTCAGCGGCCTGATTTTAGATATTCACTCAAAAAATAAGATAATAACAAAAGAAGAATTACTCATCTAATTCTTCTTCCTCATTTTCATCAACATTATCCTGTTGATAATACTTGTATCTGTAAGACATCTTAAAACCAGTGATGACTTCTCTTTTTGGCCTTCTTTTACGCTTTATGTTAGGGCCGTTCATTTCCCTGAACTTCTCCTGATGAGGTTTGGCAAGATTTTTGTTTTCACGCTTGTACTGGGAAATCCTGTGCCTTGAATGCGGTGCCCTATATATCCTCTTTCTGAGCAGCCGCCTGCTGGTTGTTACGCGTCTTATCACTTAAATCACTATCTTCTGTTTAAGTTTTTAGTGGCTGATTTATCCAATGTAGCCTGGATTTCATCGATTCTCTCAACTACCACTTTAATGGCCTGTTCACCTTGACGGGTAGGGTTGATACCTTGTTCAACAAGCAGTGCATCCCTGATATCTCTTAATCTGTCAATTGAATCAATTTTCATTATAGTACTGTAAAACATGAGTTTTCCTCCTATATAATATTTTATTTAAATTTTATGATTAAAAAGATTTTTGTCGAAAAAAACATATGACTTGAACCGATATTATTAATTATGTTTGAAAAACAGCAGGTAATCTATTTGGCCGGAGGGTGCTTTTGGGGTGTCGAGGCATTCATTTCCAGACTGAAAGGCGTGAACAATACCGAAGTGGGCTATGCCAACGGACGTGATTTGGCACCTACCTATGAGAAGGTGTGCACTGGGAAAACCGGTCATGCCGAAACCGTCAAGGCAACCTACAATCCCAATATAATCCCATTGGAAGATATTCTGGAGAATTTCTTTAAAATCATTGATCCATATTCCCTAAATCGCCAGGGCGCAGACATCGGAACTCAATACAGAACAGGCATCTATTGGCAGGAGGAATCACAAAGGGACACTGTCATCAATTTTTTAAGAGAAAAGCAGAAGGTGTCCCCTGAAAGGATTGTTGTTGAGGCCCGTCCGATTGCCAGTTTCTATCCTGCTGAAGGATATCATCAGAAGTATCTTGAAAGGAATCCGCAGGAGTATTGCCATGTCGATTTAAATTTGATTGATGATGAAGAATTCGAACACTTATCAAGGGAAGAGTATGAAATAACACAGCTTTCTTTAACAGAACCTCCATTTAGTGGAAAATATGATGACTTTTTTGAGGATGGTGTATATGTAGATGTTGTGGATGGTGAAGTTCTCTTCTCTTCAGATGACAAGTTCGACTCAGGATGCGGATGGCCTGCATTTTCAAGGCCGGTATCAGAGGATGTTATTAAAAAACACAGGGATTTCTCTCACGGAACAACACGCATTGAAGTTAGAAGCGCAAAGTCAAACTCACACCTGGGGCACCTGTTTCATGATGGGCCTGGAAGGTCTCCCAGATACTGCATAAACTCAGCAGCATTGAAATTCATACCAAAAGAAGATTTGGATGAGTATCTTAAAGACTAATGCCCTTAAATATTAAAAAAAATATAATATAAGACAATGAAAATTGAAGAAATAAGTCACCCGGAACTTAAAAACTACATTAACCTGGCATATATGCAGGGTGAAAACGGAAATCAGGAAGCCGTCCTGAAAATAGAGGAAGATATGAAGAAATACCTTAAGGACAATGTCTTCATAATATCAGTCGAGGACAACGAGCCTGTCAAAATTCCATACGGAAATGACGGCGATTATATAGTTCCCATCTTTACAGACAAAAGGGAATATGACATGGGCATGCAGTATTTCTCATTGAATGAGATGGCTGAAAACAAGGATTATGTCATTGAAAAAACAGATTACTTTAAAAAATTAAAAGAAGATCCTAATTTCTTAGGATTTCTGGTAAATATAAGCAGCGTAAGCTATATAATTAACACTAGCTTACTCTAAAAACTCTTTTTTTATATCTTCAACAATTTCAACAAACCTTTTTGACACTTCGTCATCAGGGTCAAGAACTGAAATGGTTGCATCTTTGGTAGGAGATTCGGCAACGCTTTCCTTGATAGGCAGGTCTCCAAGATATGTGATTTCCATTTCATCAGCGAATGTCTTGCCGTTGCCTTCGCCGAAAATGTGAAGCTTTTCATCACAGTGAGGGCAGATATAGTATGCCATGTTCTCGATAAGGCCAATATTTTTGATGTTCATCATCTCAACCATCTTTACACACTTGAGAACATCTTCCTGTGAGACCACATTCGGTGTGGTAACCATCAATACCAAATCGGTTTCTGGAATTGACTGAAGCACAGTCAAAGGTTCATCCCCTGTGCCCGGAGGATTGTCGATTACCAGGAAGTCCAATTTGCCCCAGTGAGCGTCACTTATCAGCTGTTTGATTGCGCCGGTTTTTTGAGGTCCTCTCCAGATGATTGGCCTGTCCAGGCTGTCAATCAGAAACGCCATTGACATCACTTTCAGGCCGCTTTCGGTTTCAACGGGGAATATTGAATGCTGGTATTCCTTTTTCTTCTCTTCAATGAATTCACGCTGTTCCTCTTCAGGCAAGCTGGTGTCAAGACCCTCTTCAACAAGTTCTTTAAATTTATCAAACTGATATTGGTTGAACTGCTCTTCAAGCATTTCGATACCAAGCATCTTAGGAACGTTCGGACCGTGAATATCCGCATCAAGGATACCTGTCTTGTATCCCATTGCCTGCAATGTCTCGGCGATGTTGGCTGCAACGGTGGATTTTCCTACTCCTCCTTTTCCACTCATTACAACAATCTTATGTTTAATCTGGCTTAAGTTCTTAGCCAGTCTGATTTCCTGCTGCATCATTTGCATTTGTTGTTCCGGAGTCATCTGACCCCCATGACCGTGATGGCCATGTCCTTGACCATGTTCTGGCATAATTATCATCTCCAAAATAATTTAATTTAACTGAATTTTTTACTGACTTCCTCAACAGCGAGGATTAATGGGTCTGTAACCATTGATACAGGCGGCGCATAAGCAAATTCCATATTGCTTAAATCAAAGCAGGTCAAGCCTTCTGTAATGGCCAGAGTCATTGTATCGATTCTTTCAGCCACCCTTTCTTCCGCTATGATTTGACAGCCTATAATGGTTCCGTTTCCATCACAAATAACTTTGATATCCATTGGTTTTGCATTCGGATAGTAGCGTGCTCTTGTAAGTGCCTGCACTTTCTGTACAACGGGCCTGATACGGTTTTGCTGTGCGAAACTGGTGGTGTATCCGACAGCACCGAATTCCAGCTTTCCGACCTTTGAAACCATAGAATTCAATACAGGATTGAATTTTGATTTTTTATTACATATTGTACGGGCCAAAGTTTTTGATTCACGAACTGCAGTGGTACCCAATTGTGAAATGGTATTTGAACCTAAAATCAGGTCTTTTGACTCAACACAGTCCCCTACTGCATAAACGTCTTCAACTGAAGTTTCCATTCTGTCATTTACGAGTATGGCCCATCTTCCGATTTCACATCCGGCCATTCTTGCAAGATCCAGTTCGGCCCTCACTCCTGTCGCCATGATTACCATGTCGGCGTCATATAATTCCTCATCGCCGAAGCATGCCTTTTCAACCTTGCCGTCACCCATCAGTTTGGTTATAGGTTTTCCTAAAACCACCTGTATTCCTTCCTGTTCCAGATATTTCACCAGAATGTCTGACATGTCCTTGTCAAGTGATCTTGGCACGATTTGAGGAAGCATTTCACTTAATATAACATTCAATCCTTTTTTCTTTAGGGCAAATGCAATTTCAATACCGATTAAACCGGCACCGGTGACTATAGCGCTTTTGGCGGTTTCCATAGCTTTTTGAACCCTAATACCATCATCGATATTTCTGATTCTGAATACTCCGTCCAATTCAACCCCCTGCATTGGAGGCACAAACGGATTTCCTCCGGTTGCCAAAACCAGTTTGTCGTATTTTAAAACTGTATCTTTTCCATTCTTTTCGTAAGTTACTGTCTTTTTATCGGAATCGACTGCGGTCACTTCAACTTCAGTGATTACTTCAATATTTTTTTCATTATAGTCTTCGGGAGTTCTCATGACAATGTCATCAAATGATTCTATTGTTCCTGACAATACGTAAGGAATGGCGCATGGAGAGTATGCTACCTTATTGTCTCTTGTGAGAACTGTTATTTCTATGTCTTTGTCGAGTTTACGAATATTTGAAGCTGTTGATATTCCTCCAGCTCCTCCACCTACAATTACTACTTTCATTATAACAAAACCATCTATGATTTATAACATTAATATTTATTATCGAAAACATATAAAAAACTAACTATTAATAAGAATTTAGGTTAAAAAATGAGAGAAATTGAATTTAATTTGGATGAAAATCCCTTTATAGATTTATTATCAGCACGCTATGCGATGTCTGCAAGGGTCAATGTGGAAAAGATGTGGAACTGGTGCCATGAAAACGACAAGTCATTTTTCATAATGAGCATGGGATGCCTCATGAATGCAGTCAATTCAGTTCCTGAGCTTAAAAGAAGAATAATAGACGGAAAAGTTGTTGAATATGACTATCTTGACGGAATATCTCCAATAATGGATGAGGGAAACGAAATCTATAAGGAAATGAGAGTCAAAGTGCCGCAGGAATTTGACGATATCATGGCCTGGCATGACTATGTCAGGGAGTTGTCTTCAGACATACTGTCCGGCAAAAAAGAGGGATTCTTCATTGAGATGGAAAAGAGGGACTTGACAAACATTGCAAACTTCTCCTGCATTCCATGGGTTGACTTTGACATGATCACCAACTGTGTCGTTGACGGAAACGCAATCCAGCCTCTGATAACATGGGGAAAAGTCAACAGTAACTTTGAAATGAGCGTTTCCATAACCGTTTCCCATATATTTGTCAACGGCAGGGAACTGGCCCATTTTTATGAAAATGCCCAGAATGAATTCAACAGCATTTAACGGCCAATATCTGGAATTCTTTCATTGACATTTTGCCTATTCCATTTTCCGCCCATGCTGGAATAATAGTTCTTCAATTGCTTTTTGACATTTTTTGATAATTTATATTTTGGCTTAACGACCAGGCCAACTCCCGCAAACTTGGATTTCAACTTTTTAACGGATACCCAGTTTGTCGGAATATGTCTGCATCCGTCATTGTAGCTTCCATATGAATTGCTCACCAAAACCTTCTTGCCGTCGGGACTTACATCTATAACGGATATGTAGTGGTTTCGAAGAAATACTATCAGTGCACAGCCCTTTTTCAATTTCTTCATTGTCTTTTTAAAGGAATCGCCATAGAAATATTTTACGCTGCAGTGATTTTTTTCTATAATCCTTTTAAGAACTGGAATATTGATTCCGCTGGTCACATGTCCCTTTTTCTGGAAGTATTTTTCCGAATGGAAATTCTTCAGAACCTGACTGCAGACGCTGGCGGATGTAGGTCCGCATGTATATTCGGTATTTTGAACATCACGAACTTCAGAATAGGTATATGATTTTCCCTTAAGGGACACTGTAACCGTTTTTGGCCAGTAGTTATACTTATTCTTCTTAACGACTTTGGTATATATCTTCCTTTCAATAACATTCCATTTTTCACGCTTGAGAATGTGATAAGTCTTTGGGGAAAGCTTTGTTTTGAAAAAGGTATATTTTGACAATTTGCCATATAGATACAGACCATAGCTGTCCCTTTTCATGACTTCACGATAATCTGATTTTCTTAGAATATATTGAGCGTCACCATCTCCCATCACAAAGTTTTTAGGCATCAAATCAACATCGGGAACGCCGCCTTTGGTTGGAACCTTCTTCTTTAAAGGATTTATGACATTGCCCTTAATGCATTTGACCATTTTGGATTGCTCAATGCCAACATATGATACAGTGATCTTATAGGTTTTGGGGCTGACATTAGGCTTAAAGACAACAAAACCCTCCTTATTTGTTTTCATTTTAAAAACCTTATTTCCAACTCTTATTGTAATCATTTTATTGGAAATTGCATTTTGCGGGCCATGCAGATAGACTCTAAGATATCCGTTGGTAAGAAGCCTTGAGTTTCCAATCTCGATTGAAACCGCCTTTAAAATTACTACGTTGATCGTTTTGGAAAATGCATTGTATCCTGCATCGCCATTATAGGAGACTTTCAAATCCACATTTGACTTGGCCATGTTTATATTGATGGCGAACTTGCCGTTTTGACCTGTGGTTTTTTTGTAATCCTTTCCGTTAAGGTTTATGATTACTGTTTTTCCGACTACCCCATTTCCGATTGAGTCAGTCAGATACATATCATAATCTTTTCCCTGCACAACATAATTGGAATCGGTTTTAACGGTTAGATCCTTTTTTGATGAATCATTACTGCTTGAATTATCTTCAGAAATTCCCAATAGATTTGGATTGCCATTATCGAAGCTTGAAATTTCCTGAACCGTAGTATTGATTGATTTCAATTCATCTTCACTGTCTGCCTGGACAATATCGGTTGAATTCTCATCGATAGCGTATACTGCTCCAATAGTTAAAAATAATATTGATAAAATAAATAAAAACTTCAATTTTTTCATCATAATAAAGTTAAATTTAATATTATATAAAATTATGGCAATTTCAAAACAAAATTTTAGTTAACTAATCGCCTTTTGATTCAATGTCAGTTGCCTCAAGTTTCATGATTACCGGCCTGAGGCCGTCATTGCATGACACGATTGCAACACCTGGAGTTTTAATCCAATCGGAGTAATACCATATCTCCTGAACTCCATGCGCCAAGGCAAAGACGTACTGATATATCGCTTTCCATGCCTCATCACAGAATCTGTCAGGCTTTGCATAATCTGCATAGTATACCTCACCTTCCCTCATAAGAGGGCATGTTGCAAGGCCGTCAACTCCATATTCCCTTGCAAGGTCTTCCTGAAAGGTTGTCTTTAAAATAGTAATCTTAACTTTTTTCATATAACTGCCTTTTAAAAATTATCTCTTGACTGTGATTTTGGCAGATTTTGATAATGCCATATAATAACTGTTGCCCGCATATTTGACAGTCGCAGTATATTTACCTTTCTTTTTTAATTTAGTAATTTTAAAAGTGGCTCTTCCTTTTGAATTGGTCTTGGCAGTATAGGTTTTCCCCTTAACCTTTAATGTGACCTTGGTGTTTTTCATCACCCTGAAAAGGTTATCTTTTAAAACCATGTAGAACTTCTTGGTCTTTTCTTTTGCATAATATTTCATGTTGGATACAATCATATTCGGTTTTGCCTTTTTGACAGTTATTGTGGCGGAAGCTGAAGCCTTGAAGTATTTATTGTCACCGTCATAGCTTACCAAAACATTATATGACCTAGGGGATAATCCTGTGGTAGGCACCAATACCTGGCCGTTACTGTTTGTCCAGTATGTTTTTAATGCTCCATTGACATTAACTTTTACCGGAGCGTTTCTGAGTATGGAACCGTCTGAATCATGAAGGTTAATGATTAATGGATTGTTGATTCCGTAAGTTGCGGTTACGCTGACCACATAAAATGATGTGGCCTTTTTGATATTGATATAACGAGTGACCGGATCGACATTGTAGTTGCTGTCCTCGACGCTCACAACAAGGGTGAATTCTCCCAAATCCAAATCGACAAAGCAGGTTCCTCCGCTCAAGCAGTTTGAAACGAAGACAACATTATTATTTGTGTCATATATCTTCACTAATGTCTTTATATTGTTGATGTAATTTATAGAATCGGATAGCTGTACTTTAATCTCACCGCCAAAACCATAAATCGCTACAAAATTTGAAACCTCCAACACATATTTTGGCAAATTGTCATAAAGGTGGCAGTTTACGATGGATGTCCTGTAATGTGCCCCTCCTGTGATGTTGGCCACATTTCTTGTGAAATTAGAACTTACTGCAGAGCCGCTGTACATGGCCCCACCGGTTTTTGCATTGTTTTCAACAAAAGTGCACAGCACTGCTGAGCCTCCATAGATTGCACCACCCTCATCGGCATAGTTTTTAAGGAAGAAACAGTTTTCAGCAGAGTTTGCATACATTGCTCCACCTGTTACAGCATGATTTTCTTCAAATCTGGAATTCTTTGAATCCCCTTCGATGGCTCCTGCCCTGTACGCACTGTTGTCAATGAACAGACAGTCTTCAGCATACCCTTTTATTGCACCGCTTGTTTCGGTTGCATAATTGCTTATGAAAGTACAGTTTCTGGCAGAGCTTCCATACATCGCACCGCCCTCATGGGCATGGTTTCTCCTGAATTCGCAGTCCACGGCATAAACATTGGCCAATGCTCCACCCATCTCATTAGCATAATTGTTGATGAACTTTGAATTTACAACTGAATTGACGTTTCCTGAAATGGCTCCCCCATAGTTTGCATGATTGTCCCTGAATTCGGAGTTGCTGACATATGCCATGTAGACAGCTCCTCCCTCATTTGTAGCGTAATTGTTTACAAAAGTACAGTTGTCAGCTGAGCATCCGCTGCCTCCAATCGCTCCCCCAATGGTTGAGGCGAAGTTGTTGATGAACTGGCAATTCAATAGGACTGCCTTTGATGCTGCCCCATATGACTTTGCGGAATTTCTGGTGAAGGTACAGTTGTTTGCAGAATTTCCCTCCATTGCCCCTGAACTTATAAAAGCAACATTGTTTGTGAATGTTGAATCGGAGGCATAGGTGTCATATATCGCACCGCCATATGTTGCATTGTTGGACTCAAAGCTGGATTTCTCTGCTGTTCCGTTATATATCGCAGCGCCATAGAATGCATCATTATTTTTAAACACACAATTTTCGGCATGACCATTATACATGGCGCCGCCGTAGTTGTCTGCATGATTTCCGATAAATTTGCATCTTATTGCCCCATAGGAGTCTCCGGTGATTGCACCTCCGTTTACGGCTTTTCCGTTAAGAAATGTGATTCCACTTATAAATACATCCTTGGAGGCGATGTTGAATATTCTTGCACTGTTGCAGGCGTCAATTTTATTTCCATTACCAACTATGTTTACCGGCCTGTTAATGACAATTCCATCTTTAAATCCTGAATCGGTACTTTCATCATACGCATAACTATGAAACAGGTATATATGGGTGTCAGTGCTTTCATTAATCAGTTGATTCAAATCTGCGAAACTTTTTGGAGGTTCGACTTCTGATAGGTTATCATTATCATCATAATTAGCAACATTATTATCACAAGTTACATTATCTTGCGCATAAACTGTTGAGATGGCAAATAGACTTGCCAGAATAATTATAATAACAATTTTTTTATTCAACAAACACCCCAACTCCAAAATCATTCAATATATACAAATATTTGTATAGAATACTATATAAACTAATTTGTTTTAATTTGTATTTCATTGATGATTTTTTGCAGATATTTCTTTTTTAAAACAAATTCGCGCTTATTTGCCAATTTGTCGCTTTTTGGTTGGGGCACTTTTTCGTCCAATCTTGAAGCCCCCAAAAATCTTGTGTCCCCTTCCCTTAAGATGTGGGCGTTACCATTGTCAATGGCATTTTTGATGATGCAGTAATCTTCAAAAAGGATATCAAAATCATTGCTTAGGTGATATACCTCCAAATCGGTAATGAGACCTGTTTCATTATACCAGACTATCAGTATCGATTCCTTTTCAAAGAGTTGTGAAAATGAAATCAGGTCAAAATAATCCAAATCGGATATCTTGAACTTGTCTGAAGGGTATCGCCTGCCGCAGACTTTGGTTGAATACTTAAGGGGAGCTATAAAAAAAGTTTTTGATTCATTTAAGGTAATTTCATCGATATTTCTTCCAATCAATGCCTCAAATGAATCCATATTAATCAAATCAGTCTTTGTCAAGTGCTGGAATTCCTGTAATTCTTAAACCGCCATAATGTGATTTGTATTTGATGTTTAAACCGATCAGCAGAGGAGTGATCTTTTCGATAATCCTTGCCTTTTCAAGAATTCCACAGTCAATTGTCTTGATTCCAGGTATTTTGTCAATGATTTCAGCAGCTGTCGCTTTTGCATCTGCATCATCACCTGCAATCAAACAGTCACAGTCAATTTCATCAG
>Ga0310695_10007389_pt1 | contig 17550 bp, 17 predicted proteins | sample RumenRJG_04DNA_FD_203882 | JGI IMG/M metagenome (GOLD analysis project Ga0310695, IMG submission 203882) | Bovine rumen microbial communities from Lethbridge, Alberta, Canada - RJG_04 (v2) (version 2) | ecosystem: Host-associated > Mammals > Digestive system > Stomach > Rumen | place: Canada...
TCAGCACTTGGTCAGTATCAATCAGTGCATGGCCACCTCTATCAGCAGATACATGGTACAAATAGAATATCCGCTTTATCTCAAATGGAATATCCTGTGCACCCTCAACTGCCGTCAGCAATCCACGAGTATCCTCAACAGTCTTTAAATCAATCAGATATGAATTCATGCAAGTTTCTGGTATATCTCAAAATGTTTCTGGACCACATTCTCGATCGAGAAATCCTTTTCGGCGATAAGCCTTGAATGCTCGCCCATTGTTTGCCGTAACGAGGCGTCGTTGACCAACTTCTCGATAGCAGCAGCCAGTGGTGCAGTTTCCTTCGCAGGAACCAGATAACCGTTATAGCCATCCTTGACACACTCCTTGCAGCCTGTGACATTGGTCGTGACGATAGGCCTTCCGATGGCACACGCCTCTATGAGCGACTTGGGGAGCCCCTCTCTATACGAAGGCAGTGCCACGATATCACATCCCTGATAGACTGGTTTCATCGCTTTCTGATAACCAATCCATTCAATATATCCCTCCTCAAGTAGAGGTAAAAGATCATCCTCTTTCAAGGCCGTTGGATTGGTTGACGTACAATCACCCGCCAACACGAACTTGGCTTTGCCTTTTAGTTTTCCCCTCAACAGACCAGCCGCCTCGATCAATTCCAACAGGCCCTTATCACGAAGCATTCTCGCCGGGAAGAGTATTTCCAATACAGAATGCTCAGGAAGTGGCGTCAAACAATACTCCTTTAAATCAACACCAGATCCTTTGATCAGATACAGATTGCTTTCAGGCACATAGCCGAGTTCTTTGATCGTATTGAAATCGTCAGGATTTTGCAATATAAAAGAAAAATGTTTGCTGCTAAAAGCCATTCTCATGGCAACTTTAGCTATTTTCTGCATGAGCCCTTGACGCCCATCCGTAAAAGCATAGCCAAAACCACTAATGGCATTGACCACATGACGCTGACGACCCAATTTTGCTGCGATACAGCCCAAAAGCGTCGTTTTAATGGTGATGTGGTGAATGATGTCTGGTTTGATTTGGGCGTACAACCGAGTCAGTGTAAAGACACAGCGCAAGTCCTCGAAAGGATTGGTGCCAGTTGGATTCAACGGGATGGGCACAAAATGAATGCCCAACTGTTCCAACTCCCGGCGTTTCCCCGTATCGATGGCTAGCAGATACACATCATCCCCTCGCTCCAAAGCATGCATCGCCAGGGGTAATCTGTGCGACATAAAAAACCAGTCATGATTCGTGACAAAGGCTATTCTCATAATCTCCCATCTACGATAGACCTATCGAGGGTGCATTTGACGTCAAAGATGACATGCTTCTCTTTTAAGAGTGATGGTACCTGCAGTCCCTCAAACTTCTGATGAGCCACAGCAGCAATGGCTGCATCAAACTTCTCAGAAGGCAATTCTGTTACAATATCGATACCATATTCACGTTTGGCGATAGCAGGGTTAGCCCAAGGATCATACACGGTGATGTTCACATTGTATTCCTTCAATGCCTTATAGATATCAATCACCTTAGTATTACGCACATCGGGACAATTCTCCTTGAACGTAAAACCGAGAATCAGAATATGTGATCCCAGCACCTGGATTCCCTTTTTCAGCATGTGTTTGATGGTTTCTGTTGCCACATACTCGCCCATGCCGTCGTTCATACGACGGCCAGCCAGGATAATCTCAGGGTTATAGCCATGACGCTGAGCACACTGCGCCAGATAATAAGGATCCACGCCGATGCAGTGACCACCGACCAATCCCGGGCGGAACGGCAGGAAGTTCCATTTCGTACCAGCAGCCTCCAGTACATCGAGCGTATCGATGCCCATCTTTGTGAATATCTTAGACAGTTCATTCACAAAGGCAATGTTGATATCACGCTGGGAATTCTCAATCACCTTGGCTGCCTCAGCCACTTTGATCGTCGGAGCGAGGTGCGTACCAGCCGTAATCACACTGCTATATACCTCATTAATATACTGGCCGATCTCGGGCGTAGAACCAGAAGTCACCTTCTTGATATGCTCCACCGTATGCTGTTTATCACCAGGATTGATACGTTCCGGAGAATAACCACCATAGAAATCCACATTCATTTTCATCCCACTTACCTTCTCCACGACAGGAATACACTCATCCTCTGTTACACCGGGATAGACCGTACTTTCATAGACGACCACATCCCCTTTTGAGATAACCTTACCAACCGTGGTACTGGCACCATAGAGCGGTGTCAGATCTGGGTTGTTGTCTGCATCTACAGGGGTAGGTACAGCCACGATATAGAAATTACAATCCTTAATTTCATCCAGTGAGGTGGTACACTTAAACCCATGGTTTTTAATGGCGTCCTGCAGTAAATCATCGGCCACTTCCAGTGTCGCATCATGACCAGCCATCAATGCATCCACACGCGCCTGATTCATATCGAAACCTACGGTCTGATATTTTGTTGAGAACAGACGTGCCAATGGCAGTCCCACATATCCTAACCCGATTACACAAATTTTTGTCTCTTTCATATTCTAATAGTTCCTTTAATTATATTCTATAAATTTGCCTTATACCATTCAATCGCCTCATTTAATCCGCGTGCGAAATCATATTCCGGATCATATCCTAACAGTCGTTTGGCCTTGCTGATATCCGCATTGCTGTGTTTGATATCACCTTTCCGGTCTGGACCGAATTTGGGTTCAATATCCTTACCAAGTGCTTTTGTGAGCGAATAATAGATATCGATCAGATATTCCCGACCGCCATAAGCTACATTGAAGGCCTCACCACTCGCCTCATCAGGAGCCAGACAAGCCTTTAAGTTCGCCTCAATTACATTTTCAATATAAGTAAAGTCGCGACTTTGTTTACCATCACCATTAATGGTGGGCTGTTCGTCATCCAGAAGTTGCTTAATAAATTTAGGAATTACTGCCGCATAAGCGCCATGCGGATCCTGGCGACGACCAAAGACATTGAAATAACGGAGACCAATCGTCTTGAGTCCATAATGTTTGGTATATTGCTTCGCCCACTCCTCATCGCAACGTTTGGTGAGTGCATATGGACTCAAAAGATTACCCTCTACCCCCTCTTGCTTCGGCAGATGCGCCTCATCGCCATACACAGAACTAGAAGAAGCATAGACAAAGGTCTTCACCCCATTCTGTCTGGCAGCCTCCATCATGTTCAACGTGCCCTGAATATTATTAGCACAGTAGAACAGCGGCATCTCTATGGAACGAGGCACACTGCCCCATGCCGCTTCATTCAACACATAATCTACGCCTTTGCAGGCTTTCATACACGTATCAAGGTCTTTGATATCTCCTTTGATAAACTCGAATTGTGGATGGTTCACAAACAAATCCACATTGGCCTGTTTACCTGTACTGAGGTCATCCAGACAGCGTACCTTATAACCCAGGCTTAAAATAGCCTCACAAAGATTGGAGCCGATAAAACCAGCACCACCTGTCACCAAGAACAGCGAGTCCTTAGGGAATTTCAAATGTTTATATGCCATATATCTCCTATTTATATTCTACAATTTCATCTACCTCATCTACCATATCCTCCCTGCCTTTCTTCTCCATTGAAATGGACGTCGCAATCAACAGAAACGAGCACATCTTAGCCCGGTGTCGTATAGCCGTACCTGCATTTGAAGTACCAAAAGAGAACATCACGGTCGTTACTAATAAAGAAATTAAAAGATATCGTTTGAGCAATTTATATTTAGGCAAGATTGCTTTTCGCATGATGATAAACCAAGACAGGACAATATAGACAGAACTGTCTAAAACGAAAGCGGCGATATCATTCAGACCTCTCCAATCCAAAATAATGGGAGAATAAAGGAAATAAAAAGCCTTTAACGGGATAAACAACAAGATCTTCGAAGGACTTGAGAGATCGAGCCACGTCAGATAATCACTATTACCGCCCTCACCAGAGCTCTTGGTCTCAGCATATTCGCCAAAGTCCTCTACGTAGAACTTGGCCAAAAGGGTGTTGACATTCAGAATGAGTACCAGCACCAACAGCGCCAAAAAGAACAAAGCTACATAGGAGCTCTTGGAGATCCGTATCCTATCCTCAGCCCGGTAATAAGTCATAAAAGCGATAAAATAGCCGAACAAGAATCCAATGGCTCCGGCATGCATCCACATAGCCAGTAAGATGGCTATCATACATTTGGCGATCTGGATACCACCATTTCCTAGTTGCATGTACCACCGCACAAAATAGTATAATGAAAGGACCACAAAGAATGTCACCCAAGCCTCTCTCATCAGCACCACCGAATAGACATTTACAAAAGGCATCAGTGCCAAAACCAGTAATAGGCGTTTGGCAACTACTTCCTGAATATCCAGGACATATAAGATGCGTCTGACATACAGCAACGTCAAGACACTCAAAACGACATTCAAATATTGCGCAAACCATCTGGAATCGTCTGTCAACATATACAAGACCGTTAACCATCTGGTATAATTGGTCATGTGAGCCTCACCATCTTCAAAAGGACTTGGATGTGCAAGGGCGAGGTCATGAAAAGCATCGGCATCACCATGCGCATCAGGCACCGTAAATAGATCCAAACTTGTACATAAAAGAAGGACCAATCTCATGCCGAACCCGATCAACAAGATCCGATGGCACATGCCATCTTCTTTGGTCATGATCGCACGAAATAGGACGAAAAACAGGATGGTCGAAAAGATGATATCCATTATCTCAAATATATGTCACTATACTTTTGAACCATGGTCGCAATATCGTAGTTTTGTGCCCTTTTCAGGCAACTTTCGGCAATCTGATGGTAAAACTCCTTATCCGACTTCAACCTCATCACTTCCTCTGCCAACTGTTTGTAATCACCTTCCTTAAACAAGAGGCCAGCGCCTCCAACAACTTCGCGTAAGCCTTGGACATCGCTTGCCATAAAAGGCTTGTCAACAGACATGCCCTCTACCGAGGAGAGAGAAAGCCCTTCCCAATGCGATGACATCATCACGACATCTGAAGTATGCAGTATCTGGGGCACATCACTTCTTAAGCCTAAGAAGAACACCCTATCAGACACGTTCAGGGACTGAGCCAATTCCTCACATTCCTTCTGTCTCGTTCCTGTCCCCACTAGTAAAAGTTTGCAATCTTCAGGGAGCAATGGCATCGACCTGATAATCGTATCTTGGTCCTTTGCATCCACAAACCGTCCCACCATCGTCAGCACGAAGTCCGTCTCCTTGAGATGCAGGGATGCTTTAGGAATGGGACTGGCATCATGATATTTCTTCACATCGATGCCATTCTCAATCACAGTGATAATATGCCCCTGTCCGATCTGTTTCTCCAGATTTCGTTTGGATGTCTCTGATATGCAGATAATATGGTCATAAAAGGCATACATCATCCGATCCGCTATCATCAAGGGCCATTTTCCCCTGCGGTGATTATTGGTACTATGTTCGGTTGTGATCAGTCTAGTCTTGGAAAAGCCCAACAACTTACTGAGGGCCGTCAGCAACTGGGCAGGCGTCGTATGAGCGTGAACGATATCATATCTCCTCGCTATCGGAATCATCTTCAATAGATTCGCCAGCGAATAATTACTTCTTGACGCACCACCCAATGAGATCACCTTCACACCCGAGGCTTTCAACTCTTTCAAAAACGGGGTCTCTGTTCCATCAAACACCAGCACATCAACCTCATGCCCCATCTGACAAAGTCGTGGTGCAATTTCTGTGACGAGTTTCTCCGCCCCTCCCATGGCAAGGGAGCCAATGACTTGAAGAATTTTCATTTATCTTAAACCTCTTATAGCCCTGTATCTGAAAAACAAAGCAGATAGAAGCACATCCAACTTCTTTTTCTGTTTATAATCACTCAAAGCAATCTCATCAAAACCTATAAAATCCTGACTATATAACTGGAGGAATGATTCAAGGGCTTGAAAGGCTGCATCCTCCATTTTGTTGGGATGGAAACAGAACGTGTAAATCCCGGAAATCGGCATTTTTACACAATGTCCCACAATCTGAGGTATCAACCAGAAATCTCCCTTTTTATAGGGGTAACGTCCAATCGTATCACTGATGATCCGGATGTCAGACTCCTCGCGAAGCGCCGTTAATGTATGTTGGTCAAACGTATGACTGGGGGCAAAAAAGAACTTCGGATGAATACCTTTTGCTTTGAGTATTTGGATGCCACCCCGAATCTTTTCCCGCTGTTTCTCCAAAGATACCCCTGCAAATTCCGAACGTTCCCACATCGGGTTGAGCCCCGACATACCTTTATCTGATATATAACAATGATCGTAGCCGTGCATGGCTAGCGTCCAGTTCTTGTCCTGCCACACAAGTGCTTTCTGCCAGAAATGCGGGTCTGGTTCATCCAGCATCAACTGGGGGTCTTGACAATGGGGGATGATGCCAACCATTGGCTTGACCCTATAGGCATCCAACAAATCTTCCATTCTCTGCCACTTGGCAGCGTCCATGGTCGGACAGGCATCGTCCAGTCGGATTAAATATTTAGATTGAGTCATTTGCCAGCAAAATTATCAGTTGTCCAAACCAAAGATCCTATGACAGAAATAATTAAAACTATATCTATCAACATGCTCCGCATTCGTATCATCAAAGGGAGACATCACAAACGCCTTGATGGTATTGATATCATCCCGACCGAGAATAAAGATATTCTTGGGATTATAAAAATCAGCATCCACAATCTCTGCAAAGTTCGTGATCAGTTTCTTTTTGAGGAAACAGGCCTCCAGACTACGATAGGTCATGCCATAATTAATCTCTCCAACAACATCTATAATACAACGACTCCGGAGGATAGTATCCAAAACTTCACTATAAGGACGTTTGGGAACCAACAAGCGGGATTCCTCTTCGTTGAAAGTACGATGTGGATCCTTGACAACCACCTCAAAACGCGTGATCAAGCCTAAGTCGTCAAGCATTTTCTTGATTTTCATTAATTGCCCCATCCTGTTCTTTTCTTCCCCAATAAAATAGGCATCTAAACTGATCGGTAAAGATTTATTCTGGATGTCTTCCGGGATGATAAAGAACTGATCATAATACACCATGTCATAGGTGGCACAGTCTTCCTTGCTATATGACCACAATTCACAAGCATACTCATTTCTCAGTTCTGAAGGACGCCGATGCTGAACACTGTGTGTAATCCGCTCATCTACCCTGTTACGGAAGCAAAACCTGATGTTTGCATGAGGATTCTGTTTCCTGATATATTGTAGTGGTGTATAATCGTAAATACTATCCATCATAACGATATCAGTATAACGGCTGATCTGTTTCTTCCAATCAGAGAACCAAATGGTCTTGTATCGGCTGAGTATGCCACTTTTAAAATGCAAATAACGGACTCCCCTTAACAGTCGGTTACAATCCTTATAAATCGGGAAAGTATCAATCTGCTGCACTGAAGGATACATGCTGGCATCTTCTACCAATAACAAATGCTTGTTCATCGTTTAAAACCTTTCACCTCACACTTTACCAAACAAAGTGCAAACAAAGAAATAGAATCCTGTTTTACGATCAGGATAAGGACATCTGAAATGCTGATCAAATAAGAGTTGAAGTTTGCATTTAATGCGCTTCCTATACTGAATATAGGTTCTTAACAATCTTTGATCAGAAGATGAAAGGAGCCCATTTAGACGATGATAGAACTCCTCTGCCATTTCCAGATGCTTGTTTAAAGGTTTAAACATCGATGGGCTGAAAAACCGCATCAGAATGTTTTCCTGATCTCTTTCCAAAATACTTCCGACTGCATTACCGTTATGTATCCTGTAGTAGAACCTGGGGGTATGGTCATAATAGGTTGTTCCTAAAAAAGCACAGATCATATACATCCATCTGTCGTGGTAGGCCTTCACTGGAGGATACTGATCATATATCTCTAATGCCTTCCTGTTAAAAACCATACTGCATCCCTGTTCTGTACCATAGATCATCACATTTCCTTTGGAATAGGTTGGACAAGTGGGATGGAACAAGGAGATCTTTTCGCCTTCTGAAGTGACTTCGATAGAATTGGACGTGTATAAATTGGGGGTGTTCGGATCCATCTCTGCCAGTTTGTCACAGGCCACTTTCAGTTTATCAGGCATCCAGATATCATCCTGATCAGCAAACGCAAAACAATCAACCTCCCCCTTATAACATTGCGCCATTCTGACTAATGACGAAAAGCTCCTGATAAAACCCACATTCTCAGATTGCTCAACATGGATATTCTGATGTTTGGTGGCATAGTCGCCAATGATGTTGCACGTCCCATCCTTTGATCCATCATCACGAATGAGAATACTCACTTCAACTCCAACCTGAGATATGATACTATCAAGTTGTTCTTTTAAGTAGCGTTCTCCGTTATAGGTGGATAATAATACCAGTACTCTCATTGCTGAATAACCATCAACCCTCTTCTCAATATTTCAAGAAAAGGACATTCAGTAGAAAATTGATTTTAGTTTTCAATTTAAAATCGTGATAGCAGGGATGATAATACACATGATTCAGCAGTTTGAGTCTGTTCAGAAAACCCTTACAATAATCAACATACCCTTTGATGATTTGTGAGTCTTCCACAGACAAAGCCTCTCCATAGTTCTCGTAAAACTCCTGAGCCATGATACGATGGTTGGACTCCTGCTGATTAGAGACGAGGAACTTCAATAGATGACATGCCTTAGAGAAGATACCTTTATTTGTCTCCTTTACCTCACCTAAGCCAAGTGTATTATGACCATGCAGTCTGTAATAGAACAACGGCCTATGACAATAGGAAACCGATCCGAAAAAACTGCAGATCATATACATGTATCTGTCATGGAAAGCGATTTTTGGCGGTTTCTGGATAAAAAACTCCAAAGCCTTTCTATTAAAAGCCATACTGCACCCCTGTTCCGTGCAATATATCAAAATGTTACCTTTGCTATAATGGGGCTCTACCTGATGGAATACACCGATTTCATTCCCTATGCCATCAATTAACAGGGAATTGGATGTAAACAGATTAGGTTTTGAATCATCTTTGGTCTTCAATGATAAACAAGCCTGGTAAAGTTTATCAGGCATCCAGATATCATCCTGGTCTGCGAAGGCATAAAAATCAGGTTGATATTCGAAGTTTTCTGCACTTTCCAACAAGCTGGTGAAACTTCCTACAAAACCGACATTATCGCCAGCTAGCCACTCCACGTTTTTGTTTTGTGCCACATACTCCTTAATGATGTCACGTGTAGCATCCCGGGAGCCGTCGTCTCTTATTAACAAATAGACATCTACATGTTTCTGAGAAAGAATACTGTCAATCTGTTCTTTAAGAAACTTCTCTCCATTATATGTAGATAAGAGCACCAAAACCTTCGACATCATCAAAAACCGTGTTTCTATCCTTTTGTATATTTACTCATCAGATTCTTCACATCACGGGCGTATTTCAATGCGATGTCATCATAGATATCATTCCGGTCATGTGCATAGAAGTCATCTATCTTTCGTACAACATCAACCTTGTCCCCTCTGCCTATTTTGCGGCGGTCAACCCATTCTTGTTTACTTTTGCAAAAATAGTGGTTAATTCTCAGGCCACAAAAAGACGCTATCTGATGATAGAATGAACCAATCAGATGACCTTCCATGTCTATTGCATAAAACCCCCTTTTATACTGGGGGTTATGAGGATTCCTGAAAAGCTTAACGGTCTGGGGTTTTACAATTGATTTGATATGTACATTTTTCTCAAAAGACGCCTGGGCTCTGTTCAGGAAACGTTCAATGACCAATCCCTCCGTTTTTTTCTCAATGCCTGAAGAACCATAAAGACACCAGTTCACACCAATTCCACCAGCATATCTGTCCTTCTCAAATGTTCTTTCTATGACATCAATCAATGTTTCGTTCGTATCCACAGGTAGCAAGAACTCATCACAGTCTATGACTGCCATGTACTTACACTGATCTCCGTATCTCTTGATGGCATCATTATAGGCCTCCATCTGCTTCCCTTTTCCTTGAATGGTATGATAAACGACAAAACCATCATCGATATATGGCTGCAGAACGTCTTTCATCCCATCGGTACTCTCGTTATCATATAGGAAAACACATTCAACCCCCTGCAATTTATGGAAGGAGAGCCACTCACTAATATAATCGGCTTCATTCTTTGCTATCGCCAACATGGCCAGTTTATACTTAAAGGCTGTTGAGTCAATACGTCTTTGGCGTCTCCGGTTCTTCCAAATCTCCAAAATAGTCAAAGGGAATGCGAGCCAGACAGCAACTCCTTTGATGCCGCCTCTAAATGTGACTCCATCCTGTAATCCTTTATCAACAAGAATGCCACAACTATATAATAATTTATGAAGTATAGGACTCATGTTTAGTGCTTCAGATAAAAATAAAACAATGGTTTAAATAGGGGCATCACTTTAAATATATAAGCAAAATAGATATACTTTCTCAGTTTCTTAAAGAATGGCAACTGCCTGGTATTATCTGAATGTTCAACCAGTTTACAATAGCCATTAGGTTTACTTAGCCCAACACCCTCCAAATAATCAAATGGAATACCATTCTTCCATAAAGAAAATGTATAGCTTAGCTGATCTCTTTTTGAGAACACATTGACCATCAACCACCACATTTCATTTTGAAAGACAATACGCTCATCATTATGTTTGCGCAGGATCAGTCCTGCTTCAAATAAGCCCATATGTTTAGGCATATCATATTTCTGAAGGTATTTATACCCCTTTTTCAGATGATTCAGGTCTGTATCTTTCCTGGTCCTGTAAACTGCAAAGAATTCTTCATAAACACAATCCCGATGAGGGTGTCTTACACCAGACAAGATAACACCTGCTCCGATTTTATCAATAATGATATGATACAGTTCGCTGTTAATGATATCTATACTTGCATCTATATATACACTATATTCGTAGTCGCGTAAAAGAAGATGGGGGTGCATCTTTGGGAACCTAGACAACCTTTGTTTATCAAAAGTAACCTGAGGAATACGGCGCATTTCCCACATCCCACAATATTTCTCGGAAAGAACGGCATCGGTAAAACAAATATAATCAAATTCCGGAGAGACACATGAAAGTTGGATCAGATGATCATACCCTCCCGTCAGTGCCGTATAAACTACAAATTTCTTCATGATTTATTCCGTTTCACGATAGAAATAATGTTTCGTCTATCGTCTCTATTCAGTATGACCATTAAACCGATTATGAGACAAATGATGACTTCAAACATACCAGCAAAAATAAGTTGCGGCCAACTGTTGATGTCCAAATAGGGCTTAATAAAGAAAATAGCAGATAATACTATCACGACAGTTATCACGACTCTTACTATTGAAGGATAAAAGAAGGTCTTTGATACACCTAAACACTTTGCGGCATAAAGAGGTATAAAAAATAAGACCAGAATAAAGTTATAGAAGGTACTTACACCTGCTAAATAATAAATAGAATAATCCTTTGGGATAAAATGAATGCCTGTAAATAATGTGATGAAGGTACATGAACTCAAAACGATGGATGCCAAAGAATATGTTTTTACCTTATTTAAAACAGGCCAAAGGTTCTGAACACCCTCAAGCGACAATAATATAGGGAAATATAATACGCCTATCACCGTTAACAGGTACAACTCTGAACTATTCTGGCCCGGTAGCCATAGATCATAGAATCTGTCAATAAAGCCAAAGACAAAACACAATGGTAATACCGAAATGAGTCCCATAAGTTTTACAGAGATCATCACTTCACGTTGCATATCACTTTTTGAACCTTGGGCAAACGATTTTGTTAATGAGGGGGCAAAAGCTGCTCCTATTGATCCTATCAGAGTCAGAATGATAACTGGTATCTGTTTGGTTATAGCAAGCTGTCCCATGGCATATGCGCCTATGAACAGATTCGCGAAAAGCAAATCAAAACCTTGCTCAAGAATATTCGATAACCTAGAGACAGTATTCCAAACACCAGAATTAACGATCTTTCTGACAAATTCAAAATCATACAATTTGGGGCGAATCACCAAATCAGGCGTTAACTGTCTTTTATATTGAATATTAACAAAACTAATATATAATGTACAGATTACTGACGCAAGACCTACATACCATAGCATCGGTACAAAGAAGGAAAATGCGACAACAAGGACACAAGCTCTTATGACATTTGCCACAATACTTCTGACAGCAACATAATCCAACCTGTTTTTTATAAATGTAGCGACATTATATACACTAAAAATTAACGATATCAGGAAATTGCCAATTAAGAGAATAAACAGAACCTTAACATCAAATATTAGTTGGACTGGTATATTAACAAAATACTCTAGATAAAATGAACAGATGATGGCTATGATGCCAATAAAAGTCGACACAATAATATTAGCATAAAAAACAGATGCGTAATATTTTTGAGCGCCTACAAGATTGCCTTTATGATATTCAACAGCAATAAACCGACCTGCCATTGAATTTAAGGCAACTGTCAGGATTTGTGCGTAAGATATAAAATTATTAGACAGTCCTATAAAACCATATGCCTCCGCTCCCAGTTTCTTCACTATGAATGGTGTCATAAGAAAACTGATAGCAAATTGTACCAGAAAAGATACAAATTGAGCAATGATATTGATCGACAGTCTTTTCTTCTCTTGCACGCGAATAGAATCTATTTCTTTTTATTCTTTAATTCACGGTTTTGCTTATATTGCATCAACCTTCGAGTTATAAATGCCCTTAAACCAGATCTTGTTAAAATGAAATAATTATCTCTTTTCTTTTCCAACACAGTATGATACGATAAACACTTCTTTTCGTATTCTGATATTGTATTTGTCTGCTCACCCTTCCATACATTTAATATCCACTTGGCATAGTTCTCTGGAGTATGAGTAGTAAAGAACGTCAGTCTTTGCATATGTTTCTTTAAGATGATATCCATTTGCTCAAAAAAAGACTGTTCATTATCAAATGTATAATCAAGGTTGGGAATTGATTTGTGAAAACCGTCAAAAGCCACACACAATGGCACATCCATAGCGTAAGCATCATAGGTACCCATCGCACCTCCATCCATTCCCATATAAATATAATAATCTAAAGTTGACAGCTTGTTTATTTGGAACTGATACTCAAAGGGTAACTTCAATGAAGCGTTATGCCACTCAAAAGAACAGCCTAATTTAGACAATTCAACACATACGTTCTCCCATCCTGCTCCAATAAATACGAAATTAAGATTTATCGAATCTGGATTATTTCTACAGTAGTCCAACAACCATTCTTCCTTTTTGACACCATCTCCCTTACATTGACTAAAAATACCAAGAGATAAGGGCTTAATATAACTGTTTCTTATGGGAAGCGTTCTTCCATAAACCTTTTCTTTGTCAAAGCCTAATTCAATTAAATATTGGGCATCTTCAGGGGACATACAAATATAAGAATCAAATTTGCCTTTTATAGATTCCAGATCCATTTCCCCAAGGACATTGATCGTGTGCGTATAGAATACAGAATTGTGCTTAGCCTGGGGGATTGGTGTTGTCCAATGATGCTGAAGATGGTAGCAAATCTCTTCTCCTTCATAATCATTCAACTCTCCGCGTCGACATTGATAGCCCAAACTTTGGAATACGCGTTGCATATCCTGGGCTAACTTATCAATAATCCACCCTTTATTATAACCATAGTTAACAATGAATATCCTTTCCATTATTTACAAATTATTTATAATTGCTAATAATATGACATATCTCCTTGATGGTTTCCTCTTTCAAACCACTTCCTGATGGTAAATAAAAACCATTTTCTGTCAACCATTCACATACAGGATAGTCACCAGAACAATCACAGCCATAGTCTATCAACGCTTTTTGCTTATGCATACCAGTAAAAAGCAAACGTGTATCTATACCATGTTCTTTAAGATGTGCTATCAATTCATCCTTTGTATGTCCATATCTCTTTGGATCTATGACAATCGTATTCATCCAGCATACATCCAAACAACCTTCACTCGAATCAGACTGGAATAATATCCCTGGAACATCTGCCAAATACTTTTTGTATAGAGCATGGTTGTGTATGCGCATTTCTCTATATTCATCAGCTTTTTCTACCTGAGCCAAACCAATTGCAGCAACAACGTTGCTCATACGATAGTTATAGCCAATATCATCATGCTGATAATTTCTAGGGCCATCAAGAGGGAAACAAACATTCTTAAAATATCTGGCACGATCGTACATTTCCTTGTTATTTGTGACGACCATTCCCCCCTCGCCGGTAGTGATATTCTTGTTAGCAAAGAAACTGAAGCCTGCAATATCAGAAAAAGAACCAGATTTTTTTCCATGATATAAAGCACCATGAGCTTCTGCTGCATCTTCTATAATCTTAAGATTATATTTATCTGCCAAAGTGTAGATTGCTTCCATATCGCACATCTTACCAAAGATATGTACTGGCATGATTGCCTTTGTGCGGGACGTGATCTTTTCTTCTATTTTGTTGACATCAATATTCCATGTATCCTTATCTGCATCAACAAATACGGGCTTTGCACCAACATAACAAATGGCAAAGGCAGATGAAATCATAGTAAACGTAGGTAAGATGACCTCATCACCTTTACCAATACCAGCACCTATCAATGCCAAATGTAATGCGATCGTGCCATTGCATACAGCAATACCATATTCGCATCCACAATAAGCAGCAAATTGTTTTTCGAATTCTGTAACAAACTTACCTGAAGAAGAAATCCAACCTGTAGAAACTGCTTCAGTCACATATTTCAACTCATTACCTGCAAGCATTGGCTCACATACTGGAACAAACTTATCCATGATTTTATTATTTAGATTTCTTCTTTAATTACTACGTTCTCATCTGGTATGGGCTCAAAACGAACCTTATCCTGAAGCCCAAGATATGGTCCCTGTTTTACTTCGAAGATATCTGCTCGCTCTAATATCTTAAAGCCATGCCCACCACCTTTAAGAATGACAATATCACCACCACGAGCAATATGGCTTTCAATATACTGCTGATTTTCATCATAGAAATCAACACGGACCATTCCTGAACGGATGAAAAGAATTTCCTCAGTGAAATATACTTCACGTTTAATCTTGTTGTGAGTATGAGGAGCAATTATATAATGATCCGGCCGGTTCATATACCCTAACTGAAGGCCATCATTCTCATCAGAGAAAAAACCAATACCACTACTATGATAGGTGGAGCGTACTATAGAACCAAGTTCTACACCATTAAATACGATTTTAATTACATTATCCATAAATTCAATACAATTTTATTAAAATGGGCTCTTAAAGTCTTTCAAAAGGACATGCTTTGTATCTTTCTCTGAGAGGATGGCTTTTTCCATCGGGATTCTCCAGTCGATTCCCAATGAATCATCTAAAATGGAGATGCCACCATCGGCTTCGGGATGGTAGAACTCATCACACTTGTATTGGAAGACGGCCGTCTCAGAAAGAACAGCAAAACCATGGGCAAAACCTTTTGGGATGAAAAACTGACGATGATTATCCTCTGTCAGCTCCACGGCTACATGTTGTCCATAGGTCGGACTTCCCTTTCGGATATCGACCGCTACATCCAACACAGCACCTTTAACACATCGCACTAGTTTGCTCTGGGTAAAGGGCGGACGCTGGAAATGCAATCCGCGCATCACGCCATAGGATGATTTACTCTCATTGTCCTGGACAAAGATAACTTTTCCAACCTTCTCGTCAAACTCCCTCTGGGAGAATGACTCAAAAAAGTAACCTCGCGCATCTTCAAACAGGCGGGGTTCAATCACAACGACCCCATCAAGGGCGGTTTTAATGACTTCCATAAATAATTAGGCAAATAAAACATTACTAACGCACGGGCATAACAAACTTATAGCCAAAACGTTAGACTTCATTTAATTTGAAAAATTTATCAAAAAGGGGCCTATTTTTGGAATCGATTCCCTTTTTATGCTGCAAAAGTACGATTTTTTTTTTAATAAACCATAAAATCCACCTTAATTTAGCAGATTTTATGGTTTTATGTTAGGCGAGGCCGAGAAGCGGCTTCAGCTGCTTCTCTTTGGAAAGTACATAAATGGTGGTTCCTAAAGCTGCCAAGAAAAGACAAACGACCACAATGACATCCCGTTTAGGACTGGAAGGTCCTAATGGGACTGTCGCAGACTGGATCGTCGCAAAAGAAGGCGTCGTCTCCTGAACCTTCGCTTGAGCAGCTAACACCTGTGCACTCGTAGCCGTATAATTATTATACTGCAACTGCATCTCGTTTTCCAGGTCATTTTGTTTCTGCATGGCTGAGAGCAGATAGATTTCCTGGTTGGCATCCACATACTCAGAATAGAGTAAACGAGCCCGTTCATAATCCTTCTTGGCTTGTTTATTTAGCTTCAGTGCATAATCCAAATCATAACGCGCCTTTTTGGTACGATAATTTGTAATAAAATCTTGCAAACGATTTCTCACTGAATCAGCCAATAAGGCAGCCACATAAGCATCCTGGGCTTTCACCTCTATGGTGATCAAACCTGTCTTCTTATCTATCTTACACTGTACATTCTCAATCGCCAAGTCTGCGATTCGCGCCTGTTCACCTGTCAGTTCAAAGGTATTCACCAATGTATCCTTTTTTGGTTTCGGGGCTCTCAGACCGAAGCAATCCTCCCACCAGGGTACTCGCCACTCATATTTCAGATAATCATAATAAGTCATGGTCTTTTTATCTTCCTTCTTCTTCACTTTAATCGGGAACAAGGAGGTTTTAAAATCTACACTTCTCATCAAATCCGGATAAACATCCGGTTTGATGGCATCCCCCCCTTGGGAACCAGAACCAAGGTTAACACCAAACGACGAAGCTAAAGAAGCCAAGCCACTCAAGCTACTGCTACCGCCTCCTGTTTCAGGCGCCAATAAGATCTTACATTTGTAAGTTTTCGGAAGCGAGAAGCCTATGATTAATGCTAACACCAAGGCAATGCCCAGTGTCTTGTAATAAAGCTTCTTATATTTTTTGATGGCTGCCCAAATGGCACCAAAGTCGATTGATGAGTCAGACTTTTGAGTTATCTTCTTCTGATGATCTTCCATACCTGTGTTCAATTTAGAAAGACTTGATCAAATTCGTTACGGTAGCGATCATAGTCACCATCGTTGCCAGTGATGTACCGAGCGATGCGATCATCGCTATGTTCTGATTAGCAGAACGGGTCTTATTGGGTACGATGATTTCGCAACCAGGTTCAATCTTGCCTTTGCTGACTTTCGAGACAAGACCATTCTGGTAGAGGATATAGGCCTTGGACTTCTTGGCCCCATTACCATAGCCACCAGCCTTGTTGATATACCACTTATAGGGTTTGCCTTCCATATAGGCCAC
>Ga0310695_10007394_pt1 | contig 17534 bp, 15 predicted proteins | sample RumenRJG_04DNA_FD_203882 | JGI IMG/M metagenome (GOLD analysis project Ga0310695, IMG submission 203882) | Bovine rumen microbial communities from Lethbridge, Alberta, Canada - RJG_04 (v2) (version 2) | ecosystem: Host-associated > Mammals > Digestive system > Stomach > Rumen | place: Canada...
AGCCTTGCCAGCCTGGTTAAAAAGATGGAGGGCTTATGTTAGCACTAACAGGTTCACTAAGATATTACTTTGTAGACGGTGTAACCGACATGCGTTTGGGGCAGTACCGTTTATGCAAAGTTATAGAGCAACTTCTCCATCGCAATCCTTACAACGGTGATGTGTTTATTTTCATGAGCAAGTCTCGTAGAGTGCTGAAGATAGTCAGATATGAGAATGATGCTTATATATTATATGTGAAAGCTCTCGAAAGGGAACTTAAATTCATGAAGGTAAAGAGTAACAGACCCGTATTGAATGAAGACGGTAGTGGACTTCATTATCAGATAAAATGGAAACACTTGGTTTTGCTACTTTCCTGCCCAGTCAGGAATGTTATCCGGATTTAACATTTTCCCGTAGGGGGATACGGGTGCTCTGATTGATTGGAATTACGCGATTAGTTTTGTGCGTAACTTTCTGAATATCAGATAATTAAAATCAAAAATGTTGTAAAATGTTTGGCTGTTTCAGTAATTCTTTATACCTTTGCCGCTGCAATGAGAAAGAAGGCGACAACGGTAGAGCGGATACTCCTAGAGAGCAATCTGAGACAGTCAATAGAGAATAGTCTAGAGACTGAGGACCAGTTGTCGGATATGGAACGCCAGGATTATATCAACCAGATAAACAGCCTTCAGGCTACTATCAAGAACCTGCTTAGTATGATAGACACTCTTAGGCAGACGCTTGAAAGTGTGAATGCCAGCAGCAAGCGTAACGAGGAGGTTGTGAAGAAACTGAGTGCTCAGATTGAGGCATATCAGAAGCAGATCCGTAATCTGGAAGATCGTGATAAGCGTCACAATAAGAACACCTTTGGCCAGAAGACTCATAAGGCTAAGAAGCGTGTTGATGAGAAGCGTGGGCGTGATCAAGAGAAGGATGACTATGATGGAAATCATGATTCTTCGGACAGCCAGCATCCTGAGGCGCCTCAGGATGAAGAGAGCAAAATAGATCAGACGAAGGTTAAGTCTGAGCATCTTGATGAGAAGAGAGGCCCTCGTGGTCCATATACCAAGATGGATGCAGCAGAGGTGGATGTCCTGGAATGCGACATAACCGGAATCCCTTCGGATATGAAATTCATAGGTTTCAAGGACGTGGAAGAATATGACAGAGTAAGTTATGTACGCTGCACTTGTTATAAGGTGGCTATATTGGAAGATAAGTATGGAAAGCGTCATGACTACTTTGTCCCTGTCGATGAGAAGAAGGCTGCAGGCCGTCGTCCCAATACGAACATTATTCCAGGAACCCATGGCACGCTGGAGTTTGTGGCATATCTGGCAACCGATGCTTTTCAGGTGCTGACACCAAACTATCGCGAAGGTATCCGTATGAAAATGGATAAGTTTACCTGCTGCGACAACACCCGCATGAACTGGCTGAAGAAAGGAATCAAGCCGCTGATGCCAATGCTCGATATAATAAAGAAAAGACTTCTGATACCCGGCTCGTTCGTAAACATCGATGAGACCTGGGAATGGGTCAGGATAAAGATAAAAGGTGACGGAACCGATCTGGGAAGCTATTACAAGAAATACATCTGGGTGTTGGTCAACAAGGAAACAGGAATGGTCTACTTCCTATATGATAATGACGAAAATGACAGTAGGGGCTCGAGACCGATAAATACTTTCCTTGGAGATTTTAAGGGTACTATCATGTCTGATGCTTTTATTGTATACAAGCAGTTGACACGTGACAATCCGGAGTTGGAACACTGTCTATGTTGGGCACATGTGTTATGCAAGTATGATTTGGCAGAAGAAATCAGTAAGGAGCCTGATGCCGGTTGGTTTAGGAATCAGATAGGCTATCTGTACATGGTGGAAAACGAGAACATTCTCATGGAGCGTACGCCAGAAGAGATTAAGAAGCGACGATCGGAGAAAGATGTTACCGATACGCTGATAGCCCTGCATGACAGGGCAGAATACCTGCTTCGAACAAAGGGAAGTAAATACAGTGATCTGATGGTTACTGCCCTTAACTATATGCTTAACGGTTGGGATGAGTTGCTTAATTATCGTAACGATGGCCGTTATACAATTGATAACCTCGAAGCAGAAAGAACTGTGCGACCTATCACACGAGCCCGTAAGAGCTCATTGCATCACAGCAGTGAGGATGGTCTTCAGATGGCACTTGCTTATATGACTATTATCGAAACGGCCAAGAGGCTAGGGCATGAGATCAAGGACTTCCTTGTACGTGCTTGGCGTGAGGCAATTTATGGAAACAATGACCTGGAAGCATTGCTTCAGCCAGCCGTTGCTACCAAATAGAAGTTAAAACTTAGTTAAAAACAAGAAATTTCGAAATCGGGATGCCCTCTGTTTAAAGGGCTTCCGAAGCAATTGAGTGTTTACGAAGGGCCTTAGAAGCCCTACAACTGGCGGCCTAAATCACTTGCGAAACTTAAATTGGTTATTCTTCAATTGGTTTATTAACATTTGAATTTCAACAATCGTGATTTTTAGTTTTAATGACATAGAGTTTGCTTTTCTTTTAATTCTAGAAGTCTCTTTGTTTCTGCTAGGATTAAAGAGGCGTGATGCTGTTTTGGACGGAAAGTACACCGGAATAGATTTGCCAATGTCAACTGCATTGAAAGGGATTGCTTGTATACTTATCCTAATGGGGCACTTTGTAACCCATAGGGAACTTGCAGTGGACACAACACGCTTTTCTCGACTAATACAATATACGACGGCTAATATTGCTCTCGCAATTTTTATGTATTTTTCCGGATATGGTCTAAGTTTGAAAAAAGTGAGTGGGGGGGGCGTTTCTTCAATATGGATAAAGCGACTAAAGAAAGTCTATCTTCCATTATTGTTTACTAGTATAATTGCTATGGTTATTTATTCCATTCTCCCCGTCGCAAGTGAGGATGGTGATGTTTTAAAACTCCCCAAAGATATATTTTACCTACACAATTTTGAAACAGATTATCTTACCATCTTAATTCCTCATTTATTGGGGTGGAAAGATTGGTATGTTTTCTGTATTATGTTTTTTTATTCTCTATTCTATTTTTCTCTTTCAGTTACTCGAAATAATCCAGAGAATCAAACGTGGGTCCTATGGTTATTCCTGCTTGGGTATTATGTGTTTGCATACTTCTATTTTGGTCCACCAGAGGCTCATTGGTATCGTTATTGCTGGGCATTTTTTTGTGGGCATGTCCATGCTAAAATGGTGAAAAGTGGAAGAATTAACAAATGGGATGCTATCATGTTTGCAGTTTTATTTGCATCCATTTTCATTGAAGGGTTAGATATGCAGTTAAGCTACTTGATCGCTTTAGCAATTATTATTATCTGCGCAAGACTTAATAGAAAGTTTCTTATGCAAAGTAAATCACTCGCCATGCTTGGAGGAATTTCGTATTTTTTCTATCTATCTCATGTTCGAATAGTATTCGCAACATTTACAACCTATAATTTATATAGTGTGCTGTTATGGGTGGTGGCCGCGATAATTGTTTCTCTTATACTTAAGAGGATGTATGAGGCTATTATTGCTGTTTTGCATTTTTAATACGGTATGGATAATAATTTATCAAATAATAAACGCATAGCAAAAAATACATTGTTCCTATACCTTCGACAATTTTTAGTCTTAGGCATTTCTATATATACATCACGCGTCATTTTAAGTGCTCTTGGCGTTGTCGATTATGGTATCTACGACGTTATAGGCGGCCTGGTGGCGCTGGTTGCTACTGTGAATTTTGCAATGACGTGTGCTACCACTCGTTTTTTGACATTTCAATTAGGTCGCGATGATAATGAGCATCTTAACGAGGCATATAGTAATTCAATAATAATTCACAGTGTAATTGCCATTTTTATTATAATAGTAGGAGAATTATTAGGTCCATATTGTATAGTACACTATCTTACAATACCAATGGAGCGTTTGGATGCCGCACAATGGTGCCTTCAATATTCCATTTTTGCATGTGCCATCGGTATTATAACCGTTCCTTATAATTCACTGGTAATATCTTACGAACGAATGGATGCGTTTGCAGTTATTTCGATTATAGGCGCAGTTCTAAAACTTGGTATTGCTTTCATTTTAGTAATAGCACCATTTGACAGACTAGAGTTTTACTCTCTGCTAATATTATTAACTAATGTTATTATTCTTCTCTTGTATGTTCTTTATTCCAAAAGAAAGTTTCCAGAGGTGAAATTCTCAAGGCCAAAAGATGGAAAGATGAGAAAGGAGATGGTTTCGTTTGCTTCCTGGAGTATGATAGGTAGCACAGGTGTTATGTTCTCAAATCAGGGGCAGAACATTCTGTTGAATATATATTTTGGACCGGTTGTGAATGCTGCAAGAGCAGTTGCTGTACAAGTATGCAATGCTGTTAATAACCTGACATCGAATTTATACCAAGCAATTGCACCGCAAATCAACAAATCATTTGCATCGGGTAATATTGAATACATGAATAAACTAATATTTGCATCGTCAAAATATACGTTTTATTTATTATTTATTTTTATTCTTCCCCTCATATATACTGGTGATTTCATTTTAGGAATATGGCTCGAAGAGGTCCCTGAACGTGCTGCAATATTTATGTATCTTATGCTTATTTCATGCATTTTTACAGCCTTGGGCCAGCCTTTCTCAAATGCAGTCGGGGCTACCGGTAATATTAAAAAGTATCAATTAATAGAAGGAGGCCTTCAGGTATTAACCTTATTTGTATCTTGGCTTTTCTTATTATTAATTCCTTATCCGGAGATAGTCTTTATCGTTCATATAATAATGTCCTTCATAATACAGATAGCTAGGCTAGTCATTGCAAGTCCTATGATCAATCTAAAAAAGAAAGACTACTGTATTTATGTTGTAAAGCCATGCTTTCTTGTATCTTTAGCATCTATTACATTGACAGTTTTTGTTAAGCTTGTGGTTGATATTAATTGGATTTCCTTCTTTGTTCTTAATATATTTACTGTACTCGTTATAGTCTCTGCTGTCTATTTTCTTGGATTGGACAAAAGTGAGAAAGTTATTATTAATAACTATTTTTTACGTTTAGTTAAAAAGAATGAGGATGTTAGCTAATATAGCGTTTTATTTACCCAATGGACCTTTAGGCAACATAGATTATCGCCCCGTTACCAAATATAACCCAGGCATTGGAGGGACTGAATATCTTTTTGTTCTTAATGCTGTAGCACTCTCACAGTATAGTGATTTTCATGTGACTATATATTTAGAAAGTGCAGAAGGATTATTCCCTGACTCCATTAGCACAAAAGCTGCAGGTTCTCTTAAGGATGCCATAATAATGGCAAAAGAAGATGGCATTAATATCTTTGTCGCTAAACATCATCCAGCATGGATAACAGAGGGTTGCTATGAGAATGTGTCAAAAGATCTTCATCTGATCGTGTGGAATCATATTCTCCTTTCTAAATCTGAATTGGATTATTACAATAACAACTCCTCAGTTGAGGCCATTATTTGCGTTGGACGCGAACATCTAGATTTGTATTTAGACCATCCGGTATATGAAAAAATGGATTACATATACAACGGACTACCTTTTCCAGATAAAGATGAATTATACAATTCTTATTTGCCTATAGAAAATCGAAAGCCAATTGTTACCTATATAAGTTCAATTATGCCGTTTAAGGGTTTCCATTGGCTTGCGAAAGCCTGGCCAAAGGTCATCAAGGAGGTGCCGGATGCACAGTTGATGGTTATAGGTTCAGGCACTCTATATGACAAGAGACAGATATTGGGGAAATATGGGATTACAGAGAGCCATTATGAAGAAGAGTTCATGCGATATCTGACAGATGATATGGGCAATATTCTTCCTTCTGTCCATTTTCTTGGAAAGATGGGAGAAGAGAAAAATGCAATTCTTAAGAACACAAAGGTGGGAGTCCCTAATCCGACGGGGTTTAACGAAACATTTTGTCTTTCTGCTGTCGATATGCAAGTTTATGGATGTTCTATCGTCAGCATTGCTTCTCCTGCTTATTTGGATACTGTTGTTGATAAAAGAAGATTGGCCAAAAGAGCATCTGGTTTTGCGGATTCTATTATTAAAGAATTGAAGAGTCCGTTACAGATTAATCACTCATTAATATACGACCAACTGAGTGAAAAATTCCATTATATGAACGTTGCCGCAGAGTGGCATGAGTTCTTTATTGGTTTGTTAAATGGTGAGAAAAAGTTACATGCATCTCATCCCATCCCTAATCTTTCGAAGAACTATAAATGGTGGCGCTATTTCATACATAAGTTATATAACCACTGGTCTATATTAGCCAGCGTGTTAACGAAGTGGCAATATAGTAGATATGTCAGGAAGATAAAAAAAGTATATGAACAATATGAATACAAACAGATCTGAAAATCTTGAACCAAAGGTGTCTATTGTGGTCCCTGTCTATAAGGTTGAGAAATATCTTAGCCAATGCGTGGACTCTTTGTTGGCACAAACACTTAAAGAAATCGAAATTATCCTTGTAGATGATGGCTCGCCAGATAATTCCCCAAAGATATGCGATGATTATGCCCAAAAGGATAACCGTGTAAGGGTTATTCATAAGGAGAATCAAGGGTTGGGTCGTGCCAGACGCTCTGGTTATCAGGAAGTTAGAGGAAAATATGTGGCTTTTTTTGACTCGGACGACTATGTCTCTAAAGATCTGTACAAGACTCTCTATGATAGAGCAGAGGAGGCGAATCTGGATGCTTGCTTTTGTGATATCTTAAATTTTTCAGATGGGAGAGAACCATACCCTTACACACGCGAGTCTACTGAGCTTTCATTTAAAGACAAACAATCGATAATGACTTTCTCTTTAAATATGCTCTGTCCGTTGTTGTCTCAAGAGGAAACAATTTTATATCCTCACACGCAATGGAACTATATTGTAAGGAGGGATAAATTGGTTGAGAGCAATGTGGAATTTGTATCTGAACGTGAATATGTGTCTGAGGATTTGATATTCAATCTTCTATGGATCCCCTATGCAAACAGAATCGAATGGATAGAAAAGCCTCTTATTTACCATCGTGTTGATAATGCTTCCTCATTAACAAATAACTTGAAGTTTCAGAAAGTTGAGGCATCAATTCGGATGGTTTCAAAGGTTAAGGAAATACTGTACGGGCAGTATCAGGTCGTACCGAATCATAAAGATTATTATTATTCTTATGTGTTTAAGTTGCTGGCAGATATTTGTTTGGCAATTATTCGTTTTGAACCTTCCTGGATTAACAAGTATAACTATATGTCATATTTTTTGTCAGAAGTTGCAAAACTTCTGCCAGAAAAATACTTTTATTATAAAATGATGCATCCAAATAAGAAAGTGAATGGAATGGCTCTATTTTCAAAGGGATGTTTAAAGCTTTCTATTATGTCGTATATGTCTTCAATCATTTTCGTAGCCTTACGTAATAGAATAAGAAATCTTTTTTAAGTTTCCGATGACCATCGGTTAAAATAATCATACAAGAATTTTTTATGAAAGTACTTCATATCACGACCACCGATTCAGGCGGGGCTGGCTTATGCTGCTTGCGAATTCACGAATCTCTTCTTGAAAGTGGGATTGAGAGCAAAGTGGTAACTGTTCATAATACCAAGCACGCAACAGAAGAATACGAATTTGGATATTTGAAGAATCTATTGTCGCGTTCAATTGCAAAAGGGATGAGGCTTATTGGGTTGCCAATGAATGATCGTAGCAGGCTTGGAGCTATGTCTCAGAAGTATCATGCCGCTTTCTCTCTACCCGTTTCTTCAATTGATATTACTCAATGCGAATGGATTGACTGGGCTGATATCATCCACCTGCACTGGGTAAATAATTATCTTGACTATCCTTCTTTCTTCAAAAAAGTGAAGAAACCGATTGTGTGGACACTTCATGACGAAAATTTATTCTATGGTGTTGCCCATCACCACAAAAGAATAATGCCAAGTCATCCTTTGGAGATAAAATATCGACAAGTGAAATATGATGCGGTGCGAAATGCAGAGAATCTTACAATAGTGTTCCTTTCAGAGATGATGCTCAATAAATTCGGAAACGAGAGTATTATTGAGGGTAGGGATAAATTAGTAATCAATAATTCTGTTAATACCTCTGTTTTCAGACCCTATGATAGGGACACAATGCGACAAAAATATGGGCTCGAAGTGCATAAAATAGTTTATCTCTTTATTGCTTTCGATATATGTGATCCTAACAAGGGACTTGATGTTCTCTCTGAGACGTTATTTAGAATAGATTCAGATGCAGAGATTCTTGCTATAGGTGGTAATTCCAGTAATAGGAAATGGGATAATGTTAGGTCCGTAGGCTTAGTTTATGATAAGCAAAAGTTGGTTGAGTTAATGTCTTGTGCAAATTTCTTTACTATGCCATCATATCAAGAAGCTTTTTCTCAGAGCCCAATAGAGGCAATGGCCTGCGGACTGCCAGCTGTGGTATTCCCAGTTAGTGGTACACAAGAATTGATAAATGATGAGAATGGTGTGGTCTGTGAAGATTTTACTTCAGAATCGCTTTACGATGGTATTAAAGCGTTGATAAGTAGGCATTATAACCCTGTATCAATTAGGCAGGATATCATTGCACGTTTTTCGCAGGATGTGATAGCTCAGAAGTATATAAGCCTTTATAAGACGCTTTGTAGTTCGTTATAGTGTGCTTTGGCTGCGGCATTAAAAAAGTTAAACGGTTAGTATTGTGGGAGACAGGTATATTATTAGTCCAAAAGAATATCTGATGATGTTCTTTTTCCTCGCTGTGAGCGGAGGTGAGTTTTTTTGTATGGCATACGGTAGATATTTCATACCATTATTCTTCCTTCTCGCTTTCTGGTTTCATACAAATAAATATCATCGCATTCGTCTTTTCAAAGGCGCAAGATATATATTCATTGGCCTTTCATACATGATTATTCATTATTATTTGATTTATCCTAATCATGTAAAAAACACTTTTCTCCCATCGGTTATTATGTTATTCGGGGCATATCTTTATTTGAGCTGTTATTCTATGCCTCGTTTTAAAAGACTGTATCTAAATACGGTTTATGTAATGGCATTTGTGAGTATAATCATTTGGGGACTTGTTATGATAAATGTGCTTTCTCCAGCACTACAATCGTATGAGGATTCTGGTATATATATGTTTCTGTTCCATAATATGGGGGCTGGAAGAATTTCTAGTAGATTGAGTGGTATTTACTGGGAGCCAGGTGCATACCAAGTAATTCTTAATATGACCTTCTTATTTTATATTGATGATTTTGTGAACAAACAGATAGATCGTTCAGATTGGAAGAAATTTGGCGTCATATTGGTGGCTGTCCTTTTAACGATAAGTACTGTCGCATATTTATTTCTCGCCCTTCTAGTGGCTTATTGGTCTTTTATAAAATTAAAAGGTAAGTTCACTTTGACTAGATTGTTTGCGGTTGGTATTCTGTCAGTAGTTGCTGTTATTGGTATTTATAATTCCACTGCGGTTCAGGGTAAGTTACAGGAAAGGGAACAGGGCTATGAGAGCTCTTCGTATACAATACGTGCGAATGACAATTTGGCTTTGTTGATGATGATTTCTGAAAAACCGATACTGGGATGGGGAAGAGATTCTCAAGAATACGTTAAAGTGGGAGAACAGCTTGGAAGTATTTCTTTTAGTAATGGAATATTATCAATGATAGCATGTTTGGGTTTTCCATTCTTCTTCATATGGCTTTTCTTCCTTTATGGAGGTGTTAAAAGATTATACCCCTATCGTAATGCCATAATATTGACATTATTCATAATATTTCAGAATTCGTTTGAAGATTTTTGGTGGCTCCCGGTTACATACTCTTTCTTTTTCCTAAATGCAGATATTCCAGTTGCACGTTCAATGAAAAACGTGGTGGTGGTTAAAGATAATTAATTATTTAGTATTATATTTTGTACGTATATTATGAAAATTACAATCATTACTGTATGCTATAATAGCGAAAGGTATATTGAGCAGACTATCCGGAGTGTTATCAACCAAACATACAAAGATATAGAGTATATCATTGTTGATGGGATGTCAACAGATTCAACGCCTCAGATTATTGAACGTTATCAGCCCTATATTTCAAAGTATATCAGAGGTAAAGATAAGAATATGTATGATGCTATAAATAAGGGTATGGCAGTATCTACAGGTGACTATATAGATATACTAAACTCGGATGATACTCTATGTAATGAACACGTCATAGAAAATGTGGTTTCACAGATAGAGAAATACAAAGATAAGTATGAAGTTTTTTATGGTGAAGAACAGAAATATTATCAGTATTTAGGAATCACCAAGGCCAGACCCAAGATGCAGACGACTCACATGGAATTATTATGTTCTCGTAGATTGACATTTATGGGACACGGTGCCGTATTTATTTCAAGGAAAGTCTACGAGAGACTTGGTAATTATGATTGCGATAATTACAGCGCCTCTAGTGATTTTGACTATTTTTTACGAGTTAGTAAAATCTTCCCTAGTAAGTATATAAAGACCCTTACACAAACATTTCGTGTTCATGAAGCGAGTATAACATCAAGTGGTAGAGTAGATGCGGAGGTTGAACCAGTATTAAGAAAAAATGGGTATTATGAAATTAATCCAGTTATCCGTGCTCTATATTTTAGTTGGGGGTGGTTTAGATTTTGGATGATAAACATCATTCCGATGATGAAATTCTACTATCAAAAGGCTACAAAATAATTGAGAGAGGGATTTGATAGCTCTATGGAAATCATGATGTTCTTTAAATGATATGTTCAAAAGTAAATATTTAATCCGTTTAGACGACGCCTGTCCCACGATGGATAAGAAAAAGTGGGACAGGATGGAGTCGATTCTGGATGTTTTTTCTATAAGACCGATGGTTGGAATTGTCCCAAACAACCAGGATGATAATTTAATGGTAGATAAGGAAGATGCTGGCTTTTGGGACAAAGTTAAAAAGTGGCAGCAAAAAGGATGGGCTATTGCTCTTCATGGATATGACCATTGTTATATTTCAGATGGAGGGTTAGAGGGCCTGAATCCGATGTGGAGCCGGAGTGAGTTCGCGGGTCTGCCACTCGAAGAACAGCGGGAGAAAATTAAGAAAGGCGTTGCAATCATGCGAGAGCATGGTATTAGCCCAAAGTATTTCTTTGCACCAAGTCATACATTTGATTTAAATACGCTTACCGTATTACGTGAAGAAAGCGACATTCGTATAATCAGTGATACCATAGCAACAAAATCATATAGGTTTGGGGATTTTATCATTGTGCCTCAATTGGGAGGGCATTGTGTTGAGATGAAGCTACCTGGTATATGGACTTTTTGCCTTCATCCAAACATGATGTCTGATGAAAATTTCGTTGCGACAGAGAAGTTTATTCAAACACATAAGGAACAATTTGTGTCATTTGATCAATTAGATTTCTCATCTGTGAAACAAAAGGACTGGTTTAGTAAACTACTGAGTTGGGCATATTTCACACAAAGAAAGATAAGAGGCATACAATGAAGATACTTCATATCATAGACGCACTCACAATGGGAGGCGCTGAGAATCTATTGATAGGGTTGGCTGGAGAACAAGTAAAAAGGGGATATGATGTAACCGTCGCGCCTTTGGTTTGTCCGAGTAGCACGCCAGTTCGAGAAAAAATGGAAGCCTCTGGAGTTAAGGTTAAACCATTCAAAAGTACAGGCTCTGTTTATTATCCTTTCTTTGTCTTCAGAATAGCTAAGGAAATTAGAAAATATGATATAGTGCATGTGCATCTGTTCCCTGCTCTTTATTGGGCAGGTCTGGCTAATATTGTCACTTGTAAGAGGACTCCTTTTATATATACTGAGCATTCTACGAAGAATAAACGTAGGAGTAATAAGATACTGCATGCGACAGATAGATTTATTTACCAGAATTGTTATAAAACGATTGTAGCATGTTCAGATAAAGCTCTGGAAACCTACCAGGAAGCATATCCGACAATCACTCATGTTTGTGCTATTAATAATGGTGTTGATACACAGATCTATCGAGAAGCACTGCCATATACAAAACAAGAACTATGGGGTATAGATGAAAACTGCTTTGCCGTTACAATGGTTGCAAGGTTTATGACCATGAAACGGCAAGATACAGTCGTTGAAGCAATATCAAAACTGCCAGATAGAATTCATGCAGTTTTCGTGGGTGGTGAGGAAACTGACGAAGGCTTAATTAGAGTGAAAAGAATCGCTGAGGAGAAAGGGATAATTAATCGAATTCACTTTATGTATCTTAGGAAAGATGTCCCTCGAATTCTTAAGTCTTCAGATGTGGTGATAATGGCGTCTGACTATGAGGGGCTGTCTCTGTCTTCAATTGAAGGAATGGCAGCGGGGAAACCTTTTGTGGCAACAGATGTGGATGGACTTCGAGAGGTTGTTGGAGGAGCTGGAGTGTTGTTTGAGAATAAAGATTCGGAAGCATTATCTCATATTATTAATAAACTAAGTACAGAAACAGAGTATTATAAGGGTGTAGCCCAGAGATGCTCAAACAGAGCAGAGCATTATGATATAAAGTATATGGTAGATGGATATCTGAAGGTCTATGAAAAAGAATCCTGCTAAGATTATTAGATATTTAAATCAAGAATGAAGAAACTATTTATAGTAGTAAATGTTGACTGGTTCTTCCTGTCACATCGTTTGCCAGTTGCTTTAGCGGCACAGAAGGCTGGATGGGATGTGACCATTGTGACTGCTGATACTGGAAAACTAAAAGACATAGGGGCGAAAGGATTGAAGACCATCAATCTACCAATGTCTCGATCTGGGATGAATATAAAGGAGGAGCTTGGCACCCTTAACTTCCTCCGGAAACTTTATAAGCGAGAGGACCCCGATGTTGTTCACCATGTAGGTATGAAGACTATCCTTTGGGGAACAATGGCTGCAAAGTTCGCCAACGTGAATGGTGTTGTGAATGCTATTAGTGGTCTTGGTGGGTTCTTTGCAGAAGACAACAAAGGACTGATGGCTCGTGTTATGCCTAAGGTGCTGAAGTTCTCTCATAATAGGAAGAATCTATTGTGTATTTTCCAGAATGATGATGACAAAAGACTTTATGTGAAGAATGAAATCATCAAGGAGAATCAAGCCCGATATATCAAGGGCTCAGGTGTGGACTTGAAAGAATTCTGTTACACGCCCGAACCTACTGAGGGGATGATTCGAGTAATCCTGACAGCCCGCATGATTGTGGAAAAAGGTATCTTTATACTTACTGAGGCGGCTGAAAAGTTGCGGTCTAAGTATGAGGATAAGGTGGAGTTCCTTCTTGTAGGTGGTATTGATGACCATCCAGGCGCAATTACAAAGGATCAGTTGGATGCAGTTTGTGACGGCAAATACATACAGTGGTTAGGGTATAGGACAGATGTTAAGGGGTTGTTGCAGTCTTCGCATATTGTGGCATTCCCTTCATATTATATGGAAGGCCTGCCCAAGTCTTTGATAGAGGCTGATGCAATTGGAAGACCTGTGATTACCTGTAATTCCGTAGGTTGCAAGGAGGCTGTTATAGATGGGTATAACGGCTACCTAATTCCTACAAGGAATGTTGATGCATTAGTGGAAAAACTTGGTATTCTATTATCTGATGCCAAACTCAGGCAGGAGATGGGCAAGAACTCCAGGAAGTATGCTGAGGAAAACTTTTCAATAGACATAGTTATTGAAAGGCATCTGAATATATATAATGAGCTTTTACGTGGATAAAAACCAGAAGGCATTCTTTGAACTACTGAGAGCCGGGCTTTGGGAAAAAGATGTACGGCTTTCACCCAATAAAGACATTGATTTTTCTGCCATTATGCGATTGGCAGAGGAGCAGTCTGTAGTTGGACTTGTTGCTGCTGGTCTGGAGCATGTGGTAGACGTGAAGGTGCCACAGCAATGGGCTTTGCAGTTTGCTGGCCAGACTATACAACTGGAACAGCGGAACAAGGCGATGAATGCTTTCATTGCTAAGTTGATAGGAAAGCTTCGGAATGGAGATATCTATACCTTGTTAGTGAAAGGACAGGGAATTGCTCAATGCTACGAAAGGCCATTGTGGAGAGCCTGTGGAGATGTGGATTTGTTTCTATCGGAAGAGAATTATAAAAAAGCTCAAGCACTATTAATACCTATTGCTCACAATGTTGAGGAAGAAAATCCGTTTATCCGTCATCTTGCAATGACTATTGATAATTGGGAGGTGGAATTACACGGAACTCTCAGAAGTCAACTGGGTAAGCGAATAGACAGAGTTATTGATGAGGTACAGGAAGATGTCTTTTGTGGAGATAATGTAAGGTCATGGGATAATGGAGGAACTCAGGTTTTCCTTCCATCAGCTAATAATGACACTATCTTTGTTTTTACTCATATCCTGCAACATTATTTTGGTGGTGGTATAGGATTGCGACAGATTTGCGACTGGTGCAGATTGCTTTATACCTATAGAGATTCATTGAATCACAAATTGCTGGAATATCGGTTACGAAAGATGGGATTGCTGCCTCATTGGAAAGCATTTGCAGCATTAGCAGTAGACACTCTTGGTTTGCCTGTGGACGCGATCCCTTTATATAGTGATAGAGAGAAGTGGCATAAGAAGGGGGATAGGATTCTTTCATTGATATTAGAATCAGGCAATTTTGGCCATGGCAGAGATCAGAGTTATAAGAAGAAATATCCAAAGTTAATTGAATATGCCATCTCGTTCTGGGTGTTTACTAGATATGGTATAAGACAGTTCATGATTTTCCCTTCAGATGCTGTGAGGGGTTGGATGAGAACCATCTCTTTGGGCGTAAAGGCAAAAATGAAGAGATAAGAATTATCTCATTTTTAAATTATTTGATATGAAGATACTGATTACTGGAGTTCACGGGTTTGTGGGCTCGAATCTGGTGGCAGCTCTGAAGAGTGAGCACACAATATATGGACTGGACATTATTAATCCGGCCAAGGAGGGTGTTGAGAAGACTTTTTCATGGGATTATTTGGATAAGCCAAATGAGATTCCAGATATAGATGCCATCATCCACTTGGCTGGTAAAGCGCATGACACGAAGAACCAGAGTGCGGCAGATGTGTATTTCAAGGTGAACACTGGTTTGACACAGAAGATATTCGACTGGTATCTGGCGCATCCTACTGCAAAGAAGTTCATACAGTTCTCTACGGTGAAGAGTGCTGCAGATAGGGTAGAGGGGGACTTCCTGACAGAGGAATGCATCCCCACGCCTGTAGGTCCTTACGGGGAATCGAAGATTGCGGCAGAGAACTATATCATAGAGAAGTTTGCACCGGAGGCACTGAAGCGGCCGTTCCATAACTTTACGGATGAAGATGCAGTGGTGGATGGAAAGAAGGTGTATATCATGCGTCCGTGTATGATTCACGGTCCTGGCAACAAGGGTAATCTGAACTTGCTGTATGGTGTGGTGAGCAAGGGAATTCCCTGGCCACTTGGGGCCTTTGAGAACAGGCGTTCATTTACGAGCATCGGGAACCTGCAGGAGGTGATCAAGGGCCTCCTGACCAAGGATGTCACCAGCGGCATCTATCACATGGGTGATGATGAAGCACTATCCACCAACGAACTGATAGAGGTGATATGCAGTGCCCAGGGCAAGAAAGCGCATATCTGGAACATCCCCCGTGGCCTGATGAATGCCATAGCAAAGTTAGGTGACGTGCTCCACCTGCCCCTGAACACCCAGCGCATGCAGAAACTCACCGAGAACTACGTGGTGTCCAACGCCAAGATCAAGGCCGCCCTAGGCATGAAGGAAATGCCGGTGAGAGCTAAGGATGGGTTGAGAGAGACTATTAAGAGCTTTGCGAAGGAATAGATTAATAGCTAATGATTAATGGTGAATGATTTACGATTGTTAAAGGTTCACGATTTAAATGGGTACAACACAAAGATTACATGGATTAAAGGTTAGTATAGTCATTCCATATTATAATGGTGAGCAGTGGATAGGCAAGTGCCTTGACTCGTTATTGATGCAGGATTTGAAAACGGATGAGTATGAGATTATAGTGGTTGATGACGGCTCTACCCATAGCATAGAGACACTGATGAAGTATGTGAATGATTATCCTCATATTCACTATCTTCATCAAAGGAACCAGAAGCATGCTGCGGCGAGGAATTATGGGTTGACAATCGCTAAAGGGGACTATGTGTTCTTCTGTGACTGTGATGATTTTGTAGCAGAGAACGTGTTGGGCCGTTTGTGCGATCTGGCTGCCAGTGAAGCAGCGGACATCTTGCTGTTTAATTCTCGTTCACTTGAAGAAAATGATATCCCTCCGCAGCCCAAAAGGAATTTCGAAGACATAAAGTCGTTCGAAAGTGGGATGGTCTATATGTCGCAACCGCCGTATCAATTTGCCGGAGGAGTATGGCAGTTCCTCATTCGCCGTGGCTTCATGGAAGAGAAGAACGTGAGGTTTGCTCCAGAGATGGTTAATCGTGAAGAGTATCTGTTTTTCCTTCAGATGTTGTTGGCTTCTGGCAAGGTTCTGAAAGTGGACGTGGATGTTTATTACTATGTGCAACATCCTACCAGTTGGGTGCATCTTGAGGGTAAGATTTATCACAGTGAGGCTTATGTTGGCTGTATGCTGTCTTATCTCAAGTTTCTGACTCAAATTCGGAAGCAACTAACTGAAGAAGGAAAAGGATCTGTCGGACTTAGGGGGGCTATGCAGAATTTTGAGGCCATGGATACATTCTGTATTCTGACGAACAAATTCCGTTTTTCATCCATAAAAGCTAATAAAGAGATGATTAACCAATTGCGGTGTTTAGGGTGTTATCCTATTAGTCGCAAGATTGATAAATACGACTGGATTCGAAGGATAACGAATATTTATCCTTTATGGATGACATTATGCTGTTGCTATCACTTGATGCCATTTAAGCTTAGGAATAGAGTAGGGGGTAACTGTTCGGTGAACCCCGTCATTGCCGTATAAAATTATGTACGTACCTTTGTCGCTGATAATTTCACTTTAAAATTTTAGCGACAATGAACAACAAAAAGCAAACCAAGCAGCCTCTATTTGCAGAGGTAAATCTTACAGGAGATGAGTTTAGACAGTCCCCAAGTACTCACATGCAGCGCACAAGATTCCTGAAGCTTGTATATCCCAATGGCGTGACCCTGATACTTCCTGGTGACATCAGTGCCAGCCAGCTGGAGCAGTATATCCATATAAAAGTGTAAACCATGGCAAAGATATGTCAATTACATGCTGACCTACACTACTTCCTGTGCATGGAGCCAGTGGACATGCGGAAGCAGTTCCGCGGACTGCAAGGAATCATCAGTGAGAAGTACAATCGCTATCTGACTCAGGACGAGGCAT
>Ga0310695_10007396_pt1 | contig 17532 bp, 36 predicted proteins | sample RumenRJG_04DNA_FD_203882 | JGI IMG/M metagenome (GOLD analysis project Ga0310695, IMG submission 203882) | Bovine rumen microbial communities from Lethbridge, Alberta, Canada - RJG_04 (v2) (version 2) | ecosystem: Host-associated > Mammals > Digestive system > Stomach > Rumen | place: Canada...
TGCGTTCAGTCAGCTGCATTGTCTTTTTCTTTTTTATATAGAAGAAAATTATGTCATTTTTAACATATTTTCATAATTTTACCATAAAAAATATGAGCTAAAATAATAGTCTCGGTTGCTCATTTGTTCTTTCCTTTCCGCTTGTAATGTTCGCAGCAGTATATGTCATTATCTGGCAATAAATTAAAACTGGAACGCCGAAACTTGCAGTACCAGAAGCTGATGCCATGCGAATTTGTGCCATTGCGTTCTAGCTTGGGCCATCTGCATGTGGCGCATGTCTTCCGTAGCTTACGGGATGCGGCGTTCATGTCGCGCATGACCAGTTTGTTTTCAGTGCTTTTCTGCGGCATGGCTGCCTTCCTCCTTTTCTTCATCCGTTACACATTTGGCGTCTTCGCGTGAGACTACGCGGCAACAGCCGCCGTCAAGATAGTGCGCGTTGGTCGTGTAGGACGGGATGCCGTGAAGGGCGGAGAGCGCATGCTTATGCTCATAGGGCTTCTCCAGCCTTACAAGCCAGCAGGGGTGCTTGTCCGCCGTGCTGTATTCGACTGTGCCGAGCCGATTTTCATCCAGCGACGGGATATAGACATCGACCAAATCACCTTCAAAGATTTTCACGCCGTTCTGGTCGGTGACACCCGTGAACAGATTGGCGTCGCGTATGATGCACTCATGGCCGTTTTTCTTGCAGAGTATATCCATAAGGCTAGTTAATCCTTCTCTTTCTTGGCTTCAACGTGCCGTCGGCGGTGTGGAGCGTCTTAATCCACTGCTGGACGAAACAGGTGTCCGGCTCCGCGTCGCATGTCAGCTTCTCGCTGTTGAAATGCGGGCAGTGGCAGTCGTCGGCACCGGAACACATGGAACACATCTCATAGACGGCATTGTGCAGGGCGGCGTAAAGATGCTTGGCCTGCGCCATCAGCACGGCGTTGGCTGCCGCCTCCTTCGCTCCTCCGCCGCGATGGACGTTCATATCGGCGATGGGATGGGAATTCGATTCCGGCAGGGTCTCGCAGACGGCAGCAATCATACCGCCTGGCGTGATGTACGCCTCCCATTCCCCCTTGGTGCAGTCGGGAAGAAGTTTTTCAAGCATCGTCCGCTCGATTTCCTTCAATTGGCTTTTGGTCTTTCTGTCAAGTTTCATTCCGGCTTTCTTCCTTCAAGAACTCCCTTCCATGCAAGGGCCTTCTTCTGCTGGATTTCCAGTTGCGTGATTTCCTCGTTCAGAAGCGACAGTTTCGCTTCCTTTACGGCGTTCCTGCGCTTCCTGTATTTCTGCTTGACTTCGATTTCAGTGGCACCCATGCCAGCCACTATATTGCCGCCATGGGGAACCCTGATGATAATCGAGACGACATATCCGTATCTTGTTTCGCGTTTTATGGCCTGCCCGAACGGCTCCTGTATCAAATCCCAGACTATGGGGTCTTGGAAATCCGTCACTTCAAAGCGGTACTCGTCTTTTTCATAGAACATGACTATTTTGAAAACAGCGTCGTCAATCATCGTCTCGCAGCCTTCCTTTTCTGGACGAATTCATATCCGCCCCAGATGTCATTGGTTTTGCCGCTCCATCCAATGGTTCGCTTGGAGAAGACGCCCTGCTCCCATTTGCCGTCTTTGTCAATGAGATAGGCGATGCCGCGTATGCATTCCTCGCCGCCTAGCAGGCAGTGTTCGCAAATCAGCATGATTGCCTTGCCGATGCCGTCGATGGCCACCGACTCGGTGTAGAACGCGGATGATGACTCCTTCGGATATTCGGCCAGCCAGTTCCGCTCCTTCACGTCGGCTGGTCTTGTGCGGCAGACGATAATCCGCCCTTCGTCGCGGATTATCAGCAGGCGGTCGTGCATCTTCCCGGAGAGTTTTTTCGTTGGCGAGAACTGGAACTCCATGATGAAGTCCTTCGCATTGGACGCCAGGCACATGAAAGCCATCAGGAAAATCGCTAGAATCTTCATCATTTGCGGCCCTCCCCCGACAGCTTGCCGTCGTTGCCGATGGTGAGAAAGACATATTTCGCGTCGCCGGGGCTGTTCTTGCATCCCATGGCGAATCCAAGCCAGTAGATGAGGTTGTTCCGCTCCACTTCAAGCAGGTTATGCGAAAGGAATTCCGTGAATTTCGGGATGACGGTGTAAAGCTGCGGCGCGTAGTATTTCGGATTGCGTTCGACGCGGCAGGTCTTCCAATCCTTTCCGTCGGATGTGATGGCGATTTCCGCGAAATCGCAGTTGTACTGGATTCTGGCCTTTGTATATTTAACCATTATGGCATTCTCCACTCTTATCATTAATTATTTGGCATCTGCATGACCGTTGCGACATAGTATTTGCAGCCTTTCAGGCTCATATAGACGGCGAATTCCAGCCAGTCCGCATGGGCCGTGGTCTTGAGCTTGTAGCTCGCCGTCTCCCATTTCGGGTGCTTCTTGCAGAACCGCTCCCATGCGTCCTTTGCGTCAACGCCGCATTCGACGTATATTTGCCCCGCGTAAACGATTTGGAATTGACTGCCGTTCATTTTGCTTCCCTCCGCAGTAGTTCGATTGTTTCAAGATTTTCCAGATTTCGGTATTTTACCTTACGTTCCATGCAGTCGAAGTAATAAAGCCGTTTTTCTGTTTCCTTATAGAGAAAACGATTCACAATTCCCGTCGTGACAACGCATAACGCCACTTGTAACTGCTGGACGCTATATATCACGTTCCCCATCGAGTTCATTGCTTCATTGATTTTCTCATCAATGAATACTTTTATATCCATTGAATCCTGCCTTTGGCGGAATTCGACGTTCGTCTGGAATCCGACAAACTCATCGACGTCGATTGGCTGGCCCTTGTCGTCAAGGTCTTCTTCGCTTTCAACATTGGCGATGGCCATGTTCAAGAAAGGCTCTATTTTCGCGAAATGCATCTTTTGCTCCTCCGATTAAGGCTTCTCTTTCGACATCTCATGCTTTGTGCCTACCTGATGGACTGCCAGCCACAGCCGAAGAAGTGCGTCGGCCATCGTGTCGCCACGGTTCTCCAGCATGTTGCGCATCCCGTCGATGTAGCACCATCCGGACGCGACGTATTCGACGCATCCGCAGTCTTCGTCCACGCGGATATTCGCATCCTGCATTTCGCCTGACAACTGCGTGATAAGCTCCTGTGCCGTCGGTGCGGGGAAGTTGTCGCCCAAGTCGAATCCGGCCAAGGCCCTTGTCGTCAAGTAGTTGCTTGCGATGGAAAAGTCGATGTTCCCGTTTGTGTCGGCCTTTTTCTCCCATCGCCAGTTGGCCTGCATGAAATTGCCCTTTGGAATCAGCTTGCACAGCTTCAGTTGCGGGAACAACGCCGCTATTTTCTCACTCCTCATCGGCATCGTCGGCATCCTCCATAAGTTCATCGCGTTCAAAATCCTCGACGTCTATTTTGACGGAAGTATGCGCATCAACGATGCCTTCCGCCTCTTCAATGAATGCGTGCATCCCCTGCTTGATGGCGTCGCGGATGGTCTTGCCGCAGCCTTCCCCCTCTACGGAGCCGTTGGAGTCATAGACTTTGCAACGGAAACTGTCGTCGCCTTCCTTTGTCACGTCGTAGCAGTATGATACGCTGTAAACATGGCATGTGTCGTCGGACATGATGCCGTTGATGTGGTCGTCCAGCCACTTCTTTTCCTCATCCGTCCATTTCGCTGATGTTCCGTTAGCTTCTATGTTCGACATAAATCTCTAAATCTTTCAAAGTTTCATTGACGCTGTTCAGATAACCACACGCTATGTCAAGCGTGATTGCTTCATGCCTGGCCAAGCTCCGTTTCTTGTTGGCCCGTTCCATAAGATATTTGGAATGACCGCTGATTTTCTCCATTATCAGCCTTATCTGGTTCCATTCATGTTCCGTCATGGTTGCGGTTCCTCCTTCTTGAAGTAGCCGCATTTGCCGCATTTCGTCTTTCGAAAGAATACGCACAGGCCGTCAACGGCCTTTCCCAAAGTGTCTCTTCGTTCTATGCACGACTCCATGAACGAGCATTTTTCACAGCATATGTCCTGCGTCGCATATTGCTCCGTCACATGGAGATAGATTTCCCCGTTCAAGACAACGGCCTGCGATTCAGGCGAGAAAGTGCATTGATTGCTCATTTTCCGCCGCTCCGTCAAAATCTGATGTATGGGATGCCGGGACGCTCTAGCATGTCCCTTTCCGCAACCCGTTTCATGACATCTGCGAGCTTCTTTGCGGCCTTTTCCGCTTCTGCCGCCGATTCACGCATTTTCGTCACGCTTTCGGCCATCCGTTGTATGGAAAGACCAGCACGATTGAATCTTTCCTTTATATTGTCACCTGACGCCGCCAATGCATGGAGATATGTTTCAAACGATGATGACTTCTCCATGATGTAGTGCGGCGTGTTGGGCATGCAGTCTTCCGAGAAAACCTGATTCCAAGACCGCTCCGACATCTTCTTCTGCTTGCGGCGTTTGCGGTTGCCGAAAAGTTTCTTCAAAGTGTTCCTGTTGCTCTTCATTGTATCGTGTTTCTCCCGTCGCCGTTCTTTCCGTCGTGGAAATATCCAATCTGGATATGGCCGCTCTTGTTGGCCCGAACCTGCAAAGTGCTGTGCTCCATCCCTTCGTGGTCTGCCTCTTCATCGTCAATCGCCAGCAGGGCATGGGCCAGAGTGTTGATGTCCTGCGTTCCGACAAGTTCCATGAGAACCACTTCATTTTTCTTCTTCTTTTCATGCGCCATCTTGCGTCATCCCTTGGTTCGCCAGTTTCGCCTTCGCCGCCATTTCGGCCTGCACCATCGCCGCGTGGCTGAAAATCCTTCTATGTGGCGGATGCGGACTTGGCGGAATTCTCTCGGCCTCCGCGTCGTCAAGCTCATGCGTCATGAAAACGACATTGCCATTGTCCATCGGACTGCCATTGTTCCCGCCAATACCCCCCCCCGCGGGCTTTTCGGTGGTCTCCCTCAACCTCCATCCGAACACGAATCCAGACCAGAACAGCAGCCCAGACCATGCGATGAGCAGTATTGTGAATTTCATCGTCGGGATTCCTTTGCTGTAATATTATCGGTCAGTTTTCGGCGGGGATGTCGGACGGCTGCTTGCCGATGACGACGAGGTCATCTACTTCGGCTTCCAATCGTTTGCTCTCTTTCAGCCATTCAAGCGAACGCGTCTTGAAATAATTCTTCTGTGCGTTCCGCATCTGTTCGACCTTCTTGAGGAAGTTTTCAGTCCATTCGTTCATCTTGCTGTTCTCCGTTGCTATTTTGATGGTTATGATGGTTAAGAAAAGCCCGTGGACGGCGCAGGTCGTGTTAGAGGAGAGAGGGAAGGTGATGATGCACCGCCCACGGGCAAATGGTGGTTATTTCTTCGGGGCCATGTTCAGAAGCTGTCTCTGCGTCCAATATCCTGCCGTCGAAATCGTGACTCTTGCTCGGATTGGCAGCAAGTCCTTTGACGGGGCGCACCATGTGGCTGATTCCGTCAGCTCCGGCACTTTTCCCCCGTCGCTCCAGCCGACGGCATTACCGTCTCCGCTGACGCTTTCCCAATGCTTCTTGCTCTCATTCCATTTAAGTTTTAGTTCGCCGCAGATGCGAATGGTGGCGTTCGGGATTCCGTTTCCTCGATTGTCCTTTACACCGTCCATTGTATAGTCAACGACGAAATATCCTTTTTTCGTGCCGTCACTCATGTCAACGGCCACGAACGAGTGGAACGTGCAAGGTTCTTCCTGCAACTCGCCGTTGACGTTGTAGAGCCATCTTGCTGTCTGGACTCCTTTATCTGTCCGCATACGGAGAACGGCGTTTGGTGATTTGGTAATGTGTTCGAATTTTCCGTTTTTAAGTACCGCGCCAGACCAGTTAATGCGGAAACAGAAATATTCCGTCATATTGATATATGCAGGCTCGCATTCCACGTTGTATTGATTTATGGGATGGCCCGCCGCGTTGACACGGTTCCCGTTTTCGTCATAGCGGGAGATTTGGCCGAATGCCGTGAATGCTGTCATGATGATGGCGATTGCGATGATGATTTTCTTCATTGTCTTTTTCCTCTGATTGTGATTTCCATTTGCTTCTTTTTCTTTGGAACATGTTGTAAACCAACGATGTCCCTTCATTCAAACTTTGTGGTACATTTCATTCTGTGATGATTTGTACCACCTTCAATCTCTCTACTGTTTCCCGTGTGGCATCTTCCAAAGGCATGTGCTTGTCGATGAGTGACTTATTGAGTTCCCTGCACCAGCATTCGCCGCACAGCCCGTGAGTCCATTTCGTGGCCTCGTATGAATGGTTTCCGCAAATCGGACAGACAATCCCTTTGAAATCCGTGCCGTCCAACGCGCCGAGAAAACGACGCGGGAAAACCTTGGCGATGTCGTTCTCGCTGTAACGGCATCCGTCGCCGCGACGCGTTGAGCCTGGATAGGCTGGAACTATCTTGTTGTCTTTCAGCTTCTTTCTGGCGTAATATCCGCTCACGCCGCAAAGCATGCATATTTCTTCTATTGAGTATGTCTTCTGCATATTCGATTATCTGCTATTGACAGTTGATGGTAAATCTCCACCTCCCTCTCTCCACCGTCCTTCCCGTTTGCGTCCATCTCATAGAGAGGACGCGCCAGAATCCTCGCCGGGCCAAACCTAACCTTGGCCAACCAAACCGAGCCATGTCCCAAGCCGCACCGTGCCCGACCGCAACTGACCCAACCTGACACCGACCGTACCATGTTCCATACCACGCTCTTACCGGACATAGCCACGCCCAACATAGCCGTACCTCAATCCACACCTAACCCAGCCTAGCCCAGCCAGACCCCGCATAGCCCAGCCACACCATAGTCCACACCACGCCTTGCCGCGCTCCAACCTAGCCGAAGCCGACCGAGCCATACCATGCCGGAGTCCATGCCTTGCTCCCACCTTGCCGCGCTCTCGCCTTGCACTGGGCCAACATTGCCAAACCGTACCCGACCTTGGCCCTTGATTTGTCACTTCACGGCCTGCGCAAGCTCCAGCTTCCGCTTTTGCATGTTAAGCCGCAGTTTGTCGAACACGATTGCGTTGTCGTCGGACAGTTTCGCCGAATCCACGCAGTTGAGAATCAGCACGGTTCTCTCGACTTCGCGTTCGGCGTTGCCTTTCCGGCGGCATGCTTCATCCACCTTCTCATCGTCGTCGCAGGCATGGTAGCAGCCCTGCCCGCGTTTGCAGACGATGATGATGCCGTGGTTGATGCGCAGGGTTTCCTTCCATCTTGCGACGATGGTGGCGAACCGTGCATTGCTGCGCTCCATCCCCAAAGCCGTTTCCATCTTTGCCACTTCGATGTCTTCGCCGTCTTTCGGGACGCCGAGTTTTCTGATAAGTTCATCGACGTATGGCTTTAGCGGGACGAATGAAACTGGAGTTGCTGTAACTTCTTGTGACATCTTTACTTGACCTCTTTCAATGTTGCGCTGAAACGGCCGAACTGGCCGGGTGTATTGGAACCGGGACGCCAATCGCACAAACCAGCGTAGAAACCAGCCTGGTTCCAGATTGTTTGCAGGACGTCAGTCGTAAGAACATCGTCCAGAACGATAATCGTGCCACTGCATGTCCAGTTTTCAAACATGGGGCGGATGCGGATGTGCTTGGTGCCTTTGCCGAATCCGCTGGAAATCATGGCGCGTTTCATAAACAGCTTGAATCCGTATTTTTCGGCCATGGCGACATGTTTGTCGAAATCCAGCTCGCCTTCCAGCTTGGCGAACGGCCCCCATGGGATGGTCTTGCCGTTGACATCGAACTTCCATCCGAGGCCTTCGGCGATGATTCCGCTCTGTGTCAGGACTTTCAGAGTGCCTTTGCCCGTCGGGTGCTTGACCTTGGAGCCAGCGACGCGCAGGCAAGCCATGATGTTATCAACGTCAATGACCAGTTCCTTTCCGTTGTTGTAGCAATAGGAAAGCCACGTCCATGCGGGGCTTCTGTCGTCGCCAGCGACGGACAGGTCTTTGTTGGCGGGATTCTTCTGCCACTTGCGGATGCGCTCCCCAAACTCGATATTGTCCTTGTGCATGAGGAGCGGCGATTCGCCTTTGAGCGTGACTTCGTAACGACGTGTGTTCATGTTTTTTCTCCGTTGTTGCTTTGCTTTGGTTTTATTTCATCGGCGGACTTCGCCGATTTTCATTTGGCGTATTAGATGATTCAGCCTAGAACGGCGTGAAATTGGGGTCGTCCTGCGATGGCGGCTGTTGTGGCGGTGCCGCGTTGGCGTTGCCTTCCTGCCCCTGCGGCGGCGGTGGCTGGTTGTTGTACGCTGGCTGTGGCGGCATCTGCTGCGGTGGAGGCGCATAGTATTGCTGTTGGGGCGGCTGGCCATAGCCGCCGTAAGGCTGCTGCCCGTAGCCCTGCTGGCCGTTGCTCTGCATGGGGCCGAATTCAACGTTTCCAGCGAAAACATGCAAGTCCGTATGGAATTTTCCGTCTCGGCCCGTGTAGGACTCCAACGACGGGGTTCCGCTGACCAGGCACCATGAGCCTTGGTGGAGGCTTCTGGCGCAGTTGTCGGCCAGTTTTCCCATGACCGTCACGGCGACCCATAGGTCTTCATCCTTTCCCTGTTTCTTATACGATGAGCAAATCCTGAATCGGCACATCTGCTCGCCGCTCTTCGTCGCCGACATCTGGGGGTCTTTTCCAAGATGGCCCGATATGATAAGCTGTCTCATTTTCTAATGTTCTCCTGTTTTTGCTGACCGCCGCCCATTTCTCCGGGCAACACATTTACTTTACCATAATAACTGATATTTGCAAGCCATTCAAAAAGTTTTTCGAGCATTTTTCCACGTTTAAAGGGATTATTTTTCCATTTTATGCTACATAAACAGCCAAAAACTGGATTTTGGCGAGATATTCAAGACATTTAAACGGGATTGATGAGGAATGCCGGAAAATCACCGTTTTCTGGCGAGCCGATGACGCCAGTAGGCGATTACGTCGCTCTCCAGCTCCGACATCGGCGGGGCGTATTCATAGACTTCGATGAATGCGAGAAGTGCTTCGACGTTGCCAGTCTTATCCATGCATTCGTTCAATTTCTTCTCATCCTCCAGACGCAGGCAGTAGCCGCCCGGCCGGATGAATGGTTGCTTGTCTTTTGGCAGCGGCGGGAATCCAGGCTTTTCCTTTATCGTGACGAGCAGATGGTCTGCGACTTTGCTGATATTGATGGTGTACCGCTTCTGGTCGTCGGATTTGTGGGATGGCATGTTCATTGTTTTCCTTTACAATATAATGATTATACCGTGAGGTCGTTGCCTTGGTAGTCGGTCATGGTGCCGTGGTCGATGCCGTTGCACATGCTGACCTTTCGGATGGCTTGGAGTTTTCGGATGATGATAAGCGAACGTGCCTTCACCAAACCGGAATTGACGACGGTGGAGCCTGTTCTTGTTCTGATATGGTGGACTGTGCGAATCCACTCATGCATGTCTTTTTCGATGCTCTTGGCAAATTCGTCAATTGTTGTTGCCATTTTCAATCCTTATTGCGTTGATGATTTTTTGTGCTTTTTTTAGAATCTCATCCAGTACCAGCAATCCTTTCGGGTCGTCGATGGCGAAACATCTGTCCCATCTCAACAGTTTGGCAAGCACCGAACGCATGGCGGGGGCTTCCTTGATTAGCATGGCGTTTGCGCGGCACTCCTCACGGTCGAAATGATGGCACTCGTCGAAATCGCATAGCATGTTGCCTTTGGAATCGCTGACGGAAACCCCTGTGCATGTACATTCATCATCCCAATCCGTGATTTTCCACGGGCCTGGAGTATAACTTGGTTTGTTTTCATTGCTCATTGCTCGCCTCTCGCCTTTTTCATGACCGTTTTGAATTTCGCATATAGAGCCAATGTCAGTTTCCCGCTTCTGGCGATTTCTTCAAGAAGTGCGAACATATCTGGCGCGGCGGCGCACAAATGAGCGTTGGCAATCATCTCATCTTCTTTTCCCGGATAGTCGAATAGGTCTTTGTATAAAATGCCCGGCTCCACGGAAAGGTCTGCCTTTCCTTCCCGTAAAACATGCCACGGGCCGGGGGTGAAATTCGTTTCATTCATGTTGCATTCTCCTTTTTTATTGTTGCGTTTCATTTTGTCGCTCATTTCCCCCCTTGCTTCCTTTAATGTTTCCTCTACGTCATGTATAAGGCTGTTATGTATTTGCACAACATTAATTTCATTTGCCGTTTTCGCCGCCATAAGCAATTTTTCGAGCATTCGATAAAGTTCCGGAGCGGCGGCCGCAAGAGAAGCATTGGCTTTTGCCTCTTCCATTTCCTCATGGGAATCCCACCATTCCTGCGTGAACAGCGGTGTCTTGCCGACGACAACCCGTGTTACGTTAGCCGTCCATGTTCCTTTGGTAATTTTCAGTTCACTCATTGTTGCTCCTTGATTATTTACTTGCTGTTTTCAGATGCTTGCTTTTTGGCCCATTCATGCCTGCGTTCCTGCGACTTGTAGTATTTTTCGACATAATTGCGCAGCGCACTGTTCAGCAAGTCTGTTGGAATCTCATGTTGCTGGCAGAATCCGCACAGGCCATTATATCCAAACTTCTTATACAGGATTACAAGCAGTTTGTAATTGGTCTGGAAGCATTTGCGGACGTCTTCAAAAGCGACATCCACGACAGTTTTAATGATGGACGCAAGACCTTCCTTTTTCTTTTTCAGCATGTCACTCCATGTGAAAGACCGCTCTTTCATGAGGTCGTTCATGTCAAGGCATCCGCCCGGTTTCCGTTCATTCTTGGCATGGTTATCCACGCATTGCATGATGCGGTTGGAATAGCCAGCCATGAAATTCGGGAACTTCGGCGCAAACTCCTCCGCGATTTGCGTCATGTTGAGGAAAAGGCTCTGGCGCGTGACGTTGTGCAATATTCCTGTTTTCCGCTCATAGCCGTATAAGACATCGCGCCGTTCCGTTTTCGGGCCGTTGTTATACAAGACCGTGGAGCCGCTGAATTCGTTTTTCGTGATTTTGACGTGACGGATGCGGATGAAATCCTGTTCGCTTACCTCTACGAACAGATACTCCTGCCCTATCATCTTTTCAATTCTGGTGGTTATCATGTTCTTTTTCCTTTCCGTTTCCCCTTGCAGGCCATTGTCTTTTCCTCGAACTTGTCTATGAGTTCACGGCCATCCGCCAGAGCCTTCACGAAAGACGCTTTTGCGGCCTCACGTTCCTCGTTTGTCTTGGCGTTGAACAGCCGCATCCTTTCCTGCGCGATGATGTCCAACGCCAGCCGGAAGTCGTCGCAGATGTCGAAGCAAAGGTCGCGCAACGCCTTGTTGTCGAATTGCAGCAAGTCGTTGCTTTTGCGCAACGCCACGACGCTTCTGCGGTTTTCGGTCTTCTGGCGCAACGATTCCGCTAGGTTGTACTTGCTCTTGATGCTGTCGTAGAGCTTGTCAAGACCAGCGTCATGGACGAACTGGTCAACGGCCCTGTGATAGTTCTCGTCGGTATCGACATGCCGCCTCTGGTTGTCGGCGAGAGTGGTTATAAGCGTCGTCCACGCCTTCACGAACCCACGGGCGAGCTTCTTTTCAACCAGGTCGCCTTTCGCCAGCACGACGGGCTTGCCGTCGGCATGGGCGATTTTGGACTGTATCGCGAATTTGCAACGCTGGCAGAAAATCAGCTCCTCGAATTTGCCGTCGGGGCCGATAACCTTGTGGCGCATGATTTCGTCGCCCTTGCGGATTGAAATCTCGCCGAGGCATCCGTCGCATTTGTAGTCCTTCGCGGCCTTCACGTATCTGGCGGGGAACACCGCCTTCGCCATTCGGTTGTCGGGCATATTGCGTTTCCTCCCTTGTCTCAATGCAATGCCATCATGACCATGTAGAATGGTGCCATGAGGACGGCGGCTATCAGCACGACAACGGCCAAAGCCGTGTTTCCCGCGAACTGGCAGATTCCCGCCATCAATACGAGGATGAATGTCGCGATGACATATGCCGTCGTTGTGGTCTTCCGCTCTTTCGCCCGGCGTTCCCTTTCCATCATCTTTTGGTACAGCATGGCGTCACTTCCTCCCCGTGCTGCCGAAACCGTGCGCACCACGTCCGGCGTATTCCGGCAGATTCGCGTACATTTCCTCAAGCTCCTCATTGGAGACAAGAATGAACTGCGTCTCATAGTACAGGGCGGGGTTGACCTTTATCTGCATGATGCGGTCGCCCACTTCGTAGATGGTGCCGTTCGGAACCAATTCATAGAAATGTGCCATCATTTCGCCGGAGTAGCCGCAGTCCACCGTGCCGGGCGTATTGGCCAGAACCATGCCAGTGGTGAAGATGCTCGAACGCGGCCGCACTTCGATTTCATAGCCTCTTGGGATGCAGAACCGCAGTCCAGTGCCGTAGAGGTAGTGGCGCGGGATGTTCTTGCCTGTATTCGGGTCGCGATGCTCCTCCACGAAACGGCGGGTGGCGGCGTAAACGTCCCAACACGCGTCGTCGTCATGCCCGTGGTAGAGTTCCTTCGCATTTTCATGGCACATGGCGTAGAATATCCGCAGCATATTACAGGCCCTCCGTGTATTTGTCATAGTCTTCGCGGGACATGAGGCCTTCAATCTTGCCGTCCATGGGCTGGATGACGGCCAGCGTGATGTCGCCGTCGCAGTTCTCAAGGCACGTTGGAACGGTCTCGACATGGGATGCGATGGCCTTGAGAATGCCGTCAATAGGCGAGTGAAGGGCGTCAACCGCCTTCCGTGATTCGACGGAGGCGATGATGTCGCCTTTTTTCACCATATCGTTTTCCTGCATTTCGAACGCGATGTAGGCGATGCCGTCCAGTTCCTTGATTGCGTAGCCGGAAAGGCCGACCTCGTAGCGGCCGTTTCCGTTGTCACGCGCCCAAGCGTGTTCCTTCGTGTAGAGCCGTTTGTCTTCGGACATTGATTTTTTCTCCTTTTGGTGGATTTTATGTGGATGAGTTATCATTGTCTTTTTGATTAACTTACACCTTTATTCGGGATTTGCAAGGATGATTGAAGCATATTTCTTGATTTTTCGTGGATATATGCGATATTTTTGGCGGTGTTGACATTTTCGGCACCGTATGGACGCCCCGTTCCGCGAGTACGGCAGGCGTCCGGCATCGAACCAGAGGTAAACACTCATGCAAATTCCACAAGGCTACATCCAGACATCCGACGGGCTATGGCTCCGCGAATCGTTCCTGCACCTTACGCCGGAGGCGAAGGCCGAGATATGCAACGGCATAGGGGCGGCCAGCGGCCTGACGAAAAACCTGCCAAGCACCATATGGGGGCTTGACTGCCACGAGGCCGGGGACATCCACGATTACGACTACCATGTAGGCGGCACCGCCGCCGACAGGCGGACGGCAGACCTTGTCTTCCTCCATAACCTTTACGTCATCATCAAACGCGGATGGCGCATACTCGCGTGGATTCGGAACATCCGCGCACGGACATACTACGTCACCCTGCGTCTTGGCGGATGGCTGCATTTCAAGTTCATCAACGAATCGGAAAAGGCCTCCGACATCGGCGAGACGGTGCTGGTCTATCCCGTGTTCGAGCATGGCGGGGACGACGATTCGCCCGCGAAGGAGAATGAATAACCATGGGAGACGTTTCTTTGATTTGGTCTGCGATGGGGGGCATGTTCACGCTCTTCATCGGTTACGTGGTCTGGGACGCACGGCAGCACAACGAACTATATGCGAAGATGAAAGACCTTGAAGGCGGATTGTCGTTGGCGAAGTCGGAGATGAAGCGTGAATGCGCCGATGCGAACAGCAGGCTGAAAGAGGACATCCAGGAGAAAATCAGCGAAATCGACAAGAAACAGGATGTCGAATTCGCGAAAATCAACACGCAGTTGGAGGCCATCAAGACGCAGAACGCGGCCACGCAGACACAGTTGTCGGACGTGGCTCGTCTTTTGGCTGCGGCGACTTCCGGCAATGCGCATCAGGGCAATTAAGCCCTCTCCGGGAATATTACGGTGTCGGCCTTGATGTAGAGGCGGCTGTACTGCCGCCCGTCCTGGCCAGTCCATATGTCCATCGCCAGCCGTCCGCATACTACGACTTGGTCGCCCTTGTGAAGCGACGAGATACAGTTTTCGGCGTTCCTGCCGTAGCAGTCGATGTCGATATAGACCGTCTCGTCGGAGGCGTTGCCGTCGCGTTTCGTGAAGGAGCGGCTGGACGCGATTCTCATCTGCGCCGCCGTCACTCCCCGCAGGTCGCGCCGTGTGGGGTCTTGGACAAGTCTTCCCGAAATGGTTGCGGTGTTTATGGCCACTGGCATGATGGTTCGCTCCTTTTTGGATATAGTATTATATAAAGTATAGGAAAAACAGACGGAGATAGGAAAAGATGGCGGTCAAGGACGTTGACGACTGGGACAATGATTTCGATTCTGACGACGAATTCAACGATTCACGGCAGTTGCCGAGGAACACTGTTGTTCCCCCTCCGAGGGCTTCCGCACGCGCAAAGGGCGACATATCGAAACTGACCGTCGAGCAGGTGAAGGCGGCGGTCATCGGCTCCGTCGGCGACATCGACAGCATAGCGGCCACATTGGGCGTTGACCGCGTGGCCCTGCGCCGTTACATCAATGGGCAGCCGGATATTAAGGAGGCCATAGAGGACGAAATCTTGAGCGCACGCGAGAGGGTCATCAAGCAGACCTACGACGACGCCATCAACGGCTCGCAGACTGCCCGGCAGGACTTTTTCAAGATGACGGGTGGCATGTTCGATAAAAAAGAGGAGAAGGCGGCGGAGACGCAGCAGCTTGTCATCAAGTTCACGGCCCCGCAACAGCGTTTCAAGGTTCTCAACCCCGATACTGGCGAGACTGGCGTCGTTGGCCGCAACCTCCGTCCCGTTGAAGACGACGGCGGCGAGACGATTGACGCCGACTATGCCGACGGCTCCCCCGACGGCGATTCATCCGGAGATGACGACGGCGACGGTTCGGACGGAGGTATATCGGACACGTCCACTGGCGGCATTTGAGGCGGTGCGGACGGCGGCGCATATGACGGCGACTGCGGCATCGGCGCGTAGTTCGCCGGAGGCCTTGTATATTCCGGCGGTCTGGCCCTTCTTATTCTCTGGGCCATGTCCAGACGCGACATCACGTCGATGTGGAACTCCTTTCCGCTCATGTCGCCGTACCGTTTGAGGTATATCCCCCCGCCGTCGATTCCCGTGACCTCATAGACCTGCTGTTCGTCCTTTGAACCAAGTATCTGGATGCACGGATGCCTGAAAATCGCGTCGAAGAACGGCTGGAACATCCGTCTGTCGGCCTGCATCGAACAGTCCCTCACGTTTTTGGCGCAAGCCTCGAACCGATTCATGAGGCCCATGAAAAGGTCTCCCGCCTCCGCCATCTCCACCCTCATCTTCTGGATTTCCCCTCTGACAACTTCAATGGGGATGTCGTAGCTACCACTGCCGTCGTTATCGTGCTGGCCCATGTTTTCCTCGCTTCGTATTCTGTTTTTGACATTTTCGGCTTAATCGAACGCGGACATTTTTTCATTCCGCGACAACACGAAAGCCCAAAATGTCAACGCGAGGAGTAAAAACGATATGGAACCAAGGATTCTGACACCGACGCCACGGCAGGAGGCATTTATCCAATGCCCCGCCGATACTATCTTTTTCGGAGGAGCTAGAGGCGGTGGCAAAGCACTTGAAATAAACGAATTGTGTGTTTCTCCAAAGGGTTTTGTGAGGAATGGAGACCTGAAAATCGGCGATGAATTGATTGGCTCCGACGGCGGAATCCAATATGTCGATGATATATTCGACCAAGGCGTCAGAAGAATCTACCGGATGGAGTTCGCTGACGGAGGGAAGATTCGATGCACTGGCGACCACTTGTGGAAGGTGCGTAAAATCTCGCATCATGGCCATCATTCGGGCTGGATGCTGATGACGACAAACGAGCTTCGCAAGGCGATGCGCGGAGGATGCAGCCCGCGTTTCTTCATACCGAAACCGCCTGCAATCAGAGGCGTGTTCAATGGCGAGACTTTGGCCCAGAGGCGCACGCGTTTCATGGATGAATTTTCCAAAGGCGTCGTTGCTACGGAACGAGAGCCTGCCGATTACGCGCAGGAGCTTGCGTCGCTTGGCCGCAGTTGCGGATTTTCCGTCACAGTCGGCAAGCCAGGCGAAAACGGGGAGGTCGAATTGGAGGCCAGAGAGGGATGCGACCGTGAAATCACGCGCATCGTCTTCAACGGTTTTTCGGAGGCCAGATGCATCAAGGTAAGCAATGATGATTCGCTCTACATGGGCGGCGATTTTGCCGTTACCCATAATACATACGGCGACGGTCTGCTGATTCTTGACAGGGTGAACAAATACGGAAGGTTGTTCCGCGCCCTGTTCATCCGCCGATTCTCGCCCGAACTGGAGGACGCCATCGACCAGTTCACGGAAATGTTCGGCACGTTCGCCCAATGGAAGGGGTCTGAAAATGTGTTTGTATTCTGGAACGGTGCTAGACTGAAAATGGGCTACATCGAAAAAGAGGACGACATCAAAAAATTCATGGGTAAGCAGTACGCGTTGATTATATTCGATGAAGTCACCAATTTCCAGAATTTCAACATCATAGAACGAATGCGAGGTAGCCTGCGCAATTCGCATGGATTTCCGAACCAGTTGATTATGACTGGCAATCCCGGCGGGCCGTTGCATACGCGCATGAAAATGATGTTCATCGACCCAGACCCGAAGGGCGACGTGCTGATACCGGACGGATATTCGGAGAAAATGAAACGCCCTCTCTACAAATGCTTCATACCGTCGTTGGTCAAAGACAACCCCTACATTTCGGAAGACTACGTTGACAACTTGAAGAAGGCTGGTACTCCCGCGCAGGTGAAGCAATGGCTGGAAGGCTGTTGGGACGAAACGGAAAACGCGGCTTTCGCGGATTTGTTCGACCGTAACGTCCATGTCATCCGCAATTTCGAGGTTCCTAGCACATGGCGCATGTTCAAAAGCTACGACTACGGCTCAAGCAAGCCATGGGCATGCACATGGTACGCGGAGAGCGACGGAAGCGATTTCATCGCGTCGGACGGAAAGCCGAGGCCGACCATAGCGGGCGATGTCTTCGCCGTCGTGGAGCTTTACGGCTGCGTCGAGGGGCGGCCCAACGAGGGGACGAAAGAAAGCATCGCGTCGCAGGCGGCGAAAATAAAATTCGTGGAGGAGACGTTTTTCAAGAATTTCAAGATGGCGCAGTCAATCGCGGATTCGGCCATATTCGCCAAGAACGGCGCGTATTGCATAGCGGAGGACTTCGAGAAGAACGGCGTCTTCTGGGAGCCATGCTCCAAGGCACCGGGGTTCCGCCATCAAGGATATGTCCTTCTGCGGGAACGTCTGTTGGCGTCCCGCGAGAGGGACGGTGAGCCTG
>Ga0310695_10007397_pt1 | contig 17531 bp, 8 predicted proteins | sample RumenRJG_04DNA_FD_203882 | JGI IMG/M metagenome (GOLD analysis project Ga0310695, IMG submission 203882) | Bovine rumen microbial communities from Lethbridge, Alberta, Canada - RJG_04 (v2) (version 2) | ecosystem: Host-associated > Mammals > Digestive system > Stomach > Rumen | place: Canada...
TTTGTTCAAGTAATCCAATTATAATAACACATCCTATAATAAATGATAAATTATCTTTAGATGAAACACAAAAAATTAGAATGAATTTAGTAATAAAAAGTGAGTATGATCCTTTTAATAAAAATTCTAAATTTTTTACTGATATTTGTACTCAATTTACTTCTGAGGATAATACAGATGTTCCTTTAGATGATAGGAAAAATGATTATTTTATTAAAATTAATGTATGTGATTCAGAAAATGAAAATAGTATTTATGATTCTTATATTTCAGAAAATAATAATACTGAATTATATATTAAGTGTAAATATGGAGCTTTTGAAACTGATGAAGAAAAACAAAGTGCAGTTGATGTTATTGAAAATGGTTTAAACACTGTTTTTACTCATTCAAATTTAAAAATTGTAAAATGTAATAGTATGTTATTTAAATTAAAATATTTTAAAGAAAATTATGGTGGTTGGATTATGATGGGTTTATTTGTTTTACAAATTGCTTTTTTGATTTATTATTTAATTTTTGGTACAATTGGAATTTATGATGCAATTAAGGAATTTTTTAAAAAAAAGGGTTTATATTTTAAAGATGATGATAAAAAAACAAAAGATGAAGAAAATAATCAAATTAATAATATTAATAATAATAATATAAACACAAATAGAATTTCCATTCAAAAAAGTAAGACTAGAGAAGTTAGAAAAGCAGTTACTGAAAATTTAGAAATTAGATATCAAGATTATGCCAATCCACCTATTAAAAAAAAAAATAGTAATTGGGATAATTATGATAACAATGAAGATGATTTTGAAGTTAATAATAATTTTACTATTCAAAAACCTAAAGCAATGAATGAGGGAATAAGAACAAAAATGAGTATGCTTTATACAATTAAAAGTAAAAATTCTGAGAATAATAAAGAAAATAGTAATCAGAATATACCAAAAATAAATAAAAATCAAAATAGAAAAGGGAGTAGTAATCAAAGTATTACAAAAGTAAATAAAAATCAAAGTAAAAAAGTTAATAGTAATAATTATAATTTTGGTGAATTTGATAATTTTGAAAATTATGATGATTATGATGATTATGATAATAATGATAATTATGATAATAATGATAATTATGATAATAATGATGAATTAAATTATAAAGAAAATGTTGAAGTTAATAAAAAAGTAAATGATAAAATGGAAGGGAGAAATAGTAATTTAGATAGTGAAAATGATAAAATGATTCCTGAGAAACAAAATTATTATGATCCTAATGACGATAGACCAATTAAAAGTGGTGGTTTTTATAATTTAGATAGTATAGATAATATGTCTGTGAATGATTTATTGGGAAGTTCACAAAAAAAAAGTACTCAAAATAGTAATAATAATAATAATAATAAAAATAAAACTTCCAATAAAAAATTTAATACTGCAATGAGTCAAGAAATAAAACCTAATAAAATAAATAATTTAAATAATCAAGCAAGTAAATTTAAAAATAATAGTAAAAATAATAGTAATGAAAATATAATAGATTTAAATGATTCTCTTAATAGAAGTATACAAAATAAAAACACTAATAATAGTAATATAAATAATAATAATCCTTTAAACAATTCTTCAAGTTCTCAAATTCAAAGAGCAAATTCTCGTTATGCTCATTTAGAAATGTCAGCTGATAATCCTTTTAATTTCAATCCTCAAAATACATATAATAATAATTATAATAAAAAAACAAATAATCAAAATCAAAATAATCAAAATAATCAAAATAATCAAAATATTCAGAATAATTTTATTAATAATGAAGATAATAAAAATATTCAAAATAAAAATAATCAAAATTCCCAAAATAAAAATAATAAAAATAATGAAAATACTAATAATAACATTAATAATAATAACAATATTAATAATCAAAATAAAAATATCCCTATAACAAAATCCCAATCATTTAATAACAATTACGATGATATTCCAGTAAAAAGTCAAAACAACATTCAAACAGCGAAATCAGTATCATTTAATAAAGATATAAAAACAAAAAAAGAAAACGCCTTAAAAATGTTAAATGGTACCTTACATAAAGTTGACGAAGAAGAAAAAAGTGAAAATGAAATAAGTGATAATGATAATGAAAATAACAATAACAATAACAATTCAACAACATTAAAAAATGAAAAAAACGAAAAAAACAAATTTAACAATATCGACATAAGAGAAAGTGCTTTTATAAATAAAAAAAAACCAACAAATTCCTCATCAAATAATTATCCTTCAGATTTAAATGATAGAAAATCTTATAAAAGAAATACAAATAATGACATTGATGAAAATATAGAAAATGAAAATAAAGAAGATGAAAATTTAGAAGTAAATAGAAGTAATCGTTCAAATAAAAGTGACGTAATTGGAACAACGGGACATTTATTTGATTATACTGATGAAGAATTAAATGATTTACCTTATGAAAAAGCATTTTATGCAGATGGGAGAAGTTATTATAGATATTATTGGTCTATTTTAAAATATGATCAATTATTTCTTTTTAGTTTTATTTTAAGTTCTGATTTTAATTTGAGATTAGTTAAAGTTTCTTTATTTTTTTTTCAATTTCCTATGTATTTAACTTTTAATGGATTTTTTTTTAATGATACTGCCGCTAGAACTTTATATCAAAAAAAAGGAATTATTACTTTATTTGAAAGATTACCAAGTTCAATTTTTTCATCTTTGATTTGTTTAGTTATTGTTATTTTATTAAAATGTTTTTGTTTAAGTCAAAAAAAAGTTCAAGAAGTAAGGTCTTCAAAAACTTTTGAAGAAGCTTATGAAAAAACTAAAGTTTTAGTTGAAATTATGAAACCGAGAATTATTATTTATTTTGTTTTTGTTTTTTTTTTTATGTTAATTTTTGTTTATTATTGTTCTTTGTTTTGTATTGTTTATAAAAATACTCAATGGAAATTATTTCAAGAAACTGCAATTTCTTTTGGTTTAGGTATGTTTTATCCTTTAATTATTTGTATTTTTCCTGTGATTTTTAGGAAAATTGGATTGATTAAACAAAATGTTTGTGCATATAAATTTAGTCAAATTTTACAATTGTTTTAAAAAAAGGGTTTTTATTTTTTTTTTAAATTTTTTTTTAGAAATATTTTTTGTATTTAAGTTATTGATTTGATTCATTAGATTTTTATAAATGGAGAAAAAATGTTTTTTCTTAATTTTTTTAGATTTTTTTTTATTAAGGTAAAAAATGAATTAAATTAAACTTTTAGATTATTTATTTTTAATCATTTTATTTTTTTAATAATTTCCATTATATATATAACTTAAAACATTCAAAAAAACTTTTTTTTTTATAATTTAAATATAAATTAAATAAGTATATTATTATTTCTAAAAAATTCCATTTTTTCCTTAAGAGTAAAATTCTTAGTTTCATAATCACTAACTTCACTAATATATTCTCCAAAAATTCCATTCATTCCAATATTTTTTTTCCTAAATTCAACCTCAGTTGTTGTAATTCTTTTTTCTTCAATTTTTTTCTTATTGAACTTAGGTTCAATATCTTCACTTAACAGAGTAATTTTTTCTTCATTTAAAGGGTTTAATTCACAAAAAAATCTTAAAGAATAAATTGGATAAAAATTATATGAATAAATTTGACATTCTTTTAAATCATTTATTATTTTACCACAATAAATTACTTTTTTAATATTAATTAATCCTTCTTCATTTAAATATTTTTTTTTTTCATCATCAAATGATAAATCCTTTAAAAAAATACCTAAATAAGGCATTAAACCATATTTTTTTTCATTATTTAAATAATCAATTACTCCTTTTCTTAAATGTTCAAAATTCTTCATAACTGAACAAAAAGAACTTAAATTCTTTAATTTTTCTTTATAATCTTCATTTACTTTATTCCAAGTTTTATTTAATCTTTTTATACTTAAATTATTAATTGCAGTAATTATATTAAAACAATCATTAAAATTATTTATTTCTTTTAATTCTTCACAAATTAAAATTAATTTTTCAATTACTTTACTTCTTATTTTTGCATGATCATATGATAAAATTTCTTCACAAATCCATAATGAAAAATTGTTAAATCTATTAATTAATTTTACTATATTAGGAGAATTAATTTCTTTTGACTCTTTACTCCATTTTGAATTGTTTAATTCATAACATTCTATTTTTTTAAAAAAATATTGTGTAATTATTGTAATTTGTTTTGCTATTTCTGAAGCTTCCCATGAAAAAATATCAAATTTTTCTTCTATTATTTTTGGTATTTTTGTTTCTTGTTTTTTTTCTGGAAAATATTTTTGGTTTTCATTACATAATTCTTTTAATTTTAAATATACATTTTTTATTTCTTTTTCTTCTTTTAGTAAATTTATTATTTCTGATAGTTCTATTTCTGTATTGTAAAAAAGTAATTTTTTTTCTTTTGGTAATTCATTATATAAATTTAATAATTTTGTTTTATTTTCTTTATTTTTAGAAATATCTCTTAAATAATAATTTACTAAATATGAATTTAATAATAAAATTGCTATATTGGTTTTATTATTTAATATTAAATTTGAAATTATTTCATAAAATTTATCTTGAGTTACTATCATATCTTTTTGATAAATAAAATATTTTATAAAATCTGTTTTTTTTATATTATAAAAGTTTTCACTTTCAATTTTAGTTAATTCTGAAATAAGTTCATCAATTGATATAAATTCTTTTTCAATATTTTCATTTTCATTATTATTATTATTTGAGTCCATATTTTTTAAAAATTTTAAAGAACTTTTTTTTATTTTAAAAAAATAATAAATATACTTTATTATTTATTCTATTTCTTTATTTTTAAATTAAATATAATTTATAAAAAAAGAAAAAAATGGGATGTTGTATAAATAAAAATGAAATAGGAGTAAATAATTATATAAACTTTTTAGAGATATAATTGTAATTTTTATAGAAAAGTGCCAACAAAAGAAATAAATATAAATGAAAAAAAAACAAGGGAAACAAATAATGATAATTTTAATGAAAATGAAGTAAAGCCAATTTTAGGAAATAAAATAAAAGATTTTACAAAAAATAAAAATGGTAATATATTTAATCTGACAATAACACAAACTCAAATTGAAACTCCAGAATCAAATACATTAAATTTGAATGAAAAGAAAGAAAAACTTAGAGAAGGAATTATAGGTGATATTAAAAATTCTTCAATTACAATTCCTAAATTAAATTTTCATAAAATTAAATTAGAACAAGAAAAAAATAAATTACATAAATATCATTCTATTAATTTTGAAGGAAAATTATATTTTGAAGATAATAATATTAATTTAAATAATTCTAATGAAAATAAGAAAAAAAAGAAAAGAAGACATCATAAGCATCATAAATCTCATAAAATAATGGAAAATTTAAAAATAGGAATTAATGAATTTTCTGATTTTGAAATAAATCAAGAATTAAAAACAAATTATTTTATAGAATAATAAAATAAATTGAAAAATAAAAAATGTATAAAAATTTATACATATTATTTATATTAAGTAAAGAGTGTTTTTATTTTGTGTAAAAATGTTTTAAATAAATACAAATTAACTTTAATAATTAAATAAAAATAATAAAGCCTTTAATTCATTTTTGAATATAAACTTAAATCAATTTCATAATTTGGATGATTATAATCAATAATTAACATTCTAAAAGGAAGTTCAAATAAAATACCAAAAAAACAAGAAAATAAAAGGATAAAAGCAAATTCTCCTAAAGCTGTAAAAAAACAATCAGAATATCCTAAACAAAATTGATAATCAAAAATAATATAAAAAATATTTATCAAATAATCATAACTTGCAAAAAAAGTTAAACTATTTCTTGAAATTAATCTAATAAAAGAAATTTTACCAATTTTAGTTAAAAATGCTCCATTATTTTCATCTATTATTAATATTATTAATAATAGGATATTAAAAAAAAAAATAAATAAAATCTTTTCATAAAAAAATAAAAATATAACTATATTATTTATTTTAAAAGTAATATCCCCATAATACATACTAAAAATAGAATAAGATGAAGAAAGAAATATTAACATGAATAAACAAATAAAAAATATTAAAGCTTTTAATAAATTTGAACTTTCATAAATATATTTTGTAAAATTTGAAATAAAATAAAAAGGAGTATAATAATTTATAATATGATTAGGTGAAATTGAATCGTTATAATGAAAATAAGCAATTCCTGTTAATATTCCTATAAAATATATTCCTATGAATAAATAAATATATTTAATAGTATATGATTCTCCATAAAAAACATTTCTATCATAAATATTCGAAATTGAATCTTTAAAAATTAGAAAAAAAAAAGTATATGGAAAATAAATAATTGATATTATTAGGAATTCTAATTTAGTAGATTTTATTTTTAATAAAAAATAAAATAAAATAATAAATATTATCAGCATATAAAATTCATTATGATAAATAAAAAATATTTTATGGCAATCATCAAATTTTGATGAATATTTCTTAAAAACAAAAGAATGATAATTAATAATGTAATATGGAAAAAAATCATGTTTTAAACATTTTGGAAGTTTGTGAACATTAAAAAAATATTTTTGCCAACTATATAAATCATATGAATTAATAATATCATTTAAAAAATAATGTAACAAATAAAAATTTATATAATATAAAATAATTTTAGGAATACTCATTATTATAAATTGATAAATAATTGAAAAATTTTCTTTTTTTTCAATACAATAATTTTTATAAAAAGAAAAAAATTTATATGATAAAATAAAAGAATCTAAAGAAATAAAAATCTCTTCTGAAAATTGGGAAAACTTTATTAAAATAAATAAAAAACTTTTATAAAATGATTCATTAAAAAAATCTCTTGTTGGGTTTTTTAATATTGAATAAATATGATAATTTAAAACTGAAAAAAATAATAAAATTGTTTTAAATAAATTAACAATTTCTAATTTTTCATCATTAAACCATTGACTTTTATTTTTTGATTTATATATATTGAAATTTCTCCATAAATTAAAATAAAATAAAAATCCTTTTTTTTTTTCTTTTTCTAAAATGTTTTCTAATTCTTTTGATATAATTTCTTCTCTAAAAATATCTATATTCATTGTATTTTCACTTATATTTTTTTCTGATATATTCTCTTTTATAATTTTTCTATTTATATTCATTTCATAATTATTTTCTTTACTATAAACATATTCCCCTATAATAGATATTATTAATCTAAAAGCTATATATGTATAAAATATATATTTAATAATTTCAATTTTTACTTCTTTTTTTTTATTATCCTTTTTTAAGTAAATAAGATTATTAGTGTTTAACTTATTATTAAACAGTTTTATAATTTTTGAATTATTAATTTTTCCATTATAAAATATTTTATTTTCTATATAATCTTCACATTCCTTTGGAATACATATTCCAGTTGAAAATTGATTTTCATAAGAGGAAAATTTTAATATATTTTTTTTTTCATTATCATTGATAAAAGCATTTTCAGTTAATTGATATACAAATAAGTAATATGAAAAAGCAGATTTATTACAATTAATTTCATTAATTGGATCTGATATTATGTCAATATCACTATTTATATATATTTTATTTATATTTTTTTTTATTGATTTCAAGCAAGATGATTTTTTTGTAATATTAAGTTTATATAAAAATTTTTCAATTGATATTGATATATTTTTATACCATTTATTATCTTTTTTACTTTCATTTTTATTTTGTTCTAATGAAAATAATATTATTGAGAAAAGAATTAAACTAATATAAATACATTTCATTTATTTACTTAATATTATAATTAAATAGTAAAAAAATTATTTTATATTTTATTTTTTAATATAAAATATTAATATTTTTACATATATTATATAAAATTTTTTTTGAAAAAAATAAAATACTAATTTAGTATATTTTATAAATTATATAATATTAAATTCATTTCTCTACTTGTATTTCCAATTACTGAATTTTCACTTTGTAGTGTATTATTAATATTATTAAATAAATTTGTATTTAAAATTGTATTATTTTCATTTTTATCTAAATTATTAGTTTCTTCAATATTATCATCATTTAATTCCTTTTTTTTAAGAATTGTATTATAATTTATTAAATCAAAATTATTTATAATTTCATTATCTGGATTTGAATTAACTCTATTATTTGTTTTAATATTTTTTTGATTTAAATTTTCATATGTATGGAAATTTAAATCTATTAAATTTTCATTTATTATTTTTGAATTTTCTTTTTCTTGCTTTTTTTTATTTTTTATAAATTGACCTGTAAATTTATTTAATTTGTTAAATAATTTATTTTTCTTGTTGTCTTTATATATTTCATTTTTATTTTTCCTTGTTGATTTTTGATTTTCATCATTAGAATTTTTATTATAATCAATTATATTACCATTATTATTTTGAATTTTATTTTTTTTTTCTTCTTTTTCAAAATTTATTAAATTAATTTTTATTAATTCATTTTCTTTTATTTTTTGACCAACTTTGGAAATATTAATTATATTATCAAATATTTTGAAATAGTTTTGACAATTAATTAATTTAATTTTTTGAATATAAATTTTAATATACAAAATATCATTTTTAAATTGCTTAATCATATTTTCATTTCCAAATCCACTTTTATTTAAACACTCATCTTTAAATTCATTTAAAAATTTATCAAAAACATTTTTAAAACATGAAATAATATCATTATCATTAAACCCATATAACATTTTATTATAAATTTCTTCAAATTTATTAAATTGAATTGAATAATCATTATAATTTTGGCTTTCTAAAATTGGATATTCTAGAAAATTTATTTTTCTAAATTTACTGATTATATCTATTTTTATTTCTTCTAATATTGCATTTATAATATCTAAACATTTTAAATGAATTAAATTTATTTTTTTAATATGTTTATTGACAACTTTTATTATTTCATCATCATTATCACCAATTATAAATGAATTAATATTAAATAAAATTGATTGAATTATACTTAAATTTGAATTCAATAAAATATATTCTTTTTCTGTAATAATTCTTTTATTTTTTCCTATTTTCCCAATTCCTTCTATAATCAATGAATTAGATTTTAAAATAAAATTATTTAATATTTTCACTAATTGCAAAATTATTGTTTGAATATTTTTATTTTTATTATAAAGTAAAATATAATAAACTTGATAAATAAAATCTAAAATAAATAAAGTTGAAGAAATTATTTTATATTTTTCTTTTCTACATTCAATATAATTTATTTTATAATTATTTTTATTTAGATTAATTATTAAATCATCTTTTTTAATATTATTATAATCAATAAAAGTTATATTATTAATCAATTGATATTTATAATCAAAATTATTAATTTGAATCCATTCATCTTTTTCTATTATTTTATTTAATTTTTCATTTTCAGAAGTAAAAAATTTAAAAATTAAAGCATTTTCATATTGAATAAAAAATGTATCATAATTAAAGTCAATTAATATAAAATATTCTTTCATAGTATCAATTATTTTATTTTCTCTATTATAAAAATTATTAGGTAATAAAGAAACAGATTCTTCCATAATTATAATTAATAAAGTAATAATTTTATTTTTAGATTCATTTAATATATATAAAATCGTATCTTTAAAAATTTTTGGGGAAGTACCAAAATTATTTATAATTATTTCTATTAAATATTCAAAATTATCTTTTAAAAAAATAAAAGCAATTCCTAAAAGTTTTAATTTATCAATTCCTTTTTCTGTTATTTTATCATTTATTTCTTGTATAATAACTAAAAATATATTTTTTAATTTTTCTTGAATTTGATTTATATCAAAGTTTTGTGATATAATAAAAGAATATATTTCTAATAATGAAAAAATTTTTTCCTTTGTTTTAAATGGAAAATTTATTAAATGATAAAATACTATTTCATTATTATTATAACTTAAATATTTATAATTTTTTTCATTTTGTTTTAAAGAAGTTAAATTAAAATTATTATTTAAATTTATTTTTCTCAAATTATCATCTTTTATTTTAAAAATTGAAAAACATAATTTCATAATTTCATCAACATATATTATAAATGAGTTAATATATTTTGACTCAAAAATTCCTGTTACATTTATCATTTCATTTTCAATTAATGAAATTAATTTTATTTTCCTTTTATATTTTTGTCTTATTGGAATTAATTTGTTTTGAATATTTATTATTGAATTTCTTTCTTGTTCAAAAGATAAGGATTTTGTTATTAATTTTACTTTAATATAAAATTGTAATATTATTTTTGAAATATATGTCAATTTTTCTAAATTTTTTTTTTTTGAATGTAATAAAAATAATTTACTATTATTTTTAATAAAATTTGATTTTATTTGGTCTTTTTTTTTTTTTCTTTCATCTAAAACATCTTTTAAATATTTTATTGTATTTTCATAAAAAGAATTTTTTATTACATAATCAAAAATATTTTCTGAATATGATAAACTATATAATATTTCAAGTTCTACTAATCCGACTTTTTTTTCTAATGTCTTAATTAAATTATATAATTCTTCTTTATTTCTTTCTAAATATTTATCATTAATTTTATAATTATCAATATCAATATTAAATTCATTATTTTCATTTAAAATATTTTTTAACTGTTTACTTTCAATATATTCTTTATTTGAATTAAAAAAAAAATGTTTATGATATTTATGATTTTTTTTAAAGGTAGGAAAATATTTTTTTATTTTTTGAACATAACTATTATAATCATCATCTAATAATTTATTTATTGGTTCATTATAAGTAAGATTTAAAGTAGATTTTGATTTAAAAATGATTTTATCAAATTTTGAAAAATCGATAATGTTGCTAGTAGAATTTATTTCTATATTTTTTTTATGGATTAAAAAATTTACTGAATTAAAAGAAAATAATTTTTTTTTATTTTTAAAATCATTATTTATTATTAAATTACTAATATTATGATTAAGATTCCATTTTCTAAGCTCATCCTTTATTATATAATCATTTAAATCAGTTTTTAATTCTAAAAATAATTTTTTATTCTTTTTTTTTTCTCCTTTCATAATATTTAATATTATTTCAAGTTTAATTTTAAAATAATGTTATAAAATTAAAATATTAATAATGAAAAATTTAAATAATGATGAAATTGTAAGTATATATGAATGGGTTGATAATATACCTTTATCAAGAGAAAAAAAATTTATTAATAAAGATTTCTCAGATGGAATTTTAATGGCAGAAGTTTTAAAATTTTTATATCCAAATTTAGTTGATTTACATAATTATCAAGAAGCAAATTCTATAAATAAAAAAATTGAAAATTGGAATACTTTAAATCAAAAAGTTTTTAAAAAATTAAATATTCCTTTATCAAAAAAAACAATTGATGATGTTTCACATTCTCAAATTGGTACTATTGAAAATATTTTAAAAGTTGTTTATGATAAAATATGTAAAAATGATATACAAAATGATAAAAATAAAAACAAAAAAAAAAAACAAAATCAAAAAGATTATAAAAATATTATTTACGAAAAAGATTGTGAATTAGTAAAATTAAAAAAATATTTAAAAAAATTAAATTTAGATATTTTAAGTAAGGAAAAAGAAAATTTTCAATTAAAAAAAGAAATAAATCAATTACAAAATATAATGAAAGAAGATTAAAAAATTATTATAAAATAAATTATATTTTTTTAACTAATATTGAATAATAATAATAAAATAATAAATTAAATTAATTTTTTTTCAACCAAAAAATAAAATAATAAAAAATGAATTCTACTTATGAAATGGAAAGATCACCTTCAAATGTATCAATGACAACAAATTGTGCAAGTTTAAATTCTTCAAATTTATTTTTTACCAAGAAAAAAAATTTGAAATATTCAGCAAGTTCAAATTCTTTATTAAATAAAAACTTATTTCAAGATTCAATATTTAATAATTCACTTAGAAATAATATAGAAAATAGAATTTCAAAACAAATGAAAAATAGAATAAAAAGTCCAATTAAACAAGAATTAAATAATTTAATAAGTTATAGTTATAAACCAAATGAAGAAAATAAAAAATTTAATAATATTAAATTAAATAGTCAAAGAAATAATTTTAATAGACAAAATATTATATATAATACTTCAGTTAATGATAAAAGAAATAAAAAAAATAAAGATAATAATCCAAAATTAACTTATGAATTTTTACCAGAATTAAATAATGATAATTTTAATGAGTATATTAATAATAAATCAATAAATAAACAAAATATAATAATGAATAATATTAATCAAAATAATAATAATCAAAATTTTGAAAATCCAAATCAACAAATTTATACCTCCAATTTAGATGATAATAATAATCCAATATATAATATAGCAAATGATGATTATAATATTAATCAAGATGATATAAATAATAATAGTCAAATTATTCAAAATATACCAAATAATAATTATAATTTAAATAGAAGTTTAGATTTACATAATGAATTACAAAAAGCAAATAATATGATTAATTTATTAAAACAAGAAAATGAAAGTTTAATATTACAAAGAGATTCTGCTTTAAATCATATTAAATCAATAGAAAATCAGAAAAATTTTAATGAAGAAACATTTAAAGAATTAGAAGATCAAATAAAATTATATAGAGAAAAATTAGATTTATCAAATCAAAATTTAACAAATTTAGATAATGAAAATTCACAATTAAGACATGTTATAAAAGATTTGAATGATGATTTAAATACAAAAGATAATTTAATTCAAAAATTAAATAATGATATTAAATTCATTAATGCAGAAAAAGATAAAATAATTAATGATTTAAATGATGAAATAGAACAACAAAAAAATTTTATGAAACAAAAAAAAGAAGAGTATGAAAGAAATAATAATATTTTAAATAATCAAATTAAAAATTTAGAAGATACAATTGCAGAAGAAAAATTAAATAATCAAAAATTACAAGTTTATATTAATAATATGAATAAAATAGATGAAAATACCAAAAAATTATTAGAATATTTATTTGACTTTTATAATAATATAAGAGAATTATTTATGTCAAAATGGAAAAAAGATATTTTATTAGATATAATCGAATTTGAAGGACCTGATGAATTTAATAAGAATAAATTGTTAATTTTATTAGATAAATTAAAACAATTTTTAGAAGATTTAAAAATGAAATTTGGGAAATGTTTTGCTTGTGATATAGCTTGTTGTACTTCTGAATATGATAGATTAAAATTTTTTAGAAAATATTATCCTGGAATTCCTAAAGATTTAAAGATTAAAAAATAAATTAATATATAAATTATTTTGTAAATAAATGCTTTTTTATAATTGCAATTTTATATTAAATATTAATTATTTTACTATTTAATTAAATTATTAAATCTTTTATCTTTATTATAGTTTGTAAAATAAATTTATTTATTATTAATATTTACTGCATTCATATATCAATTCAAAACTATAAAAATAAATATATATATGATATTATCTTTTTTTGAATAAAAAGTCAATATTTTTTATTTCAAAATAGCTATTTTTATTATAATGGTTAAATATTGATATTAAATAAATAATTTAAAAAAGATGATAATTATATATATTCATATTATCATTAATAAGAAGCAAGTTAAATATATATTTTATTTATTCAATACTATAAAACACATTATATTTTTTAATATTTTTGATATCAATTTATAAAATAAGGAATATATTTATCTCTATTTTTCTTAACATTAAAAAACAAAAGAATGCATAAAATGAACCAATTTTATCAAAAAATATCAAATTAAATTATATAAATAAAGAAAATATTCTTTAAAAAATAATTTTTAATCTATTAAATATATAGTGATAAATTTAGTGGTAATGTTAAAACTATTTAAACAATATATTAATCAAAAATTAGGAATGAATTATAATACAATAATATATCTTTTGAAATTATTATATTGTGTTAACTGAATTTGAAGAAGAAGAAATTGAAAAAAATAAATTAAAACAAAAATATAAATATTTTCTATAATAAAAATATGGAAATCGAAAATATAATAAGAAATATAAAAAGAAGTTTTAAAAACATATATATAAAAAAACTCAAATATTATCTTTATCAAAAAAAGAGAAATTGTATTAGTAAAGTTTTAATATTTGGTTGAAAAAGCAAATAATAATATAAAACAAATTCAAAAATTATAATATAAAAATAAAAATAGACAAAAAAGTTCTAGAAAGGAAAAAAGTCAAGATTAATCTTTCTATTAATAATATATGTATAATGAATTTTTAAAAGATCAGTTTTTTTATATATCCAAAATTAAAAAAAATAAAAAAAGAATAATTAATTGTACATATACTATTATTTTAAAATAAAAAAAATATAGAATTTGATAAAAAAATATATGAAGAGGAAGAAAAATTAGTGATCCTAAAATAGATTCAGCATTTTTTGAATAGTATTATGAATAGTATTTAATTTATCTTTTATTGTTGAATAAAGATAATATTAAACTATTTAAAAAAACTAAGGAATTATATAATAATAAAAATTTTGAACATCAATAGGATGGGATGAGAAATATAAAGAAAAAAAATAATATTTCTTTCGTTCAGAAAAATTTACTTTAAATTTTTGTTTCTAATATTAGAATTATTTATAATAAAATACTATATTTTTATTGTATTTAATTTTTTTTTATACATAATATATCAATTAAAATATATCAAATATCATTATATCAATGTTTATTATTTTATCCAAAAATTAATAAAAAATGAATTTCTTATTGAAAATGAATCAACAGTTCAACATTAATCAATAAAAATTAAATTTTGTTTCAAGACTTTAAATAAAAAGAATTAGCAACTCCTTCATCATTATATTTAATAAAAGATAATAAGATTAATTATTCTTATGAATATTTAAAATCAAAAACAATAAAAATGATTTATAATATGAAATTTTCTAATTCTTAAATCAACTAAATAAAATAAAAACTTTAATAATAATAATAGTTTTAATATTCAAAAAATTATTATTGAAAATATAAATATTAAAAATAAAAATTTTTAATTTTATTTAAAAAATACAATTATGGATATTGATTTTGAACCAATTTTTAATGATGTTATTTTTATTTTTGATAATACTTTTAAAAAATATAATGAAAATGATAATGCAAAATTTTGGAAATTTTATGATATTTCTAATAGAATAAAAAAATTGCTTCAAACAAATCAATTTTCAATATATGATGGCTATAATTTATTATTAATTAAAATTTTTATGTTATAAGGTAAGTATTTATTTATTTTTTTATTATTTGGTTATATCAATATATAATAATCTTTTTATTGATTAAAAAGTTATATTTAGTTTAAATTTTATTAAAAATTTTATTTTAATTAAATAAAATTCAATTTATCAATTAATCAAAAAAATCATTTTAAAAGCTGTTTTAAATATCTTTTAAATTATTAGTTATTCCTGACTTAAAATTTATTTTTATTCTTATTAATAAAAATATTTATTTTTTAATTTAAATGAATACATTTAGTCAAAAAGATTTTTTTGATTATTTAAGTTATATTGTAATTAAATAATTATATAATTTTAGGGTATTATTATAGAAAAATCGAAAAATACATTTAATTCTATTTTTCAATCAATTAATTTATCAAAAACTTCTATTACTAAATTACAATTATTTCAGCTTACATTATATAAATATTTAACTGAATTATCAAATGAAAATAGGTCATTAATATGTGAATCAATAATTTATAATTACTTATATCATAAATCAAATCTTGAAAATAAAATATTATATAAATTACCAATTATATACTCTAGAAAAGAAATTCAAATTATTTCTTTTTATTTTAAAAAATGGAAAAATAAAATCCTAAAAAGAAAAAATAAAATAGGAATAATAAATAATATATCACCAATAAAAAGAAAAAGGAATATTGATAAGAAATATATATTTAAAGATTTAGAAGAAAGTGAAAGTGATAAACAATATCAAATGATTTTAAATAATATTAATTCAAATATAGATTTTAATAAATTAAGTAGTAAAATTAGTAGTATTTCAAGTAATTCTTCTTCTCAATTAAAAAGCAAAAATAATACTAAAAGTTATTTGAATAATGTAAATATTAAAAAACAAAATACAAGAAATAAAACAAGTAAACCATTTAATAATAATCATAATTCAGATTATAAAAATAAAAATAAATCTAATAATATAAATAATTTTATTCAAAGACAAGAAAATTATACTCAATCAATAAATAAACAAAGAGAGAAATTATATAAAGATAATGAAGATGAATTTGATTTAATTTATACATTTAATCCAAAAATAAATAATAATCTAAAATATATTAGAAATAATTCAAATATATCAATTTATAATAGATTATATTTAGATAGTTTAGATAGGCAGAAAAAACAAGAAGAAATTGAAAATAATTTAATAAAAAAAAAATCAAATAATATATCATGTTCAAATCAAATTATTTTTGATGAATTATATTTAGAGCATAAATATAGAAATGAAAAACATAAAAAATTAATAAATAAAATAGATAATGAAACTGGAATCACATTTACTCCAGAAATTAATAAATTTAATAAAAAAATTTTTAAATTGAAATATAATAATAATAATAATAATTTGTCAAATAGTATTAAGTTAAATAATAGTGGAAGTATAAAGAAAATTAATAATATTAATAATAATAATAATAATAAAATAATATATAAAAGAAATTATAAAAATATTAATCAAGATAATAAAACATTTAATTTTATTTTTGAATATATTAAAGATAATCAAAATAAAATTAAAGAAAAAAATTATAAGGAAAATGAATATAAATAATTGTTTTATATATAATTTCATAATATATTTTTATTATAATGAAATTTATTTTTAATATTGAAAAAAAAATAAAAATATAATTTAAATTTAAAAATAAATTTAATGGTAACTATACAAAAAATAAATTCATATCATGGTTTAAATTCATGCCATTCATTTATATATGATAAAAATGATTTTTCAGGAATTCCTATAAATAAATCACATCATTTAAGGCATTTAAGTTTAAATGATTTATCATTTAATGATTATTCATTTAAAAAATTTAAAATTAGAAAAAGAAATAATTCAAATAAATTTTCTGATTTTACAAAAATATTTGAAAAGACCTTTACAATATCAGATAAAAATATTTTTGATGCTTTAAATTCAATAAAGGAAAAGAAAATTTATAATAAAGTTCAACCTGCTAATAATATAAATACTATTTCAAATCAAGAAAATAAAAGAAGTAAATCTACTTTAAATAAATATAAATCTG
>Ga0310695_10007399_pt1 | contig 17531 bp, 10 predicted proteins | sample RumenRJG_04DNA_FD_203882 | JGI IMG/M metagenome (GOLD analysis project Ga0310695, IMG submission 203882) | Bovine rumen microbial communities from Lethbridge, Alberta, Canada - RJG_04 (v2) (version 2) | ecosystem: Host-associated > Mammals > Digestive system > Stomach > Rumen | place: Canada...
CCCAAGGGCCCCAGCTATATTTTTGAGTTCAAGTACAAAAGAAACACCAAAGCCCGGGATGCCACCAAAATGCGGGTTACCAGAACTCTGTATGAGAGAGCGGTAAAACAGCTTGACTTCTACGTTACGGACGACCGTCTTTCCGGGGTTCCGGATCTGCACCGCTATGTCATCATGTATGTTTATGGCCGGTTTATTGTCAGGGAGGTAGTCTCCTGATCTGAGTGCCTCGGAATGGTTCCGGCATTTTTGCTGACTTTTTCCGGATATGAGCACGGCGATTTTCCGGAAAAGGCACGGAAGGAGCGGGACTCCGGATTCCGTGGTGTTTCATTGGAGTCGGAGACATCGGTATCAGTTAACCGCAGATTTGTCATCTGAGACATGCCGGATTTGTTTTCCGCATTGCGAATGATGAGAACTCCGGCAAAATACCTGAACTCAGCGAAATTTCGGGGGCGGTTCTGTTTTTTTACAGGAACAACTCTCCCGAAATGCTCCGGGCAAAAAGGCCGACGGCGGCACAAGGTCTCCCGCTTCAGAAGGCGGATCCCGGGCGGGAGCCTGTTTCGGACTCAGTCAATCCGGTTAAAGTTCGGGCATACGGCAAGGGCGGTGGCCACCGGCACTCCGGTTATGGGGTTAACCCCGGTTACCACCGAACCGAGCACGGCCACGGGACGCCCCATGCTGAGTCTGGTGACCGCAGTGGTGGCAGTAATTACTCCGGTGCATACCGCCCCGGCCACCGCGTCCCCCATGCAGGCCGTGGGGAGCCCGTTGACAAGCCTGGTGGGATTTCCGGGGGCGGTGACCAGATCGCCGGTGGCGGTTAAGTTGGTAAGTGATGCTTTGGGTGTGGGCATTTTGGAACCTCCTGAAAAATACCGTTAAGAGTTGAGTTTCATGGCCTTGGTGTCGGTGTCCAGGGCTCCGGCGCCGGTTGATACGGCCTTGGTATCGACATCGGTGGCCTTGGTCTGGATGTTTGCACCATTGGCGTTGGTTTTGCTGCCACCGAGGTCTCCCTGCTGAGCGTTGACAGAATCCTTGCCGACAGCCTGCTCGTTTTTCATGCCGGTGGTCTCGCCCTTATGCGAGGAGAAGTCTTCTTTGGTCACCTTGCCATTTTTATCTCCTGTCGGATCCTTTTCATCAATATTCGTTGAAGATGCCAGTTCAGTGGCTCTTTCGGCTACGTTTGTAGCAGCGTTTTTAGACTGCTCAGCCGTAACCTTCGCCACGGCACTGGTCAGATCTGCGATGCTGATATCCTGGTTAAGGGGATCAATAAGGACGTTGTCATCAACTATCAGGTTCATGTCATTTCCTGCCAGAGGATCCACCATAACCTTGTGAGTGGTGGTTACCAGGGTTACATCCATGCCGGTAAGACTGGCTCCCTTGGCATTGAGTTCCATGGATGAGGTTTTGCTAAAGTTCAGGTTGGAAACCATAAGCATTGAGGCCTTTGTTATCAGTGCGGCAGTCCTGATGCTGCTGGTAGTCATGAGATAGATGTCATGACCGCTGATATAGTTATTATCCTTGGTGCGCTTTACAAATTCGTAATTCTTGTCGGAATTCTTGATGATGGTATTGGCAATCAGATTTTCCAGAACGTCCGCCACATCCATGGCAATGGCGATTACTGATGCTGCCAGATTAACCACGTCCTTTGTACCCTGTGTTCTGCCGTTTGAGGCTTTGGTGAATGCCTGTACGGCCACGATGCTGTCGGCCACAATTCCGGCAATGCTGTTTCCGTATCCCATGATGTCGTTAATGATGGAGTCAGCCAGTTTGGCTTTGTCATTATCGACAGCCTGGCAGGGGATATCGGCTACGGCATTCAGAGTTCTGGTGGTCAGACCTGCAAGGGTTTTTATGATGGAAGGAGCACTCATGTTGCTGGCTTTGACGGTGGGACCGGACACCGTGGTCAGTCCGCCCTTTGTTCCGAGACTGCCTCCGAAACTGTCTGAGATGCTACTGGACATAAGGGCTTTGCCGTTAACCTGGAATCCGGAGATATTTACCCCGCCGGTAGGGCTGAGGGTGATTTTGGCATCCCACGGGGAGATCTTGTACTTGAAGTAGGCCACTGCGGCGGCAATGGTATTGCCGTTTATGGAGATGCTGGAGTTGCCCACCTGAAGAGTTATGGAGTTATCTGCAGTGATGGTAACGGACTTTCCGGCATTGAGACTGATGTTGTCGGTGGCATTTAACGTGATGTCCTGACTGGCAGCGCATTCAATGCTGCCGGCGTATTCCCTGAGAGCGCCGTCCAGGAACAGGGCTCCTCCGGAAAGTCCGAGAATGGTGGCAAGCGCCGTGTCGTCCGTCAGATTCGAATCGGCTTTCTTCATTTGTTCGATTTTGTCGGATACCTGAGTGACTTCCTTAATGGCGGTTACAATTATACCGGCCAGTGCGGACAGGTTGGTATAGGCCGTGGAAAGATTGCCCTTGGCGGTGCTGATGCCGGAATTATTGGAAATGGCGGTCTCCAGGGCATCGCGGGCATCCCTGACGGCTTTGAGATTCGTTTTGATGTCTGTCTTTTTTGAGTCGTATATTTCCGCAAGCTTCAGGGTGTTGAATCTGAGATTCATGCACTTGAGATAGCTTTGGAGACGATCCTGCATGATGAGGAACTCAATGAGCAGCGCCGAGCTGGAGAATTTCACAAAGCTGAGATACTGGTTATTGATATCCCGATCGGTGTTGGTAACCTGACGGTCGGTATTGCCGGATTTCCCGGTAGCGATCCCGCTGGTCAGGAAACTGCTGTGCATGAGGTCGTTCCGCATTTCCCTGTGGAAGGTCGGAAGCGGGTTTCTGTCCGGGAGGTAGCCCAGGAGATAGTAGCTGCCGCCGGTCATAAGGATCAGGATTCTCTGGGCGACCTTCGGGAAATTCCCCAAAGGCGCCGACCCGCCGGCGATGCTGACATAGTTGACCTTGACGGCAGCGGACGCGCCGTCGATGATGGCATAGAACATGGCCGGGAAGGCGGTGTCGTCATCGGAGGCGGGAATAATCATTCCCGGCTCCAGCCCCGTGGCGGTGCCGTACTTCCCGGAAGCGTTGCACACAGTTGCCCTGTAAATCAGAGTGTCGCTTTCCCCGGAGTTCTGTGCGGCTGCTGCGGTCAGGGAGGCTATTTCCTGACGGATTCCGGACATTCCGGTGCCCCGTCCCGGTCTGGGAATGCCGATGAACGGAAAGGCCGTATCGCTGGAAGGGGTTTCCGGAATTCTTCCGAAGCAGCACAGGGGGCCCAGGGTATCTTCGGTGTTTTCTTCCGGCAGGGGAACCGCCACGGCAAGAAGCCGGAGCTCCTGCTCCTCCGCAGGGTATTTCGGGACGGCTTTGAAGCCCTGCGGGAAACTGGTATTAAAGCTGAAGGAAACCCGAACGGCAAGGTAGCTGTCGTCGCCGGACTTCAGAGTCAGTCCCGGAGCTATGGCGAAATCGCCGGCCGAGATGAGCGCATGACCGGACGAGAGCCGGGTGAGGGCCTGGGAGGATTCAGCGGCAAAGGCCGAGACGGCGTCATTGGCGGCACTTCCTTCGCCGCGCCTGGTCTCGAAGCCGTTCATGATTACCTGGCTGTCGGCAGCTTCCGAGCCGAGCCCCGTTATGCCGCCGATACTGCCCGATCCCATATAGCCGGAGCTTATCAGGCGGTTCAGGGATACCTTGCCGCTTCCGAAGCTTTTCGCAGTCATCTCCCCGACGGTGCAGGTGATTTCCTGCTGTCCCGTCAGGGTGTTTCCGATGATCTGGGTGGCATTGCTGACCTTCCAGCCTCTGGAAAACACCGTGCAGGACTCGGAAAATTCGGGGTCATCCCCCTCGGCGGCGTTTTCCGGAGTGATGAGCTCATTGAAGTAGTTGAAGCCGTAATTGAAGCAGATTCTGTTTATGAAATTCAGATCGGTTTCGTTGCTCTGCTGGGCGATCTGTCCCTCCGTCGGAAGATTGTCGAAGAGCTCATTGTCAAAACGGCATTTCAGATGGTATTCTTCAAAAATTCCGCTGATGATGTCGGCCGGGGTGCTTCCGGAATCAAAGCTGCGGGTACGGCGCTTTATCCCCATCAGGGTCATTTCCGGTTCTATGGTGATTTCGCAGCAGTAGCAGTCCTTGCCGGAGGCGGTGCTCCCGAGTTCGGAGACCAGACCGACAGATCTGTAGGCGGTTATGATGCCCTGGAATTTCCGGCCGCGGTTCTGAAGCCCCTCGGTATTGTACTGCATCAGGGTCAGTTCTGTTTTTATCCCGAGACAGGAATCCAGTTCTTTCTTTGAAAAGGGCTTTTCCGAAAACAGAGCTACCTCCGCCCGGAATGGCAGGCTTATTCCTTCGTTGAGGGCACAGCGGCAGGGCACGGCGTCCTTAAGAGAACAATCCTTGATAAAAGAGATTTTGATTTCCTTCTTAAGCATCATAATGAACTCCTTTCCACAGTACATGGATACGTGAAGTTATGTTTGCTTCTGTGCCGTTGCCTCTCAGCGGTGTATGTTATCCTCAGTAGGCGGACAGAAGCGGCCAGTTTTCAGCGGAAGGCCATTCCTCCGGAGTGAGCATTTTTCTGCTGAAATAAATCTTCAGGAAAATGACGCTGTCATCACCGTCAAAGGATCTGACCCGGACAGGGACGTAGGAGGCCTGTCCGGTGTCCTTGCCGTGAGCGGCGTTTTCCGTTTGTTCGTCATAGTGCACCAGGTTTTCGTCCAGATACAGCCGGAGCGGGGCATAGCGTCCTTTGACGGTGTACTCGGTTTCCGCATTTCTGTCATCGGAATAGCGGAAGAAGCGGATTCTGAGGCCTTCGGTGTCGGCCCGTCCCTCGTAGATTACCTTTTCGGGAGCATCGGTAACCAGTGAGCCAAAGCGTTTCGGGGGCAGGTTTCCGGATGTTATGTCAAGGTAGCGGAACCGCAGCGCCGCACTGGCCATGTCCTTGCCGTACACCTTTTCCAGAAGGGCGTTCTGGGTGCCGATGTCGGGAATGGCGATCTTTGCGATTACCGGGTTCTCGGGATCCCCGAAGGCTTTCAGGATAAAGTCCACATGCCCGGCCCATTCGGACACCCCGGATCTTCCGGCCTGAATTCCGGAGAACAGGGACTTCTGCATGGAATCGACTCCTTCGTCAGCGGCTTCCGGCGGGAGCCCTGCGGTATCCGGGGCGGCCTCCTTTCCGGAATCCCTGCCGGAGTCCTTCCCGGTATTAACGATGCCGTAGCTCATGAGTCCCATGCGGAGCTTCTGCATGTCCTCCGGAGGGATCACCTGGCCACTGGAATTTCCGTTCCTGAGTATCGGGAAATAGTAAAGCCGGTTCTGAAATTCCGAGAGCGAGGCCACTACCGTGCTGCTGGCTTCGGACTTGAGGAGATGAATTCCCTGTCTGGTGAAGCTGTCCCACCAGGGCATGGTGTTCTCTGCTCCTTTTTCAGCCCTGAGCAGCGTGTAGTCGTTGCGAACGGTCTTCTTGCTGAGTCCGGAGACATACCTGTTGGCCTTGATGGGATCCTCGGGCAGCAGAGACCAGGAGTTCAGAATATTGGTGCAGGCCTGGTTGTAATCCAGATCCAGGAGCTTTTTGCGGGCTCCGATCACCTTCAGGGCATGATCCCGGTTGGCGATGCCGTTGGAGGACAGCACGGAATTCTTTATCCCGGATAGCACGTCAAAGGACATGCTGTAGATATCCCGGAGATCGGCATTGATTTCATAGGCCCGGCTTCCCCTGGTGAATTCATGGAAGCTCCGGTAGTCGCGGAAGGCCGGTCTGACGCTGTCCGCGAAGGAGATCCAGTAATTGACAAAGGCATCGGAATAGCGGGTTACCGAATGATGAAGTTTCTTAAGGCGGGGCTCGTTTTCAATATAGGAGGCGAACATCACGGAAGCCTTCCTGCCGGATTTTCCGTCCTTGCCGTCAGTCCCGGGCTTTCCGCCTTTGCTTCCGGATTTGCTGTCCTTTACGGGGCCGTATTCCAGGAGACTGGCAATCGGGTTCATCAGGATCTCCCGGGCCCGGGGCGCATATTCCTCGTTGACCTCGAAGTTTCCGAGGGCCCGTCTGGCCGATTCGGTGTCCACGTATTCCCGGAGCGCGTCTTTTCCTTCGGCGGCGATTTTCCGGGCCATATTCGCAACGCTGGCGGGGATTTCATCCTCCTCGGGATAGAATTTCAGGAGATTTTCCGCAAGGTGCACCCGGGAGACAAACTCCTCGTACTCCAGAAAGGTGGCGGCGGCATCAGCAATGCGGACGGTGCTTTCCAGATCCTTGTGGCTTTCGGTAAAGGATTTGAGATTGTCGGCCTTGGTCTTGAAAATGTTCTCCAGATCCCGGAACTGCCGGTCGAAGTTTTCCGGACTGTTCAGGGTGACAGGGAGCTCATCCTCGTTTACGTAGATGATTTTCAGGAGATCGGCAAAGACTCTGTAGTTGCAGGTCGGGGCCTGGCCGGAATCGGGGCTTCTGTTGAATATCCGGGAGTTTATGATGTTCTGAAGTCCGGTTTTGGTGGCCTGGTAATCCTTTTCGAGGTTGCCGAGAGCCTGCTCCCGGAAACGGGTAAGGCTTTCGGTATTTGTATAGGTGCGGTCCAGGTGCCTGCCGATATCGGAACTGGCATCAATATACCCGATAAATTCCCGGAAATCATCCTCCAGCATTTTTCGGTAGGAAAGATGGCTTTTGTCTAACATGGCCATTCTCTGCAGATCCAGGGTTCCCTTTTCATCGGAATCGTCCTTCTTTTTCTTTTCCGTAACCAGCGGAGTCGAAAATGTTGTCAGGAATTCCTGATAGTTGCTGTCCAGAAGATCCGCGGTGTTCATGGCATAGAAGATGTCCTGCCGGAGTTTCTGGTAGGAGGCCAGGGCGATTTCAGGCTCGCTTTTTCCCTCGTTCAGGGCAAATTCCCGCATCTGTTCCATGACGGCGTTGAAATCGCTGCCGTACTTTACAATGGCCCGGAATGACTGATAGTCGGATTCCGGATAGGCTTTGGTATCGATAAGCTGTTTCACCAGATTCCGGATACCGGTATTGATGCCGGGATAGAAGTCTCTGTAGAGCAGGATCTGGCGGATGGCGTTTTTGGCATAGACCTCGCTGCCGTCGGTGATGTGGCTGAGCTCCTGAGCCACCTTGGCGGAAACGGTCGGATACATGAAGAGCACAATGTCTTCCAGACATTCCTGAATGACCCTGGTGCTTTTTTCATGGAGGTGATGGTCGACGTCGGCCAGGGACAGGTGCATGCAGGACAGCAGGGCATCGGCCCGCATTTCCGTAAAGGCGGAGTCATCTGCCTGGAGATTGGTCACGAACGAGACCGCAGCCGGGAAGAAGATCATGTCCGAGGCCATCTGGTTGTAAAGAGTTTCTCTCTCACGGTGATAAAGATTATTGTAATCATAGAACAGATAGCTTCCCGGTGCATAGATGATTGGCAGCGGCCGGTCGGCCAGCAGGGTCAGCTTGGAGTTGGCAAAGAAGTTGAATCTGGTAACTCCCTGCATACCGGACATGATGCTGTCAAAGCGTTCAAAGCCCTCGCCGGTCTTCGGATCCGCATCCAGAAGCGGCGATTCCATGAGGTCATGGGATTTGAACAGGGCAGCCAGCTGTCTGTAGTACTGAGTGTCCATGCCCAGATTGCGGGTTATGAGGTGATTTCCCAGCACGGCCCCGGCCAGATAGTTCAGGGAGAGTGCCGAGAGAACCATTCCCAGTGCCAGGGCCGGAACGTTCCTTCTGATGATTTCCTTTCTGGTGAATCCGGCCCGATGATCCAGATCCCCCAGATTGGCTCCCAGAAGAGCATCCCGGAACACGGCTTCCTTAAGCGGACTGTGCAGGTTCGAAACAGGGGCTTCCTCGGTTTTGGTCTGTTTCATGGCGGCATAGTCGGAGCTGAAGCATACTCCCTGATCCGCGGAGGAGCAGAAATAGACGCCTTCCGGAATTCCCGGGAGAACATTGCAGTCCGGATCGAAAATTATCCGGAGATAATGGCTGAGATTTTCGAAGAGCCTGTTAACCTGTTCCGGATAGGCAAAGATACCGGATGACAGGTCAATGCGGCCCCGGGAGGTATAGCTGGCTTCCGCAGTCTGTTTGGAAATCAGAAGTCCGAGAGCGGTTTTTCTGAGGTTTGCGACATATTCATCCCAGAGTCCCCGGAACAGACTCTCATTGTAGCGTCCGGAAGTTCTGGAGAGACAGGAGAGGTCGATGCCGGTCATTTTGTTCCTGGCGGAAGATGCGCCCGCAAAGAATTCCCGGAAGCCCAGAATGCAGTCTGCCTTGGTAATCACTATTCTGACGGGGAGATTCATCCTGACTGTTCCGGAAAGCCGGAGCATTTCCGAGAATATCAGGGAGGCTTTCTTTTCGGTAATGCTTTCGCTGTCAATGATCAGGGCGTCGGCCGGAATCGCGAGAATGATGCCGGACAGCGGCTTCACGGCATGGCTGCTTCTGACAAGTTCGCAGATGGAATACCACTCGGCGGAGGAGCCTCCCATCCAGTTGTCAAAGAAGACATTTCCCCGGACATCCATAAACACCCGATCCCGGTGAATGTGGAAGTGCAGAGGTTCCCGGTTGTCCGGATCCTGTTCCTGGCGCAGGGATACGGTATTGAGGGTCCCGTCCCTGAAGAGTGAGGTTTTGCCGGACAAAGGTTCGCCCAGCACCACGTACCAGGGGGTTTTGTTTCTTCTCTGGCAGTGAACCTTTATGTACTCCTGGGCTGTTCTGAAAATCAGCCTGATAAGCTCGTAGTTTGCCGAAAGGTTCTGTTTTCCCCTGGCGGCTCCTTTTTCACCGGACACCATTCTGGAAAGGTTTGACCAGATCATGAGGTCGTCCTTGAGGGAACGGCGCTCCTCCCTGAGGGCACGGCGATGCCGGAACCGCTGAATCAGGATATAGAGAATGAAGGCGGCAATAATGAGAATGATGATAAAAATCAGGATGCCCAAAGGAGTCCCGAAAAGGGCCGACAGGAGATCTGTGCCCTGCCGGGAGGTTTCTGCTGCTGTGATGCCTGTTACGCTGTCCATTACTTCCGCTCCTTGCCTGCGGCACTGACTGCCGTGGTTTTGCCGCTGTCGTTTTCGGAATTGCCGTCCGAACCGGATTCAGGATTTTCTCTCAGGGGGACCGGAAAATCTTCGTCCTCCCCGGGGACCGCATCGTCCTCTTCCTCTTCCCCGGGATTCCGGTCACTTCCCGCCTGAAATATCGGGTTCGGGGTGTTCATAAGATAGTCCTGGCTTGGAGATGCCATTCTGAGGGCCCGGTAGATGCTGTTTCTGAACGGAGCGGTATTCACATGCACCGTCAGCAGGTTGAGTGCGAAGCACAGCATGGTTATCATGGCAATGACGCAGAGAATCTTCAGGCTCCGGTAGGAGCTCCAGGATCGATCTTCTTCCGAGGAGTGGCGGGTTCCCTCGATGCATACGGCGTCATAGCCTTTTCCGAGCTGATCTCCCAGAATTCCGGCGCAGGCCTGCATGCGTTTTATGACCTCCACCGGCTCTCTTTTGTAGGCACCGTCAAATCCCAGTCCCAGCATGATGTAGTAAAGGGTGATGATGCGGGGATCCTTCTCCACGCTGAGAGCCCGATCCAGGAGATCAAAGAACTTGTCGTCTCCGGAAAGCTCGTTGTAGCTGTGAGCCATGGGAACATAGTCCCGGGAGAATGCGAAGCCGGATTCCTTGACGGTATAATCGATGAAAAATATCAGCGGAAACTCGATCTTCCGGAATTCGGCATTCAGGGACTCCCTTTTTTCGGCACGCTGCCGGGCTTCCGAAAGAAGACGGTTCATTTCGGAGGAAAACTCCTCATAGCGGAGTTCATAGCCGTTCTGCTCATAGATGTAGTAATCGCAGATCCTGTACAGAACAGGGCTGACAATTTCCAGAATTTCGTTGGATTCCATTTCCGGTACCTCTCCCTGCTTCAGCTATGACTGTTTTCGATCAGGATATACAGCTTTGCCGAAAATCTGCCGCTCATGGAAGGAGCAAAGTCCAGAACCATGGCCCGATCATCCATGATGTAGCGCCACATGCGGGCAGCCTCGTCCTTCATTACCTTGAAATAGGCGGTGTTGCTGCTCATTACCGGGAGGTAACGGGGCGGGAATCTGGAGTAGCTCAGGCGCACTCCCCGAACCCGGCTGTCAATGGATCCCTTGTCAATGAGACGGAAACTGTCTCCGGATTCGATGTCACCGACAAGCTCCTTCCAGTTCAGATCTCCCTCGAAGGCGATAAAGAAGTCCCCGGCAGAGGAGAGCATTTCCGGAGCGAATTCCGCAATGAGCCTTGAAGACTCCCCGTCCGGTATGAAATCAGCGGTGATGAACTCCGCCTTGCCGCGGGCATTCAGCAGAATTCCGATCTGGCGTATCGTTTCGCTGAAGATTCCGTAAAGATTGTAGTGATCGTAGCCGATGATTTCTCCGTTGTCCGACAGGGGCGAAAGTGCTCTCAGGGAGGACAGGAGTCCGGAAAGTATTTCGTAGATCCGGAAGGGGGTTGCACGATCCGGCACCAGGATGTTGGTCAGACTGCTGATGCTGACGTTCAGACACTGGAGCTGCATGACCTTGAGGACGGTGCCGCCGGTGGCCAGGGCCGGCTCGAAGCCCGAGTTTTCCAGATCGGCCAGGATTCGGGACTTGCAGCTTCTGAGGTCAAAGAGCAGATCCCGCACCATGGTGAAAATATTGGAGCCGGCAGACAGTATCACGGTCGGGGGAGTATAGGAGGCCACCTTTTCCAGCAGCGGTGCCGTGGTGTCGGCGGCAGTCCATTTCAGCTTCAGTATGGGAAGCACCGTGCAGTCCGAGGCCTTGCGGGGATCGGTAATCAGCCTTACGTTAATGCTTCTTTTGAATATGGTGGTTTCGTTGTCACCGGTGTTTTCGTCGGCGCAGGTGGTTTCATGAAGAAGGTAGCGGCGGCGATCCTCGGAGTCCTCGGCGCAGAGGTTCGGTTCCTGCGGGGAATAGAAGGGAACCGCAAGATAGACCATGATTTCCTGTGAGGAGCTTCCGGGTGCGGTGTCTATGACGCAGGGCGGCACGGAACAGTTGCCGGGCATTGACAGAAAAAGTCCGTCCGGCATCACGCAGGATATGGAGTTTACAATGACCCGTCTCGATTTCAGGGCTTCCATGTCAATTTCCAGATCGCAGATGCCCTCCTTGTAGGGAATGGCCAGTCCGGAATGGGCGTTCAGGGCATCGTTTATCACGCGCTGAAACTGCTGAAAGTGATGGGGCTGCAAAAAAAGCCCCTCGCTCCAGTGAAGAAACATGGGGTATTTCATGAACTTCTTCCTTAATCATTAATGCTTGTTCATTCTGTTTGCCTGTGACCGCATTCCCGGCACGGAATCCGCGCTGCCGAAAGGAACTCCGCTTCGCCTCCCGGACCTTCCGGGGTCCTGAGGCTCTGATTCGGATGTCTTTCGTTCTGTTAACGCAGAAACCCAGATTCCGGTTACAGCGGTCCTAGTGATTGTCGGGCGGCTCGGATCCCGGGGGAATCTCCCGGCAGTCAAGCTTGCCGCCTTTCTTTTCGGATACGCAGCGGAGCTCCACGCTCTTTGGCTGCTTTTCGGTTTCCGGGGCCTCCGGAAGATCCTCTTCGGCATCCTCCCTGGTGGTTCTGATAATTCCGGTCCCGGCGATTTTGAGATGGAGATCCGGGTTTTCATCAAAAAATCCGGTGGGGATTTTATAGACAAACTTGCGAGGATCCAGTCCGGTATCGTCCTTTTTGTCCTCGTCCTTCTTTTTCTGGTCTCCGGCCAGGGGGAGATTTACCAGCACCATCAGGTACTCGGGAGATCTTCCCATGAGTTTCCTGTACTCCGGGGAGTCGGAACGGAATTTCTTCATGCGGAGATTGTTGTCGGAAAAACGGTAGGTAACCGGGCTGAAGTATTTCCGGAGGGGACTTTCCGATTCGAAATACCTTTCGGGAGAATATTTGGAGAGCTTGATGACGTCCTCCTGTCCCGCTCCCAGAATATCAACCTCGAAGGAGGGGTAATAGCCGTAGGTCCGTGCCAGATCCTTTGACGGATAGATGCTGACGTCAAAGCTGGCGGAGGTCCCTTCGGAGGAGGAGCACCCGGAGACGGCGCCCCCCAAAACAAGAGCTGCTGTCAAAAGCAGAATGTTCTTCATACTGCTATCCCTTAAACCTTTCAAATTTACGGGGCTCATCGGCAGGGTGATCGGCAGCGGAGGCCGGCTCGGTCTTCCGGCCCAGGAATCCGGCAAATTCGGAGAGGCCGGGCTTTTTGTGCGGCGGCTCGCGATCCTTCATGAATTCGGACCAGTTGTTCTGGCCGAAGGCCACTTCCCGGCCGATGTCAAAATAAAGCTGCATTCTTTCCTTGAAGGAACGGGTGCCGCCTTCGGTGAGGGCGCACTTCATAAGAAGCCCCTTCATGCCGTTGGGAGCCAGCTCCGGCGGGGCCTTCACCACCTGATCCATATTGGGCGTGAGGTTGCCGTAGGTCCAGAAGGCGATGAGCGATGCCAGTCCCTCATTGGTTTCCGGACATTCGTTGCCGCAGTTAAGGCAGTTGGTGGCGTTCTGATCCGTGGGAGCGGTAATGCAGGCGTAGATGGCATCCATGGCGTTTTCAGTCTGCTCCAGAAGTTCTCCTTCGCATTTCACAGGGACTGCTTCCTTGATTTTGGCGATGGTGTCCAGACGAATCTTTTCGATTTTATCTTCCAGCTCCTTCTTCATCTTGTATATCGGGGCCTTCTGTTCGGCTTCTGCGGGCATGGCCAGGATCTCGTCCACCTGCGACAGGGCCTTGGTCATCATTTCATCGGGATCCATGCCGACGATTTTCTTGAATTCCGCATACACCTTCTTTTTAAGCTCCACATGCTGTTCCCAGACCCCGGACGGCAGTTTTTTGATGAGCTCCTCGGTTTGCACCTTGATGGTGCTCAGGTCGGTCTGCATTTTGATGTAGTCGGGATTCGACTTGTAGTCATAGGGCTTGATCTCGGGTTTTTTGGCCCAGTCGGGGATCTCGGGAGCCTTTTTGACACCGATGTCAGAAATGTCCCGGGGCTTGTGGGGCTTTTCCAGAAGCTCCTTTTTTATCGAAAGAACGCAGCAGTAAGCCCACCAGGCCAGCGCCCGCTGATGGATGTTGAAGGCCAGAAATTCCGAAGCCTTCTGATAAAGCCCGCCTTCGGCCAGCTTTTTCAGGTAATCCTCGGCCAGGGGATTCTGAGCGGCGAGTTCGCGCTGTTCAAAGGGGATTTTGTAGTGAGAATTGTCCACTGCTTCCTGTACTGTCTTATGCTTCATCAGTACAAAGTGCTCATTGAGCCAGTCAAGATTGTCAGGCATTTTGGCCTCCCTTGTTCATTTTGGTTCGGATATTATCGCACAGGTAATTATCGCGGTTTATGAAAATCAGTCCGTTTTATGAGCGATGACATGTCAATGGTCACGGTTGCCACCGTTCCCGGCCTGGGGTTTGAAATGAGGTGCGTTCCCTGCCCCAGAGCTCCGGAACCGTTCAGCACCAGCCTGGGAATGGTTCCGCCGTCTATATGAAGCTCCAGGCTTACGGACAGGTTCCTCTTCAGGAACATGGCAATCAGCTCGTGCATTCCCCTGAAATTGCTGCTCCCCGGCATATACATCAGGCTTTCCCGGTAGGTTACCGGTCCCAGTTCAATGCAGAGATCACGGGTTCTGGTGCGGTAGTGGGTGCCGATCTGGGCGTTAAGACCCAGTACCGAGGTGTCCGGATTTCCCAGCTTCATCCTTACATCCTTCGGCATCAGGTGGAATTTTTCCACAAATTCCCGGACCCGGATTCTGTTTCCGAAGTGCGCCTTCAAAATGTTTTCCAGTCCCTGTCTGTTGCGGCTTCCCTGAATAAGAATTCCGGTGCGGGCAAGCTCGGTGCCGGCGGGCAGGGCGGAACCGGATCTTATGGTCAGCCGGTTGAGACTGCGGAAGGCGTCCAGAAGCCTGTCATCATTTCTGTCATAGGCCACCGCCGCCTCAAACATGCTGAAGGAGCGGTAATAGAGGGTCAGAAATCGGTGATTGATAATGTCAAGGAAGCGCCGGATAACCGGATCGGCGTTGTTAAGACTGCGGTGGTAGACATAGTCGGTGACTTCCAGGGGCAACGGGCCGCCGGGGCCCAGAAGGCCGAAAAAGTTCACCATGACGTTCAGTATTTCCCGGCCTTCCGGGGAGGCGCCGCGGGTTACGGAATGAATGTTCCGGTCAGTGAATCCCAGGGCCGGCATCTGTCCGAAGCGAACCGGTTCCAGGGCCGGTGACTCCGCCTCGCCGATGCGCGGCAGATCCCGGGCGAGATTCTCCAGAAAACGTATGAGATAGAAGAAATCCGGTTCCCGGCCTGCTTCGGCTTCTTCGGAGAACAGTCTGATCAGTCTGTCAGAGTCTTGCATGAATAAATAAGTCCTCTTTCGTTCGAACAGACATCAATGGTCAGCGGAATGTTGATATCACGATAGGACATTATCAGAGATGTCAGCACTTTGGAGAAGGTGAAGAAACCGACTCCGTCAAGATCCCGCTGTCCCAGGGTCATTCGTATGTGATAGCCCTGTTCAAAAAACACCACGCCCCTGCTGATAAAGCGGTATACCTGGCTGGTGATCCGGAGATTCCTGAGCGAGGCCCTGAGTCTGCCGGTTTCCTCTTCGCCGCGGAGTGAAAATACCGAGATAATTTCCCGGAGATTGCGGAGCAGGTTTTCCTCGCCGCCGGCAATTACCGCCGCAAAATTGCACATGATGAAGGATAGGCGTTTGAAGTCGTCGGCGGTGCCGGCATGGATCAGCGGCATCCGCGGTTTTGTTACGCTGGTGATGATGTCCGCGCTGCGAATCTCTCCCAGAGACTGGGTGTTAAGCCGGTCGCCCTGAGAAATTACCGAAGGAAGATCGGCATTGGTTACCAGACACTCGGCGGAAAACTGCATTCTTTGCTGCAGGTTCTCCAGATAGTCCTTTCCGGAAAAGGTGAGAAAGGCCTCATGCTTCCGGTAGGCCCGAACGCCGGAATGATCCTGGGCGCTCAGCCGGGGTCTGCGGTTTACCGTAAAGAAATTGCGGTATTCCTCGCTCCCCGTCCGGACTGCATGGGAGGAAAAGAACGGATAAGCCTGGAAAAGCGGAAGCCCCGAGCTGTCAAAGAAATCCGTCCGCTCCACATAGAAAACCTCATAATCGGTCTGCCGGGTACTGTCAACGCTGAGATTGATTTCGTGCTCCCGGTTCAGAAACGTTCTGGAAGAACGGTGCCGGAACAGATTGATGAGCGGAATCACATTAAGGAGAAGTGATTCCTGGGTCAGTCTGGCATCCTGACGGAAACCGAGCTCCCGGTTAAATGCAAATACCAGCGATGCTTCATGGGCACTGATGCCGGTGAAGGCGTTTTTAAGCCCCCGGATTCTCAGATATTTCATGACGTCGGGGTAGTTCATATAGATGCTGAGAATACTGATGCCGGCAATGCTGAGAGCGTTTCGGGAAAGGGCGTTTTCCGGGGTATCCAGAACTGCCAGCTCCAGGGAGACCCCTTCAAGCCGGCGGAGGGTGCCGTCCGCCAGTCTGATAAAAACCCCCCGGAGGCATGTCAGAAAATACTCCGCCAGCACGGAGGCATCCTGGGGTGTCATGTTGATGTAGAGATCGGCATAATCGGGGGAGATGTCTCCCAAGGTGCACGATCCTTCAGATTTCAGAACCAGCGTCAGGGTGTTGCGGTAGCCTTCATCGGTAAGATCCGCTATTTCGGTGTCATGGTCGGAAACCCTGACGTCGCCTATGGAAAAGGCATGAAGTTCCGTTTCGAAAAAGTTTTCGAAAATAACGGGGGTGGTGCTTACGGACGTGGTTTTTGAAAACCGGCATCCCGGAGCCACCCGAAAGCTGCCGTTCTGAATTCTGGAGAGATCCTGCCGGGCGATTCCGGCATTGCAGAAGGCGGGGACCGGAGCCAGCACCGCAGGACATGCCGCATACAGAATTGCCTCAAGAAAGCGGGAATAGCCGCGATCCATCTGGTTTTCCACCCGGGCTCCCAGAAATGCCGCGCCCTCCAGAAGCCGCTCGATGAAGGGATCCTGACATTCAATGGCGTTAAGATCCAGCCGGGAGGCCACATTGGGGAACTCCCGGGCGAATTCCACGCCCAGCCGGCGGATATAGGATAGATTGTCGCTGTAGTATGAAAAGAAATCCCTTTCCATTATTAATCACCCGTCTTTATGGTGGACCTTCCGGTTTCCAGTTCCATGTAGAAGTTGCAGGAAAAACTGTCCTTGAGAGCCTTAATGGCGAACCGGGCCTCGATATGCAGTGAAAAGCTGCACTTGTCAGTGTTCTCGTCCTCAAACCTTGTGATGATCAGCGTATTCGGATTGAGTCGCGGTTCGAAGCAGCGGATCTGCCAGGCAATTTCCTTGCGAACCATTTCAAAGATTTCCGGACTGTTGTCGAGGCCGCAGAAGTCGGAGAGCCCGTAGCACAGCACCGAGGTTTTGATTTCGGGCCATTTTTCCAGCTCTTCGGGACGGGGATGCATTCTGGAGCTGAGAATCATTCTGAGATTGGTCAGCACTTCCTCTTCCATATGCTTCTGAAAATACTCCTCCGGGGAGCAGTCGCTTTCGGGGATTTCGGCTTCAGTGAGCCGGGAGAGACTGCAGGGCTTGTATCTGTCTCCGGCGTAAATCTGTCTGACCATGGAAAAACGAACCTCTGAATTATCGGGAATGCCGGTGAGGCCGGATTCCGCCCCGATTATCATAGCATAACCGGAAATCTCATTACCAAACATTATGCGGGAAATGTTTGCGGGATCTTATGTTTGCCTGCAAATTGCACCCGGGGGCTGGGGGCCGTGCGGGGAGGTCCGGCGCCGATATTGCGGGATTCCGAAAAAAACGGGCAGGAGATTTCCCCGGAACAAAAAAGACAGATCGTTTTCGCAATCTGTCTTTTCGGCCGTAATCTCTGTCAGCATCCGGAGGCCCGGAAATCCGGCCCCGCGGATTTATTCATCTCAGGCGTTTTCAACCTGGTTAAAGGCTGCTTCCACAGCGCCGTCCTTGGTATTATCGGCCTTGATGGCGGTGTACTTCCAGGTGATTTTACCGGCCACAATGTCCACGGTCTCCGTCGGAGCGGCGGCATTGTCGGCAAGAGGAAGCACCACGTCTCCTGAAGTTCCCGGCACCACGGTCTCCACCTCGGCTCTGACGATCTTGCAGTTTTCCATGGTTACCTCGTAAACGGGAACCTGAACCCCGGCAATGGCGCGGCAGACATTGAAGGTGACCTTTGCAATCTTCTGGCCGTTCATGCAGAACTGCTGGATCTTCGGGGAAGCCTTGTCAAGCATATGCACAAAGGTAAAGGGAGTGAAAG
>Ga0310695_10007400_pt1 | contig 17531 bp, 8 predicted proteins | sample RumenRJG_04DNA_FD_203882 | JGI IMG/M metagenome (GOLD analysis project Ga0310695, IMG submission 203882) | Bovine rumen microbial communities from Lethbridge, Alberta, Canada - RJG_04 (v2) (version 2) | ecosystem: Host-associated > Mammals > Digestive system > Stomach > Rumen | place: Canada...
CACATAGCCCTGATGGATCGTGCATTCCCCGCGCTGGAGACGCTCCACGTGATGCAGCTTCATCGTGTCGCAGAGCTCGTCGATCAGCTCTTCGAGGGGCTCCACCCGGGTCGCGGCGTCCAGATCCCGGTCGATGAACGCGCCGAAAGCCAGACCGACGATCTCCCGGATCGCGTCCTCGGTGACGCTCAGTTCCCGCATGGCGTCCCCGGAGAAGGTGATCCCCTTGTCCTTGATCTCCTGCGCGCTTTCCGCGATGTTCAGGGCGTGGTCGGAGATCCGCTCGAAATCGGAGAGGGTGTGCAGATAGGCCGAGACGTCCTTGTTCTGCCGCTCCGTCAGCTCGTGGCCCGTCAGCTTGACGAGATAGGAGCCCAGCGCGTCTTCGTAGCGGTCCCCCGCCTCTTCCTTCTCCTGGACCTTCTTGAACCCCTCCTCGCTGAAGCCGGAGAGCAGCTTGAGCGAATCCTCCAGCGCTTCGCGGGCGGTGTCGGCCATGGCGTTGACCGTCAGGCGGCTCTGCTCCACGGCGATGGCGGGATGGGCGATGAAGCGGTCCTCGAGGCGCAGGGAGGGATCCTCGGCCGCCGCCTTTCCCACGGGGACGATCAGGGTGACGAGGGCTTCGATGACGTCGGAGAAGGGCATGGCGATCAGCACCATCCCGAAGCGCAGAACAGTGTTCACCACCGCGACCCGTACGGGATCCACGGTGTCGTTCATGATCGGGAAGCCGAAGATCGCGTCGGCGATATAGAAGATCGCGGCGCAGGCGAGGGTGGATACCGCTCCCGCCACGGGATAGATCAGAGCCGCTCTCTTGCCCTCCGTGTTCGCGCCGATGGCGGAGAGCAGCACGGGCGCGGACGCACCGATGGCGACGCCCATGAGGAGGGGCAGGGCGGTCGAAAAGCTCATGGCTCCCGTCGCGGAGAGAGCCTGCACGATACCGACGGCGGCGGACGCGGACTGGAGCACCGCCGTGAAGATCGCGCCGGCCAGAATGCCGATCACCGGGCTCTCCATCGAGGTGAGCATGCCGCGGAATCCGGGATCGCTGCCGAGGGATCCGACGGACTTGCTCATGGTGCTCATGCCGAACATCAGCACCGCGAATCCCATCATGATGTCGCCGATATGGCGGGCCCAGGGCTTCTTCACGAACATGCGGATGATGATCCCCGAGACGGCGACCGCTCCCGTGAGGGTGGCCGTGGAGAGGATGCTCCCGATGCCGCCGTTGCCCATATAGCTGAGGCAGATGATCCAGCCGGTGATGGAGGTGCCGAGGATGGCGCCCAGCACGACGCTCACCGCCTGCCGCACCTTCATCATGCCGGAGTTGACGAATCCGACGGTCATGACGGAGGTGGCGCAGGAGGACTGGATCACGGCGGTGACGGCGGTCCCGAGCAGGACTCCTCTGAGAGGCGTGCCCGAGAGCCGGTAGAGGATCAGTTCGAGCTTGCTTCCCGCGATCTTTTTCAGCCCGTCCCCCATGAGGCTCATGCCGAAGAGGAAGAGCGCGACGCCGCTGAGAAGCGTGACGATTTCGGAAAATCCCATGTGTTTCCCTTTCTTTTTCTTTCTTTTTCTTCCGAGGGTACTTCTTTATCCCTTGATTCTGTTTCCACACCCGCATTCTACCCCCTCCGCGTTAAATCCGCCGCCCGGTTCAGGTAAAATCCATGTAAAATTCGGCGCAAAATCGCTGTTTATCGCTTTACAACCGGGCCGGGTTGTGGTATCATAAAAAGGGGGAAGGCGGCTTTTGCGCCTGAAGTCCGGCCGGGATCCGCAGCGCCCCCCGCAAAGTCCGCTCATTCTGGGGAAAAGGGGGTTCTGCCGCTTGATCTACCTTCTCGAAGACGACGAAAGCATCCGGAAGCTGGTGGTCTACGCCCTGTGCAGTCAGGGATGGGAGGCCGAGGGCTTCGGGACGGCGGAGGAATTCCGCGCGGCGGTACGGAAACGGATGCCCGAACTCGTCCTGCTCGACGTGATGCTCCCGGAGGAGGACGGAATCTCCGTTCTGAAACAGCTCCGCCGCTCACCCGCCACGTCGGCCCTGCCCGTCATCATGCTGACCGCCAAGAACAGCGAATACGACCGGGTGGAGGGACTGGACGCCGGAGCCGACGACTATGTCTCCAAACCCTTCGGCATGATGGAGCTCGCCGCCCGGATCCGCGCCCTTCTGAGACGCCGCCGGACCGACGCGGAACAGGGAGCCCGGGAATACCGCGCCGGCCCCCTCTTCGTCTGCCCCGACCGCCACGAGATCCGCGTGAACGGAGCGGACGTAGCCCTGACCTACAAGGAGTACAACCTGCTCTGCCTCCTGCTCGAAAACCGGGGCAAGGTCCTCACCCGATCCGTCCTGATGGACCGGGTCTGGGGATTCGAGGCGGAGAGGGAAAACCGCACGCTGGACGTCCATGTCCGCACGCTGAGACAGAAACTCGGCGAGGCCGGGGGCATGATCGAGACCGTCCGCGGCATCGGATACCGATTTACGGGAGAGGATGTGTGATCCAATGACAAGAAAGATCTTTCTCGCTACGTTTCTCACGGGACTGGCCGTCCTGCTGCTCTGCGCGGCGGTGTTCTTCGGCCTGCAGGTCACCCAGACCCAGTCGGAGATCCTCGACAACCTCAAAATCGAAGCGGTCTACGCGGAAAGCGGCGCCGCAGCCGGGGGAGCGGAGTTTCTCGGCAGCCTCGACACCGGACGCCGGTTCACCTGGATCTCCGCGGACGGCGCGCTCCTCTACGACAGCGAACCCGGCGCGAACGTCTCGGACGAGCTCGCCGCGAAGGAAATGAAGGAGGCCGTGGAAAAGGGGGAGGGATCCTCCGCGGGACGGGAAGGCGGGGACAGCTTCGTCTCCTACGCCCTGAAATGCCGGGACGGCTCCCTGCTCCGCATCCGGTGCGGCGTCGACATCCTGCGCTACGCCTTCGTCACCGTCTCCCCCGTGCTCTGGATGATCGTGCTGGTCCTGCTCTTCTCGGGCGTGCTGGCCTTCCGGGCGGCGAAGCAGATCCTCGAGCCCGTCAACTCCATCGACCTGGACCGCCCCGATCCCTCGAAGACCTACGCGGAATTGAAACCCCTGCTCAATCGCATCGACGAGCAGAACCTCACCATCGGCGAGAGGGAGGACGAGCTGGTCCGGCGGCAGAAGGAATTCACCGTCCTCACCGACTCCATGAGCGAGGGACTCGTCCTGCTCGATAAATCCGGCAAGGTCCTCGTCGCCAACCGCAGCGCCCTGAGCCTCCTGCCCGAATGCGCCGAAGGAGAGACCTTCCCCCTGCCCGAGAGCGCGCCCTCCAATCCCGCGGCGGCGGCGGCAGCTCCGGCTGTGAAGGACGCTCTGCGAGGCGCGAGAAGGGAAGTCTCTCATTCGGCGGACGGCGAGACCTGGCGGATCATCGCCAACCCCGTTTCGGTCCGCGGCAAGCCCTCCGGAGCGGTCCTGCTCCTCATGGACGTCACCGAGCGGGAACAGCGGGAACGGCTCAGACGGGAGTTCTCCGCCAACGTCTCCCACGAGCTCAAGACCCCGCTCACCTCGATCTCCGGTTTCGCCGAGCTCATGATGAACGGCCTCGCCACCGGGGACAAGGTCCGGGAGTTCTCCGCCGATATCTGGAGGGAATCGAGACGGATGCTCTCCCTCGTCGACGACATCATCCGCCTCTCCCGCCTCGACGAAATGCTCGAAAGCCAGCCGAGACCCGGCGAATCCCCCGTCCCCGCAAAAACCGGCGCGGGAACCGAAGACGGCGCGGCTCCGGAGGGAGAGGAAAGCGACGCCCCCGTGTGGGAGGACGTGGACCTCGGGGATCTCGCGGCGGACGTGCTCGACAGCCTCAAATCCTCCGCCGACAAGAGAGAGATCAGACTCGAGCTCAAAGCCGAGCCCGATTCGAAGGTCCGCGGCGTCTGGCCCATCCTCTACGAGACCGTGTACAACCTCTGCGACAACGCCGTGAAGTACAACAGGGACGGCGGATCCGTCACCGTTGAGATCGGCCGCGGAACGGACAACGCGGAGGAGGGCGAAGGCCGCGACGGCGTCAGACTGACCGTCCGCGACACCGGGATCGGGATCCCGAAGGCCCACAGGAGCCGCGTTTTCGAGCGGTTCTACCGGGTCGACAAGAGCCATTCCCAGGAGATCGGAGGCACGGGACTGGGGCTGTCCATCGTCAAGCACGGCGCGCAGCTCCACGGAGCCGAGATCGAGCTGGAGAGCGAAGTGGGCGTCGGGACCGCCGTGACGCTGTTCTTCCCGCCCATCCAGTCATAAAATCAAACGAGGCGATCCGCTATGGAACCGAAGAAAGAAAAGAAATTCCTCATCCTCGTCGACATGCAGAACGACTTCATCGACGGCGCCCTCGGCACGCCTGAAGCGGTTTCCATCGTCCCGAACGTCGTGAACCGCGTCCAAAAAGCCCTCGAAGACGGCGAGTGTGTCATCGCCACCCTCGACACCCACGGGGAGGACTATATGGAGACCCGGGAGGGCAGAAAGCTCCCCGTCCCCCACTGCATCCGCGGCACCGAAGGATGGCGGATCCGGCCGGAGCTCATGGACCTTCTCGACGGCGCGGTCTTCGTGGAAAAGCCCACCTTCGGAAGCACCCGCCTCCCCGGGATCGTCGAAGAACTGAGCGGGGGCGGGCCCTTTTCCGTCGAACTCTGCGGCCTCTGCACCGATATCTGCGTCGTCTCCAACGCCATGCTGCTGAAAGCCCGTTTCCCGGAGGCGGAGATCTCCGTCCGCGGGGACTGCTGCGCCGGCGTCACCCCCGAAAAGCATGCCGCCGCGCTGGAGACGATGGCAAGCTGTCAGATCGAGATCATTTGAGTTTAGAGGGGGAAACGCGGCTTCCCCGAAGAAGCCTGGCAAGAACTTCAATTGGGTAAGGGAAAATGGCTCTCTCAATTTCGTTCAGTCTGTGTCCGCACACCCATATAGTCATCCAACCTTATCAGAGTTATCGTTCGTGAGCTCAATGTTACGGCTGACGTAAGCGAGAATTCCCAAAGGGGATTCTCGGGGGTGGGATGGCCCGTGTCATGTTTGGATAAATGGCATTCCCACCCCGTCGTTCGCATTCTACGGAGAGCGATCAAAACCCATGTAGTAAGCATTTTAGCTGAGGACATTTTGAACCGCCCCGGTCCACCGGAGTCCGGTTTGAACGGAGAAAAAACCGCCACACATCAGGAGAAACACAATGGAGAACGGAATGACCCTCGCGCCGATCGTCGAATCCCTGCTCGACACCGATCTGTACAAATTCAACATGGATCAGGTGATCTTCCACAAGCACACGGATCTCAACGGAGAATACTATTTCCTCTGCCGCAATCCCGGCGTGACCTTCACCGAAGCGATGTTCCGGGAGATCAACGCCCAGATCGACCACCTCTGCACCCTCCGGTTCACGGACGAAGAGCTCGCCTATCTGCGCTCCATCCGTTTCATCAAGAGCGACTACGTGGAATTCCTGCGGCTCTGGCATCCCATCCGGGACTACGTGAAGACCTCCCTCTCGGAGGACGGGGAGCTGGAAGTCGTCGTCAGCGGCCCCCTCTTCTCCGCGATGCAGTTCGAGATCTACCTCCTCGAGATCGTGAACGAGGTCTATTTCCGCATGAAATACGACTACGAGGTCCTGCTCGCCTCCGCGAAGAGACGGCTGGACGAAAAGATCGCCGCGTTCCGGGAGGGGAAGTACACCTTCTCCTTCGCCGAATTCGGGGCGAGGCGGCGGCTCTCCCGGGAATGGGAGGACGAGGTCGTGCGGCGGCTGGCGTCGGAAACCGGCAGATGCGTCGGGACCTCCAACGTCTGGCTGGCCATGAAGCACGGCCTGACCCCCATCGGGACCTACGCCCACGAGTTCGTGCAGATGTATCAGGGCATCGACTCCATCCCCCTCGCCTACACCAACCACTACGCCCTCGAGGACTGGTACGACGAGTACCGGGGTGACAACGGGACGGCCCTCACCGACACCGTCACGACGGATCTTTTCCTGCTCGACTTCAACCGCTCGATGGTGAACAACTTCACGGGCGTCCGGCACGACAGCGGAGATCCCTACGAATGGGGCGAGAAGATGATCGCGCACTACGAGAAATACGGCGCGGACCCGAAAACCAAGCTCCTGCTTTTCTCCGACAGCCTCGATTTCGACCGCGCCCAGGCCCTGTACGAGCATTTCCGGGACCGGGCGAAGGTCTCCTTCGGCATCGGGACCTTCTGCTCGAACGACACGGACGAGGATGCGCTGAACATCGTCATCAAGCTCCAGACGGTGAACGGCCGCGCGGTGGCGAAGCTGTCCGACAGCCCCGGAAAAGCCATGTGCCGCGACGCGGAGTATCTCGAATACCTCAAGCGGTCCGTTGCTTTCCGGCTGAATCGGGAGAAAGAAGCAAGGTAAGCGAGACGAACTGTGCTCCTCGGGGGGTAGTCCGAGGCGGATCGACGTGCGGTGCGGGAGGAGAGTTTTTTGGATAGGAAGGAGCGCATCGCCCGCTTCGCAAGGATTCGGGGGGCGCGCGGTTCCGTATCGAAAACCGCTTTTCCATCTTCGCGCACCTTGACAGATTCAGAAATCACGAGCCGGAACATGGCGTCAACCCCGCGCGGTCTCCGGTCGTGCAGTTGAACCCGTGCACGGGACAAGCCCGTGGCCTTGCGGCAGAGATTCAGTCGCGCATGGAAGGGGGACAATGTACGGAGGGTCGGAATGGATGTTTCACGTGAAACAATTCTTAATTCATAATTCTGAATTCTGAATTTCACTCCTCATTCCTAATTCCTCATTTTGTCCACTCCTCACTCCTCAAAAAACGCGGTTCCCCTTTATCGGAGAGCCGCGTGATTTTTCTTTTGGGATCGGATTTCCCGGGGGTGTTCAGTTCTTCCTTTTCACGATAAGAGCACACCCGAGGATCAGGGCCATCACGACCGTTCCGCCGCCGATGGTCGATCCGCAGCCGGATTTTTTCGCGGCGGGGGCGGGGGATTCGGGCTCGGCCGCGGGATCGGGGGCGTTTTCGGCCGCTTCAGCCGCAGCTTTTTCCGCTTCCGCTGCCTCCTGGGCTTGCTTTTCGGCCTCTTCTGCTGCGATGCGGGCGGCTTCTTCCTCCGCTGCGATCCTTGCGGCTTCCTCTTCCTCGGCCTTCTTCGCGGCTTCTTCGGCGGCGATGCGTTCGGCTTCGGCTTTCGCGGCCTCCTCTTCGGCCTTCTTCGCCGCCTGCTCCTCCGCCCTGATCCGCTGGGCCTCTTCCCGGGCCGCCTTTTCCTCCGGGGTCAGTTCGGGGGCGTCTTCGGAGACCACCAGATAGGCGGGCAGGTCGTAGCCGAAATCGTCGCCCTCATACCCGAATCCGATGTAGTCGAGATTCAGCTTCAGCGTCCCCTCCGTGAACATGTACATCCGGAAATAGTTCACCTTCTCGTACAGGAAGTCGGAGGACTGATTGTCCGGGGCGTAGAGGTCCAGCTTGAATTCGTTCCAGCCGTCCTCCAGATCGATCCCCGCCACGAGCCAGTTCATTTCCTTCTGGTCGGCGCTCAGGGAGGAGGTCAGCTCGAACTGTCCGTCCCCGGTGAAATTGTCGATCCCGTCGACCTTGAGGCGGACGAAGGCGTAGTCGTAATCCTCGATGTTGAGGGGCTCGGTTTCGATCACCGCCTGAACGCTGACGGAGCCGGAGGAGCCCTTGCCCACCCGGTTCACCCGGTCTTCGGGGACGTGGACGGTGCGCTTGACCTCCCCGAGTTCGGTGGCGACGGAGGAAAAGTCCTCGTTCTCCCCGCCGAAGCCCAGGTAGTCCACGGCGATCAGGTTGTCGCCCTCGGTGAAGAAGTAGATGCGGAAGTAGTTGATCTTTTCGAGATCGGGGGTCCCGCCGGCCGTCTGAGCGCCGAACAGGTCGATCTGCCATTCGTTCCAGCCCGGCTGCATATCGAAGGACCCCACGTCCCAGTTGTATTCCTCGGCGTCGCACCGGCCGGAGGAGGTGATTTCGATCTGCCCGTTGTTGGCGTAGCGTTCGGGATCCTCGATGTAGACCCGGAGATAGAGGTAGTCGGCGTCCGAGACATTGAAGGGCTCCTTGAAGTGGAGTTCCACGTTGATGGCGCCGGTGTACCCGGTCCGGTACATCCCGTTCTCCCCGCCGCCCTGATACATGATCTCCCCCGCCGAGGCCGAGACCGCCAGAAGGACGAAGATCCCCGCCAGCAGAAGGAGGAACGCAAGTTTTTTCATGGTGAATTCCTTTCAAAACGAAAGATTTTTGAAGTAATACCATTATACAGCGGGGAAGGGGGATTGTCAAGAGGAATGAGGAGATAGAAGCGGCTAGTGGTTAGTGGCTAGTAGAACCGTTCTCCGTGGGGGCGTTTGTCTGCATCGGGGGGGGCGGTGCGGGATTTTCAGCTTTTTATTTGGGAGCGCTCCGCCCGCTACGCAGGGATGGAAGGGACGCGCGGTCTGGAAGCTGAAACAGGGAGCGATTTTCGCGCGTCGTTTCGGATTGCAGAGGGAACGAGCCGGAACATGAAGACAACCTCGCGCGGTCTGTGTTCATGAAGCTGAAACATGCGCAGGATAAATCCTGCGGCCTCCGGCAGAGATTCAGGCGCGCATTCGGCGTTGTCGCGGTTTTTGAATTTCGGATCTGATTGTCTATCCTCGCGCAGCCTAAGAAAGGCACGGGATTTTGGGAAATGTTTCACGTGAAACAATTCCTTTTTCTGCCAATGTTTCTTGTGAAACAATCCTGTTTCTCTGTCGGACAGGCCGCCGCATGTCCCGTTTCGTCCTCACTTTGTCATTCTGACGCACCGACGCAGTCGTGCGCACCAACGCAGTTGTGCTGTCAGCGAAGAATCTCCCTGCTTCAAGGCTAACCCATACTCCACGTGCGGAGATTCTTCGTCGCAGGCTCCTCAGAATGACAAAGAAAAGCGGCGACGGACGGGGTTCCGGCCTGAATGAAGAATCGTTTCAGGAAAAACAGAATGATATCACGATTGTTTCCCGTGAAACATCATCCCGACCGACCGCACGCTGTCCCCTTTCCATGCGCGCCTGAAACGCCGGCGGAGCCCGCAGAACTTGTTCTGCGCACGGGTTCAGCCGCACTTCGGCGATCAAGCCGGGTTGGTTCCATGTTCCGGCTCGTCCGTCCACAATCTGCAAAAAGCGCGCGAAGAGAGTGAAGCGGTTTTCGATAAAAGTCCGCGCGTCCCTTCCATCCCAGCGAAGCGCTCCCATACAAAAAAAGAAAATCCCGCACATCCCGCCCCCCGATGCGGACAAACACCATAACTCCTCACTCCTCACTCCTAACTCGCCCCTGCTGGCCACTAACCACTAGCCGCCAGCCGCTTCTCGCTCCCCTTGACATTCTCCTCCCCTTGTGCTATGATATAGGTAATTCGACCGAACGGAATAAAAAGGAGGAAACGAAACCATGAAAAAAGCCCGGATCTCCGCCCTGCTTCTCGTCCTCGCGCTCCTGCTTCCGCTGCTCGTCTCCTGCGGCGAATCCGCTGCGAATCCGGGGGACGAAGCCGGTTCCCCCACTGCCGATCCCTCCGCCGGGGTCAAGCCCGAAGAGGCAGCCCCCGAAGAGGAGGAGGACCCGAACGCCCATCTCTACGCCGATCTCCCCGCCGGGAACTACGAAGGCCGCACCTTCACCATCCTCGCCCCCCGGCATACGGAATACGACTTCGTCGGCGAAGTGGACGGGGACATCATCTCCGAGGCCGTCTACAAGCGCAATCTCGCCGTGGAGACCGCCCTCAACGTCTCCCTCACCCCCGTCACCGAACCGGGACTCTGGGACGACCGCGACGGCTTCACCGGTAAGGTCAAGAACTCCGTGATCGCGGCCGACGACGCTTATCAGCTCGTCTCCGGCTACGGCGCGTACATCACGGCGGTCGCGGCGGACGACGTCTTCGCCAACTGGAACCACGTGAACGGCGTCAACTTCGAAAAGCCCTGGTGGAACAGCGATATCGTCCGCGAAATGAACGTGGCGGGCCACCTGTTCTATATCACCGGCGACCTTACCATGACCTCCGTGGAGTACCTCTTCTCCATCTTCTTCAACAAGCTCCTGATGGCGGACACCGGTCTCGCAAGTCCCTACGACGTCGTCCGGGAGGGCAAGTGGACCTTCGACGCCCTGAAATCCTATTCCTCCGTCTTCGCCATCGACGCGAACGGCGACGGGAAAATGACCATCGACGACATCTACGGCTATTCCACCGACTCCACCAACTTCGTCTCCGGGTATATGGCCGCCTTCGACGCCGACGTCACCGTGCCCGGCGAGGACGGTCTTCCCGTGCTGGCCATCAGCGAGGAGAGCTTCATCGACAAATTCCTCGCCCTCTACGCCTTCCTCTGCGAATCCGAATGCGTCTTCCTCTCCACCGACGAGGGAAGCTATGTCGGAGATACCCGCGACGCCTCGAAGGTCTTCTCGGAGGGACGGGCCCTCTTCCTCGCGGACCTGTTGGGCAACGCCGCCATGATGCGGGATGTGGATTTCGATTTCGGCATCATCCCCTACCCGAAGTACACCGAGGATCAGGAGAACTACCACACCACCGCCTGGGACGCCTACAACCTCTTCTCCGTCCCGCGGACTGCGGAGCTCGATTTCGTGGGCGTCGTCACCGAGAACATGGCCGCCCGCTCCTTCGAGACCGTCCTGCCCGCGTTCTACGACAAGGCCCTGCTCTCGAAGTACGCGAGGGACGAGGACAGCGCGGAAATGATCACCGTCATCCGGGCCGGCGCGACCTACAATTTCGGCGTGGTCAACTCCCCCCACATCGGAAGCCCCGGACACATCTGGCGGGATCTGATCGGCTCGAAGAGCAACAACATCGGCTCGAAGACCGGCAAGAACGAGAAGGCGATGGTGAAGTCCCTGGAAAAGTTCCTGCAAAAGACGTACATCGACGCCGACTGACGGTCCGTCCCTTCCGGCTCACGCAGAACGGTCTGCGGGGATCCCGTATACGGACGGCAATTTTCCCCCCATATCAAAAATCAGCCTGAACCCCCCACCGGTCCGGGCTGACTTTTCTTTACTCCTTAGAATCTGTGAGGATCTTCACCCGCTTCCCCTCTTCCCGGAGGACCGCCGCTTCCAGCCTCCGCCTCAGTTCCGCCCGGAGATCCGCGTATTCCGGGAGCCCCGCGAGGTTCCGCCGTTGGTACGGATCGGCAAGATTGTCGTAGACATACGCCTCCCTCAGATCCCCGCCGTCGAACATCGCGCAGTATGTGTGTCCCTCCGTCCGGATCGCGCGGCCGTCCCCCGCTTCGCTGATCTGCACGTAGACCTCCTCCCGCAGGGGAACCTCCGGATCCTCCGCCAGCGATTGCAGGGGGAACCCCGGGAACGCGTCGGGAACGGAGATCCCCGCGGCCCGGAGCAGGGTGGGCGGCAGATCGATCAGGGAGGTCAGCCGGTTCACAGCCTTTCCCCCTTCGAATCCGGGACCCCGGATCACCAGAGGGACGTGCAGGCTGGCGTCGTGGGGCGAGCGCTTGTACTCCCCGTTCCGGGTGCGGAAATGACAGCCGTGGTCCGAGGTGTAGACGATCAGGGTGTTTTCGTACAGCCCCGCCTCTTTCAGCGCGGAGACGATCCGGCCCACGTTGACGTCGAGGCTCTTGCAGCAGGCGAGATAATCGGGCATCTCCTGCCGCCAGTCCCCGCCGGTGCCTTCGAGATCCCCCGGGACCGCGAAATCCTCGTATTTCTCCCGCCAGCCCTCCGGCGCCTCGCAGTGCTCCCGGTCGTTCTGATAATGGGGCTCCAGCCAGGAGACGAAGAGACAGAAGGGCCCCCGCTTCTCCCGCCGGATATACCCGATCGCGCAGTCTGCGAGAAAATCCGCCCGGTAGCCCTCAAAGTCCACCCGCCGCCCGTCCCTGTCGTACACGAATCCGCCGTACCCGTGGGAGGTGAATTCCAGAACGTCCGCCGCCATCCAATAGTCCCGCCATCCGCCCCGGCGCTCGGGAGGGACCGGCTTCGTCCTGCAGTCAAAGGAATCGGGGCCGCCGCCGAAGGATCTGTGGGACGCGAGGTGCCATTTCCCCACGTAGGCCGTTTCGTACCCCGCCCCGTTCAGATAATCCGCGATGGTCGGGATCCCCCGGGGCAAGGCGCGGTCGTTCACCGGACACCCGATCCCGTCCGGGTAGAGCCCCGTTTGTAAGCACGCCCGGGCCGGACCGCATACGGGCTGACAGGTCATCGCCAGATCGAACCGCACCCCCTCCGCCGCCAGCAGGTCGATGTTCGGCGTCAGAGCGAATCCCGCCCCCGGGGACGCGCCGTAACAGCTCACCGTGTCGTACCGCTGCTGGTCGGAAAAGAGAAAGACGATGTTCGGCCTCCCCTGATGATTCAAAGCCATGCCGCGCTCTCCTTTCATTGCCGGCCCCCGCCGGACGGATCCCGCAAGGACTTTTTTACTGATTTGTTTTCAAATGGTTTAATGAGGAGTTAGGAGTGAAATTCAGAATTCAGAATTATGAATTAAGAATTTGTTTCACGTGAAACATCCGAACGATTTGCTCCGGCTCCATTATACAGGACCGGAGTCCAAAAAGCAAGCCCCCGCCGGGGAAACAAACCGTCTTGACTTTGTTCCGGTTTTCATGTATACTGAATACATACAGAATCCCTCCCCATCCCGCGAAAAAGGAGATCCTCCGCATGAAGACAATCAAAAGCGTTTACAAAATCGGCCACGGACCATCCAGCTCCCATACCGTCGGGCCCTTCCGGGCGGCGCAGATCTTCGGGGAACGCTGGCCCGGCGCGGACGAATACCGGGTCACGCTCTACGGCTCCCTGGCCTTCACGGGCGAGGGCCACGGGACGGAAAAGGCCGTGCGGTCGGGGCTTCCCGGGATCGGGGTCGTCTTCGACCGGGAGGCGAAGGATCTGCCCCACCCGAACACCATGCTCTTCGAGGCCTTCAAAAACGGGGAACTATGGGGAAGGGACCGCATGTTCAGCGTCGGGGGAGGATCGGTCCGCATCGAGAACGAGGAATCGGACGACGAGGCGGAGGTCTATCCCCAGAAGAATTTCTCCGATATCCTGAAAATCTGCCGGGACCGGAGCCTCAACCTCGCCCAGTTCATCTACCGCCTCGAGGACCCGAGCCTGAGGGACTACCTCAAAACCGTGTGGGAAGCCATGAAAGCCTCCGTCAAACGCGGGCTCGCGGCGGAAGGGATCCTGCCCGGGGGCCTCGGCGTGGCGAGAAAGGCGAAGACCCTCTACGAGACCCGGTGCTACAACGAGAGCGCGGACGTCACCATGAACCGCATCATCGCCGCCTACGCCTACGCCGTCAGCGAGGAGAACGCGGACGAAAACATCGTCGTCACCGCCCCCACCTGCGGAAGCTGCGGCGTTCTGCCCGCCGTCATGTACTATATGCACAGCGAGCGGGGATTCCCGGAGGAGGAGATCCTCGACGCCCTGGCCGTAGCCGCCCTCATCGGCAACGTGATCCGCACCAACGCCAGCATTTCCGGCGCGGAATGCGGATGCCAGGCGGAGATCGGGAGCGCGTGTTCCATGACCGCCGCCGCCCTCGCCTCCCTCTATGGGCTGAACATCGACCAGATCGAATACGCCGCGGAGATCGCGATGGAGCATAACCTGGGCCTCACCTGCGACCCGGTGAAAGGGCTTGTGCAGATCCCCTGCATCGAGCGCAACGCCGTCGCCGCCATGAGGGCCATCAGTTCCGTCAATCTGTCCCGCTTCCTGTTCTCCACCCGCAAGATCTCCTTCGACGAGGTGGTCGCCACCATGTATCGCACCGGAAAGGACATGGACGAGAAGTACCGCGAGACGTCCCACGGCGGCCTTGCGCAGATCTATTACGCAAATTAAAAATCGTTCCGTTTTTTCAGGAATCCGCGTCGGGGTGGAGTGCGGCGCGGGATATGAGTTTTTTAGGATGGGATCGCTCCGCCCGCTGCGCAGGAATGGAAGGGACGCGCTGCCGTTCAGCCTGTGAATGGAGCGATCTTCGCGTGTTCCTTCCGATTCAGACATGAAGAGCCGGAACATGGAGACAACCCGGCTTGATCGCCGAAGTGCAGTTGAACCCGTGCGCAGGACAAGTCCTGCGGGCTCCGCCGGCGTTTCAGGCGCGCATTGGGCACAGACGCGCCGTCGGGAAGCGAAACTGTTTTTTCTCCCTCGCGCACATGAGCAGATTCAGACAGACACCCCCCGCCATGTAAACAAAAACCGTCAGAGTTGAACTTGAAGTCCTTCCCTGACGGCTTTCTGTTTCACGTGAAACAATTCTTAATTCTTAATTCTTAATTCTGAATTTCATTCCCAATTCACTCCTCACTCCTAACTCGCGCCTCTACTAGCCGCTAGCCGCTTCCAACTAATCACTCATTCCTAAGCGCTTCTACCGGGTCTTTCTTGGCCGCGAGTCCGGAGGGGATGAGGCCGGCGAGCATCGTGAGGATCATCGAGATGAGGACCAGCGCGATTCCGCCGGAGGCAGGCAGACGGGCGAGGCGGGAAATGTCCGTCAGGTGCTTGATGATGAGGTTTGCCGGGATGCAGAGCAGAAGCGTCACCCCGATGCCGATAGCCCCCGCCGCGAATCCCACGATCAGGGTCTCCGCGTTGAACACCCGGGAAATGTCCCGCTTCGACGCGCCGACCGCCCGCAGGATGCCGATCTCCTTCGTCCGCTCCAGCACCGAGATATAGGTGATGATCCCGATCATGATGGAGGACACCACGAGGGAGATCGACACGAACGCGATCAGCACGTAGGAGATCACATTGATGATCGTCGACACCGAGGACATCATCAGGGCGACGTAATCGGTGTAGCGGATCACGTCTTCCTCCCGGCCCGCGTCCGTCTGTTCGGCGTTGTACGAGCGGATCATCTCCGCGATCTCGTCCTTTCCGGCGAAGGTCCCGCTGTAGATCCGCAGGCTGTCCGGGCGGCTCCGGTCCACCGCGCCGAGCTCCTTCATGGCCTCGTCGAGGGTCCGCGTCGACACCACCGGGGGCATGTAGTCCGCGAAGAGTTCCGCCGTGGTCTCGTCGTCCGCCGCGGCAAGGGCGTCGTCCAGAGCCCGGGCAAGATCCTCCTGCGTCATCGACCCGAGACGGGCTGCCGCTTCCGCCGCGTAGTTCTCCCGGATCTGGGCGGCCGTCGACTGGGAGGCAAGGGCCCGGAGCTCCTCGTCCGTCATGTCCGCGAGATAGCCGTTCACCGTCCCGCTGTCCATGCCGCTGTCCCGCACGAGGGATTCGGCCAGCATCGGGCGGAGGGCCTCGTCGGGGATCGCCGCAAGCTGTTTCTCCGCCATCTCGAGCGCGTCCTCCTCCGAAAGCCCCGTCATGGAGTTGACGTAGGCGGCGGCCTTGTCCGCGTCGCTCATGTCCGAAAAGGCCCTGCGGATCGCTTCGGCCCGGTCGGCGGCGGGAAGGGCGTCTTCATCGTAATCTTCCCCCGCGAAGGGCAGGCCCAGGGCGATATCCGTGTCGGGATCCGCCTTCTGGGCGAGGACCACGGGGGTCCCGTCCGTCTTGTCCATGATGTGCCGGGTCAGGGCCGGGAGATAGCCCACCGCGCCGTTCAGAGAGGTGGCGACGGCCTCGGGGGACGGGCGGATGATCCCGACGATCTTCAGCCGTTCGGCGTTTTTCACCGCCATCTTCATGAAGGACTCGTTCTCCCCCATGTACTCCCAGCCGCCGTCCTTCTCCTGCCAGAGCTCCGCCGGGAGGACCAGGGCGAATTCCCGCCCGATCAGGTCGTCCGGGGAGTAGGTCTCCGAGACGATCTCGACCTCCTCCCCCGAGAAGACCGCCTTCATGATCTCCCGGAACTCCGCCTGATCCCGGATCCCGAGGGCATAGAGGAAGATGTCGTTGATCCGGTTGTGCTCGTCCACTGTGAGGACCAGCTCGTTCCATTCCTCGGGCCATTTCCCGGCGGCGAGCTCATACTGCTCCGCCATCAGCGCCGGGTTGTCGATCATTTCCTCCCAGATAGCGAGCGCGTACATCCCGCCGCCCATCCCGCCGCCGTTTCCGCCTCTGCCCCGCATTCCGGCGAAGAGGGGGGAGGGGTTGATCTTCACGGGGAGATTGTCCTCGCCCACGTCGGAGGGCGAATAGAGGGTCAGGGGAGCCGAATAGCCGTAGGACACCGCCGAGGCGTGACCGTCGAAGTCCCCGCCGTGCTCCTTCACATAGTCCATGAAGCGGGAGAGATTGTTCTCCTGCACTTCGATGTTCGACATGGTTTCGAGGAGGTCGAGGGTCACGGTGTTCGAGCGGATCAGGCCGTCGTCCTCCCACTCCTCCCCGTCCTCCGTCTCCTTCCGCGCCTCCGTCATGACCGTGAGGACCGAGGTCAGATCCACCGTCTGCGCCTCGATGCGGATGGGATAGGCCGAGAGCGTGTCCTCCTGCACCTTTGCGATATACAGATTGATCCCGTGGGACAGGGCGAGGATCAGGGCGATCCCGATGATCCCGATGGACCCGCCGAAGGCCGTCAGAAGGGTCCGGGCCTTTTTCGTCAGAAGATTGTTCAGGGACAGGGAGAGGGCGGTGAAGAAGGACATGGAGGTCCGCGCCTTCTTCTCCTTCTTTTTCCCGCCGGAGCGCACGGAAACGGATCCATCTTCGCCCTCCGCAGCGGATCCCTCCCCGTAGACCTCCGCCGCCTCTTCCTCCGGGGAGTAGGGATCGCTGTCCGACAGCACCTCCCCGTCCAAAAGGCGGATGATCCGGGTGGAATACCGCTCCGCCAGTTCCGGGTTGTGGGTCACCATCACGATCAGCTTTTTCTCGGCGACCTTTTTGAGGATCTCCATCACCTGCACGGAGGTCTCGGAGTCGAGGGCCCCCGTCGGCTCGTCGGCGAGGAGGATGTCCGGGTCGTTCACGAGAGCCCGGGCGATGGCCACCCGCTGCATCTGCCCGCCGGACATCTGGGAGGGCCGCTTTTTCAGCTGGTCCCCCAGACCCACCGCGATGAGCGCGTCTTTCGCCCGCTGTCTCCGCTCCGCCTTCGAGACGCCCGAGAGGGTCAGGGCAAGCTCCACGTTCTGGAGGACGGACTGGTGGGGGATCAGGTTGTAGGACTGAAAGACGAAGCCGATGGAGTGGTTGCGGTAGCTGTCCCAGTCCCGGTCGGAGAACTGCGCGGTGGGGACGTGGCGGACGGAGAGCTCCCCGGAGGTATAGCGGTCCAGCCCTCCGATGATGTTCAGAAGGGTGGTTTTCCCGCAGCCCGAAGGCCCGAGGACGGAGACGAATTCGGAGCGGCGGAAGGAGAGGGAGACCTCCCGGAGAGCCGTCACGTCGCCGGAGGGATAGATTTTCGTGATTTTTTCAAGCTGAAGCACAATAAACCTCGTCAAAGTTT
>Ga0310695_10007401_pt1 | contig 17529 bp, 14 predicted proteins | sample RumenRJG_04DNA_FD_203882 | JGI IMG/M metagenome (GOLD analysis project Ga0310695, IMG submission 203882) | Bovine rumen microbial communities from Lethbridge, Alberta, Canada - RJG_04 (v2) (version 2) | ecosystem: Host-associated > Mammals > Digestive system > Stomach > Rumen | place: Canada...
CCACCCCTGCCCCCCTCCCCTACATGGGAGGGGATTGCTGCGCCCACATGTACTTTCATTGGATGTTAGGGGTGGGATAAATGCCTGATAGGTGCGACTCCGTAGGCACTCCCCTCCCTTTCACAAAGGGGAGGGGCAGGGGGTGGGGTCAAATCATATATAATGGCCAAAATAATTTCTGTGTTTTCTGTGTTTTCTGTGTGAGATGAAATTTTCGCGGAAGTCTGTGTTTTTCGTGCTTTTTCGCGATCAAAATCTTTTCATTTCCGCGTTGGGAGGGGATTGCGAAAAGACGCGAAAAGACGAAAAGGTGCGAAAAAGATATTGCGGATGCAATATCCTCCATCCGTAAGATCCGTGCCTTCCGTGTTCAAAAAAATAATTTCTGTGTTTTCTGTGTTTTCTGTGTGAGATGAAGTTTTCGCGGAAGTCTGTGTTTTTCGTGCTTTTTCGCGATCAAAATCTTTTCATTTCCGCGTTGGGAGGGGATTGCGAAAATACGCGAAAAGGCGAAAATGTGCGAAAAAGATATGGCATTGCGCCCTTCTCACTCTCCTCTGGGGATATGTGACCCCCTCTATCTCCCCCTGTAGGGGGAGGAGTAGTTAGTACTGAGCGCAGAACTAAACAGTTGCTCTCCTCTGGGGATATGTGACCCCCTCTATCTCCCCCTGTAGGGGGAGGAGTAGTTAGTACTGAGCGCAGAACTAATCAGTTTCTCTCCTCTTGGGATATGTGACCCCCTCTATCTCCCCCTGTAGGGGGAGGAGTAGTTAGTACTGAGCGCAGAACTAATCAGTTGCTCTCCTCTTGGGATATGTGACCCCCTCTATCTCCCCCTGTAGGGGGAGGAGTAGTTAGCACTGAGCGCAGAACTAATCAGTTGCTCTCTTTCACATCGAAAAACATCGGAAGACACGAAAATATGTTCTTGTGTTACTCTGTCTATATTTTGAACATCTGAAGACACGAAAAATATGTTCTTGTGTTACTCTGTCTGAATAATCTGTTCTTGTGTTACTCTGTCTGAAAAATCTGTTCTTGTGTTACTCTGTCTTTCTTGAGGGGTTACTCTGTCTTTCTTGAGGGGTTACTCTGTGCAGAACTCGAGCATGCACCAGTTGTTGTCGCTGCTCGTTTTGAGCAGTCGCATGCCCAGTTCGCCGGCCTTCTCGGCGATCATCAGTCCGTCGTCGACGTAGAATCCGCTGAGGATGATGCGTGCGCCGTGGGCCATCACTTCTTTCATCAGGGGCATGTCCTGGAGCAGGATGTTGCGGTTGATGTTGGCCAGCACCACATCGAAGACACCCGACACATGAGAGAGCACGTGAACGTCGCCCAGCAGCACCTCGATGTTGTCCACTTGGTTGAGTTCAGCGTTGTGGCGTGTGTTGTCGGCGCTCCACTCGTCGATGTCGTAGGCGACGGCTTCCTTGGCGCCGCACTTGGCGGCCACGATGGAGAGGATGCCTGTGCCGCAGCCGCAGTCGAGCACCCTTTTGCCCTGCAGGTCGAGGTTGAGCAGCCGGCCCACGATCATGCGTGTGGTCTCGTGGTTGCCCGTGCCGAAGGCCTGGCGGGCGTCGATGCAGATGGTGAGCGGTGAGGGTTGTGCGACGAAGGGTAGGGGATGGAGCGTGTCGTGGATGATGCATCGGTTGTCGATGCAGATGGGCTCGAAGCCCTCGCGCTCCCAGTCGGCGTTCCAGTTCTTGTCCTCAGCGTCGGCAACGGTATAGCTGACGGATAGGGTGCCCTCGTCGGGCGAGGCTGCGGGCATCAGCCCGGAGAGTTGCTGCAGGCCCTCCTTGAGTGCCGTCTCGTCGAAACTGTCGGTCTGCACGAAGCCGCGCAGCCCTTGCGGGGTGTCTTCAAACGACTCGAAGCCTGCTTCTGCGACGAGCGACGGGAGAAGGTCGCGCAGCAGCTGCAAGGTGTCGGCATCAACGGGGCTTCCCGCCCTGTTGGCAATCGTGAATTCTACTTCGAAATATTTCATGTTTTGTTAAAAATCACCTGCAAATTTATAAAAAATAGGGAAAAACCTATCACGGTTTAGGGAAAATCCGTATTTTTGCATGAGATTTTATTGTAATTTTGCACTGTGAACCAAAAAAATGAATGAAAATATGAAAAAAAGCATCCTTTTATCAGTCATGTTGGGAGCATTGCCATTGAGCATGATGGCGCAGGACGACCTCTACTTCACCCCGAAGAAGAGTGTGAAGGAGGCAAAGAGCTCCGTTGAGCGTGTCGACGATGATTCGCCGACCTACTACATCGGCACTGACCGGAGCGACGATGAGTATAACCGGCTGGGTGAGTACGGCAGCCACTACGAGGTGGTGGGCACTGACTCGCTGGGCAACGACATCATCGAGTTCGTGCCTGGCAAGGGCTACGGCGAGAAGCAGGAGGAGAGCGCCTACGACGAGGAGAGCGACTATGAGTACAGCCGCCGGATGAGCCGTTTCGAAGACCTCTACTGTCCGTACGATCCGTGGTTCTACACGCACTATGGCTTCGGACCCTACTGGCGTTCGTACTACTGGGATGCTTACTATCCCTGGTACACGGGATGGTATGACCCCTGGTACTACGGCTATCGCTATGGGTACTACGGATGGTACAGCCCGTGGTACTACAGCTGGAGCTATCCTTACTATGGCTGGGGCTATCCTTACTATGGCTGGGGCTACGGCTGGTATACTCCCTACTATGGCGGCACAGGGTATAGCTACTGGGCATACAACGACCGCAATCACGGTGTGACGGGTACGTCGAATCACGGCGATGTGTATCGTCCTGGACGCGGCGGACACGGTGGCGGCTCCTTCGGTGGCGCTCGCGGTAGCAACGGCACAAGGTCGGCTTCTGCCAGCACGGGCACCAGGGGCAGTAAATCTAAGTCGCGCGGCACCTTCGGCGGCAACCGCTCCCGTTCGACGTATTCGACCACGAATACACGCAGCAATGAGAACTTCGGTTCGAATCCGTCTGGCAAATTCGGTGTGTCGAGAGGCCACGACAGCAACTTCGGCAGCAGCGGCAGCTTCGGCGGTTCCTACTCGGGCAGCAGCTCAAGCGGCAGCTATGGCGGCGGTTCGACCCGCAGCAGTGGTGGCGGCGGAGGCGGTCACTTCGGCGGAAGAAGATGAGAGAGACATTAGTTTATTATAATCGTGAACCAATTAACCATAAAGAATAGAAAATGAAGAAGATACTATTTGCGCTGACCTTGTTGGCCGCAGTGCCAGTAGCAGCACAGGAGACCTACGAGAATGCTAACATCGCCACCGACGACCTCAACGGTACGGCTCGCTATGTGGGTATGGGTGGAGCTATGGAGGCCCTGGGTGCCGACATCTCGACCATCTCGACCAATCCTGCAGGCATCGGACTCTTCCGCCATTCGGCCGTCGTGGGTACGATGGGGATGGTGAGCCAGCAGGACGCCAGCGACTTCGACTGGAGCAAGAAGACAAGCATGAGCTTCGACCAGATGGGATTCGTCTATGCACGCCAGTCGGGAGAGCGCTCGTTCCTGAACTTTGGCTTCAACTACCACAAGAGCCGCAACTTCAACCAGATTCTCTCGGCCGCCGACCGCCTGAGTGGTGCCTCGCAGAACAAACTGTCGTACATCAAAGGCCATGAAGGATTTTTCAACCTTGAGGAGGATGATGGTGTGTGGGTAGGCGATGGCAATACCTTCAGCCAGGTGGACTACCTCTATTACAATGCGCTGATGTATGACGCCGACGACGATAGCTTCTACTACAACGATGCCAAAGGCTACAACATGACGCGCGGCCAGAAGGGCTACATCGGTGAGTATGACTTCAACATCAGCGGCAACATCAACGACCGCTGGTATCTCGGACTGAGCGTGGGCATCAAGGACGTCAACTACAAGAGCTACAGTGAGTACTGCGAGAACTTGGTGGACTACAACAACACGTCGATAGGCGACGTCTACGTGAACGACGAGCGCTACATCGACGGTACGGGCTTCAACCTGAAGGCAGGCGTGATCTACCGACCCGTCGAGGAGTCGCCCTTCCGCATCGGACTGTATGTGCACACGCCGACTTGGTACGACCTGACAACGGAGAACACCACTACGCTGGTCAACAAGACATCGGTGGGCGCCTTCGACAGCGGAAGCAACAGCGAGTCGTATAAGTTTAAGCTCTTCACTCCGTGGAAGTTCGGCTTGTCGCTCGGACACACCATCGGCAATATGGTGGCTCTGGGGGCTACCTATGAATACAGCGACTATGGCTCACTCGACAGCCGTGTGAACACAGGCGCTACGTACGACTGGTACTACGACGAGTACTGGGAGGACAGCGAGAGCGACCGCGAGATGAACAGCCACACTGAGGCTACGCTCAAGGGCGTGAGCACGGTGAAGGTGGGTGCCGAACTGAGAGCCGACGAGCACTTTGCCGTCCGTCTGGGCTACAACTACGTAAGCCCGATGTACAACCTCGACGGTTTCAAGAATGGTGCACTCGACAGCCCGGGCAGCTACTATGCTTCGGCCACCGACTATACCAACTGGAAGGCTACGAACCGTCTGACGGCAGGTGTCGGCGTGAACTTCGACAAGCTGTCTATCGACCTGGCTTACCAATACTCTATCACGAAGGGTGAGTTCAGCCCCTTCATGAGCTACTATGCAGAAGCCGGCAGCGATTTGACCGACAACCTTTCGAACATCGTGGACGTGGACAACAAGCGCCACCAGCTGATGCTCACGTTGGGCTACCACTTCTAAAAAACGAAGGGAATTATATATGGTTTGACCCCACCCTAAGCTATCCTCTCCCTTTGGAGAGGGGCTGGGATGGGGTCGAATGGTATATAAGTGCCTAAAATCTTCGCGTAAGTCTGTGTTTTTCGTGCTTTTTCGCGATCAAAATCTTTTCATTTCCGCGTTGGGAGGGGATTCCGAAAAGACGCGAAAAGACGAAAAGGTGCGAAAAAGATATGGCATTGCGCCCTTCTCACTCTCCCTTTAGGGTATATGCGACCCCCTCTTTACTCCCCCTGTAGGGGGAGGAGTAGTTAGCACTGAGCGCAGAAACTAACCCCCCCCCCTCCTACAGGAGGGGTGAGGGGGAGGTCATGAAAGGTCAACTTCTATGTTATTGCCTTTTTTTCAACATCGAAAGGCACGAAAAGCACGAATACCAATACCATATACTATCCAAACCTTTTCATTTCCGCGTTGGGAGGGGATTGCGAAAATACGCGAAAAGACGAAAAGGTGCGAAAAAGATATTGCTATGCGCCCTTCTCGCTCTCCCTGTAGGGTATATGCGACCCCCTCTATCTCCCCCTGTAGGGGGAGGAATGGTTAGTACTGAGCGCAGACACTAATCAGTCGCCCGCATACACATCGAAAGACACGAAAAATCTGTTCTTGTGTTACTCTGTCTTTCTTGAACAACGAAAGACACGAAGAATATGTTCTTCTGTTACTCTGTCTAAAAAAACAGTTCTTAAGTTACTCTGTCTTTTCCTGGATTACTCTGTCTTGTCAGTCCTTCATGAGGTTGTCGAAGAACGAGTCGAGGTCTTCCTCCATGTTTTCCATCAGCTCGCCGCCCAGGATGATCGTTTCTCCGTCGGCAACAAACAGTTCGCCAATCACCTCTCTGTCGTCATCCTCGAGCACGAAGCTGTAGGGCCTGAGGATGCCTAAGTGGGCGGCTGTGGCTTCCAGACGATGCAACTCTTTCCGAAGAATTTCCGTGACCTGATCGTAGAAGTCCTCATCCTTGTTTTCAATCCATTGCTCCACCACACAGCGCGTGATTTCGTTGTCGTCGTCGTCGTAGACGAGAATCTCGCCGCTGTCTTGCGGAACGCGAAGGTGAATGTCGGTCATCAAGGTCGGCTCCTTCACTTCAGGTAACTTGTTGGCGATTTTCCGCAGTACCCGCTCAATTTGCTGGATGGTCTGTTCTGTTGCTTTCATGCTGCAAAGATAATGCAAACAATTGTAACAACAAAATAATTCGGTCTTTTTTTACGCAATTTGTAGCAAAAACCACAAGATTTGTTAACATAAGTGCAAATATTTGATGAATATTTTGTCGATTTGCAAAAAAAATGGTAACTTTGCCGATGCTAACTGAAAAGGCAGAGGCCGAATCGAAAACAAGCGAACAAAAGATATGGGCCAAAAAATTGTTCATCAAGGCATCGTTGACAGTCTGTCGGACGAAGGTGTGCGCGTGCGCATCGTGCAGTCGGCGGCCTGTGGCTCGTGCAAGGTGGCCTCGCAATGTCATATCTCTGAGCAGAAAACGAAACTGGTGGACGTGCGGATGGCTCCGTCGGCCGACGGGCTGAAGGTTGGCGATGCCGTCAGGGTGGCTGCTACGACACAGATGGGCATGAAGGCCGTCGTGCTGGCTTTCGTGCTGCCTTTCCTGCTGATGGTGGGCGTGGTGTTCGTCGTGAGCCTTTTCACACGCGATGAGCCCTTGATGGCGCTCTGTGGTTTGGTCAGCCTTATACCTTATTATATAATAATATACGCGTGTAGGAAGAAAATCAGCGAGAAGATCGCCTTCGAAATCGTTAATACGTAAATCATTAATAATATGTTTAGTTTTATTTTGACGGCAGTAATCGTTCTTGGCAGTATCGCGCTCATCGCAGCGGTGATACTCTATGTGTGTTCCAAGAAGTTTGCTGTGAAGGAAGACCCGCGTCTGCCGTTGGTGACAGCAGCCTTGCCTGGTGCCAATTGTGGCGGTTGCGGATATCCCGGATGCTCAGGTATGGCCGACGCTCTGGTGAAGGGAGCCGACGCTGGGTCGATAGAAGGGCTTACCTGTCCTGTGGGAGGTGCCGAGGTGATGAGCAAGGTGGCCGACCTGCTGGGAATGGCTGTTGCCCAAAGCGACCCGATGGTGGCTGTGGTAAGGTGTAATGGCACGTGTGAGAACCGTCAGCGCATAGCCGTCTATGACGGTCTGATGACTTGTGCTGCCGTCAACGCCACAGGTGCCGGCGAGACGGCCTGTGGCTTCGGCTGCTTAGGTTGTGGCGACTGTGTGGCCGCCTGTCAGTTTGGTGCCCTTCGCATGAATGAGGCTACCGGACTGCCCGAGGTCGACGACGAACTTTGTACGGCCTGTGGAGCCTGCGTGAAAGCCTGTCCGCGACACATTATCGAGCTGCGCAAGAAAGGACCGAAAAACCGCCGCGTTTTTGTCAGCTGTGTCAATAAAGACAAGGGGGCGGCTGCCATGAAGGCCTGTAAAGCTGCTTGCATTGGCTGTGGCAAGTGCCAGAAGGAGTGCAAGTTTGAGGCTATCACGGTGGAGAACAACTTGTGCTACATCGACTTCAACAAGTGTCGCTTGTGCAAGAAATGTGTGGAGGCTTGTCCGACAAAAGCCATCCATGCTGTGAATTTCCCATTGCCCAAGCCCAAGCCTGCAGAACCATCTGAGGCAGTGATCACCCCAGAACAGAGAAAGGAGGAAAGTGTATGAAAGCAAGAACATTCCGTATAGGTGGCGTTCATCCTGAGGAGAACAAACTGACACACGAGGTGGAGACCAAGGTGGCTGCTTTGCCAAAGCAGGCCATTTTCCCGCTGTCACAGCATATCGGCGCACCTGCTAAACCTGTAGTTGCCAAGGGCGACAAGGTGAAGGTGGGAACGCTCATCGCTGAGGCTGGCGGCTTCGTCTCGGCCCCGATCTATTCGTCGGTGTCGGGCACCGTGTTCAAGGTCGATACGGCCATCGATGCCACAGGCTACCGCAAACCAGCCATCATCATCAATGTGGAGGGCGACGAATGGGAAGAGAGCATCGACCGCTCTGACGCGTTGGAACTGGTGAAAAACCATCCCGAACTGACACCCGAAGAGATTGTGGCACGTGTGAAGAAAGCAGGCGTCACAGGTATGGGCGGTGCTGGATTCCCCACATTCATCAAACTCACACCGCCGCCGACCGCCAAAGCCGAGTGTGTGATCATCAATGCTGTAGAATGCGAACCCTATATCACCTCCGACTATCGGCTGATGATGGAGCATCCCGACGAGATACTCGTGGGACTTGAACTGCTGATGAAGGCTGCCAAGGTGACTACAGGCTACATTGGCATAGAGACCAACAAGCCCAAGGCCATCGAACTGCTCACCCAGAAGTGTGCAGAGGTGTTCCAAAACTCGGAATACAACGTGGAAGTGGTGCCTTTGAAACAGCGCTATCCGCAGGGAGGTGAGAAACAGTTGGTCGACGCCGTCATCCGTCGTCAGGTACCAGCACCACCAGCCATCCCGGTCAATGTGGGCGCTATCGTGCAGAACGTGGGGACAGCCTATGCCGTCTATGAAGCCGTGATGAAGAACAAGCCGCTGTTTGAACGCTATACGACCGTCACAGGCAAGAAGTTGGCTCATCCAGGAAACTTCCTCGTGCGAATGGGAACACCGATGCGCGAACTGATTGAGGCTTGCGGCGGAATGCCCGAAGGCGACAGCAAACTGCTGGCTGGCGGTCCGATGATGGGTAAGGCGTTGACATCGGTGGAAGTGCCCATCTGCAAGGGGACGAACAGCGTGACTATCCTCTCCGACGACGATGCCCACCGCAAGGAAGCACAGCCCTGCATCCGTTGTGCCAAGTGCGTGAGCGTCTGCCCGATGGGCTTGGAACCTTATCTGCTGGCTACGCTGTCGGAGATGAAGCAGTGGGAGAGGGCAGAGGGCGAAGACATCGTCTCGTGCATTGAATGTGGTTCCTGCCAGTTCACGTGTCCTGCCCACCGTCCGTTGCTCGACAATATCCGTCAGGGTAAACAGACGGTCATGGGCATCATTCGCAGCCGCAATGCGAAATAACGGATTAACGTGACAACGAATTATCGAAATAACGAAAATAGAATAACAATGCAAATCGTATCATTATCACCGCACGCACACGGCTCCGACTCAGTGGAGAAGAACATGTATGGTGTCATCATCGCGCTGATACCTGCCCTGCTCGTCTCGCTGTTCTATTTTGGCGTCGGCTCGGCCATTGTGCTTGCCACCAGTGTTATTGCCTGCGTCTTCTTCGAGTGGGCGATAGCCAAGTTTATCCTGAAGAGAGAGAAACTAACTATCTGCGACGGTTCGGCCATCCTGACAGGCTTGCTGCTGGGCTTCAACCTGCCGTCGAACCTGCCCATCTGGATCATCATCATCGGTGCGCTGTTCGCCATCGGTGTGGGCAAGATGACTTTCGGCGGTCTGGGCTGTAACATTTTCAACCCCGCGTTGCTGGGTCGTGCCTTCCTGCTGATCAGCTTTCCTGCACAGATGACCTCCTGGCCTGTGGCAGGACAACTGACGCGCTATCTTGATGCAGAGACCGGAGCAACACCGTTGGCCATCATGAAGACGGCCATCAAGACGGGCGATGCTTCCGTGCTCGATCAGCTGCCCACAGCCACGCATCTGCTGTTGGGCAACAATCCCACGGGCGGACTGGGAACCATCGGTGAAGTCTGTGCTTTGGCTCTGCTGCTCGGCTTAGCCTATATGCTTTGGAAAAAAATCATTACTTGGCACATCCCTGTGTCTATCTTTGCCACAGTGTTTGTATGCTGCGGCATTCTCCATCTGGCCAATCCCGTCTATGCCGACCCCTTTGCTGAGTTGCTCACGGGCGGTCTGATGTTGGGTGCCATCTTCATGGCCACCGACTATGTCACTTCGCCTATGACGCCGCGCGGACAGATTATCTATGGCATAGGCATCGGCTTCCTGACGGTGGCTATCCGTAATTGGGGCAGCTATCCCGAGGGCATGTCGTTCGCCATTCTCATCATGAACGCTTTTACGCCGCTCATCAATATGTATATCAAACCAAAGCGCTTTGGCGAGAAACCAGCTACCAATTAAGAGTCGTGTAAGCATCGGATTGCCGTTGTAAAAAGGAATAAGAATATGGAAAAACTGAAATCATCAATCACAAATATGGTGCTGGTGCTGACGGGCATCGCCGTCGTCATGGGCTGCGTGCTCGCATGGGTGAACCACGTGACAGAGGCTCCCATTGCCCAGCAGAAAGAAAAGACGCTGGCTGACGGCATCAAGGCTGTGATGGGCGGCGGTGAACTGAAAGTGACCAAGACCGACACCGTGCCCGGAAACGTCAATGGAAAGGAATGCTCGTTTGTAGTCTATCAGACGGCTGATGCTGCTGGGAAAAGCTTAGGAGCGGCCATCGAGAGTACAACAATGGGCTTCGGCGGCGACCTGAAAGTGCTGGTGGGGTTCGACCCGAAAGGCAATATCCTCGGCTATACGCTGTTGGAACATGCTGAGACGCCAGGACTTGGTGCCAAAGCAGACAAGTGGTTCCAAAAGGACGGGAAGGGCAACATCATCGGTCAGAATCCTGAGCAGCCGCTTGTGGTGAGCAAGGATGGAGGCAAGGTGGACGCCATCACCGCGTCAACCATCACCAGCCGCGCCTTCCTCCTGGCTGTGAACAATGCCTACAAAGCCTACATGGCCGTTCCTGTGGATGCAGTGACGGGCGCAACCCAAAAAGCAACAACAGAATAAACGGAATATTATGAACTATTTGAATATCATCAAAAATGGCATCACGAAGGAAAACCCCACCTTCGTCCTGATGCTGGGTATGTGTCCCACACTGGCCACTACGACCAGTGCCATCAACGGTTTGTCGATGGGACTGGCCACCATGTTTGTGCTGATATGCTCCAACGTGGTCATCTCGTTGATCAAGAAACTCACACCCGATATGGTGCGCATCCCCGTGTTCATCGTGGTCATCGCCTCGTTTGTCACTATCCTGCAGATGGTGATGCAGGCCTTCGTCCCCGATATTTATGCCACCCTGGGCCTGTTCATTCCGCTCATCGTGGTGAACTGCGTTATCCTTGGTCGCGCTGAGGCCTTCGCTGCGAAAAACAATCCCCTGGCCAGCCTCATGGACGGCATCGGTATCGGGCTGGGCTTCACCCTTGGCCTGACGCTACTCGGCATCTGCCGCGAACTGTTGGGTGCCGGCTCCGTGTTTGGCTTCACCCTTCTTCCTGAGACCTACAACATGCTCATGTTTGTGCTGCCTCCTGGAGCATTCATCACTCTTGGCTTCCTCGTGGCTGCCATCAATAAGAAATAGTGTTAGCAAAGTCATCACTACATAACGATTTCAACCTATGGAGTATATTCTGATTTTCATATCGGCGATTTTCGTCAACAACATCATCCTGTCGCAGTTCCTCGGCATCTGCCCCTTCCTTGGCGTATCACAGAAGGTAAGTACTTCGCTGGGCATGTCGGCAGCTGTGGCCTTCGTCATGACTTTGGCCACCATCGTGACGTATCTCATCCAGCATTTCGTGCTGAATCCCTTCGGCCTGCAATACCTACAGACCATTGCTTTCATCCTCGTCATTGCCGCTCTTGTGCAGATGGTCGAGATTATTCTCAAGAAGGTGTCTCCACCGCTCTATCAGGCGCTCGGCATCTTCCTGCCGCTCATCACCACCAACTGTGCCGTACTTGGCGTAGCCATCCTGGTCATCCAGAAGGATTTCTCGTTGCTGCAGAGCATCGTCTACGCCTTCTCCACAGCCATTGGCTTTGGGCTGGCATTGGTCGTCTTTGCCGGCATTCGCGAGCAGATGGCGCTGACAAAGATTCCCAAGGGCATGCAGGGCACAGCCATCGTCCTTGTGACGGCTGGTCTGCTGAGCCTCGCCTTCATGGGCTTCTCGGGTGTGGACGGTGGCCTTAGGGCTCTCTTCGGACTGAACTGACATTAGCGGTATCTTTGATCAGCAGAAAGGCAAAAGACATCAGAAACAAACGAATGTCCCTGGGCTCGTTTCTATAAAAAATGCAAAATGTAAAGCCCTTCGGGCAGTTTTTCTTGCAAATATTTGCCAGTTAGCTGAAATTGCTGTAATTTTGCAAAATAATCAGTATTAATATAATACACTTGTATAAATCATCAAATAAACTATGAGCGAAAAAAGAGTTTATCTCTTCGGTAATGGAAAAGCCGAAGGCAACGCTAAAATGCGTGAACAACTGGGTGGTAAGGGTGCCAACCTTGCCGAAATGAACCTTATCGGAGTACCTGTTCCTCCGGGATTTACTATCACTACTGACTGCTGCAATGAATATTATCAGGTTGGGCAGGAGAAGATCATGGAACTGCTGAACGACGACGTGATGGCCGCTGTGCGCCACATCGAAGGTCTGATGAACAGCAAGTTCGGTGACAAGGAGAACCCGCTGCTCGTCTCCGTTCGTTCGGGTGCCCGCGCTTCAATGCCGGGTATGATGGACACCATCCTGAACCTGGGTCTGAACGACGAAGTGGCCGAGGGAATGTGCCGCAAGACTGGCAACCCCCACTTCGTGTACGACTCCTATCGCCGCTTCGTGCAGATGTATGGCGACGTGGTGCTGGAAATGAAGCCCGTGAACAAGGAAGATATCGACCCGTTCGAGGAAATCATCGAGAAGGTGAAGGAAGAGCGTGGTGTGAAGCTCGACAAGGACCTGAGCGTGGACGAGCTGAAGAAGCTGGTCGCCCTGTTCAAGGCTGCCATCAAGGAGCGCACAGGCAAGGACTTCCCCAACGACCCGATTGAGCAGCTCTGGGGTGCCATCTGCGCAGTGTTCCGCAGCTGGATGAACGAGCGCGCCATCCTCTATCGTAAGATGGAAGGCATTCCCGATGAGTGGGGAACAGCTGTCAGCGTGATGGCAATGGTATTCGGCAACATGGGCGACACCTCTGCAACGGGTGTTTGCTTCAGCCGCGATGCCGCCAACGGTGAGAATGTGTTCAACGGCGAGTATCTTGTCAATGCACAGGGTGAAGATGTGGTGGCCGGTATCCGTACACCGCAGCAGATTACGAAGCTCGGTTCACAGCGTTGGGCAGAGCGTGCCGGCATCAGCGAGGAAGAGCGTGCAGCCAAGTATCCTTCGATGGAAGAGGCTATGCCTGAGATCTATGCTGAACTGAACGGCATCCAGGAGAAGCTGGAGAATCACTATCACGATATGCAGGATATGGAGTTCACCGTACAGGAAGGCAAACTCTGGTTCCTCCAGACTCGTAACGGTAAGCGCACAGGTGCCGCTATGGTGAAGATCGCCATCGACCTGCTGCACGAAGGCATGATCGACGAGAAAACCGCCATCATGCGTTGCGAGCCGCAAAAGCTCGATGAGCTGTTGCACCCCGTATTCGACAAGCTTGCTCTCTCAAAGGCCAAGGTCATCGCACAGGGTCTGCCCGCCAGCCCGGGTGCTGCCTGCGGACAGATTGTGTTCCACGCCGACGAGGCACAGGAATGGCATGAGGACGGCCACAAGGTGGTGCTGGTACGCATTGAGACCTCTCCTGAGGACCTCGCTGGTATGTCAGCTGCCGAGGGTATCCTGACCGCTCGTGGAGGTATGACCTCTCACGCCGCTGTGGTTGCCCGTGGTATGGGTAAGTGCTGCGTGTCGGGTGTAGGTGCCTTGAACGTTGACTACAAGACAAAGACTGTCGAGATTGATGGCGTAACTTATAAGGAAGGCGATTTCATCTCGCTGAACGGTACTACAGGTCAGGTATATGCTGGTGAGGTTCCCACAAAGGCCGCTGAGCTGAGTGGTGACTTCAAGGAGCTGATGGACCTCTGCGACAAGTACACCAAGATGAACGTCCGCACCAATGCCGACACTCCGCACGATGCACAGGTGGCTCGTAACTTTGGTGCCAAGGGTATCGGTCTGACACGTACAGAGCACATGTTCTTCGAGGACAAGAAGATCATCGCCATGCGTGAAATGATTCTGGCTGACAGCGTTGAAGGCCGCGAGAAGGCTCTGGCCAAGTTGCTGCCCTACCAGAAGGCTGACTTCAAGGGAATCCTGGAAGCTATGGACGGACTGCCCGTGAACATCCGCCTGCTCGACCCGCCACTCCATGAGTTCGTTCCCCACGATAAGGCTGGTCAGGAAACCATGGCCAAGGAAATGGGCGTTGACCTGCAGACCATCCAGCGCCGCGTAGAGTCGCTGGCTGAGAACAACCCGATGCTCGGCCACCGTGGTTGCCGTCTGGGTATCACCTTCCCCGAAATCACCGCTATGCAGACACGCGCCATCCTCGGTGCCGCCTGCGAGCTGAAGAAGGAAGGCAAGAACCCGATGCCGGAGATCATGGTTCCGCTGATTGGTACCATCCGCGAGCTGAAGCAGCAGAAGGACATCATCCAGGCTGTTGCCAAGGAAGTGTTCATCGAGTATGGTATTGAGGTGGAATTCGAGATTGGTACAATGATTGAGATTCCGCGCGCCGCCCTGACCGCTGACCTCATCGCTTCAGAGGCCCAGTACTTCTCATTCGGTACGAACGACCTGACCCAGATGACCTTCGGTTACAGCCGCGACGACATCGCCAGCTTCCTGCCGGTATATCTCGACAAGAAGATCCTGAAGGTTGACCCGTTCCAGGTGCTCGACCAGACTGGTGTCGGCAAACTCATCAAGTATGCCGTCCGTGAGGGCCGCGAGGTACGTCCCGAGCTGCGCTGCGGTATCTGCGGTGAGCATGGTGGTGAGCCTTCATCCGTGAAGTTCTGTGCTAAGATCGGCATGAACTATGCTTCTTGCTCTCCCTTCCGTGTGCCTATCGCACGCCTCGCCGCCGCACAGGCAGCAGTTGAGGAATAAGCTAATTCCTACATTATAAATGAGAGACCTGTCCGTTTGGGCAGGTCTTTTTTGTGTTCCCGCGAGGCCTTTTGTCGTTTTGGAGACAAAAAAGTCGTATAATGTACGATATTTTACATGTTTATTTGGTGGTTCAGCATTATCTCAGTATCTTTGTTGCAGAAACCACGACGTTAAGCAATATGTTTCGTCGCACACAGTTGATGGCGAATTTGTGCAAGTGCCGCTTGCACAATTGCAGAATAACCAAGTATTAAATTAAAGAGGCCTAAATCTCATTTTCCCTAAACCTCTGCCACGATTTGGCATAGCCCTCGTGTACTTTTGCGGAAAAAACAAAGAAATATGGACAACGATAGAGGACAAAGTTTGATAACCAAATACGTCTGGGTGATAGAGACCATCTATCGCAGACGGAAGATTTCATTCAAAGAACTGAATGAACTCTGGCTTCGTGATGACATCAGTAGAGGTGTGGACATTCCCAAACGTACCTTTGACAACTGGCGTTATGTCATCTGGGATATGTTTGGCATCAGCATAGTCAATGAGAACCGTGGTGAATACCGTTATTATATCGAGAACGAGGAAGATATCAGTAAGAACGGACTCCGTTCCTGGCTCTACAACACCTTCTGTGTCAGCAATGCCTTGGCAAACAGTCAGAGTATCAAAGACCGTATCATCCTAGAATATGTACCTTCAGGACAAAACTACTTGCAGCCCATCATCGAGGCCATGAAGGAGAACCGTGTACTTAACATGACCTATCACAGTTATTGGAAAGACGAGGAGAACAACTTCGATGTGCAGCCGTATTGTGTGAAGCTGTTCCGTCAGCGTTGGTACATGGTGGCACGAAGCACCTATTCTTACTATTACGAGAAAGGTCCACGCATCTATGCCCTTGACCGCATCAACGCTCTCCGCATGACGGACGAGACATTTGAAATGCCAAAGGACTGGACGGCTAAGGATTTCTTTGACGGCTGCTTCGGCATCATTGCCGACCAGCGCCTTGAGCCTCAGACCGTGAAGCTGAAAGTGTCGGCTGGACAGGCCAACTATATCCGTGACCTCATGCTTCATGAGACTCAGGAGGAGATAGAGAAGAATGAAGAATACAGCATCTTCACTTACCACCTGCGTCCATCCTATGACTTCGTTCAGGAACTGCTTTGGAACGGTGAGGACGTGGAAGTGCTCGAACCCCTCTGGCTTCGTAAGGAGATTGCCGGCAAGATAGAGAGAATGTGGAATAAATATAAGGAGGACAAATAATATTGTTTGTCGTTTATGGAAAAAGAGATAATTGAGACCTACTATTACAAACCTTCTGACTTCAATCAAGATGGAAGAAGGTATTTGGATGGCAAAACATTCCGTGATTATATCAAAGAATGTGAAATAGACTTTCACAACCGTCATTCCACTGAGTATGCATATAACCTATATGCAAATTCACAGACGATGGCACTTCTTGCTCGTTCCAATAATGCTGCCCCTTTCCTTATATATGGTATGGACTTGACGAAAGGTAACTCTTTTGACCCAATAGAAGACCCATATGTCAATCATGTAATGGACAAGGCAAGCAAGAAAGTCTATGTTTATGGTATCGATTCTGCCTTCATGACAGAATTTGATGAGAGTGGTTATCCTGTGTTAAACGATGATAGCAATATCTTTCCGCTGACATTGCTTGTTGATGACAATATGCGAAATGAGGAGTTTCGTCTGTCTGTGCCTACAACTGATAATGGCGACGAATCGGAAGAAGTTATTATAAACGTACCCATATTTGAATATGCCTGATGGAAACTAAGGATAAAGATAATACTTGGCACCTGATTCGTAATGATAATGGCGAATGGATTTGCGATGATAAAGTTGTATTCCTGTCCCGTTTTGAGGCCGGCATTTTACAGGTGCTTGCTGCTCAAAATGGAAAGCCGTTCTCGATACAACATGGCCCAGACAATAGTATATGGTGCTATAAACATGAGTATGAAGATATAAATTCCCAGCACTATCAAAAATCACAAGCAAGTCCAAGAATATTAAGAATTAAGAAAAAATGAGGATAAATATGAACACTACAGAACCTATGATTTATAAGGGTGACAAGCCTTTTAAAAGAAGTGCACGTACTCATCAATCTGACTTCAGAACAAACTTTCTGAAAGTTCCTTTTGATCCAGATGATAAATATGGGAAATATGGAGCTTTCCTTATGCCAGATGATGCTAACGCTGGACTCAATTTCTGCGAAGAATTCCGGCAAGAAATTCTTGAAGGGATAAAAGAACGTTATCATCGGCTTACTGCTAAGCAGCATGACGGCTTGTTTGCCAATATGTTGCGTAGTGAACATATACCTTGGAACGTGTTCATTCCCATGAAGCAAGATATCAATGCCACAACGCTTGTTTTCAACAAGATTCTTGGTGTTGATGAGATTGATGAGGTGACAGACATCCGAATTGAATGGGCACCAGACAAAACTGAATGTCTGAACGACAACACCTCATTCGATGCATATATAGAATATTTGCATAATGGTAAGACTTGTGGTATTGGCATTGAAGTAAAGTACACCGAAGAAGGTTATCCATTTAGTGGGACAACGGAGTTTCGTGAAGTAATGGAAAACGAGCAGTCAAAATATGCCCAGGTAACAAAATCATGTGGCTGGTTTATTCCAGAGATAACAAATCAGCCCATTAGAGAAACTGACCTCTGCAGGGATGAGTTCCGTCAAATATGGAGGAACCATATAC
>Ga0310695_10007405_pt1 | contig 17520 bp, 15 predicted proteins | sample RumenRJG_04DNA_FD_203882 | JGI IMG/M metagenome (GOLD analysis project Ga0310695, IMG submission 203882) | Bovine rumen microbial communities from Lethbridge, Alberta, Canada - RJG_04 (v2) (version 2) | ecosystem: Host-associated > Mammals > Digestive system > Stomach > Rumen | place: Canada...
AAGTTAAGCCCGCCTGCGCCGATGGTACTGCAATGCAATGCGGGAGAGTAGGAGGCCGCCATCTTTCCAGGAGCCCTGAGTCAGCAATGATTCAGGGCTCCTTTCTTTTTGTCTTGCTGAAAGAAATTAGCAAGAATTAGCAAGAAATGAAAAGAAAAGTTTTTATTTTGTTTTGCTCTTAACTTTTCGTCGCTCGGTTTATTGCTTTCGTAGCATGCGGAGAAAGAACTTTGCGATAATAATCGCGAAGTTACTACGCTCAGCATAAAAAATTAATGAATTTATTTTGTTTTGCTCTCGACTTTTCGTAACTTTGCAGCCGAAAAATAATAACCATAAAATGAAAAGTCTTGCCTTATTATTACTGACCGTGGTGTTCTTCTGCTCGTGTGAACAAAACGAAAGCGTGGAAGACAAAACGGATATTACTAGTAAATTCTGCAGTACATGGAATATCCATGAGTCAATGGAACAGAATGATGATGGTTCAATTACATACCAGGCTCTGCCGTGGGGTGGACTTGTCGCAGATGTGAAGGAGAACAACATGGGTGTTGATTGGTCTGACTACGAATCAATAACTGTAGAGTTTGCTGAGCCGACAACTGTGACTACCCAGATCATGGTCTCCGATGAACTGAAGGCTTTGGCAAAACCGGGTATCAGTACGCTGACTTGTTATTTTGATGGGTATGATGTGAAATATGTAGACGAAATCGCCATACAGGCCGATGACACTTCAACGCTTGTTGTGAAGAGCGTGAGGCTGACTCCTGCCGATGCTACTTGGGAACGTATGAATATATGGAAAGGCGATTGTGTTATGGGTAACTGGGAGAACGGTTTCGTGGTGAACGCCAATCAGTTTGCTGATGTGAATGAGGGTGATAAACTGGAAATAGTCTTTACGGCAGATAAGGAGAATCCTAATACTTACTGGCTTTTGAAGACCATTTATAATACTACGGATCAAACCCTGGAAGGCAATAACAATGAACTTAATGACTGGGGATGTGTCCTGATGGGAGCCAAGACTACCACCTACCGTATTGTGCTGACGGCAAACGATGTGAATAATCTGCGTAATTATGGCCTCTTCGTCAATGGTTTCTATTGCAATGTTACACAGTGCAATGTGCTGCGTAAACATTATAAATCTGAGGAAGAGTAAAGGATGAGCCTCTTGTCGGATTCGAACCAACGACCCCGAGATTACAAATCACGTGCTCTGGCCAACTGAGCTAAAGAGGCGGGTGGACCAGCGGTCTGCATCGCACCGCTACAACCAAGTACCTTTGCTACGTTCCCGTCCTGGAGGGTTCCGAGGGAGCTGGTCGTACAGGACTGGCCCATTTTGCGGGTGCAAAGGTACTACAATTAATTGAGAATTGAGAATTGATAATTGAAATTTTTCTTGATTTTAACTATTTTTTTAGAGATCGCCCCCGTTATATGCGGGAAAATGCTTAATTTTGCAGCCAAATAGATAACTGTTAAAATATAAATCAAGTTGACTGCACCAGAATATATTCAACTTAAGGCTTATGCACGTATCGACGGTGCTATGCTGTCAGTCTTGTGGCTTGTCAGTTTCTGCTGTTACATACTGGGAATCTCGTCACCTATTTATGGACTGTTGGCTTTTGGGCTAGCCCTGATGACACCGATTTACGTAGGTAGCCGTCTGAGGCGTTTCCGTGATAACGGTCTGGATGGGGTTGTCTCGCTGCTGCGTGGCTGGGCATACATCATCCTGGTGTTCTTCTATGGTGGTTTGTTGTTCGCCATAGGACAATTTATCTATTTTGCGTATGTTGACCATGGCTATCTGTTGCTGTCGATAACTAATATGCTGTCGGTGCCAGAGACGGCCCAGGCTCTTCAGCAGATGGGCATGTCTGCGCAAGTGGAAGAGGCCCTGCAGATGATGGGGTCGATGCGTCCCATCGATATTGTGCTGAGCATCTTGACTAACAACATCATCATTGGCATCGTGGTGGGACTACCCATCGCAGCCCTGATGCAGCGCACACGCCCTCTAAGTTAGGGGGATGGGGGCCTGAACAGACATGAGAAAGTGATTATAGACAAAAATAATAACAATAAAAAATGGGTGGTCGTTCAGACCCCCAACCCCCTAACTTAGGGGACTTAGTTAAAAACAATGGATATATCAGTAGTTATACCTCTTTATAATGAGGAGGAGTCGATACCGGAATTGTACGCCTGGATAGAGAGAGTGATGACTGAGAACAACTTCAGTTTTGAGGTAATCTTCATCAGCGACGGCTCTACGGACCGCTCATGGGATATTATCACAGAGTTGAAAGCGAAATCGGAACACGTGAAAGGCATCAAGTTCCGTCGGAACTATGGTAAGAGTCCTGCTCTGTACTGTGGATTCAAGGCCGCTGAAGGTGATGTGGTCATTACGATGGATGCCGACCTGCAGGACTCGCCCGACGAGATACCTGAACTGTACCGCATGGTGAAGGAAGAGAGATATGACTTGGTAAGCGGCTATAAGCAGAAGCGCTACGATCCGTTGTCGAAGACTCTGCCTACAAAACTGTTCAATGCCACGGCACGTGCGGTGAGTGGTGTGAAGAACTTGCACGACTTCAACTGCGGTTTGAAGGCCTATCGACGTGATGTGGTGAAAAACATCGAGGTTTATGGTGAGATGCACCGCTATATTCCCTATTTGGCAAAACAGGCTGGTTTCGACAAGATAGGGGAGAAGGTGGTACATCATCAGGCCCGCAAGTACGGCTCGTCAAAGTTCATGGGATGGAACCGCTTCGTGAATGGTTATCTCGATCTGCTGACGCTGTGGTTCCTGTCAACATTCGGCAAGAAACCGATGCATGTGTTCGGTTTTCTGGGCACTATCATGTTCCTCATCGGTTTTATCGCCGCATTCTTCTTGGCAATAGGTAAGTTGCTCGGATTGCTGTATATTACTGATTCGGCATTCTTCTACCTCTCGCTGACGATGATGATGATGGGCACGCAGTTCTTCCTGACAGGTTTCCTGGGAGATTTGATCAGCCGCTCGTCGACGAACCGCAATGACTACCAGATAGAAATGACGATCTAGTTTGAGGTTTGTGAGATGAAGAAACTCCTGTTGGCTATATTGGTTGTGGCGAGTTCCTGTTCCAGCATCGACTGCCCTATTTCTACGAAAGTGGCGGTGAATTATGGCTTCTACAATGCCAGTGAACAGAAGGACACGCTGACTGACACGCTGTCTGTATGGTCACAGCGCAAGGACGGCACCGACACATTGCTGTATAATAGTGGTGTCAACAAGACGACCCTGACATTGCCAATCAGTTACCAGCGACCAGAGGATGTCCTGATCTTCCGCATTGCAGATACCTTAAAAAGTGTGACGTTGGACACGGTATGGATCAAGAAAGAGGATATTCCCCATTTCGAATCCGTTGACTGTGCGGCCCATTTCTTCCACACGCTGACGGACATTCGCAGCACCCATCGTGGCATTGATACGATATATATTAAAAACCCTTCTGTGACCTATGATACGACGGTCGAACATATCCGCATACGCTTCAAGGATCGTCATTAGCCTGTTGCTGCTGATGGCTCCAATGGCCGTTCAGGCCCAGCACTTCCTGAAGATTGAGCGAGACTCTGTGCCTTTCTTCCGAGGCTTTGCCGTCTCGGTCGACCTGGTGGGAGCGGCCATGATGCATTTGGGCGACTATGGCCAGTATGAGGGAGCGCTACGCGTTAATCTGCACGACCAGTATTTCCCCATTCTGGAGGTGGGCTATGGTAAGGCCGATTACAAGGAGGATGTCATCACAGGCATCGCCTATAGTGCCAGTGCTCCCTATTTCCGCATTGGAGCCGATCTTAACATCTTGAAGAAGAAGCATACAGGCAACCGCCTGTTCGTGGGCCTACGCTATGCCTTCACTTCCTATAAGGTGGATGTCAGTAGCGGTAAGATAAAGGAAGATCCATATTGGAAATGGGATGCCACGTTTGACGTGAAGGATGAGCCATGCAGTCAGCACTGGGCCGAAGTGGTGTTTGGCCTTGATGCCAAGATTGCCGGTCCGTTGCATCTTGGATGGAGTGCACGCTACAGGGCACGAATCAGCCATAATGACGGTCAGATAGGCACTACATGGTATGTGCCAGGCTATGGCATTCAGGACTCCAGCGTATTGGGGACGACCTTTAATGTCATCATTGATATATAATGCGAGGAGTGATATGAGCAAGGTACTATATTGTTTCTTGACGGTAGTGCTGATGGTAGGATGCTCACAGCGTGCATCCTATCGACAGAATCAGGGCTTTGTGTTCGGCACCATCTATAACATCACCTATGAGTCGGCAACTGACTGGCAGTCGGAGATCGAGGCAGAACTGCAGAAGGTGGACAATGAGTTCTCCATGTTCAACGAGCAGTCCACGGTGGCGCGTCTGAACCGTGGTGAGTCTGTGGATACCAGTGCGATGTTCCGTGAGGTCTATCTGTTGGCGCAAAAGGTTAACCAGGATACTGACGGAGCCTTCGATATTTCCGTTGCTCCTCTGGTGAATGCCTGGGGGTTCGGCTTCAAACACCAGCAGATGCCTACGCCAGAACAGGTGGACAGCCTGCTTAAGATCCGTGACCAGATGGACTTCAGCGCCATTGCCAAAGGCTATGGTTGCGATGTGGTGGCACGGCTGTTGGAGCAGAAGGGAGTCAGCAACTATATGGTGGAGATAGGCGGTGAGGTGGTTCTGAAGGGAGAGAATCCTCGTCAGACACTCTGGCACGTCGGTGTGACGAAGCCTGTGGAGGACTCGCTGTCGACGGAGGGGGAACTTCAGGCCGTGCTCACGATGACTGACAGGGCCATGGCTACCAGCGGCAACTACCGTAATTTCTATTACAAGGATGGACAGCGCTATGCCCACACCATCGACCCGCGTACGGGCTATCCTGTTCAGCATAACATTCTTTCTGCCACCGTGCTTGCTGACGACTGTGCCACGGCAGATGCCTATGCCACCTCGTTCATGGTGCTGGGAATGGATGGAGCCAAGGCTGTGCTGGCTCGCCATCCGGAATTGGAGGCCTACCTCATCTATACAGACGCACAGAACTGTTTACAAGTGTGGTATTCACCAACGCTTGGTGAAAAGATAGCAGAATAGCCAGGAATACCGATGGTTCACGAGTTCAGATTCTACGATCATCTCTTGCAGTTCCCGCTCTTTCAGGGCCTTAGTCATGCGGAACTGCTACAGATGGCAGGTAACACCAAATTCGGATTCCGTAAGGTGGCGGCTGGAAAGACCGTGGTGAAGGAGGGAGAGGTCTGTCAGACGCTCCATTTCCTGATTAGCGGCCGGTTGACGCTGGTGACGCGTAGTGATGACCATCGATACAGGGTGGAGGAACAATTGTCTGCCCCTTGGCTCTTGCAGCCTGAGGTGCTCTTTGGTGCCCATCCGCGTTTCGACAGCACCATTACGACAGTCGTGGAGTCACACTTTATCACGCTGTCTAAGGATGAGGTGCTGCGATTGTCTGATGATTTCCTTATCTTCCGTCTGAACCTGCTCAATCTGTTGTCCACACAGTCACAGCGAAGGGGGCGGCTTGCCTGGCGTCGTTCGCCAGAGGATCTGCGTCAGCGTATCGTGCGTTTCCTGTTAGACCATTGCATCTATCCTGCTGGCCCAAAGGTGGTGTATATCCTGATGGAGCAACTGGCCCGTGAAGTGAATGACAGTAGGTTGGATGTCTCGCGAGCCCTCAATGCCATGCAGCGCGACGGTTTACTGGTGCTTCGTCGTGGCCGTATCGAGATACCATCCCTCGAACACCTCTTAATGTAACAGGTAAATCTCCGCTCGCTTTCACCGCTCGACCTCTGGTCGCTTGCTACTGAAAGGACGCAAGAAAGCGAAGCGACTGAAAGAAACCTCAAACCTCAAATCTTAATCCTTTTCAAAGTGCTGGTAGTCCTTGAGGCTACGCCAGTTGCCGCCCCATTTGAAGCCATGCTCAATAAACAGGCGATAACAAAGGTCGCCTTTCTCTATCTTATAGCGGAACTGTTTCTGGCGATTTACGTATGGCCGGCCAGCAGCGGGCTTTACCACCGTGGTACCGTCTTTGCGCTTCTTGACATAGGGATTGTACAGCGTGTTGATGTCGACGGCCATTCCCAGCGCATGTTTTGACAGATGCTGAGACCCTGATATGGAACGGTAGCAAAAGCACGACGTATTGTTGTTGCTCATCGACCGTTCGTCATCGGCATCATAGTCGTCTATCAGCCGTATGCGCTCGATAGGGTAGCGTGCTTCGTAGAGTTGGCGGAAGATGTCCAGCAGGTCGTTGGCAATACGCCTGTTGCATACAAGTTCCCCTTGGCGAACCTGTCCTTCGTGGTCGATGTGCAACACCCGCAGATAGCGCAGTTCGTGCCTGTCTATGGTGCACCCTTCAGGGAACGAGCGTCCTGCCATGCGTGTGAATACCTCGTCGCTCAGCGTGTCGGCCTTGAAGGCAGTATTCTGTGCTGTGGCAACGGCGGCTGCCATACAGATGCAGCAAATCAGTAATAGTCGTCTCATCATGGCTGCAAAGTTACTACTTTCTGTTGGGAAAAGCAAGCCCGTAGGGATTTTCCTTTGAAAAATAGGGAAATCACGGCTCTCTTTTAGGGTTTTTCTCTTCCATGAATCGCTCAAAAGCCGTACTTTTGCACCAAGAACAATGAGACAGCGGTCTTGTGAGTTCATCCATAGATTTGTTTTTTAGGTTATTGTTTGCTTTTAGTACTGACAAGGGCGCAATCGATGTGAATCGGATGCGCCCCTTTTCTTTTCTTATTTTTTCATGAATTTTACGGTCTTGGTGTGGCCCTGACTATCTGTGATGCGGACAATATAGCAGCCGCCACGCTGTGGACTGATCACGGGTTGGCCAGACAGATTAAAGAATTGCACCTGCTGTTGACCTGTGATTGCCGACATGTCCACATCGTCAATACCTGACGTCTCTTCAGGCTGTTCGACCGTTGTGAGATAACTCGACGCCAGGTTGCTCTTGGCAATGGTGGGTATGTTCATCACATAGACCTTGTTTGTCCCATCGGGATAGCGTCCCACGGTCTGGTCGCCTTCATGCTGGGTGTATGTCAGTCGGTCGCTCCACGACTGGTCGGCAGCGGTGAGCATCAGCGTGCCACCCTCGGCCTCTAACTTGAACTGGGCGTGTAACTGACTCACAGGCTTCAACTTGTCACACCAGACGATGAGGTGGCCGTGGGCAGGAATCACGGTCTCTGGGCCTGCAATCTGATACTTCAGAGGCTTTTCCACTCTATCGGTGAGATACATGCCTGCCACATCCACGGGCTCAGAGGTGTTGTTGTATAGTTCAATCCAGTCATTACGCTTGAAATAGTCGTTGACGTAGATGCTGTTTGAGGCGCTCACCTCATTGATGCGTACAGGCACAAAGCCCTCTGCTGTGCGTTCCTCGCTGGTGAGCGGTGTGAAGCAGGCCTCCATCTTGACGGAGTTGCCTCTGGGCAGACTCATAGCGGGTGTAGTAGAAACCTGTACGCCATTCTTCTCCCAGCACTTAAACTTGTAGCCAGCCGGAGCGATGGCCTCCAGATTGACAGACCTGAAGAGGTAGCCATTGAAGTAGGTGTAGGGTAGGGTGATGCCATTCATCAGAATGGTGGCGCCCTCTGTGTCGGCTTTCAGTTCTACGGCCTGCCTGGTGGTATTGGTCAACTGCAGGATCTTGGCCTCTTTCATATAGTCGGCCATAGCCAAGGCTCGTCCGCTGAGGTTGTTTTTCAGGAAGTTTGCAGCATTGCCGTTGTCGTGTCCGTCGTTGATACCCATCTGTTTCATGAGTTGGGACATCGACTGCACGTTGCCCAGCAGTTCGTCGATGATGTCATTGGAGCGGTTCTCTTCAAACACGCTGCCACCCATCAGGCAGAGTGTGTCGATGAACTTACGGCGGTAGTTGTCGTGTTTCATCATGTTTATGAAGAACTTCACGAACTTCATGTATTGATACCTAGTGATATAGTCGAAAGGATTGGAGGGAATATCATCTGTGATGCGTCCAAAGACATAGTCCAAGTCGAAACTGATGAAGCGATAACGCCCGTCATGCCTACTGCGATAGCCCTTGACATTGTTGGCTGGCCAGTCTGAGTTGAGCAGATAGAGTTCCATAGCCATATAGTTGGTAAACTCGTCGATGTCAAGTAGCGTCATCAGTTCGTCGTAGGCACCCTCGTCATTGATGCGTTCTCCCAATTTGAAGATGCGGTTGATGACACTGTCGTTGCCTTGGTTCATCGTAAAGTTCTCAAACATGTCTATCTCCTCGTCGTCATATCCCCAGTTGGCATATACGTACTTGTCGTTGCTGACCTCGCGAAGATTGAGAATGCCACGCAGTTCGCCGTTGACATATTCAATGACGGGCACATACGACTGCACATCGATGTCGATGCCTGAGCGCTGGACGATGGTTTCCAGGGCAGGGTCCACAAATCGTGCGTTGTTCAGCCAGACATCATTGCCGCCGTTGCGTATCAGTATGGCCTTGTCGCGATTGTATGGCTTCTGTGGGAAGAACGAGAAGTCGAAGCGGTTCTGCCCATCGAAGATCTTGTTGGCTTTCAGTTTGAACGAGCGGAAGCGCTGCGAGCGTGTCCATCCGCCCGATACGCTGATGTTCACGTCCTGATTGAACAGCATCTCGCCATTGGTGTCGATATACGAGAAGTTCACAGGGCGGTCCCAGTCCATATTATAGTTACGGGGTTCGTCCTGGCCGTTGCCTGTCTTGCCGTTAGTGCCGTCCCCATCGCAGTCGAAGCCGATCTTCGGATCAGTAAAGAACTTCCTGTCGCCAACAATAGAGATGACGGGCAGCGTGTATTCATTGTCGGTCTTGATATAACTGCGTGTCACAGGGACGCTGGGCAGGTAGCCTTCCTGATACAGGCGGAGCGTGAGGTTCGTTGTCCTGTCGAAGGTGAAGACGCCGTCCTTGCTCTCCAGACTCCTGCCTGCAGGAGCCACCTCCCACGATATGTCATCAAAGTAGAAGTTGTTCTCCTCCGCTGCCTCGTTCAGGTTGAAGGCTATCGTCTGCATGCCGTTCTGGCCAGCCTGTTCTTCCGTGATCTCTCCTTCGTAGGTGTACTCCTTCCATTGGGTGGTGATGTTGTAACTGCCGCTCAGCATCTGCCAGTGGATGTAACTTGCAGGCTTCTGGTGCGACTGTATCGATACTCTGGCATTCTTGTCGGCTCGCGCCTTCATCTTGAAACGGTACTTGTCGCCTGCTTTCAGCGTAAAATCGTGGGCATAGATGAAAAACTGGCTGTCCCACACTTCTTTAGGGTTGGCAATGGCATGTACCCTGATGCCGCGTGAGTTGTTCACGCCTACGCCATTGGTGATACGGGGGATATCGCCCTCTCCGTCGCCGTCACGACAGACAAAGCACGATGCGTCGTCGCCCTCACAGTCGCCGTTGCTCAGCATCTCGGTCCAGCCTGGCATCGTCTCTTCTTCGTTGCTGTTCGACGGCGCTTCTGGCAGACTGCCATCCGTGGTGTACATCAGGCGTGTGCCCTCTGGGATGTTCACCCTGACGCTCACGGAACCCGCGAAGAGTTTGCTGTCGGTATCAATCTGGGGAGCCTCTAGGCGTTCATTGGCAAAGGCAGCCGTGGTGTTTGTCGCTTCCGGCGTGGCATCGGCCGTCCATCCCCATTGCTCGCCACCATCAGTAGTGCGTGCATAGGATGTGCGACTCTTGGCTTCAGGATAATCCAGGTCTGTAATCAGTTGTCCGTTTTTGTCGCTCAGGCAAATCGTGCCACCATCGCAATCGAGTTTAAATGGTGCCTGCGATGCCTTGATGTCGTTGGAGCCGAGCCAGATGACCTTGAATCCCTTGGCAGGAATGGTACCCATGTCTGACGGCATCTGCCATAGTTTCAGGTTGCTGGCATCGTTGCTCAGATACATCCCACCCAGGTCTACGGTCTGCTCGGTGGGATTGTATAACTCAATCCAACTGTCAAAGTTCGTTGCAGGACTGATCACGGTGCCTGCGTTCGAAGCCATTAACTCGTTGATGACAACGATGACGGATAAAACGGTTGACAACATACTTCTAAAGAACAACGGATTTTATGGATATTTCGGATTTAAGCCCTACTGATAAGCAGCAACTTAGTTAATCCGTTCAATCCGTAAAATCCGTTGTGGGTGTCAAGTCAGTTAGTGTTCTGATTACTGCATGTCGTAGACTACCTGCATGAGGCGCTTGCCCAGGGCATCGGCCTCGTCCATGGTCTGGGCCTCGCTATAGACGCGGATGATGGGCTCAGTATTCGACTTGCGCAGGTGAACCCACTTGGTGGGGAAGTCAATCTTCACACCGTCGATGTCGTTGACGGTGGCCTCGGGGTCGGCAGCAAACATCTCTTTTACTTTTACCAGGATGGCATCAACGTCGGTCTCGGGGGTGAGGTCTATGCGGTTCTTGGCAATCTGATAGTCAGGGAATGTCTTTCTCAACTCGCTGGCCTTGAGGCCTTTCTGTGCCAGACTGCTCAGGAACAGGCCGATGCCTACGAGGGCGTCACGGCCATAGTGGCTCTCAGGATAGATGACGCCGCCATTGCCCTCACCGCCAATCACGGCACCCACTTCCTTCATCTTCGTGGTGACGTTGACCTCGCCCACGGCAGCAGCGGTGTATTTGCCGCCATGCTTCTCCGTGACGTCGCGCAGGGCGCGGGTAGAGGAGAGGTTGGAAACTGTAGCGGCAGCAAATTTTTCACTATTCACTTTTACCTCTTCACTTAAGACGTAGTCAGCGACTGATACCAGCGTATATTCCTCGCCAAACATCTTGCCATCTTCGCAGATGAAGGCCAGACGGTCCACATCGGGGTCGACGACGATGCCGAGATCGAAACCGCCCTGACGCATCTTGTCCATGATGCCCTGCAGATTCTTCTCCAGGGGCTCGGGGTTATGGGCGAACTGTCCTGTGCACTCGCTGTTCAGTATCTCGAAGTCCACGCCCAGAGCCTTGAAGAGGTCGGGCAGGATGATGCCACCCACGCTGTTGATGGTGTCGGCACAGACACGGAACTTACGGGCCTTGATGGCCTCGACGTCAACCAGACGGAGGTCGAGCACCGACTGGACGTGCTGCTGGTTCATGGTGTCGTCCTTGACGACATGACCCAGTTTCTCCACGGGAGCATAGTCGAAGTCCTCTTTCTCGGCGATGGCCAGTACCTCGGCACCGTCGGCAGCCGTAAGGAACTCACCCTCGCTGTTCAGCAGTTTCAGGGCGTTCCACTGTGTGGGGTTGTGCGAGGCGGTGATGATGATGCCGCCGTCAGCCTGGTGCCAGCGTACGGCCAGTTCGGTGGTCGGCGTGGTAGCCAGACCGATATCGATTACTTCGTAGCCCATGCCGACAAGTGTGCCACAGACCACGTCGCGCACCATCGGACCTGAGATACGGCCGTCGCGGCCTACCACGATCTTGGCTGTTGGCTTTTTGCTGTTGGCTTTTTGCTGTTGGCCAATAAAAGTTGCGTATGCTGTAGTGAACTTAACGATGTCAAGGGGGTTGAGCGTGTCACCCGTGTGTCCGCCTATCGTACCGCGGATACCTGAAATAGATTTAATGAGTGTCATAGATCATTGGTTCGTTGAAAAGTCATCTCATAGTAATAAGGATACACATAACTGCTGGCCATGGCGTGTCCTTGTGAGTGGGGCACAATGAGGCGCACCTTGGCGATGCGGTCGGCATCAGAACGCTCGCGTCCCACGTTGATATAGGGGAATGGCACCAGCAGTCCCGTCGGCACGGAGGCTGTCGTCGTGCTGCTGCCATAGGTGTCCTTCATCAGACCCTGGATGAAAGCGGCAGTATAGGTCTTGCCTGTACGGCTGATGCTCATCAGGTCGGGGTCATAGATGTCGTAGTTGTTGGTGATGGCAATGGTGTCCATTAGGCACATCTCGAAGAAGCGCACCAGCAACGTGGTCTTCTCGCCTTCCTGGATAGGGGTGCCCACGCCTTTACGCACAATCTGCATGTAGACACCGCTGTTGTTCATATACACAAACTCGTGCTTGCTGACGTCGGTGACATCGCCCTTGGCATGGAAGTCGGCCTCGGAGATGACAACGATTGACGAGTCGCTGAGGAATTTACTGATGGCGTTGCGCTCTTTCTCTTTCTGGTCACCATAGGTCTCATAGTCGTTGCATGCCACGAAGGAGAGCAGACAGCCTAAGGTCAACAGAACATAAAATATTCTTCTCATATTTCTCTAAAAGTTTTCGGCCGCAAAGGTACTAATTTTAAGTGAAAAGTGAAGAGTGAAGAGTGAATAATTTGCTACCGCTCTACATTAATTAACTATTTGTAGTTCTTCTTCAATTTAGTTGAAAGACAAAAACCTTTAAAACCCTTTCATTGATTATGAACATAAATCTACACAAATCTTACATAAATCTTTCTGTAATTGCCTGACATGCATTATTTATGTACCATTTACGTAGATTTATGTTCCTGGTTGTAAAGGACATAAATTTTCATAAATCTTTCCGTGAGAGGTCGACGAATAATATTTATGTATGATTTGTGTAGATTTATGTTCCTCAAACCTCTCTCATTTCAGTTTGTCTTCAAACGCGACAATGGCTTGCTGGGCGATCCTGACAGCCTCGTCGATGGAGCACTCCAGCCGTCCGCCAGAGGCGTTCAGGTGTCCTCCGCCGTTGAAGAACCGTGCCGCCACCTCGTTGCAGGGGAACTGGTCTACCGAGCGCAGGCTCACCCACACCATGTTCTCCTTCTCCGTATCCTCGCGCAGCGAGATGCTCAACTTGTGACCCTTTATCTGCAACGGCATGTTCACCAGTCCCTCGGCGTCGCCCTTCACGAAGTGGAAGCGCTTCAGGTCGCTGCGTGTCAGGGCAAAGTAACTGGCGTGCAACTCGCCGTTCACCACCAGTTTCTCGTTCATCACGTAGCCCATCAGGCGCAGGCGGTTCTCCGAGAAGTTATGAAACACGTTGCGGTAGATCTTGTCCTTGTTGATGTGCTTCGTGAGCAACTGACTGATAATGAAGTACACGTCGCACGAGTTGCTGTTGTAGGTAAACGCGCCCGTGTCTGTCATCATGCCGCAGTAGACGGGTATGGCAAAGTGCTTGCCCATCGTCTCAAAGGCCCCCAGTTGCCAGGTCACCCTGAACACCAGTTCGCAGGTCGACGAGGCGTGGGGTTCCGACACGGTGACCACTGCCGGCACGTCCGGGTTGGGGTGGTGGTCTATCAGCACTTTTTTCGCAGGCGATGCGTCCAGTGCCTGCTGCATGTCGGCCACCCTGCTGGTGGTGTTGAAGTCCAGGCAGAACACCAGGTCGGCATGCTGCAATGTCCAGTCGCAGCCCTCCTTGTGCTTGTCGTAGCGTATGATCTTCTCGCTGTTGGGCAGCCATTGCAGGAAGTCGGGATACTGGTCCGGCACAAACACCTGTGGCTGCTTGCCAAAGTACGTGTGCAGCACCTCGGCCCATCCCAGACAAGCCCCCAATGCGTCACCGTCGGGGTTCTGGTGGCAGGTGCAAACTATCGTTTCGCTTTCACGGATAAGGTCAGTCAACTGCTGACACTGTTCTTCCTTAAGAATATTTTCTAACATATCGCCTGCAAAGGTACGATTAAGTGAGCGAAAAACCAAATATATTTGAGTTTTTCCGAACGTGAGTACCTTCGACCGACAGGTCAGAGGTACGATTAAGTGAGCGAAAAGCCAAAAAAAAATTGGCTTTTTCGAGCGTGAGTACTTAGATCTGATCACTCCCCTCCCTCCAGGGAGGGGTCGGGGGAGAGTCTCTTCTTCTTCTTGTTTACGTTAATCGGTGTACTGTTAGGGAAGGCGATGCTGTAGGCGCTGTCGAGGGCTTTCAGGTCTATCTTGTAGAAACTGATGCCCGTCTTAAGAGCCACGATAGCACGGAGCAATTCTCGATGCTTACGAGGATAGAGCGAGGGCAGAGGCAACTCGTTCCAGCCTTCCTGCGGCTCGTCATCGACGAGGGCCGCGTGGCACACTTTCCAGATGAAGTCGTCGGTGGCCTCGGGGCCGAACCACGCCTTCAACACATTGCGGATGCAGAACCGCTTATACTGACCTCCGAGGAGGCGCCTCGTGCGCTCCAGCCTGCGCCAGAGCAACACGAAGCAATCTTGGGTATTTGAGATTGTCATTGGTTTCGTTTTTCGATTATTCGATTAATCGGTTAATCGATGTTTCGACTTTTCATAGTCGAAAACTTTTGTTTATATGATTCCGTCTTGCAGTACCTGCCGCTCGCCTCGTCATAGACGATATATCCGCGGCTCTGCCAACTGCGCAGCGTACTCTCGCCGTCGCCCGTTTTGCCGTGCTGCTGACGCATCTGACGGTACTGCTCCTTGGTGAACTCGTCGGGCAGCAACTCCAGCAGGTTCTGAGGCCCGGACTGACGCTGTATCTCCACCTCCTCGCGCAGTTCTTTCTCCAGTTGCTGGCCGAAGTAGAGCATCTTGCACCAGAGGTTGTACTGCTGCGTCCAGCGGACGAAATCTGCGATCTCCTTCGACCATTTGTAGCCGTGAGCCACATAGAGCACCATCCCTTTGAGCCAGGCGATGACGTTGGCACGATAGGAAAAGACGCGGTAGGCCTCGCTCTCATAGAGTTTTGCTGCATCCTTGTTCTCCTGCTTCATGTCGAGTGACAACTTCTTCGACTGAGGGCACTCAATCAGTCCGTTAGCAGCCTCCAGGCGGTCGAGGTAGGGCTTCAGTTCTGCGGCAAACGTGTGGTCGTAGATGCCTTGAATGGGCTCAGTATCATCGTCATCGTCGGTCTTGATGATGGTCGAGATGTCCAGTCGGCTCACGGTGCCGTCGTTCACCATCTTGTAGAAGAACTTCTTGGCGTTGGGCGGCGTGGTCGAGGCGTTGAAGTTCCAGCGCAGGGGAGCGATACCGCTGACCGAGTCGGCACCTACGCGCTCCTGACCGGCATCAGAATTGTCAAAGGCCTTACGAATCAGCAGACCCACCTCATCGACTGTTCCCTTCGACGTCACCTTCTTCAAGCCCTCAATCTCGTCCACAATGGTATAGATGAATCGCTGGCCGTTGTTGTTGGCATCCACGATGCGCTGGTTGAAGACCGCATCCGTCAGGTTATCGATGAGCATCTGGATGCAGATGTCCGTGGGGCGCGGGTCTTTCTTCTGCTTCGCACCCGGGTTCTTCTGTTTCCAATCGGCCTCACGCTGACGGTTGGGCTGGTCGCGCTGCTTGATGTCCTCCATGATGTATTCGATAGGCTTTTTGATGGTGCCCTTGCCGATACTCTGACGGCCTATCAGGACATTCATGAAAGTCGCCTCATGCTCCACATTATCCCAATAGCGGAACTTCACGCCGTGCAGGTGGACACCCAGCCCAGGGAACACCGCATTGGCCACAGCAGGCTTGTAGAACCAGGGCACGTTCTTGGTAAGCAACTTGATCAGCGGCGGCAGTTTCTTCGGCATCGGTGGCGGCGATGTCAGCGTACCTCCACAAGCCTTCACCGCCTGCTGCGACTTCAACGCCTGCAGCACCTGTTTCAATCGGTACGGCATCCCCTTGCGAGGCTCCTTCAGCGCATTCTCGATGGTCTTGCGCCATTCCTCGCCATTATCTCCCCAATAGTTCGGGATGATGGAGAGTAGTTTCTCCTGCGAATAACCGCAGATGCTTCGCAGGGTCACCGCCAACTCAAATGTCAGCGCATTGCGATCGCCCTCCACAGGCTCCTTGCCGCCGTTGAACAGTTCCCAGTACTTAGCGATGATATCCGCATACAGCACCCCGTTGTATTTAGCATCAGCATCATGGGTGACGGTTTCCGTAGTTCCGTCTTGAGAACTGCAACACTGCAACGCTGCAACAGCGAGGGTAGGCTCGGCAGCAGCAGCCTCTTTGATTTCGAAAATCTCATCATCAAGATACACCAACTCGGCTTCCGTCGTGGTGAAAAAGACCCGCGTGATGTCCTTCGCACCCTTGTCGAATTCCACGCCCAGCAGATCTGAGGCCCAACGCAAATTCTCCTCCTGACTCAATTCGGGTCGCCGACTGAACACCAGATGGTAGCCACCACCACGTGCGCTCTCCTCCAGCATCAGCAGACCCAGTTCGTCCTTCTTGGCGAGTATCCTTTCGCGGACCACGGGCATCTCCTCTTTCGTCAGATGGTCGATGTCCATGCCCACCGTGGTGCTCATGCGCTTGCTCCCCTTCAGGCTCCCGTCTGGGTTGGGCAGGCACGAATAGTTCATCTGCACCAGCGACGATTTCAGCGCCTCGTCACCCTGTCTTATCCTGGCTACGTTCTCCTTCTGGAATCCTCCGTTCCTCAACTTCAGATACTCCTCTCTCGTCAGGACGGGGCGCATCATTTTAGCGCCCCCATTCCCCTTATATATTACATGTACACTCATACATCAATACTTTTTTCTTTAACACGAATTACCATTAATATTCATTAATAATTATATGAGAAATTAATGGGCAATTCATGGTAATTATATGTTTAAAATATATTAGAAGTTGGGATAACCAAGTTTAGAATTAAGGAATCGCAAGCCAGCGAGGGTCCACGTCATATACGTGCGGATCTTCTTCACGCCCTTCAGCGAGTAACTCACGTGGGTCCTCATGCGTACCAGGTCGCGGTCGGCCAGGTCGTCAGAGATGTTCCAATGTCCGCCTCTGCGATACTGGATGCCCATGTCGCGCACCACGGCGTTGAAGTCAAAGACCGTCATATTGAACGTCTTGGCCACCTGCGTCGCCGTCAGCGTGTCCTCGGCATCGGCGTTCACCATGCGAAGACCCTCACCGATGATCTTGTCCGCCATCTGCACAATCTCCTTCGGGCTGGGCAGACACAACTGCTGTCGGCGCGCCTGCTCCTGGAGTTCCAACTGTTGCCAGCGCAACACCAACTTCGCACGTGCCTCATCATTGAACTTCGTGGCGATGTAGAGGCACTCGGTCTTTGTGAGTTGGTAGCAAGGTACCTCACGTGTTCCGCCGTTAGGCTGAATGATGGTTCGGGATGTCAATCGAAAATTCGATTTACATACTTTCTTCCACGCAGGTTCCATCTTACGGATAGATTCCATCACGTGAAAATGTTGTTTACCTGTCAACTCGGCAATCTCGAGTGACGTCATTGTTTGTTCACTTTGTTCTGTCTGAATATTATTAATAAGGTGTTTCATATCTTTGAGTTGTTTTTAGCGAGAGAAGTTTAAGAAAGGGCCCTGCACCTCGCGGTGCTCAATTGATTCCCTCACTTCAACTCAAATTGTTTCTTTTTATTCACATCG
>Ga0310695_10007407_pt1 | contig 17520 bp, 10 predicted proteins | sample RumenRJG_04DNA_FD_203882 | JGI IMG/M metagenome (GOLD analysis project Ga0310695, IMG submission 203882) | Bovine rumen microbial communities from Lethbridge, Alberta, Canada - RJG_04 (v2) (version 2) | ecosystem: Host-associated > Mammals > Digestive system > Stomach > Rumen | place: Canada...
GAGTAACGAGCTTAACAATGAAAAGTTAGAACGTTTCCAAGCGGGTATTACTGAATCACTCAACAAACGTTTCGATGCTCTTAATAAGCAAATCGATGATAAGCTCATTGAGATTAACAAAAAAGTGGATGAAAAACTTGCTGAAGGCTTTAAGTCCACAGGCGAAACAATGGCCCAAGTAAGAGAAAGATTACAAGCTATTGATGCTGCACAAAAGAATATCGAAAAGTTATCTAGCGATGTTGTTTCTTTAAAAAGTGTTCTTGAAGGTAACCAAAGTAGAGGCCAATATGGTGAATACCAATTATCAATGGTGTTACACAGTGTTTTTGGGGACACAACTGGTTGCTATCAAGAGCAATTCACAATGAAAAAGGTCAAGGACGGGGATGATGTACGTGCTGATGCAGTCGTATTTATGCCTGAACCGAATAAGATGATTTGTATCGACTCCAAATTCCCATTCCAAGACTACCAACGTATCTTTGAAACCGATATCCAAGAAGAAAAAGATCGCTTAACTAAAGAATTTGGTAACGCTGTTAAAAAGCATATTACCGTTATTAAAGATAAATACATTGTTGAAGGTAAAACCGCTCCTGAAGCCTTAATGTTCATTCCTAACGATGGTGTCTTTGCGTTTATTCACCACAACTTAGAAGATGTCGTGGAGTATGCGAGAAGTAAGAAAGTCATCTTAACTTCTCCATCAACTTTACCAGCAATTCTCGTCACTATTAACATGGTGAGAATTGAGGTTGAGAGAAGCAAAAACGCAGAAGAAATCAATCGTCACTTGCAACGTCTTGCAAAAGACTTTGAAATGTTTGGTCGTGAATGGGATAAGTTTTCTAACGCCCTCGAACAAACAGGTAAGAGAAGAGAAGAACTTGATCACCGTGTTGGAAGAATTACCAATAAATTCCAAGCGATTAACACAAGCAATAATCTCAGTGACGATTTGGAACAAATCGAAGGAGATAATAGTGAACAACTATAATACACATAACCTTGTCACCTTTTCTAATAGCATATTGAAACATTTCGGAGTTAAACCATTTCACCAAACTGAAGAAGCGGTGGACAAGATTTTAGCAAACCACAAAAAAGTCGTTGCCATTCTTTTTGATGGCATGGGCCAAAATATTGTTAAGATGCACCTAAAAGATAATGCTTTTATAAGAGAACATTATTTGTGCACGATTAATTCAACATTTCCACCCACAACAACCGCTGCGACAACTGCCTTTTTAACGGGTAAATATCCAATTGAAACAGGCTGGATGTCTTGGACACAATATTTTGAAAAATATAACCGCAATATTATTCTTTTTACTAACAATGACTATAACACTGAAGAAAAGATTACTCCTGAACATATCGCGGAAGTAGAATTACCATTTAAAGACATTACTACTTTAATCAAAGAACAAAATCCTAGTGTTCAAACATTCAATGTTAAAAGATTTCCAGTGGATCCTAATGGTCCGAAGAAGTTAAGAGATTTAGAAAGAATCATTAATAAGAGCATTGATGGTGTAGATTCTTGCTTTGGATACTTCTATTTCGACTCTCCAGATTATGAAATGCACGCACATGGTATCGATAATTGGAGAATTCACGTTATTGTAAGAAGAATCAATGACATGGTTCGTCGTTTAGCGAAAAAGAACCCAGATACATTGTTCTTAACATTTGCAGACCATGGTCATATTAACGTGACATTTTTAGATATCGATGAACATCCAGATTTACATAATCTATTAAAACATCCAATGTCATTTGAAAAGAGAACCCCTGTTTTCTTCATTAAGGATGGTAAACAAGAAGAATTTAAAGAACTATTCAATAAGTACTATAGTGAACATTTCCTTTTAATGAGTAAAAAAGAGGCATTAGAGGCTCAAATATTTGGTGAAGGTGAGATTAATCCTAAAGCCGTAGAATTCGTCGGAGATTACGTCGCTACTAGCGTTGATAGATATTGCCTATATTCCTCTAGTGAATTGAAAGAATTCAAATTGTTTAAAGGCCATCATGCCGGAAATACAGCGGAAGAAATGAAAATTGATATCTCCGCGTATAATGTTTAATTGATTTTTCACTAAAAAATCTATATTATAGAGAACGCTACGGGTCCATAGCTCAGCTGGGAGAGCGCCTCGTTCGCAACGAGGAGGTCAGGGGTTCGAATCCCCCTGGATCCACCAATTAGCGTTGTTTAGCTGCCAATAGGCGGCTTTTTTATTTTTTCTCTATTTGGGACACTTATGTGACAGGCGTGTGATAAAATATTACTAACAAATAAGTAGTTATAAGTTTTTTCATCAAATTTATGATGTCTTTTTGCCGATAACACAATGAAAAAGATTTGGGTCTCTATTGTTAACGTTGCATTAATGATTTCGATGATTGTCTTCGTCGTTCTTTACTCTACCTTTGAAACTAAGGCCACCACAAAAAGACAAATCGAACATTTTGAAAACACCACAATTACGATGGAACACGTCACCGAAAACTATCTTGAAGGTGAACAACGTATTTGTGATGTCTGGACCCATTACATAAATAGTGAAAATATGACTATTGAAGAAGCAGTTTCTTTTATCCGTATTTCTCACGTTTTACCGAATGCTTCCGCGCATATTGTTTATGACGATGGACATTTCACGGGTTTATCCACTAAACCAAGACAAGGTACTACTGATGATTTTACGGTCTCTTATAAAAACATTGGTATTTTAAATAACGCTGATTGGATTTCTGATATTGGTGAATCTATTAATATTTCCCGTGCTTATACAAATCCAATTAACGGTGAACAATCAATTGCTTTCTGCAATTACGTCACACTACAAGAAAGCGGTGAACAAAAACAAGCAATTTTGCTTCGTGTTTTACCGGTTACTGAACTTAAAACAAAATGGGTCTTCCCTAAAGAAGAATATGAAAGTGCGGATTTATCGATTATTGATTCAAAGGGTGACTACATCATTAAAGGTCAAACATTCAAGAATTCTAACTTCTTTGAATTTTATAAGTCATATAACGCAATAGATTCTCTTGCCGGACAAGAACTATTTAAAAAGATTACGACCACAACCGGCTCTCTCACTATGCTTAATTCTCGTGGCGAAAAATGCATCGTTGCGTTTACACCATTTAACGCTACTGGTGAATGGACTCTTGTTAGCATGATGCCAATGAAAGACTTAATTGTTACTACACAAAACTGGCTGTTAATTGGTGTTATTTCCGCTGCGCTATTCGTTTTATTCATCTTTGACTTAATTGTTTTACGTATCTTCAATAGACAACTCAAAGCCGCGGCTAAAGAAGCGGAATTAGCCAGTAGAGCGAAGACTGATTTCCTTTCCGCGATGTCACACGATATTAGAACACCAATGAACGCAATTATTGGTCTCACTCTTATCGCTGAGAAGAATGTTGATGATCAAAAACTCGTCAGTGAAAATCTCCGTAAAATCAATCTCGCTAGTAATCATTTATTGACCTTAATCAATGACATATTGGATATTTCTAAAGTTGAAAGTGGTAAATTGAACGTTTCACCACAAACATTCTCAATTGTTGAAACAGTGGAAAATCTCATGAATTTGTCTCAACCAATGATTAAAGAAAAGAACATAGATTTCAGCTTCCATATTAGCCGTATGGATAAAGAATATCTCTATGCTGATCAGCTGAGATTAAACCAAATCTATATCAATATCCTTTCTAATGCGATTAAGTACACTGAGGCTAATGGTAGTGTGACTGTCGATATGAAGGAAGAAGAAAGCGAAAAAGAAGGCTACGTAAAACTAACATATCGTGTCGCGGATACCGGTATTGGCATGAGCAAAGAATATATGGCCACTATGTATCAGCCATTCTCACGTCAAACTGATAGTCGTGTGAATAAGATCCAAGGTACTGGTTTAGGTCTTGCTATTACTAAACAAATGGTGGACTTAATGGAAGGCACTATTGAGTGTGAAAGCGAGCCAGGCAGAGGCACAACCTTTACAGTGACTTTAGATTTACCAGTTTCTGACCACCAACGCCTAGACATGAAGTTTGATAAGATGGATGTCTTAATTGTCGATGATGACGAAGTTCTATTAGAAACCGCTGTGGACACATTAGAATCTCTCGGTTTAGTAACGGAACAAGCGAGTAATGGCTTAGAAGCCCTTGGCATGATTAAACATCGTGAACAAACTGGTAAGAATTACGATATCGTTATTATTGATTTAAAGATGCCTGATGTAGATGGCATTGAAACAATCCGTCGTATTCGTTCAGAAGTTAAATCAAAGGTACCAATTTTATTGATTTCCGCTTATTCATGGTCAGATGTTGAACAAGAAGCTAAAGAAGCGGGAGTTAATGGTTTCCTCAGTAAGCCACTTTTCCGTTCCACACTTTACGATAGAATTAGTGAAATTCTTGGTACCGAAACTAAATCTAGCGAACCAGAAAACGATTATTCAGATTTAGAAGGTATGAATATCCTTGTTGCAGAAGATAATGACATTAACTGGGAAATTATTTCAACATTATTATCGATGTATGGCATTACTACTGAACGCGCTGAAAATGGTCGCGTTTGTTTAGAAAAGGTGAAGAGTGCTACACAAGGTCAATACTCTTTAATCTTTATGGATATTCAAATGCCAGAAATGAATGGTTTAGATGCCACTAAAGCGATTCGTGCTTTAGATGATCCATGGGCATCTTCTATTCCAATTGTTGCTATGACCGCAGATGCATTCTCCGAAAATGTTACCGAATGCTTAAAAGCCGGTATGAACGGACATCTTGCGAAACCAATAGATATCAAACTCGTCATTAAAGTGATTCAAAAAATTAGGGAGGAATCTAAACAATGAAGAAAGTAACTTGTGCTATTTTAGGCGTCGTCTCCATGGCTTTATTAATTTCTTGTAACAAGGGAAATGAAAAAGTCGACGAAACATTCAAACCATCATTAGATTTAGAGACTAAATGTCAAATCAGAGTAGTGGGGGACTACAGTAACTTCGAAGCGTTAGAAAAGGAATTTGATAGATTTAATCAATACTATCCAAATGTCGCTCTTAGTTATGAAAAAATTGACGATTACACTAATAACCTAGCAACAGTATTAGAAGGCAATAATAAACCAAATATCTTCTTCTCATATGCCGCTTGGACAGCTGGAGATGCTAAATACTCGACCATCATTCCTCATATGGAAGATCTTTCAGATGCATCATTAAAAATGAACTTAAAATGTATTCGCCCAGGTTTGATTAATCATGATGCGAATAATAAGGTATTAATGGTTCCTGTTTTCTCTAGAACATATGGTACCTTAGTGAATAATAATTTATTCAAAAAAGAAGGCATTAATATTCCAACCACATGGAATGAATTATTAGAAGCTTGTGCTTCATTTGCTGAAAAAGGCTATAAGAGCCCAATGATGGGTTATAGTTTGAAAGATTCAAGCTGTTTAATGAACACAATTGCTTATCCATCATTTGTCGCCACTTTAGCGCCAAATCCAGAGGCGCTTAAGAAAGCTAATGATCTTGACCCATCCGCTGGTGAATATATGCGTGATGCTTTAAATAAAGTTAAACAACTCGTTGATAATAAAGCTATCAACATTGAAGAGTGCGATAAAATCACCGATAACTATACTAAAGTCATCTTACGCTTCTATGAAGGTGATGTTCCAATGATGATTTGTGCGGGCGATACAGTTTCTGGCACTAAAAAACGTGAAAAAGAATCCGAAGCATTCATTAATAATCCATTTGAATATTCATATTTACCAATTCCATTAAACGATAAAGGTGGTTATTTCATTGACAGTCCATCCATTCAATTCTCCGTTAATAAGGATTGCGAAAACTTAGATATGACAAATGAGTTTATGAGATTCTTAATTAGAACCGAAGAATTAAACAATATGGCGTCTTTAAAGCGTTTAGTGACACCGACAAATGAATTATCATTCGACCCTGTTTATGCGTCATTTGGTAAGATTCCAGCGGACCGTACATTCTCTCCAGAAGCTCTCGGTATTAAAGATCCACTTGTTAAACAATTAAGAATTGCCTCATATAAAGTTGGTAGAGGTGACCTAACAGTGGATGAAACTGTTGCTCAATACGGAAGCTTATAAAAACATAATAAAAAAGGCATCCATCGGATGTCTTTTATTTTGCATAATGTGCTTCGATTAATGAACGAAGTGTCTGAATTGAGTAATCTTTAAATACGCGATGTGACACTTGTGTGACGTGTGTGTTGTTAATATATCTACAAATAAGTTTCAAAACCTAATTTTTAAATCGCTTTTATTTTTTGCTATCTTCGAAAGAAATGAGATAAAAGGGACTCTGAGCAAGCATAATAGGGGGAAAGCATATGGCGTATTCGATTGTTGGAATTGTGGCTATTTTCGTCCATTTAATTGTTAATATGGATCTTTTCATCAAATTTAAAGGCAGAAAACCATTTTCAGGTCAAAGATACTATGTTTTCTTCCTTTTAAGTGTTATTGCTTTCCATATTACTGATGGTTTCTGGGGCTTTATTTCTGACGCTAAGTTGGCTGTCCCATTATTTATTGACACAACCATTTATTTCGTAGCGATGGCTAGTTCTATTCTTTTATGGGGTTACTTTATCTATTCTTATCTCGGTAGAAAGAATAAGGTCATTCTTTATATCGGTTTTGGAGTATTTATTTTGCAACTCATTTTCATCGCTCTTAATTTCAACTTCAAAATCCTTTTTACAATCGATCCAGAGACAAGCGCATATGCCGCTCAACCGGCAAGATATGCAATGCTTGCTATTCAAATAGTGATGTATCTTGTATTAGCGGTTTTCACCTTAATCACATCACTTAAAAATAAAGATTCCATGAAACTCCGCTATATCACTGTTTCTTCATTCTCTTTATTTATGATCGTGGCTATTACACTTCAAGTGTTTTTCCCGCTTCTTCCTTTGTATTCTTTAGGCTATTTATTTGGTATTTGTGCTTTACATTCGTTGGTTGTCGAAGACGAAAGAGCCACACAAAGACATGAATTAGAGGTTGCCCAATATCAAATTGCTTATGATCCTTTAACAGGAGCCATGAGTAAGCACGCTTATGTCGATGCTGAGGCGGAAATTGATAATCACATTAATAATGGTGAAATGGAAGATTTTGCAGTAGTGGTCTTTGATTTAAACAACCTTAAGGATGTTAATGATGAAAAAGGCCACGAAGTTGGTGACCAATATATCGTTGAATCTGTGAGATTAATTGAAGAATGTTTTAGAGATGTTTCTATTTATCGCGTCGGTGGTGATGAGTTCACTCTCTTTTTAACCGGAAAAAACTATAAAAACAGATACGAACTACTCGAAAACTTTAATAATAGAATTAATCAAAACCATAAAAACCATAGTTATTTAGTTGTCTCCGCTGGTATGGCAGATTATGAACGCTCAAAAGATACCACGATTATCCAAATCTTCACACGTGCGGATAGAGAGATGTACGCGAGAAAACATTATTTAAAAGATTTAAAATGAAATAGCATTAATAAGCATTAAAAAAGCGGATCGTTAAGATCCGCTTTTAGTTATTGTTTACTTCCTATTATTCGAATAAGAGGACGTATGTGTAGTCGTAACTAGCGTTGTAAATGAGTTGAACTTCGTGATAATCATCGTTTGTATAGACAACTTTTGTTTCAGTTTCAGAATATAATTCATATCCATTAGCTGTAACGAGTGGACCCATAACTGCGTTCCAAGCCGCGAGTTGATTACCATTGACTTGAATCTTCATGTAATCATAACCGCTGGAGCTACCATAGTCAACGGTGTAGCCGTCTCCTGCTGGATCAGTTAATTGAGCAGCGATTTCTTCTGTGAAGGAGAAACCTAAATCATAATCATTAAGGAACTCATTGGCTGCTTCGAGTGGGAATGCATCGAGGACTGGTGGAACGATGTCATAGTTGATAATGACATAATCAGCATAACTTGCACCAGCTAATGCGCCATCCCAAGCATAAATATCTAATTGCTTATTAGCAGTTTGATAGTGGTTGCCATAAGTATCGGTATAAGCCACAGAATAACCAGCTTCGACTAAAGCTGCTTCATAAGCAGCAATGGTTGCTGCTACGTTAGCTTCACCAACTACCATAACGAGTTGATGATAGGTTGGATTATAAGATGCATCAGTAGCGGAAACTTCGATTGAAGGAATTGGATCGGTAATACCATTTGCTTCCATATCAGCTTGGATTTCTGCAAGTGGGAATGCGACTGGCATTAATGATTTGATTTGGATGATAACATAACCATCATAGAGAGATGTTGATCCATCCCAAGCAACAACGTCAAATTGTGCGTTTGGTGAAGTGTAATGTATGTCGCCATAATTGTCAGCGCCTGCTTCTGTGAAGTTAGCAGCAAGTAAATCAGCTTGATAACTTGCAACACCATCTTCTTCGTTGCCTTCGCCAACGTTAACAAGCACTGCTAATGGTGAATAATCGAAGTCCCAAGCTTGACCTGTGAATGCAGGAAGTTCATCTGTGATGCCTAATGCAGCAAGATCAGCAGCAACTGCTTCAGCTGGGAATTCATTTGCAGCAGTGAATGTAATCTCAACATCATCACGGGAGAAACCGAGCCAGTTTTCAATAGAAATTCTAGCACGAGAATTTGGATCTGCTATTGTAGCATCGCCATAGGATGCGCTGTAACTTAATAATTCCCATCCAGCGTCAACGAATTTCGCTGTGAAAGCATCCATTTCTTCTCTTGTTGTATTTTTAATAGAATAAGAAACTAAATCTTCATCTTCTTCGACTGCGACTGCTGGATCTAAGTCAATGGTTTCATAAGCAGGAATTTCGACATCAACACTGTTAGCAGCATAGAAAGCGGCTGCTTTGTCAAATTCCACTTTATTCATCTCTGATGGAACAGCATTATTTACAACGAATGTAGATGTTTGGCCATTTGAGAAATAAATAGTATATATATCCTTATTTCCATCAATGCCAGTTCTTCTTACATCGGTAATGGAAACGCCATCTTTGCCATCGACGCCATCTTTGCCGTCTTTGCCATCGACACCGTCTTTGCCATCGACGCCATCTTTGCCGTCTTTGCCGTCTTCGCCGTCAAAGCCGTCTTTACCTGGTTCGCCTTGGTCACCTTTTTCGCCTTTTTCGCCTTGGTCACCTTTGTCACCTTTGTCACCTTTGTCACCTTTTTCGCCTTGGTCACCTTTTTCGCCTTGGTCACCTTTATCGCCCTTTTCACCTTTTTCGCCTTGAGCGCCTTTAAGGTTACCGAGTTTGTTCCAGGCACCACTGATCTTAAGGAAGAAGTCCCAAGTGGTGGTGTTGACATAAATGTCGCCATTTTTACCATCTGTAGCAGCTGGATCATTAGCACCAGCTAAGAATGTGGAGCCATCAGCACCTCTGACGGATTCTAACCATTCTTCATAATTTTTTGTGCCGCCGTTGGCTACGTACAATTGATAAATTTGTTGTTGTTCGTAGACACCAGCATCACTGTTAGCTTGTGAGTTGTTTGGGAAATTGCAACCTGTCAGAAGCATGCCTGCAAGAGCCAAACCAACAAACATTTTTGAAGCTTTTTTCATAATGTTCTCCTTTTTAAGAATTAATTTTGTCTACAATCGTATGCCTATCATTTTGAGAATACAACAAAAAATTATTATTGCATTTACTTGCATGCACGCTATATAATACAATCTCGGCCATATATACATCTAACGAAATAAGTGTTTTTTCACCATTCATTAAATATTAATGATGGTGAATTTTTATTTATTGTACATATATAGACTTATTTGCGACTTTTTAAAAAGTTGAATATATCATTTCAAATAAATGTTACAAATTTTAGCAATGTGTAAAACAAAAGAAAAACTAGATTTTTTCAGTTTAAATGTAATTACTAACTATAAAATTGTTGATAGTGGATTTTCGTGCGCTACGCTAATGCGACAGAAAGAGAGTCTTGATTAAATTAATCAGTGGTGATGATAAAACGACCAACAAAAAAAGAAAGGCGTGGGATAGCCCAAGCCTTTCGTTATTAATTGTTTAATTCTAATTATTCAAGCGTGCCTGCTGTAACTTGAAGAACAGTTGAGTTCGCATTACCTTGGTTTGGATAGACCAAGTATTGGAGATAAATACTTCCACAAGTAGCTTGCATTACTGAATAACTAGTTGTATCAGTCCACGAACCTGCTTCAAAATCATCTGGAACAAAGTAATACATAGTATATGATTTCATTGTATTAACAGGAACACCTAAAGCGAATGCAATATACTTCGTGCCAGAATCAGCATCTGTTTTAATTGAAATATTACCTTGAACAACGCTTGTAATAGAAGCTAAAGCCGCCTCTAAAGCAGTATCAACAGTATAAACTGGAACCAATGCACTCTTGAAATCAACAAATGCTAAGCCTTCGTAATATGATGGGTTAATCCAAGGGCAAATATCAAGATTGCCTTCTGATGATTTATAATGCATATCACCATATTTATCTTTGCCGTTTTCTACATAATTAGCTGTAGCTAAGTCTGCTTTATATTGTGTAACAAACGCTTCTTCAGACCCTTCTTCAACTAAAACTGCTAATTGATGGCTTTCAGCAGAATAACTGAAATCGATAGCAGAGCCTGTAAATACAGGTAATGCGTCTGCAATATTCAATGCAGCATTTAAATCAGCGGCTATCACATCGTTAATATTAATAACATCAATAGATAACTCTTTAGATAAGTCACCGAACTTAATGACAAGGTCTTTTTGACCAGCGGCAGACAAATCAAAACCTTCAACGGTGTAATTATCCACTTCTCTCTTTTCGCCTGTCGCAAATGTTACTTCGACCTTCACATCTAATTCTGCGCTTGTTCCAACATAATAAGGCAAATAAATAGGATTCTTATTTGAATCTAATGTATATCTTTGATTCGTGACTTCAAACGACACAGCTGGATTTGGTGTCATAAAGGTATATTCTGAACCATCTGTGAAGACAAGTGTGTGAATGTCGTTGTGTCCATCATTGGATAATTTGACTTCAGCGATACCATTACCAGTATCACCCTTTTCACCTTGGATGCCTTGTTCACCTTGGATACCTTGGTCACCTTTAACGCCTTGTTCACCTTGGATACCTTGTTCACCTTGGATACCTTGGATACCTTGATCACCCTTATCGCCTTTGTCACCTTTGTCACCTTTGTCACCCTTTTCACCTTGGATACCTTGGTCACCCTTATCGCCTTTGTCACCCTTTTCACCTTTAAGGTTACCGAGTTTGCTCCAGGCGCCACTGACTTTAAGGAAGAAATCCCAGGTAGTGGTGTTGACGTAGATGTCACCGTTTTTACCATCCGTTGCTTTTGGATCATTAGCACCGGCTAAGAATGTTGCACCGTCAGCACCTCTGACGGATTCTAACCATTCTTCATAGTTCTTTGTACCACCGGCAGCAGCGTACAATTGATAAATTTCTTGTTGTCTGTACACACCGGCTTCTTGGTTTGCTTGTGAGTTATTTGGGAAGTTACAGGCTGTCAAAAGCATGCCTGATAACGCCAAAGACACTAAAAGTTTAGAAACTTTTTTCATAAAATTATCTCCTTTGTGTTAGGTTATGTAAAAATGGTATGTCCTAAAATTTGAGAAAACAATACCTAAAGTGTGTGCGTAGCATATGTTATGTGCACATTTTTAATAATTTTTAACCTTATAACGCACACACGAAAGAAAATACGTGCAACACAAAAGTAGTGGCTTTTCCTTAAAAAAACGAGGGTAAGCCTTTTCCTTACTAAAAGTTGAATATATGAATTAATATACTGTTACAAAAATGCGAATGTGTAACCTAAAAAATAATTACTCGTTGGAGTTTGCCTTTTTAAGGAATTCCAATAAATCTTCTTCTCTAAGTGGTTTGGAGAAGTAATAACCTTGTACGTATTCAATCAATTTCTTTTTAGACATTTCTAGTTGGCTTTTTGTCTCGACACCTTCCACGACAATTGGAATTTTTAAACTCTTAAATAAATTAACAGCGGCATCAAAGAAAACCTCAACATTTGAAGATTCGTTAAGAAGCGACTTATCAAGCTTAGCAATAGAGAATGGAAGAGTGATAAATCTCGCCATATTGGAGTAGCCACTGCCGAAATCATCCATCGCAAACTTGATACCGTGTTGGCCTAAATCGTTCATAAACTCTCTTGTCTTCGCGGGATATTTAACCGCGATGGTTTCTGTAATTTCTAAGCAGAGTTTACTTGGATCAATATTATATTCTTTGATTGTTTTGATAAATCTTTCGCTTGGATTATTAAAGAATTCAGCGCATGAGATATTAACTTCTAAACTCTCAATATCCGGATTTCTTTGTAGGAACGAACATGTTTCGTTTAAAACAAAGAAGTCGATATCGTTCGCTAAGCCAAAGTTCTCGGCGATTGGAATAAACTCACCTGGTCCGATATAGCCTAATTCATCATTATCGAGTCTGATTAAGGCTTCGAAATGATTAAAGCGTTTTTTATTAATATCAAAGATTGGTTGGTAAACCATATATAAGCCTTTGCCAGTTCTTAAACATTCCTCTAAAATCTCTTTTATTCTACGGTCCCTATTGATGCGTTCTAAGAACTTACCATCTAATTCAACATAGTTGGAATCTTTAAAATTAATAGTCGCTAATGTTCTACTTAAGAAGTCGTTATACATATCAGAATTTCTAAATGCGTTGTCATTATAGAAATAGAAGAGGTCAAGGGTAATCTTAACTGTGTGGTTTTTAATATTGAATGGTCTAGTGAATCTTTCTTTAATTGCCCCAATCATAATTTCTTGCTCTTCTTTGTCTTTGCACATCAAAACAAAACGAGAGGAGTGGGTTTTAAAGATTAATGTTTTCTTATTAACGCTTTCAACGAATTTTCTGATCGTGGATAATAGTTCATCCCCCGCTACTAAGCCAAACTTTTCATTGAACATGCCAAAGCTTTCAATATCAAAGATAATGTAGTACTTTCTTTGTCTTTCAAACACTTGGCTATTGATATAATCAATAAACGCTTCGTTATTAAATGCTTTCGAAATACGGTCAACTTTAACATCTGGGTCACAAACACTGACAACCGCGAACATTGAACAGAGTGTGAAAGAAACACCAGAAACAATGTATTGTGGATTAAGTGTTTGAATAAGAGCAGCAGTTAAAACAATCACTGCGACAATGATTAAGACCCTTAATAATTGCTTTGGTAATATCTTGCGATAGCGGATAGTGTAAGCAACTGTCGCTAAGAAGTTCATGAACCAGTTAATGATATATAGAGAAAGAAAAGCGGGCCCTGGCTGAAAATCATAAAGCCCGCTCTCAGGATTAAAAACAAAACTAAAACACCAGTGGTGGAGACAATTGGTGAAGAATAAAATCATGCCACATAAAGATGGAATCGCGGTCAATAGATATAACTTATTACGGGTAATTGATCTCCCAGAGGCATATAGTACGTATAAAAATAATAAATAGGAAACAACTAATAAAGAAGCGAAATAGAGTTCAGAAAAACACTCAATCCATTCAATAGGGATGGTGTCAGATCGATCTAACGACATACAGAACGTCAGGCTTAAGAAAAGATTTATAACTAATGTAATCAAGCCAACGCCAAAAATCGTTGATGTGACGACTGGGAATTTTTTCCGTGAGAAATATGCGACAGTAATCGCTACTAGAAACACGAACGAGGCGAGTTCTAGATAATAGTTAACATGTAAATTTGTGGGGAGAGCCCCAAGGGAGACCAAAGATAGCATGATACTTTTGTATTGTAGCAAAAATTAATCGCATATCAATTAAAAAGTACGTTAATACTTTCGAGACAGCAAGATAGCCGTTATTCTCCTTTTTTCAGGTGCTCTGTGACACAAAATATGCTATAATCTTACACGCACAAAAGCATTTCTAGAATTCATCGAATTTCTTTTTATTTTTAGTGCTTGAATAGTATGGAAAAAATAGTCTTTCTTAGTGATGAAAACTCACCACGTATCAGACAACTTTACGAAATTTTGCTTAAAGATTACGAAATTTTGTTAGTGCATGACAAAAACGGAATTATGTCCTTATTAGATCAATCTTTCGATGACCTTTCTGTTTTAATCGTGGATAATCCATCCTCTAAAAACTATATTGATGATACTCTTGAATTAATTAAGGATAAAAACAATTACATGTTCTCTCTACCAGTTCTTGTTTTAACTGATCTTGAAAACATGGAAAAAGACGATAAATATCTCCACAATCCAGTCGTGGACATTATTTTCTTCAATGACACACCTGAGATTGCTATTCGCCGCGTGAAAAACGCTGTCACATTAGCGAACTCCACAAGCTTTGATGCCTTTTCTGAAATGCTTACAGTATTACCATCTCTAGTTTATCTAAAAGATAGAAGAGGCCGTTATGCCTTTATGTCGCAAAAGTTACATCACCTCTATAACACAGTAAAATCCGTGAGAGGAAAAACTGATTTTGATATTAGAAAAGATAAACATAATGCTGAACTCGCTAGAGAATCAGATCTAGAAGTAATTAGAACTGGAAAAGGTAAAAGCTATATCATCAAAGAAGAGGATGAAGAAGGCGTTGAATACCTCCAAGTTATTAAGGAACCGCTCAAAAAGAACGGGGACGTGTATGGAATTATCGCCATTATTAACAATGTGACGGACGAAGAATTGTTGAGACAAAAACTACGTGAAAAGTCGATCACAGATCAACTAACTGGTCTATATAATCGCGTTTATTTTGATGAACTAACACATTGGGAAGGCAAAGATTTAAAATTCCCAATCACAATTATCTCCGCGGATTGTGATGATTTGAAACGCATCAACGATGTGTATGGCCATAACGCTGGTGATTATTATATTTGCCTAGCTAAAGACGCTTTAAAGAATGCCTTACCAGAAAATGCGGTCATCTTTAGAATGGGTGGAGACGAATTCCTTGCAGTCATTTCAGAGACTGATGAAGAAAAAGCCAAAGAATACGTTAATAAAATCAACAATTCAATCTGTAAATACAAAACTAAGGATTATACATTATCTCTTTCAGTGGGTAGTTACACCATAAAAGGTCGTGGATCTTCCATTGAAAAAGGCGTGATGCTTAGTGATAAAGAAATGTATCGCGTAAAGAAAGAACGTAAAACACAAAATAAATAAAACTAATCAAAAGATTATAATGACGTTTTTTAATAATTGTCTTTTTTACTTTATATGCGCGCGAACTTTAAATATTGCAAATAACTTGTATTAAAATCATTTTTGTGTATGATTTTACGCAAAGGGAAGAAAAAACTTATGAGAAAAAGTTATAAAGCATTAACCATTCTAGCCACCCTTTCATTACTTCTATCAGCGTGTACCGTCATTACTTCCTCGGAAGAATCAAAAGAAGAACCCAAGTATAAAGTTACTTGGAAAAACTTCGACGGCTCAGTATTAGAAATAGATGATAATTTAGAGGCTGGGACCGTTCCTACATATGATGGTAAAGAACCAACTAAAGCACAGGATGCACAATACAACTACATCTTTGATGGTTGGTCACCAAAAGTCAGCAAAGTTGAAGCTGACACCGAATATGTAGCGGTATTTAAAGAAGAAACAAGAAAATATACTGTCACATGGAAAAACTATGATGGTGCAGTTTTAAAAGAGGAAGAAGTTTTATATGGCACGCTTCCTAATTATGTTGGTAGTGAACCTACTAAAGAAAGTACAGTAGAACATACGTACACATTTGATAGTTGGTCTCCTGCTGTTACGGAATTAAAAGGCGACACTATTTATACTGCAACTTTTAAAGAAGAAGCGAGAAAATACAACATCACCTGGAAAAATGAAGATGGCACTGTTCTTAAAAGTGAAGAGGTTGCCTATGGTGAAACCCCTAACTACGAAGAATTACCTACAAAAGATAGTACAGCACAATACGCCTACACTTTTGAAAAATGGGTTCCAGCCATTTCAGCAGTTACTGGTGATATGACATACACCGCTTCCTACAATAGTGAAGTGAGAAAATATACCATCACATGGGTTAACGAAGATGGCACAGTTTTAGAAGTTGATGAAAACGTCCCATACGGCACAATCCCTTCTTATAATAGTGCTACCCCAACTAAAGACAGTGAAAGAGGTGTCGACTATGAATTTGATAGATGGTCACCTTCTGTTAGTTATGTTCAAGCCGATAAAACATACACCGCTCAATTCTCTAAGAAAGGTTACTTTTCCTTCGAACCAATCAACTATGAAATGGAAGAAGGCTATACATTAGATGATATTCAAGGCGCTCCATGGATTAATTCCTGCATTATTGGGGAACTTGAAAAAATTAAAAAGCCTTCATTAAAAGATGATTTTTACGGTGCTGTTAACTATGACAATATCAGATATGGTGGATTAGGACCTTTTGAAAGTTGCGATGCTGAAGTAAATAGGATATTTAATTTAATTTATTCTGGTGCTGCCTCAGACTCAACCACCAATGGCCTAGCTTTAACGACAGCGCTTATGAGCATGGCAAATGACAATACCACTTTAATTGGTAACTATCTCAACGGTATCGACGCTAGTGATTATTTAAGCTCTCGCGATTGTTTTGCTTCGACAAGTTCGCTTTTGAAAATTAAACGCGATGAAGGCGGTTATGAAGTCGAATATAACGATTCTTATATTAATCAAAACTTTACAAGTTTGAATTGCTTATTCTTCTATTCCGCAATGCAAGAAAAGGCCAAGAGTATTGTTAATTCTTTATCCAATTCTCTACATTTGAATCTCAGCGATGGCGATATTAATACCATCGCGGATAAGGAATATAACCTTTCTTATCAAGCTTATTACAATTACTACTATGACCAAGGAATTACAAAGTATACCGTTAATACTATTCCTTGGACACCATTAAAGAACGCTTTGTTGGATTTAGGTTTAGCGGCCAACGCTAAAATTAAAATCAAAAACTGTTACAAGCAAATTTTAAATACTGTCTATAACGATATGCTTGTTAATGCGAAAGCCGTTCTTGAGAACATGATTAGAGCGAGAATGGCATTTGATTATCGTTTCATCTTAGGTTTACCAGCTTATAGAGATGTTAACACTTACATTGCGCAAGTAGACTTTTACTTTTACGATGATGAAAGATATCTTTCATACTATAACGACTATTCTCTCGTCTATGCTTTATGGAAAAAAGCTTTCCCAATTTTAATTGAACAAACCTACATTGAATTAGGTAGTTCACCAGAAATCAAAGCGGAAGTCGCTGAAGTCATTGAAGAAGTTTTAGATGGCTATAAGCAAATGGCACAAAATTCATGGTTAGATAGTGCCACT
>Ga0310695_10007408_pt1 | contig 17518 bp, 19 predicted proteins | sample RumenRJG_04DNA_FD_203882 | JGI IMG/M metagenome (GOLD analysis project Ga0310695, IMG submission 203882) | Bovine rumen microbial communities from Lethbridge, Alberta, Canada - RJG_04 (v2) (version 2) | ecosystem: Host-associated > Mammals > Digestive system > Stomach > Rumen | place: Canada...
TGTTTGCTCTTGTACAGTTCAGATTTGAGGATTACGAAACTTATGTTGAAGGATCTTCTGCTGGAATGATTGAAACAGGTCTGAATTTCTGTGATGAGATTATCTCAAGGGCATTGGTGAACAATCATTTTGATGTGTTCAGACTTGCATTGTCTGCAAAGGCTCATGTTTATGCATATGCTGGTGATTATGAATCTTTCCTTGACTATGATTTGCAGCATTTTATTTTAGGACTGAATCCGATTTCCCTGGATTCTCAAAGCTATGCCACATATGAAATCATCAACGAAAACAATGTGATTAACTTAAGGAACGTTTTGAAAGAGCTTAAGATGGGCAGCCTGAAGAAAAGATTTGATAAGATCTGGAACAAATCCCATATCAAAAATGTCACTGTACCTAAAAAGACCTGCTATAAGACCTTGCTTAAAGCCATTGACGGTGCAGACATTGAAGAGCTGAACTTTGAGTTGAGAGAAAAATTCTTCAATAAGAAATTCGGTATCCAATGATGAAGTCCAAAGTTGCCGGAATCGCACTTATAATAGGTAGTTTGTACTATGTTGTAGCGGAAGCTGTTTCTGCAACTTTTTTCAATGCTTCATTTTCTAATGCTTATGTTTTTCATGCCATTTCAGAGCTGGGGATTCCAAATCTGAATTCCCCTTTGTTCTGGCTGATGAATTCCGCTTTCATATTGGTCGGTTTGGCTTTGATATTTGGATATTTTTACAGATTCAAGGATTTCATCGTTAAAAATAAGGCCATCATTTCTATTTTTACATTAATCACAGGTTTGGGAGTCATCATTGTGGGCATGATTCATGGCGGAAACCCTCTCACTTCCGGATATCACACATTGGGAGCTGTGATGGCGATTTTAGGCGGAAATGTCATGCTTATTTTAATCTCAAGGTCCATGGATGATTTTGGAGATTATCAAAAAACAACTCTCATTTTGGGAATATTCGGTTTGATTTCCTTCTGGATAATGTTTTTCATCATTGGAAATGCCTACATGCCTGTTTTCGAGAGACTTTCAGTTTACACCCTGATCATTTGGAGTTTTATAACCGGTCTATTTCTGGTAAAATCTTAAGGCATGCTTTCCTTAATTTATCTTTTAATTATATTTCATAATGGCAAGTGGTTTATCATCATTTTGATTGGATGTTTGATTATATTAAGTGTTTTGTAAAAATTAATGGGTGTGTTTTGTTAGATATGCATGTGGTGTTTTAGAATGAATAATGTAGTGATAGTTCATACATTATTCTGATTCTTCTTTTTCTTTTTGTTTTTCTTTCAGGTTTTCAATTCCAATAATCATGTTTTACCTCCTGGTTTTGGTTCTTGTTAATTAGTATATTATTCATTACATATAAATATTTAGGTATGCCTAAATTTTTAAGGAAAAGTTTAAATACTACATCGATTAATTTAAATTAAAGGTGATATTATGACAAACCTTGACAAATCTGTTGAAGAAGAAATTTTAGCTATTGTTGAAAAATACCAAAAAGAGAACACAAAACTTCTAAACTATCTTATAACTGATGATGAGATTACCTTTTTCTCTCCATTGGCAAACGGTAAGGCAATAACAGCAGAAGACTTACAAAAAGTCGCAGACATTTTAAAAGGTTCCTTCATTGGAATGGAAATAGTAAACCAGGAATACAGGTTTAAATTCAAATGCGGATTATAGGAGTTTCATCAAACTCCTAATATTTTTTTTAATAATTTTTTCTTCTTTTTTGCAATTTTAAACATTGCTCTTTTCAATAGGCACATATAAATATTTTTCCTGATAAATATTAAAAAAAGGAAAACGGTACAATTCGAGGTACCAAATTCATTAATAACAGTGCACCATATGGTGGAGCAATATACGTAAACAACGCAACTGAATTTTACATTATAACCTCAGATTTTATAAACAATACTGCGAGTTTGAATGGAGGAGCAATATACTGGGATACCGGAATCACTGGAAGTGTCACCGCATCATCATTCATAAACAACAAGGCAACTAAAAACGGTGGGGCGATATACTTTGATGGGCCTAATGGAAAAATTGCATATTCCCAATTTGCCAATAACACTGCCGCTTCAGGAGGAGCAATATACAACAACGGTACAATAACTGTTGGAGGCAGTAAATTTGCCGACAACAATGCCACTGACGGAAAAAATGACATTGCAGACAATGGATCTGTAACATATATTGTGAACTTTGATATTAATGAAGCGGATAATGTTTATGGAAAAACCGCTAAACTTATTGTCAATCTAACCAGTAACGGCAAACCTGTAAATGGAGGTAATGTATCAACAGCTGTTAACAATGTTACATATAATGCCCGTGTAGTAAATGGAGTTGCGATACTCCAAATCCCTAACTTAAATGCGGGAATCTATGAGCTATGGTTATCATATGTCTCTAATGATTCAAGCTACCGCGATGAAAAAGATTATTATGAGTTGAGTATAAACAAGCAGAATATTGAAATAACCGCTAATGATGCATCATACATCATTAATTATGATGGCAAATACTCCGTAATCCTTAAGGATTCAAACGGTAAGGCTGTCGTTGGTGAAAAGGTAACATTCACATTTAACGGCAAGGTCATTGGATCTGCTTCTACAGATGCCGCAGGTGTTGCAAGCATTTCCCTGTCTGCAAGTGCATTGAAATCAGCCAAGGCAGGCAAAAAGGATATGGTCATAACATTAACAAGCGACAACTACAATGTCACTGCCAAAAATGTTAAAATAACAATCAGCAAGGAAAAAACAAAAATAGCTGCCAAAAACAAGAAATTCAAAAGGTCCCAAAAGACCAAAAAATACACAATAACCCTTAAAAACAGCAAAGGCAAAGCGGTTAAAAAAGTAAAAGTTACTCTTAAGGTTAAAGGAAAAACCTATACTGCAAAAACAAATGCCAAAGGTAAAGCAACCTTTAAAATTAAAAAACTAACCAAGAAAGGCAAACACACAGCAACCATCAAATTTAAAGGCAACGATTACTACGGCCAAAGCACTAAAAAAGTAAAAATAACAGTTAAGTAGATGATTCAATCATCTACAGCTGTTTTAATTTTTTTTTCATGAAATTACATGTTCCATCATACTCATTATTTATTTTTTTTACACTTGAAGATATTACTTTTCAAATGCTCTCTCACTTTACTTAAATATGATTTGTTTCATAATAAGATATGTCAATATAGTTTCTCAGGGGAAAAATTTTAATTATTAGGTGAATACTATGTCTGAAATTGAGTATAAAATTAGGAAAGATGGAAACCCTGTTATGCTTGCTGCCGAATCTGAATCTGAACCATTAGACACAGATATGGTTCTTGATGAGTATCCATATATTCAAGAAGCTATGTATAAGGAAAATTATCGTCTTAAAAACTTATTATGTATGGTTTTTGATGAGATCGTCTTTGAAAACAAGGTTGTAGGATTTGCAACATATGATATAAGAGATAACTTTGAATTTATGATGACAGAATGTTATATTTTGCCTGAATTCAGAGGAAAAAGATTATTTTTCGATGAAATTTGTAAAATGCATTTGATAGCACCTAGATTTGGAATTTTACAGCCTAGTCGTAATGTAATTGAATTATTGCTCGATTATGCATTTGCAAAATATGCCACTGAAGACATTGTTGTGAGTGCTATTGACTTGTATTTGGATCCTTTTGATGTTAAATCTGATGATGGTGAGGAATGTTATGGTCTTCATGCTCCCCCTTCCAATTTTTATGATTTTAGCATCTGTTCAACCTTATTTATTCATAATGATGAAGTATTTTATCACAGTTTGCTCAACAATGATTGTTTAAGGGGTCTTCAGAGAAAAAAACTTGATGCAGATTATTTTGACAATATCAGGAAAGTATTCTCTAAAAACTGCGTTGAATTCGAAAAGTTAATTGGTGAGTTAAAAAAAGAGTTGCCATCAAACAATCTTGGGTACGATGTCATTGTTGGTTACGGAGAAGGATTGTCTGAATATATGCAGGGAATGGTTGACGAGAATATCCTTTCCTATGAACGTGCCGTTGAAATAAGGGAACAATTAATCAAGGAGTATCAATCCGGTGAAATTGATGATAGCAATATTGAAGAAAGATTCGACATGTTATCTCTTTCTCAAGAAGTGATTATAAATGATTTCAATGAACTCAAGGATTTGGTCAATTCTGGAGAATTATATGATGAATCTGGCATTTCTGAATTTTTGGTTGCCGTTGCAGGGATGATGACAAATTTGGAAATGAACTTTTAAATGCAGTATCAACAGGTAATGGAGATGAATTTCAGGACTTAATGTTTAATCATTTGGAACTGGATGAGGAGTTTCTTAAAGAGATTTTGGATTTTGATGAGTATGCTATGGATTATGAAAGGTCTGTCATTGAAATTGAAAAAGAACTTCAAAATAAATACCGATTGGATGACGCTAATTATAAGGGAGATTATCCGGCAAATTATGATTGGGAGATTTATACAGTTCTTCATGCATTAAATTATGGAGATAATTATTATGATGCATTAACAGGAGTTTATTTTGATTCACCGGTATCTTTAGATGAATTGACTAATCTTTTAATTAAGTCTGAGTTCATAAAAAAAGATGGAATTATTAAAGTTGACTGGGTTAATGATAAGTCTAATTGTCCTGTACCTTATTTAAAAAGAATTCTGAATAATAATGGCCTTGAAACGGAAGGAACCAAAGACGAACTCATTAAAAGGCTTGTGGATAATAATGTCACTCTTGGCGATTCATTCAATATCACTTCCAAAGGCAAAAATCATTTAAAGAAATTTGTCTGGATAGGATATTATGAACACTTCTTATATGAGTTTGATTTCATTGATTTCTGTAGATATCGTGAGAGTCATCAGGGAAACATTAAAGAGATTTCTTTAAGCTATTTGGATGAGCATATAAAATTAGCAAAAGAAAGTTCGGATGAATATTATTTGGAAGAATGTCTTGATGCTAAAGAAGAGATTTTAGAAGAGGCAGATATGTTTCTCAGCGATTTAAATACTCTTGAGTGAGCTTACACTCGCTCATGCATTTTGTGCATCCAAGTCCCGCCTTATACTGGCCGATAATGTATTCTCCACAGGCTTCAATATCGATAATGTCTGAACGGTTCAGCCTGTCATTCCACTTTTGGGGGTTTATCGCATCAACAGGACAGGCATCCTGGCAGTTTGTGCAGTCATCGCACTCGGAATCTGTAATTGGTGTGCCAAACTCCAACGGCATGTCTGTTAATATTCCTCCAAGTGCAACCGCTGAGCCATATTCGGGAGTCACGAATAATGCAGATCTTCCAATCCATCCAAGCCCTGCTTTGGTGGCAATCGTCTTGTATGGGAGGATGCTTAGCAATTTTTCCATATCGCATTCATTCCGCTTCATTGTCAGAGCAAATGCATCATATCCGAGGTTTTTGATGTATCTTTCACCCTTGTGGGAGATTTTTGTAAGTTTCCCTATTTCCCTGTGGAATGCCTTCCAATACTTTTCATATTCCTCCTCTTTTACCAGTTGTATGGTCTCTTTTGGAATTTTCAAAACAAGGCTTATTCCATTTGGAAAATCAATGAATTGGCTGGCCAGGCCATTCACATCAGCAAAACCGACTTTGCTGGCACCTGCCTTTATCAAGTATTCTTTAAGTTCATTCATTTCAGACATAATATTTCATATAATTTTCAAAACATTTAAATTATAGTGTAACTAATCTTTAACTTTAAAGTTTATTAATAATTAAATTAAATATTACATGTAGTGATTAGATGAAGGATATAGATGTTTTAATTGAAGCTTTACCATATATAAAAAAGTTTCATGGTGAAAAAATTTTAATTAAGTATGGCGGACATGCGATGGTGGATGATGAGGCAAAGTCATCCACAGCTCGTGATACAGTATTGCTCAAATATGTTGGGATGAAACCGTTGATTGTACACGGTGGAGGCCCTGAAATCTCAAGGTCAATGGAAAAGTTAGGTAAGGAATCCAAATTCATCAAGGGTTTAAGGGTTACTGATGAGGAGACCATGGAGATTATTGAAATGGTGCTTGTCGGTAAAATTTCAACTGAAATCGTATCAGAACTCATCAAGCATGACGGTCAGGCAATAAGCTTGTCCGGGAAAGATTCAAGTTTGATTTTTGCTCATAAAACAGAAGCCAAAAAGATTGATGAGGAACTTGTTGATTTGGGTCTTGTCGGTGAAGTTGATTGTGTAAACACTGAATTGCTTGACATGTTTATAAGCAATGATTATATTCCTGTAATATCTCCTGTTGGAATTGCAAAAGATGGTACCAGCTTAAACCTTAATGCCGATACTGCTGCAGGTGAAGTTGCAAGTGCAGTCGGTGCTGAAAAGCTAATCATTTTAACCGATGTTCCTGGTGTTTTAAGGGATCCATCCGATCCGACATCATTAATTCAAAAAATCAAAATTTCAGAGGTTCCTGAATTGATTGAAAGCGGAATTATTTCAGGTGGTATGATTCCAAAAATAGAGACCTGCGTACAGGCCATTGAAAATGGGGTCGAATCCTGCCACATTATCGATGGACGTAAAAAACACTCACTGCTTTTAGAGATATTCACTGATGAAGGCATCGGAACCATGATTTATAAATAATCATGGTGTTTTACTTTTTTTTTTAAAAAATTATTTTCATTCTTTAAAGAGTTCCCGCAATTCTCTTCTGAGCAGTTTCCAGCCGTTAACCCTTGGAAGCTCATCAAGCGGAAATATTTTTCTTGGAACCTTATATCTTGAGAGGTTTTCACGGGCAAAAGCAATCAATCCATTCTCATCTGCTTCATTTTCCCAGACAACAGCAGCAACTGGTATTTCCCCTCTGTGACAGTCATTTATGCTGAAAATGGCTATTTCCTTGACTTCAGGATATTTAATCAAAACTTCTTCTACTTCTGTTGGATAGATCTTCCATCCGCTCATTACAATCATGTCCTTCTTACGGTCTGTAATGAATAGGCGGTTGTCTTCATCAAGATATCCGATATCACCTGTCAGGAACCATCCGTCATCTAAAAATGATGCCTTTGTTTTTTCCTCGTTTCCCCAGTATCCCTTTGCAACGGCAGGTCCTCTAAGAGCAATTTCGCCCTGCTCATATTGGGGCAGAATCTTTGAGGAATCGTCTTCATCAACGATTTTGACTTCTGAAAAGCAAACCGGATGGCCAACGCTTTCAAACCTGTCGGCTTCACGGTAGTCTTCTGGTCTGATTACTGTGCCGGTTCCAATCACTATTGTTTCGGATAATCCATAAGCGTTTATGATTGGTATTGCATAGGTTTCGTGGAAGTCTTTCCATATCTTTTTGTGCAGCGGTCCCCCTCCTGAAACAATCTCCCTGACGGTTTTAAGCTCTTCACGCTTGTCCATTGTTGTCAGCGAATGTATCACCGGAGGCATTCCAGTCAGAACGGTGACCTTTTCCTTTTGGCATAATTTCAGATATTCGTCAATGTTGAACTGTTCCATTAGAATGTAATATGCGGCAGACCGTAGAGCTGCAATTGACCATGAAAGGCCAACATGTGCCATCGGATAGATTCCCAAATAAACGTCGTCCTGCTTTAAGGTCAATACGTCGCATTCATTGTGAATTGCAGTGAAATAATTTCCATGTGTTAGCATGGCTCCTTTTGGCTTGCCTGTTGTTCCTGAAGTATATTGAAGCTGGCACAAATCATCCCAGTCGGTATTTTCAGCTTCTAAAACTTCACAGTCTTTAAGGCTTGAAACATTTTCAGGAATATAGGTTTCAATGTCAATCAGGTCTTTTGCATCTTCATCGGTAATCATCAGCTTTGCCTTTGAGTCGCTCACGATGTATTCCAGCTCATTGGCGGTAAAGATTCTGTTTCCGGGAATTGCTATTGCTCCGATTCTCCAGATTGCAAAAAGTGAAAATAGATATTCCTCGGAATTATTCAAGTAAATTAACACTCTGTCTCCTTTGTTAATGCCTAAATCTTTTAGTTCACGTCCGATTCCAGAAATTATTGATAGGATTTCGTCTGAATTGTATTTATTTCCTGTTGTCGGATTGTAGAGGACATTCTTGTCCAGTCTTTTTGAATTTGCATCTAAAAAAGTAGTAATGTTTAACATTAAATTAACTCCCTTACAATGGCTTTGGTAACATCCATGGTTGTGGCATCCCCTCCCAAATCGGGAGTCCTGATTTTGCAGTCTGCCATTACCTTCTTGACTGCCTGTTTGATGTCATTTGATGTTTCCCACTCGCCCAGATAATCAAGCATCATGGAAGCTGATAGTATCATTGAACATGGATTTGCAATGTATTTTCCTGCAATGTCCGGAGCGGATCCGTGCACAGGTTCAAATAATCCGTTATGATCTCCGATGTTTCCGGATGGTGCAAGGCCAAGTCCACCCACCAAACCTGCACTTTCATCGGACAGGATATCTCCAAAAAGGTTGCTTGAAACAATAACGTCAAAATTCTGTGGCTGTGTGACCAGATACATTGCCATTGCATCAACGTAATAATCTTCAGTCTTTATTTGCGGATAGTCATTAGCTACTTTATAGAATGACTCTTTGAAAACTCCGTCGGTCTTTTTCAATACATTGCTTTTGTGAACGCATGTTACCTTGCTTTCTTCCCTTTTGATGCAGAGATTGAATGCAGCTTTTGAAATTCTTTCGGATGCGCTTCTGGTAATGTGCCTTTCTGCAATCATCTTTTCTTCATCGCCATATTCAACCTGTGAATAAAGCCCTTCGGTGTTTTCCCTAACTATTACAAAATCAATATCGTCACGAATGCAGTTTACTCCCCTGTATGATCTTATCGGGCGGATATTTGCGTATACATTCAATGCCTTTCTCAAATTGATGATTGGGCTAGGCTGGCCAGGTGTTGAGGTTGATGCTCCGAACAGCACTGCATCACTTTTGTTGGCTATCTTGACTGTTTCTTCAGGCAATGTGGTTCCATTTTTATTAAAACAGTCAAAACCTGCTTCACCATAATCAAAACTAAATTCTATGTCTAGCTTATCGAGCAAATACTCGCAGGAGTCCATTACTTCCTGACCTATTCCGTCTCCACTAATTATTGCGATATTATACATTGTTTCACTTAATACAATTTTGTTCGTATATTAATAATATTGGTGTCATATTATATAATTTTAATTTTGTTCGTATGTTATCGAAATACTTTTATACTACTCTATATATAAATGATATTAATTACATAGTAATAGTGGTTAAACGCCTTTAATTTGAAAGAGGGATTAAAATGGAAAGAAGTATCGATGAATTGATTGAATTATTAAACGATAAAGATGACTTCGTTGTTGAAGATGCTGTTGGAGAATTAGAATTAAGAGCTGATGAAGCAGTTGACCCTTTAATTGAAGCATTATCTAGTAGAAAAAAACAAATAAGGTTAAATGCAGCTACTTTGTTGGGAGCAATTAATGACCCTAAAGCAATTCCTGCATTAATCGACACTTTAAGAGACAACAACAAATTGGTCAGAAGGGAAGCATCAACCGCACTTTCACGTATGGGCGAACCTGCTGTTGATCCATTAATCGAAACATTAAGCGATGAGGACTGGAAAGTAAGGGGAGCAGCTGCATGGGCCCTTGGAAATATTGGTGATGAAAAGGCAATTCCTGAACTTGAAAAATTGCTTGATGATGAAAGCGGCTTTGTAAAACAAGGTGCACAAAGCGCTATAAACTCAATTAAGAAATAATATTATTTCTTTACTTTTTTTCTTTTTGCATACATTTTTTTTAAATATTGCAAGATTTAGACTATGTGAACGGCTTAAACTCTACTTTTAAATTTGAATCTATTTCAATAACCTTTTCGGACAGGTAATCCTTTAATTTCAAAATGTTTTCCCTTGAATCGGAAAATAAGAAAATCTTTTCAGGATGAATTTTCACATTTTCAATTTGGGTCCCTTCCCTTGGACGAAAATCAGGTTTGTATCCCTTGCAGTATCCAAATTCCCCTTTTGTTTTTTTCAATTCATCTATTCTTTTGTAGGTTCCTTCACTGATACGGTCGATATCGTTGAACTTGATTATCAGCATGCCTACAAAATCAATGGCTACAATCATTTTTCCGCTCTCTTCATCTCTAAGGGTATAATCTGAATCCAGTTCGTTTAGCTCTTCAATTATCTTGTTTATTTTTTCATCCAAAAGGGATTCGCTTTCACCTTCCAATCGGAAAAATGTAATGTCGTGGGTGATGTCTTCTGAACTGACTGGCTGTGTGTCAAAAAATATATGTGAATAGGATTTCTTAATTGCATTGGTGTATTTGGATATGATTTCATCAAATTCGTTAATTCTTTCAGTATCCATTATTGCAATTGCGTAATTTTTTTTGATAGGCATAATATATTGTATATTTTTCATTAAATTAAAGTTTTTCTGACTATTGTTCTGTCAATCATTTCAATCAAAATTTTGTTGATCGGATTCATAAGTGATAAGGGATGTTCTTTCGGGTACCTGTCAGTGAATGGAAGCACTCTGAAGCTGGACATGCACTGGTCGGTTGACCTTAGTGCAAAATAAGCCTTGTAATCTCCGTCAATGATGTTGATGATTAGTCCGACATCCTCCATTCGCTCATGGCCAGCAATGCCTTCCTCTGCATAAACCCTGAACTTTTTAAGGTCGTCAGCGGTAATCAGGGCATATTCCATCATATATTCGTATTCGTCTTCATCAAGGTCATAATCATCATATTCTATAATTTCAGAACATTTGTCGTCTTGAATAAGTAGATTGGTGGCGCAGTATCCGAGGGATATGTAAATGCCTTCATGGTCCAGTGCCTTGGAGATTATGTCGAAGTAAAGGTTGTCCAGTTTCATGGACTTGTGCATGTCTCCGAAAATTTCAGGCACCATATGTGTAATTCCGCCTTCTTCAATAACTGTACAGTAAAAGTGTTCTTCACCAAGATATCCTGCAGTTGAGGCCTTTTCGATAGTTTCTTTAATGTCTATGTTGTTTGCATCCTCTATTCTTTCGGCTATCTTCAAAACTTCTCCATCACTTATCATTATCTGCACCTTCTTTCAGATTTTTAAGACTTGTTTTCAGTATTTTATAGATATTTTCAGCGCCAATGATTTCATCCATGCCGATATCCCAATCTGAAGGATATAGGATAAACGGTTCTGATTGGCTTCCTCCGGCACCGCCATGGCTTCCCACCAGCTCTTCAAAAGCGCATACCTCATCTTTTTCAGCATCATAAAAGCTGTTGACAAGAATGTCCGGTGTGTATTTGAAGGACACGTTTCTTTTGATGTGTCCTGCGATGTTTTTACCAAATCCTTCAAGCGGATTTTCACCTTCAATCCTGTCAGTATCCAGGTAATAAGTTCCATTTTTTCCAATAGCCAGATTTCCATGTTCTGAGGATTTAACAACAATGAAACCGATGTATTCATTGTTGATTATTCCGGGAATCAGATTAGGAAGAAATGCATTGATCTCTTCATAGGTTAGCCTATAGTTCCATTGGGTCAAATAAATCATTGCGAGGTTGCCTGATGCCAGCACAATAACTTCAGAATCTCCCATGTCTTTCATTTCCTTTTCATCAATCAAATCATCATTGTTTCTGGTTAATGGAATGAACGATTCCGCATAGTGGTCTTCATTGGATGACATTTTGGCAAACATCTTCATGTCTTTTGGAAGTAGGGATTTGACAAAATCCTCAAAGGACTCGCCGTATCTCTGCTTGAATGTGGCTCCGTTTGTCTGGCCATGGTCTGATTGGATGACGAACTGATAATCTCGGGGTGTGTATTTTGTTGCAGTGACTAAACGCCTGATCTGTTTGTCCATTCCCTTAAGTGCAAACCATGAATCCTCGTCACGGACTCCTGAATGATGAGCTATCTCATCATAGCCCAAATATGTTGAGTATGCTACATCAATATCCCCCACTAACATGTCTCCAACCAATGTTGAGGTGTTTATTTCTCTCAAAAACACATTGGTTACGGCCCTTACTATAATATAGGCTATTCCACGTTTAATTCTAGGCCGGATATTTAAAACCCTATGTTTTATCTGGGAGATTATCTCAAGAATCATTTCTGCTATGAACAATAAGACGATACGCGCAAAATTACTTGGATTTGAAAAAACTGAAAACCATGCTCTGTTGTATAATTTTCTGAGATTTAAAATTTTACTGAATGTGAAGATGACGTTGTCCGTATCTCCCGAAAATAAATTGGACCTGCTTGCGCCATTATCTACAAGCAATCCGTTCCCATCAGAGATTCTTTCCTCCAATGTCTTGACTTTGCTCACACCTGAACACTGCATCATCTGGTTGTTGTTTTGCTTTTCAATCCATCTGAATGCGGTGATGTCGGTATTGTTTCCGTGCAGTATTCCTGCCTGGCTTGCGCCGGTTTGTGAAGACAGGTCGGTTTCCCATTTTCGAAGCGTATGTGTTCCGTCGTCAATCATTGATTTGATTTTAGGCATCAATCCTTTGTCAATGGCTTCCTTTAACACGTCATATGACAGCCCGTCGATTTCAACAATAATCAATCCGGGATAATTTTTGACTTCTCCCTTTCGTTTCCTTTTAGCATCCCTATAAACGGACCTGTAATATGAGGAGTCCTCTTCTATAGTAAGCACTGAAGACATTATTGTTGTGACGATTGCCATTGCAAGGGGTGCAAGAATTATTGCCATTCCCTTGATTTCTATATCGAATAGCGGAGCAAATAATCCGAGCAGCAATCCATTCAAAATCAGCGACCCGACACCAAAGGTTAAAACTAAAAATGGCATGAATATTTTGGTCAGCAATGGCCATAAGACTGCATTGACTATACTTATAAAAATAACCAATAATGCGATATCGTCAAACTCCCCTACAGTAACGCCCAATCCGAAAAAACTGATTATGTATATTCCCAACACGTTTCCAATGAATATCAGAATGCTTCTCTTTAATGTAATTCTTGGAGGTGTCTCGAACTTTTTGACATGTTCCATACAATCACTATCTTAAATATTTGAAGATTTCATCGATATCTTCTGCTGTTTTAAAAATTTCTTCCTGTTTATACAAAAAACCCTTCTCACCCATCTCATCAATCATGTCGAGCATGGTGTCATAGAAATGGTTGATGTTAAACACAATGATTTCCTTGTCATGCCGCTTTAGCTTTTTCAGTGTGATGATTTCAAAAAATTCGTCCAGAGTCCCTATTCCTCCGGGTGAAATAATGAATGCATCTGAATTGTTTAAAAACTCATTTTTTCTCTCATCCATTGAATCAACATAAATGAATTTGGAGCATTCCGGGCATAACGGTTCAAATTCACTAATCCATTCTGGTGCAATGCCAATTGATTTTCCTCCATTGTCATGAACTCCCTTTGCACAGAAACCCATCATTCCGGTATCTCCACCACCGAAAACAAGGGTATGGCCTTCATCAGCCATTCTGCAACCTAATTTATAAGCTTCGTCAGTGTAAATTTTGTCTATTTTTCTGCTTCCGGATCCGTAAAGACATATGTTCATATCATCACCTCATATATCTGGGGTTTGCTCGGCAAGACATAAGTGGCAAATCGCATTGGGATTGTCCTTTTGGTTATCTTTCACCGGACAGAAATATTCTCCGTCAATTTCTTCAACAGATAGGTTCCCTGGAAATTCGCTTCCAACAGGGTGAATAGGTTCCTCTAAAATAAATGTTGTGTAAAGAGCGGTAATGACATAAATCAGTGGAAACTTATCATCTTTTGCATTGGACATTCTTTCTGTTTCAAATGTTCTTTTAAGTAACGGAAAGGATTCGTTCAATGCGGTTTTGTCAATTGCCTCATCGGCATAATCCTCTTTTTCCTTAACTTCATTCATGCGTATGATGAAATACTTTATATAGATTTCCAGGTATTTTTCACGATATTGCTCTTGAATGTATTCTCCGTCTTTTCTTATATAAGCTGTGGCCAGCATTAAATCCTGGACGGATATGATGCGTGCGTATTTTTTTAGAATTTCCATTATCTGTGATCTTCTGATTTCTGAATTTTCGGATAATTTTTCAAGTTCAACCAGTATGTCTTCCGGCATCATGATTTTATTTATAAAATTTATAATTAATAAAAACTATTAATTACTTTGACATAACTATTATGTAATGGGGTAAGAATATGACTGAAGATTTCATGGAGATTTCAAAAGAGGACATTGAAAATGTCGAAAATGCTTTAAAGACAAATAGTGATTATAAGTTAAAAAATTCCAGATTTGATGTAAAATCCTTTGAAAAAGGAAAGGACATTATAATAATTCAATATGTTGCAAACATTGAAAATGAACTTGTTTTCAGCACATATGAGGAAAACGGCAAATATTACATAACAAATACTTTTGAACTGTTCATTGACAATATCATAAACGGCAATGTTTCACGAGATGTTTTCCAGTCTGTAAGCGGCTATTTTTATGATGTAATAGACAATCCCGAAAAGGATTTCAGTGATGAAAAGGATGAACTAATCAGCTTTTTACTTCTTACTGAGGATTATGATGAATCCCAGCTTCAAAAAGATTTGGATCCGGAAAAAATACGCAATGACTATAATAATGACAAGGATAGGATTTACTCCGACGAGTCCATGAACAGGGTTGAAAAGAGTTTGGCCCTGAAAGAGCTTGTTCACATGTCCATATGCCAGGTTGTCAATGACATAGAGCTGTTTTTCACAAGACCTGCTAACTTGACTCCTGAAGAGGTTGCTGAGAAAAACAAGCAGGAAGCAAAAGCCCTTGAAAATGAAATGCAATTGTCCTAAATGTTTAAGTATTATTATAATTATAATTATTAATATCAATTTTACTCGCTGATTATATGATTAACATTACCCGTAATGAAGAAGTTGTTCTAAACCAAATCAAAATATATGATATCGAATATCCTGAAGGTGTTCCAGTCAGCATACTGCGAAAGGAGCTTGGATTTCATGAATATGATTTGGTTCACATTTTAGAGGAGCTTCAGGATAAGGATTTGGTTGTTTTTAAGGATAACAAGGTAAACTTATCTGAAAGCGAAAAGGAAATCAACACTGTCAATTCCAAAAAGGACCTGGAAGAGCTGGAATTGGACCAAAAGGAAAAGGATTCCTATAAGCTTATTCAGGAGTTGGTTGACGATAAGAATCTTGTTTCTAAATATACCTTAGAGGGTCATTTGTTGTATGGGGATTTGGAACTTAGCAATTTCAGGATGTATCATATAATATTGTCTCTTCAAAACAAAGGCCTTTTAAAATCAATTAATAAGGACGACGGGGAGTATTATCTCCTTGTTGGATAATATTTTTTACATTTTTCTTAATATCAAAGTAATATTATTTTCTAATTTAATCATAATATTTATATAACTTAAAAATTATATATTGATATAATTATTGAAATTACGATGTGTTTTTTATGATGAGAATAAGTATGTCACTACCTAAAAAATTACTAGCAGATTTTGACGAAGTATTAAAGGAAAGAGGATACCAGTCTCGTTCAAAAGGAATTCGTGATGCACTTCAAGATTACATTGTCAGATATCAATGGATGAATTCCATGGAGGGGCAAAGAATAGGTATAATAACAATCATATATGATCATCACTACACAGGAGTCATGGAAAACCTTGCAGAAATACAGCACAGCTTCAGAAACGAAATCAATACAAGCATGCACATCCACATGACTGATAAATACTGTATGGAAATTGTTGTAGTGAATGGGGATATTGCTGAAATTCGTGATTTGACCGAAAGGATAATGAGGCTTAAAGGTGTTGAACACGTAAAACTTACAAGTACAGCAAACGGAGAAGATTTCCAGGAACCTGGTCACTCACATGACCATCCGCACACCCACTAACTTCTCTTTTTTTTATTATTTTTTTTTGCATGAAATTCAAAACCACTCCTTATCATCATGACCTGTTGAAGGATACGGGTAGGTTGGCCGTTTTTTATGAAGCTATTAAGCAGTATGATTCAAACACAGATTTGGCATATGATCTGGGCTGTGGGAGTGGCATTCTGTCCTATTTTTTAAGTTCTAAGTTTGAGGAAGTAATCTCCATAGAAGCGGATTTTAAGGCATTCAAATGTGCAGAGGAAAATCTGGCCAGTTTTGACAATGTTAAAGTAATCAATGGGGATGTTTTGGAGCATGAATTCACAAGAAATGCCGATTTGATTGTCTGTGAGATGCTTGATACAGCACTGATTGATGAGGAGGAAATTCCAGTCCTTAATTATGCAAGGAGATTCCTGAAGGATGGCGGAAGGATAATCCCCCAGGGAATTGTCAACACGGTCGAACTGGTTAATATGCAAAGGCACCATATTCACTGGGATGAAGGTGCTGAATATGATGTGCTTTCAGATGAGGAGGTATATTCTCAATTCAACTTTTCAGATGACATTGATCCGGAATTCAGTTCCGATTTCACCTTAAAAGCCAATAAGGACGCTTTGCTCAACGGGTTGAAAATCACAACCTACACAATACTTGACGATGATATAATTGCAGGGCCTCTGCCAATGTTAAATCCGCCATTGATGATGCCTCTCGATGAAAAGAGGGTAAGGGTAAATGACTTTATACATGTAGAGATAAAGTATATTATGGGAAACGGGATTGAGAGTATAAAAACTCGATATCTGTAGGTGAAAATGTGGGCTTTGAATCTCAGTTAAGCGATTTTTTGACAGATTGTGAAAAATTGATAGTGCTTGGAGTAGGCAATGAGCTTAAAAGTGATGATGGGGTAGGTCCATTCATCATAAGGAAGCTTAAGGGTGAAAACATTGAAAACGAAAACCTGTTATTCATTGATGCAGGAACCGTGCCTGAAAACTTCACCGGCAAAATCAGAAAGGAAAACCCCACTCACCTTATAATTGTGGACGCATGTCTGATGAACTCCAATCCAGGCCATATGCAAGTGGTGGATAAAAAAGAATTTGCAAACATTGGCCTTTCAACCCATTCGATGTCTTTGTCATTCTTTGTAAAATACCTCGAAAAGGACACGGAAATCAGAATAATATTCGTCGGCATCGAGCCTGAAACCATGGATTGGGGAGCAAATCCAACAAAGGAAGTTGAAGAGTCTGCTAATGATTTTATAGAAAAGCTAAAAGGGATTATATTATGAAGCTATTGTTTATCGGTTCAAGATTATATGATGATTTAGATTGGTATGTAAGGTCTAAAGGAATAGAAAGCATTTTAACAGAATCCAATGAGAATGCAATCAACCTTGATTTGCCTGACCAGGTATTCATCGTTCCGCGTGGAATGGATGGGCCTAAACAGGTTGCACTGATGCAAAAGG
>Ga0310695_10007409_pt1 | contig 17514 bp, 15 predicted proteins | sample RumenRJG_04DNA_FD_203882 | JGI IMG/M metagenome (GOLD analysis project Ga0310695, IMG submission 203882) | Bovine rumen microbial communities from Lethbridge, Alberta, Canada - RJG_04 (v2) (version 2) | ecosystem: Host-associated > Mammals > Digestive system > Stomach > Rumen | place: Canada...
TATGCGCTTTATTCAGTTGTTAAGGTCAGATATTAATATCTAACGAAATATATCTGGCATATTTGATGCAAAAACAGGCTACAGATCGCTGAAAATCAAGGTTTTCGGACGGCCTGGGGGGGGGGTACGATTGCAAAGAAAATATACGCCTTATAGATGAACTGAGAAATAGTAATGTCGAGGTTGTGTTGTCCAAGGAAAATGATGTTAATAAGCGGTTTATTGAAACAATATGTGAGTTTGACTATAAGGGATTTGTGCTAAGGGTCTGTGGAGATCAAGTGTTACTAGATTGTCTTACCGCAAATGAACTTTTGAGTGAGATGGATGTTGGCGAGTTTGACTGGTTCTACGAAAAGGAAATATCTCCAATCCTACCAGATATAGTTAGTATTGATGTTATAAAAAAGTATTCTGAATGGTTGAGTGGATTTGACAGATATTTTGAGGGATTGGATGTGTTATTGGATTTAAAACGGAAGAAACTTTTGTATGCGAATATTCCTTTTGTTGCTAGGGCAAATTCAAGAGAAGGATTTAGGATTTGTAAGGCTATTGTTGATAGTGGAGTTGGAGTTGGTGAATATATTAAGCAATTCTGCCATAGGATGCAAAATCCCTCTAATTATTTATCTACTTCCGGACTACTGGGAAGTTGGTTGCTGGGATGTGAGAGAGATTTTTTCTGGAACGAATCAGGTAAAGTAAGTGCTTGGTGGTCAGAATCTGCCGTACAGTTTATAAAAGACAGGCTAAAAAAAGATATGAGAGTATTTGAGTATGGTTGTGGCAATTCTACCCTCTTTTGGATGCAATATGTCGAAGAAATTGTATCAGTTGAAAATGATCCTCAATGGTATGAAAGAATGCGCTTACTTGTTTCATCAAAGGTTACGTTGATTTTTAGGGATCTTGAATATGGGGGAGATTATTCTAAAACCATAGGTCAATATGGGAAATTTGATATAGTTCTGATTGATGGGAGAGATCGGGTTAACTGTGTAAGAAATGCAGTTAATTCATTAACTGAGGATGGAGTGATTGTCTGGGATGATAGTGATAGACAGCAATACCAAGTGGGATTTGATTATTTAAAGAAACATGGTTTTCTTAGAATAGATTTTAAAGGTGTGTGCTATGGACTTGTGAATTTGTGTCAGACCACATCGATTTTTTATAGAAGGAATAATTGCTTTGGAATTTAAAGGCATTTAACGATAGGTAAGAAACCAATATTTAGGTCATTCTGTTGTAGAGTGCAGGAACAAGTGGATATAACTGAAAAAAGAAAAGCTTATGTGTAGTATAGATTTTATAGAGATAGGAAGCAAGGGTTATTCTTTCTGGCTTCCAAAACAAATCTTAAATAGTAAAAAAATAAAAGTAGTATATTCATTTGGGGTAGGAGAAAATGTATCATTTGATGAAGAGCTTTTGAAAAGGAACAGAGACTTGAAAATCTGGGCTTTTGATCCTACGCCTAAGGCTATTGCGTATATTGAAAAACATCCTATATTTTACAATGACAGATTTGTATTTTCTCCTTTTGGATTATCTAAGTTAGATGGGGAAGAATTGTTTTTTTTACCTAAAAATGAAGAATATGTCTCAGGGTCCGTTGTTAAATATTGGGGGGTAAATGGTGGTAACAGTATTTATGTACCTATGCGCAGATTGTCTACCATAATGGGGGAACAGGGGCATACGAAAATTGATATTCTGAAAATGGATATTGAAGGATCAGAATTTGAGGTGATTCCGGATTTCTTAAAATCTGGTGTTAAACCCAAAGTTATTTGTGTCGAACTACATGAGAGATTTTTCTCTAATCAAGTCGACCTTAAGGAGAATCTGATTAAGCTAATTTGCAATAATGATTATGAATGTTTTGGTTTTGGCGAGGAGTATTTATTTCTCTTAAATGGAGTGCAATGGTGAATAAATGAGCGTTAAATACGATTTCTCAGATGGAGATTATTACTGCTTTACGATAGATTTGGATTGGGCTTCTGAATGTGCAATTGAAAAGACGGTGTCATTTTTTATGGCACGAGGAATTGTACCGACTGTTTTTGTGACACATGATAGTGAGATAGTGAAGGAATATTGCAAAAAAGATGATATTGGAATACATCCAAATTTTATACAACCTAGTAGTCATGGCAATAACATTGACGAGATAATAGATTATTGCTTGAAGCTTGTTCCTGATACCTGTTTTTTTAGATGCCATCGTTGGTTTTCCAGTAATGATATTTACGACAGGCTCTGTGAAAAGGGCTTCAAATATGAGTCAAATATTTGTACCAACATGGATGTTGTTTCGCCGTTTGAACAACGTTCTGGCATGATATCATTTCCTACCTTTTTTGAAGATGGAGCGTATGTGTTTCATGGATATGATCTAAATTTCAACTCTGTGAAGGATAAGTTTAAAAGGAATGGGTTGAAAATTATAAACATACATCCAATGCATTTCGCGCTTAACACACCATATTTTCAGTATACAAGGGATATAAAGGATTCTGTGTCAAGAAGGGAATGGAACACGATGGATGAGGATATTTTAAAGAAACTTGAAAATAAAAATCGAGGTTTGCGAGATTTTATTTCTGAATTAACAGATTTTTCGATCAAGAATGCGGATAAGATTGTTACACTGAAGGAAGCATATCTTTTAGCGATGGATGTGTAGGTACAGGTTATATGGATAAGAATAATATTGGATTGGCTTTATTTACATATTGTAGACCCGAGCATACACGCAGGGTTTTAGCCAGTTTGGATTTTAATCATTTTTCACATATCTACATCTTTCAGGACGGCTTAAAAGATCTGAAAGATAGAACTGAGTGGGAGTTGGTCAATAAAATAATAAAAGAATTTGCTAATGATAAGGCAAGTGTTTATGTTTCGGATAGGAACAAAGGTTTGGCCAATTCTATTGTTGAAGGAATGAATTATGTATTTGATAGACACAATTGTGCAATAGCGCTGGAAGATGATATAATTCTTGGGAAAGGGTATTCTGAGTTTATGACAGAAGCCTTTGAAGAATATGAAGATGTAAACAAGGTATCATGTATTGCCGGTTGTGGTATGCCGGTGGATATTCCCGAATCGTATCCTTATGATGTCTACTTCTCTTATAGGATGTCAAGTGCCGCATGGGGAACTTGGAAAGACAGATGGGAAAGATACAAGAGAGATTTTGCATTAGTTAAGGAGATAATGATAGATCCTGAGGCTAAGGAAATTTTTAGCAAGTGTGGAGGAGATCTTAAATCCATAATTGAAGGGCAGTTGTACGGAAAACTTGATTCATGGGCGATTTTTTGGTGCTTATTACAAATAAAAGAAAAATCAGTATGTGCGATGCCGGTAAAGTATTTGGCGCAGGATATTGGGCATGACGGAAAAAAGGGGACAAACTCTGTTTTCTTTTCAACAAGGTATGATACAAAGCTATATGATTTTGATTCAAGTAGGGAAACATCTTTTCCATCCGAGATTGTAGTGGAAAGTGAGATACAGAATCAGATTAAAGAGATATACGATATATCTGATAGTGAAAGGATAAGATCTTATCAGATTTATTTATACAAAAAGTGGATAAGTTATCATAATAATGGGGGAAAGCTGCTTGAGAAGATAGAAAATTTTCAGTCGGATATATGGATTTATGGAGATGGGGGGACGGCGCAATTATTATTGGAGGAATTACGCAGTGTACCTGTAAGGGGAATAATTGTTAAAGATAAGAAAATAAATAAAATGCAGGATACTCCTGTTTATAGAATAAGCGAGCTAGCACATCAGGACGGAATATGTGTTGTTACTCCTGTGTATGATTACGCATACATAAAAAAGGATATAAGTCACATTTTTAATAATGAGAAGATAATTAGTATTGAAAGATTATTGAGTGAAGAGGATGAGTAAAAAAATTAAAGTATTATGGATAGGAAATGTAGTTCTTCCCGACTTCTGTGATGTGTTTGCGATTAAACGGACAATTATAGGTGGATGGCTGGATGGATTCTACCATGTGTTGAAGGATGTCAGTTTCGTCAGTTTGGGATTTTGTTTTCCGATTTTTGACTCAAACAGGATGAAAGATGGTGAGGCACATGGATGTAAATTCTATTCGTTTAAAGCAGAATTCCACAATAGTTATATTTCTGATACTATGATTGACAGGTTTAAAGCTATAATCAATCATTTTAAGCCAGACGTGATACATATATGGGGCACAGAATACAACCATTCCTTGGCAATGTATAGAGCCAGTGAACAAATGGGAATGGTAGATCATACACTGGTATCTATTCAAGGTTTAGTATCGATTTATGCAAAGCATTATTTGGTAGGGATGAAATTCGATGAGAGTGGAGGAAGTAATACAATTGAAGTAGGTATAAAAGAAGGAAGAGAAATATTTGTAAACAGGGGTAAAGCAGAAGTAGAATTGTTGAGCGAGGCCCGTCATATTGCAGGGCGAACGGAGTGGGATAAAGCGTGCGCAAGTCAACTTAATCAGTCAGCCAGGTATCATTATTTATCAGAGATATTGAGATCTTGTTTTTATGATAGTATTGGTAGTTGGAGAATAGAAAAAGTTAATGAACATACTATATTCATGAGTCAGGCTCATTATCCGATAAAAGGGTTACATATTGTTCTTGAAGCACTAGCGATAGTTTGTGATTTTTATCCAGATGTTCAATTGCACATAGCAGGCGGCGATATTACAGCGGTAGATTCTAACGGCAAGCGGTCTTGGTATGGAGAATATATAGATGGGATAGTATCTACATTATCTTTACAAAATAGAATTCAGTTTTTAGGATACCTTGATGAAAAGGAAATGATTAACGAGTATCAAAAAGCCAATCTATTTGTTTCAGCCTCATTAATAGAGAATTCGTCAAATTCTATATGTGAGGCAATGCTTATAGGGACTCCTGTTATTTCTTCATGTGTTGGAGGATGCCAGGATCTTATAAAACATGGAGAATCCGGTTTTCTTTTTGATGTAAATGCACCTTACATGCTAGCACATTATATCTGCAAGTTGTTTAATGATGCAGAGGTGTGTAAAAAAATTTCGACTGAAGAGACGAAATGTATTTCAAAGCGTATAGATCCTACTGAAATTAAAAGCGAAATTATTAATATATATGAAAATATTTCTGTATGATTGTTAAGCCTGTAATAGATACAGAATGGATTGTCTGTTTTTTGGGGGGGAGGTATGGGCATCACCTTTTTCTGATGCCCCTTAATTATAAAATGAAAAAGCCTACTATCAGCGTTGTTATACCTGTATACAATAATGAACAATATATCTCAACGGCTGTAGATAGTGTTTTAAATCAATCATTAGTTGAGAATGATGATATTGAATTAATAATTGTCGATGATGGATCGACGGACAGAACCCCACAAATTGTGGATGCATATAAAAAAACTGATAACAGAGTTCGCGTTATTCATCAGAAAAATCAGTGGATTTACGCAAGTATGAACAACGGAATTAAAGAGGCGGATGGGGAGTATATATTCGTCTTAAACTCGGATGATAAGCTTGAAAACGGTGCTTTATCGCTTCTTCTAAATAAAATAGAGGAGTATGATGAACCCGATATGATTTGTACCAAAATTACCAATTGTTTGGTTGATACGAATCAGAGGGTATTATCCTCGCATGATTATAATCCTGACGTTAATATTGAGGAATACTTTAGTACTATTGATGAAATCAGAAATAGTCTTCTCTATTTACAACAATCAAAACTTTTTACTACACAGGCGAATTTATATAAGACATCGCTTTTACGGAAACATCCGTTTAGAGAAGATGTGTATGGTGCGGATACGATGATAAACTGTCAAATCGCCATGGATTTAAGAAATATGTTGGTGCTGCCTGTTCCGGTTTATCGTTTTATGATATATGAGGACAAAGGAAATGCTTCCATAAATAAGTATTATGCATATCAGCATTCAATGTTTAATGAGTTATACGTAATGTATAAAGAATTATACGAAAAATGCGAAGTATATGATAAACGAGTTCAGGGGTATTTGGTCGATGAACGATTAAAAAGACTTACCTATGAGATAAGTGCTTTAGCCCTTCAGTCATGTGAATTGAGTGGAGAAGAGAAGATAAAAAAGGTTTTTACGGAAATAGCGGACGTTTATATTAGAACTGAGGCAAGGAAGGTTGGAAGGGAAAAGGAATACGAGAGTAGAATCTTAAACGGTACTTTAAATCTTATAAAGAAATGCAATATAGAGCTTACTGGAATAATTGAATTTGTAAAAGAGTTGTTGTGGCCATTGCCAGAGTTTCATCTAGATAATCCTAAAGATTTTGATAGATTAAAAATGATAGAATGTGTGAATGATAAACTAAATATTGATAAGGTCGGTAAAAAGTATTATTTGAATGAATGACAGGACAACAATGCATTTAAAAGTATCAGCAATAATACCTGCATATAACACATCTGAGTGGATTGGGGAATGCATAGAAAGCTTAATCAATCAGACTGAGCCTTTTTACGAAATTCTTATTATTGACGATCACTCAACGGATAGTACTTTGGCTATTGCTAAGGAATATGAATCTAAGAACCCTATAATAAAAGTATATGAGCAGAATCAAAACCATGGGCCGGGTTATACACGAAATTATGGGTTATCCAAGGCAAGTGGCAATTACATTCTTTTCATTGATTCTGATGATCTTATCAGGATTGATGCGGTAGAAGTATTGCTTAGAAAAGCTTCTCAAATATCATATGATGCAATTTATTTCGATGCAGAATCTTTTGGACTGAAAGAATACTGTAAGACTTCAAATTATCACCGAGCCATCTTTGAACCTGAAATAGATGGTATTTCGGGAAAATCTTTTTTTGATGAGACCTATCCAAATGGTTATTTTGCCTCTCCGTGTTTGTGCTTGTATAAAAAAGCAATAATAGATAAGTATAATATTAGATTTCCGGAGGGTGTATTCTACGAGGACGAGTATTTTTCTTTTGTATTTATACAATCAGCACAATCGGTATGTTATAAAAGAGAATCATTCTATAAAAGAAGATATAGAGAAGGGAGTACAGTTACATCTAAGAGTAATTATGAAAAGTTTACTGATTATCATAAGTGTTTTTGCTTGATTAATAGATATATATTTGAAAAATATGGCCATGAATTGTCTGACGCAATGAGGCAGTATGTCTTTGATTTGTATATATTTGTTTTAGATATTTATCCAACACTTAAGCATAAACCTCATAGTAGCGAATGGACAAACTATATTCATTCTTTTGATAAATTATTAGGGGGAATAAATTATTATAGAAGTGATAATCTTGGATTGTTACTTGCATTGGAACACATACTGACGAGAGAGTCACAGAGTGAATTGCGAATTCACGATAAAACATTTTTTGTAAAGAGAATACATGCTCGAATAGATGAATTATATAGAGAAATGCTTGGAAATATTCCATTGGGCGAAAAAAAAATTCATATAGGTGTATATGGCAATGGAAATCATACAAACGGACTATATACTGCTTATCAATATTATTACGGAGACATTAAAGCAAAGATTTCAATAATAACCTCAGAAAACATAATCAAGTATGACGCATCTGAACTGGATTATATCTTCATTTCGAGCTTTAAATATGGTAATGAGATGTATGCAACTGCTAAAAGGTATTTCGATAGGGAAAGGATATTATTTGTTTATGATTCGTTATATAAAGACGTCTTTTCGAGATTCGATGAACATATTCAATCAAAATTATTTTTCGATTCAGTGAATCAGAATAAATAATAGTCAGGAGTTGGTGATATGCCTAAACTATCAATAATTATTCCAATATTTAATGCAGAAAAATTCTTACCAAAGTGCCTGGATAGTGTACTTGCACAAACACTACAGGATATCGAAATTATCTGCGTTAACGATGGCTCGACAGATAGCAGTCTTAGTATTATAAAGGATTATGCGGATAAAGATGCCAGGATCAAAGTGATTGATAAATCGAATGGAGGCTCCCTTTCTGCAAGGAAGACAGGAGTCAAATCTTCAGAGTGTGAATATATAGGATTTGTGGATGCTGATGACTGGGTTGAGCCTGAAATGTATGAAAGGCTTATGAATGAGGTCAGCTTATATTTCGCTGATTTGGTGTCGTGTGGCTATTTTTTAGAAGAGAATGGCTCAAGAAGAGTAATTCAGGACAGTAATGAGAAGAAGATCATAAAGGAAGTGAAAGAAAAGGAAGTATTTCTAAAAGGGGCATTGGCTACAGGATTTGACTGGGTCAGTAATAGAAATATTACTCCGTCTGTATGCAATAAAGTATTTAGAAAATCGCTGCTTAGTCAGGTGTATTCCAAAATAGATGAACGGATAGTTTTGGAAGAAGATACCGTTACTATGTCTGCGGCTGTTCTTGATGCTGATTGTGTTGTTTTGATACCGGATGCTTTGTATCATTACAAAATCTATATGTCATCTAAGAGCCATAGGTTGAATAGAAATATAGTGCAAAGTTATGCTCGTGTATTTAACGAACTCTACCGCATAAGTAGCGAGCACAATGAAATTCTTGAAGATCAGATACCCTATTTCTCCCTGACGGCCATGAGGCTAGCCCTTGAAGTAGGCTTCGGCGTGGAAAGCGGCAAGCTGTATTTATTTCCGTTCGACAAGATAAGGCAGGGCTGCAAGGTGATCATATACGGCGCGGGGCAGGTGGGAAGAAGTTATTATGACGAGGTGTCACCGTTGGACTATTTGTCCGAAGCCTACATTACAGATTCAAACCTTGACAATTGGAAGGGAGATGTGATCAGTCCGGATGAAGCTTTTTCACACGACTATGATATCGTGCTGATTGCTGTCGAGAACGAGTCAACTGCCGGAAAAATAAAAGCTGATCTAGCATCGAAAGGAATACAGGAGAGCAAATTATTATGGCAAAAGCCTGTTGTGCTTAAGGATTCATATTCATTTAGAGCAAGGCAGGATAATCGGAAGGCATAGATTGAGTAAGAAGACATGAAGCAGCACAGGAGGAGGTTTCAATGAAAAGAGAAGAATTTAGTCAGCTGAGAAATGAAATAGAGAACGGCAATGCAGATGATGTATTAATAGCCAAGCTGAACAATTACAAAGTAGACAACGCTATCGTCATGGCAGCAGGATATAGTGCCAGGTGTATGCCGTTATCTGAGGTGATGCCGAAGGGACTTTTCAAGATTAAAGGGGAGAGGATGATCGACCGGCAGATCGAGCAGTTGAAGGAAGCTGGAATTGACCAAATTATTGTTGTTACCGGATACAAGCATGAGATGTATGAGTATTTGAAGGACAAGTATGGTGTTATCCTTATCCATAACGAAGACTACGACAAATATAACAATATAGCCTCTCTCTATGCGGCAAAGGATTATATGGCCAATTCTTACATTCTCTGCTGCGATAATTATTATGTAGATAATGTATTCCACAAGTATGTGTATGAGCCATACTATTCCTGCGTGTATTCAGAGAAGTTCTGCGATGAGTTTTGTGTTACCGGTACAGATGAGGATGGATATATCAAGGGAGTTGTCCGCGGTGGAGAGCGTTCCTGGTACACCATAGGAGATTGCTATTTTGATAGGAACTTCTCAAAGACATTCCTCTCGTTATTAGAGCAGGAGTGGGATGAACCGGAAACAAAAAATCTTCTGATGGATGAGTTTCACATAAGGCATATTGACAAGCTGCCACTCTATATGAAGAAGAGGGAGTTTGGAAAAATATACGAGTTTGACACAGTCCGAGAGATCATAGATTTTGATCCGGAGTTTGTTAAGTTCCAGAAGGAGAATTTGGACGAGACCAGTGCCGTAAATCAGGTGGTAAACAGATACTCCGGTGTAAAGTCCTATCATTCCGTTCCGACGGAGCAGCAGTTTGGAAGACTGCATCTGAATGAGAATCTGTGGGGACCATCGCCGAAGTGCCTTGAAGTCCTTAAGAATGTAAAGATGGAGGATCTGTATCTCTATGACCTTAGAAATAAGGACGAGCTTGTTGAGGCACTTTCAAAGCAGACCGGTATATCTGAGAATAATATTTTTGTGCATAACGGCTCTTCAGAAGTCATCAAGTCTATCTTTACGATTATTTTATCCGCAGGCGACAAGGTGCTTATCCCTGCACCGGGCTGGAGCTATTACAAGAGCGTTGCTGATGCCAAGTTCGCAAAGTGCATTCAGTACAGCGTGAATGAGGAAGCAGATACCTATAAATACGATATAGAGGATATACTGGCAAAGGCGAAAGAAAACTCGCCTAAGATTATCGTCCTGACCACACCGCAGATGCCCACGGGCTGTGACATCGATTATAAAGATATCGAGAGGGTGATAAGCGAAAATCCTGAGTCCGTTATCATGCTGGATGAGGCATACTGGGGATATGGAGACGACAGCAACACATTTGAGCATGACCTTGTAATGAAATACAGTAATGTGGTCATCTCAAGAACTTTCTCTAAGTTTTACGGCCTTGCTGATATACGTATTGGATATGGACTTTGCAGCTATCCGCTGAGGCAGACCATAGGACTGGATCTACCCCTCTTTCGGTCATGTGGCATCAGCAGAAAAATTGCCATGGCAGCAATCGAAGATACAGAGTATTACAGGAAGATGAAGGAAGAGTCTCTAAAGGTTAGGGATTGGTTCTCTGAGGAGTTAAATAAGCTTAAAGGCGTTACAGCATTCAAATCCGCATCGAATTTCGTTTTTATAAAAATTGATGGTGCAGATGCGAATACGGTGAGGGCATTTATGGAAGAGAACGGTATTCTTATCAGGCTGTTTACGGACAAGGATGCACTTAGGCTTCGCATTACTATAGCTCCAAAAGAGATTATGGAGAGGGTACTCGTCCAGCTTAAGAAAGCACTGGAAATATAGCATTTGATAGAAGGTCACGCAGGAGGTTCCGATAGATGAGTGATGATAAAGCTGTGGGCGAGAGAATACTTGGTGAAAAGACCGAAGTTTCATATGATAGGATAGATGCCTTTTTTGATGAGAGAAGCAACAATGACGGGATGAAGCATAAATACAATTACGTGATGTATTTGGATGATACGCCAGAGGTGGCTATCGAGCGTGACAGGCAATGCAAGGAAAAGGTAAAGGAGCTTCTGAAGATAGAGTCTGGCATGAGAGTTTTTGATGTAGGATGCGGTGTTGGAAGATGGGGAGAACTGTTCTGCAATGAGGGTTGCTATTATGTTGGGGTAGATGGTAGTTCTAAAATGATAGAACGCGCCAAGGATAATCTTTCTGAATATGAGGATAAGGAATTATTTGTCGGGAAAGTACAGAAGATTGACGAGGTCCTGAAGGAAAACAATATCGAAGGAACTTTTGATATCATCATAATGAGCGGTGTTCTTATGTATATCAATGATGAAGATGTGAATTCAATCTTGAAATCATTCACAAAACTCGTGCATAAGGGCTCACAGATCTGTATCATAGAGAGCATGTCCAATGATGAGCGTCTGACCCTTAAAGATATTTATTCTGAAGAATTGAAACAGATCTACAGTGCAATTTACAGGTCTGTAGACGAGTTTATGGAAATGATGAATACAGCATTTGCTGACAAGCTTGAGAATAAGTGCAATCATGTTCTTGATTTCTCTGATGGCATGCAAAAGAAGAGAGAGCATGTGACTATGGAGCACTGTGTCATATGGCAGGCAAAGTGAGGAAACAGGTGAAAGAGCTACAAAGGATAAAAAGAGAAAACTATTCATTACTGGAATCTAAGAGTATCTACTTTGCAGGTTTTTCAGCTGCTAATATAGCTCACTTTGTTGAATGCTTCCCTCAATATGTGAAAAATATAAGTGGGATATTTGCTATCCTTGATATTGATGAGCGAACCCCGCTATCTGTATATATAGGGGGAAAGACATATAAGATCATGTCTCTGTCGGATGTAAGATCTCTGGATACAGAGAAAGATGTCCTGATCATAATGTATGAATATGAGCGAGAGGCTTATAAAAAAATACTGAGTATTTTTGGAGACGATAGTCGTCCGATATATTGGTTTCCTGACGGGGCAACTGAAGTTGAACTGGACTATAGGGAAAAATTTAAAGACTGTGCGGTTGAAAATGTCATACTATTTAAGAGTGGATCAAGACAATATGTCTATGGTGAAGACTTTGGCGACAATTCCAGAGCACTTTTTGAGTATATGATAAAAAATGGATATAACGACCGTTGGAAGCTTGTATGGCTGGTGCATGATCCATCGAACAAGGAATACGATGATTGGAAACTAAATAAGAATGTTGAATTCGTAGGCGCAAAGGATTGTGAATCTTGTGACGTTGAAAAGAGAGAGCTATATTATAAGTATCTATGTGTAGCAAAATATGCATTTGTGACAGATGATGAGATATTCTTTCAGAGAAGAAGAGGGGATCAGACTCTTGTTCAGCTATGGCACGGGGATGGTGTAAAAGCAAGAACACGGCATAGGATTATGGAGAATCGGTGGGACTACATGGTATGTACAAGTCAGTTCTATGCAGATGTTGATTACAAGGACTATGGACTCGGAAAGGATCAAATGCTTTCAAGTGGATATCCAAAGGATGACTGGGTAATCTCCTCCAATATCGAATTATCGAAACTATTGGTAGATAGAAAAAGCTTTACACATTATATTCTGTGGGGCCCTACATTTAGAAAGAGCGTAGAAGGACTTGAAATACTGAATGAAAAAGTAAGAATCAATAAGACAGGTTTGCCATTATTAACCACATGGGAGGATTGTGACTCGATTAATGAGATTCTAAAGGAACATGATTGTCTTATGTTGATAAAGCTTCATCCGGTTGCGGATCTTTCATTGTATAGTAAAAGATTTTTTTCCAATATTGTTTTAATGACAAATCAGGATCTTTATTCTCACGGTTTACATATCAATCAGATAATGTCTTGCTTTGACGCCTTTATTACAGATTATTCATCTGCAACGGCAAGTTATATGTTATTAGATAGACCTATGGCTTTTACTCTAGATGATTTAGATGAGTACGATGATAGCAGAGGATTCGTACTGAATCCTGTGAGGGACTATCTTCCCGGGGAAGAATTATATAATACCAGAGATATGGTTGATTTTATAAAAGATGTATGCAGTGGGAAAGATGCAGCGGCAGAAAAACGACGCAAGCTGATTTCAGAAATGATTGACTACAGGGATGGGAGAAACTCTGAAAGACTTCTGTCAATGCTATCTATAGAAAAATGACATCGGGTACTGGGGAGTTTCAGAATTTGGGAAATGAATGGGATGGAATAGATACTATGAAGAAAGCTGAAGGACGGAAGTTGGATTTCAAATACGAGGAAGAATATCGAGAGAAATATAAGAATACTCCTCTTGAGGATATCATGATTTTTCGAAGCGGGCCTATGTCCAGTATGTATATAGAAGGAATGGACTTCGATGACAATTCAAGGGCAGTATTTGAATATGCTTTGGATGTGGGCATCAATAAAAAGTATAAGCTTGTATGGATTGTAAAGGATCCGTCGGAATGGAAAGACAGATTCAAGGAGTACGAAAATGTTCTATTCTTATCATGGGAGGATGCAGAATCAGATGATATTTCCAAGCGTGATAACTTTTTCTGGCATCTCTGTCTCGCAAAATATCTTTTCATGACGGATTCCTATGGATTCGCATTAGGATCCAGAAAAGATCAGATTAGAGTCATGCTCTGGCACGGTTGTGGGTTCAAGGCTAGACTTAGTCTTTCTTCAAATGAGCATAATTATGAATATTTTACTGTGCCAGGAGAAGAATATGCTAAGACATATGCCAAGAATTTTGGGCTTAGAGATGATCAGATGATAGTCACAGGACTACCTAAAGTCGATTACATTTTCCACCCGGATCCGGATTGGGTGGAAAAACTGAAGATCAGAAAAGCAAAGAAGTATGTTTTCTGGCTTCCAACCTTTAGAAATGTGGATCGACCAGGATTTGAAAGGCATAATCACACCCAACCTGAAGGTGAGACAGGATTGCCGATGGTTGCATCTATGGATGAGATGAGTAAGCTGAATACCCTGTTTGAGAAAGAGGATGCAGTGATGATCATAAAACTACATCCAATGCAGGACAGAAAGCTTATAGGGGATTTTTCCCAGTTTACCAATATACAGCTTCTTGAGAATAAGGATTTATTAAAGCAGGATATACAGCTTAACCAGATTTTGGGTTATGCGGATGCTTTGATAAGCGATTATTCTTCTGTGGCGGTTGACTATCTTGTGATGGACAGACCGATAGGCTTTACTCTTGATGACTTCGACACTTACGCAAATGAGAGGGGGTTTGATTGGCCGGATGTCAAGCCGCATTTACCCGGGAAAGAGTTATATATTTTTGATGAGATGTATGATTATATAAAATCGGTTTTGGGTGGGATTGATCCGGGGATTCAGAAACGTCACTCCATATGCGATGAAATGCAAAAGTACAAGGATGACCAGAGTTGCAAACGGGTATTGGAGTATTTAGGAATAATATGAATTTTGAATTGATGGCCTCAATGATGAGCGCTGATTACGCAAATCTTGGACAGGAAGTTCGTGACTTGGACGAAGCTGGGATAGACTCATTCCATATCGATATAATGGATGGGCGGTATGTTCCCAATTATGCGATGAGCCTCAATGATTTGAAATGTATTAGAACTCTTACGGATAAACCGCTGGAAGTGCATCTTATGATAGAGCATCCAAGTAAAACAATTGGACTTTTTACATCATCCCTAAATCCTGGAGATACGATTTATATTCATCCGGAGGCAGAGTATCACCCATCTACTACATTACAGAAAATAATCAATGCTGGTCTTGTTCCGGGAATTGCAATAAATCCGGGGACAAGTGTAGAAGCAATTCAGATGATGCTTCATATCGTAAAGAAGGTTCTTGTGATGAATGTGAATCCGGGGAATGCCGGTCAGATGTTTTTGCCTTATTTAAGAAGTAAATTTGAAAAACTCCTAAACCTCAAATATGGTATGGAATTTGATATCTATTGGGATGGTGCTTGCAGCGGGGATAAAATTACAGAATATGCTCCACTTGGAGTGAAAGGGTTTGTGGTAGGAACGACTTTACTATTTGGTAAGAGTAGCTCATATGCTGAGACAATAGCGTCAATTCGGAGAATGGAGTTTTGAAATTAAGGCAGTGGTCTTATAAAGAAAGGCACTTGAAACAAGGTAAAATGGAGGATGTTGCAATGTTGAGTGTTTTGGATGATTTTCGAAAAAAACTAAGTGCTGTTATGGTTTCTTGTATGGACAAGCGGATTATACTATACGGATATGGCTATACGGGACAGTTTTTGAAATGGTATGCTAAATATTATCATTCAATAGACGTTGACTATGTTGTGACTACTGATTGGACATCAAAGGGGCCATTTGAACAGGAACTATTCAGACCTACTTTTTTTGGATTCGATTATAAAGACTCGAAAAGCTGTGTGGTTTGGCTAGCGGTTCCGTATCAGGACGAGGCGATAAAAGCATTGGAGCTGGGAGGCTTCAGTCAGGGCGTCGTATATGATTTCTATAAGATTATATATGGTGATGATATAGAATGGCCGAATATAGAGACGGATGTCTTTCATCAACGTAAGGTGGGACTTAGGGACATACAGTTTCTGGAATATCTCGAATGGAAATATGACTGCAATTTTGTCACAAGGGTAAATAGCACAGATTTCAAAGATATTGATCCCAATAAGGGAGCTCCATTTGTCACAAACACTCAAAAGGAGATATTTGAGATATTTGACAAGATACATCATAGACCTTGTGAGAATGATGCTATTGTGGATATTGGATGTGGAAAATGTGGTGCTATGCTATCACTTATGGATTATGGCTTTCCATCCGTTGGAGGCATAGAGTACGAGACTGGACTGTATGATGTGGCAGTTGACAATTTGAAAAAACTTGGATTGTATGATGATCAGAACATAGAGCTTTTTCATTCTGATGCAACGAAAATGACCGTGGAACTCGACAAGTATAACTGGTTTTTTTGTTTAGTCCATTCTATGGTGAGGTATTTGAAAAGTGTATCAATAATATTGTTGATAGCATACAAAGAAAAAACAGAAAGGTTAGGATAGTATACGCAAATCCACATTGTTACAAAATGATAGAAGCGACTAGGGTTTTCAAGCTAGTAAATCAGTTCACATTTACTAGTAGACAAAGAGTCGTTAAGGTGTATGAATCAATATGAGCGTTGAAATGTAATTCAAAGTATAATCCTTTTGTTTCCTCTCTTTAGGTTGCGTTTAGTAAAAGACTTACGGAAGAGATTTTTTGTGACATCGACGAGATGATCATCGACTTCAACGCTACTGATAATGATCTGTCGGGAGGTAGATTGGATGGTGTAGATGAGGAGCAAGCAGATTGTTTTTTGCAAGCCCTTCTTCACGATTTTTTATAGAATTTCACTTGGTGGAAGATAGCTTTTGTGATGATAGAACTGATGATTCTTGTCAATCTGGGACAACGTTCTTATAACTCGCGGACAAAGTTCCTAAAATATATGGACAGAGTTCTCGAAACATACGGACAAGAACCCTGTCCCAGAGGGACAAGCTAGCATCTGTGTGTTACCGTATCATAATTCGTAAGAATTGTCATTCATTATCAGCCGGAGGCTGATGTTCGATCGTAGATCGTCGTGACGGTCCTTTTAGGTCAAAACGATAAGCATTACGAACCAGCCGGTCGAGGATTGCATCAGCGACCGTTTGATCCTTGAAAACTGAAGGCCATTCCTTCACCGGAAGCTGTGCCGATATCGCTATGGAGCGTTCTGCATGGTGGCGTTTCTCGACTACTTCCAGGAAGTCCTGCGTCATGGCAAGGTCTAGCTGCTTTAGTCCAAAATCATCCAGTATCAACAAGTCCGGTTTGACCAGGTCCAACATGAGTTTATCGTAGGATCCGTCTCCCTTAGCAATGCTAAGACTCGTGAGAAGCCTGGGGACGCGGTAGCACCTTACTGTTATTCCCTTCATGCAAGCTGCTCTGCCAAACGCTGACAGAAGATAGGTCTTTCCAACACCCGTAGCTCCAGTAATGATCAGGTTTGACCCGCTCCTGACCCATTCGCAGTTTGAGAGGTTGGAAACGGAGGATTTTTTGATCTTCCGCAACGGATCAAAATCGATGTTGGAGAGGCTTGCCCCGGGCTCTCGTAGCTTTGCAGCCTGAATACTCCGGGGCTGTTTGAGCCATCTGTCCGGCATTTGAGAGCCACCCTTCCGTTTAGGACGGAGCCATCATTCCGGTAAATACAGAGCCACCGGACTCTGATTACATACAATCCTTTATACTG
>Ga0310695_10007411_pt1 | contig 17509 bp, 11 predicted proteins | sample RumenRJG_04DNA_FD_203882 | JGI IMG/M metagenome (GOLD analysis project Ga0310695, IMG submission 203882) | Bovine rumen microbial communities from Lethbridge, Alberta, Canada - RJG_04 (v2) (version 2) | ecosystem: Host-associated > Mammals > Digestive system > Stomach > Rumen | place: Canada...
CTTGGCATCAGTCTTGGCATCAGTCTTGGCATCAGTCTTGGCATCAGTCTTGGCATCAGTCTTGGCATCAGTCTTGGCATCAGTCTTGGCATCAGTCTTGGCATCAGTCTTGGCATCAGTCTTGATATCAGCCTTATTTTCCGCGATTACAACAGATTTTTCCTTTAAGGAAGCGTCAGAAGGTCCCTCATGTACGACACCATCCTGTAATTTCAAGGGTTCACAGGTCTCAGTAACTGCTTTGTTTGAAACAGCTTCAACTGTACTTTGTTCTTTCGCCGACGAACCCTGAGACCAGACAAATTTTTTTCCTGTCGGTTTAACAGACTGGGCTTTTTCGGAAGCTGAAGACTGCGTGTTGCCAGCATCTTCACCAGAGTCTTTCACAATCTTCTGGTTACCGGCTTTTTCATCATCCGCCGGGTGCACCGCAACCCGGTTTCCGCTAAGCCATGAAAATATTCCCTTTTTTGACATGAAAAGTCCGTCCTTTAGTTAAAAATAACCGCTCTCACAAACCACGATGAAGCATATCGTCATACGCCATAACGCAAATACCTTTCTACCCCACCTGATTTACAAGTTCTGCAATCACCGATCTGGTATCAGCATTGACTTCCTTTATTCTCACAGCAATAAACTGCCCCAGTTCAAAAACCTTCTTTTTGTCAATATAAAATCTTCCGGTCTGAGAATCTCCGTCCGCACGTAATCTGTCATCGCATATTCCCGATGACGGTATAAACGCCGAGGCTCCGTTTTCAAAAATGCGCACCCTGATACCTCCGCGAGAAATATCAAATATCTCTCCCTGAAATTCCGTCTTCTTATCAATAAACTGGCGCAGATATTCCACGTATAGCCAATCCTTTACACCTCTTTCGGCAATTCTGTTTTGCTTTTTTGCCGTATTCATGGCGCTCAGCATGTCTTCATCCGGCATAACAGGATTATCATTTTTCAGAATGCAATGCTTAATAAGACGATGGTTAATCATATCCCCAAATTTTCTTATGGGAGAAGTCCACGTGGCATAATAATCAAGCCCCATGCCAAAATGGGGCCCCGGAATCAAAGACATTGAAGCATAGCTGTAGAACTTACGAAGACGCGCATCAAGATAAATATTCTCTTCCGCATCAAGCCAGCGTTTAAGAGCACTGAAACCGTCCATTGTTAAAAGCTGCTCAGCATCCTTAACAGGAGCCCCTGTATCTTTCAGAAGATCAACGATTTCCTTTATTTTGTCAGCGTCAAATCCCTGATGAACATTGAAAATGCCTGCACCGCAATTCTTGGCCAAAAAGGTTCCGGCACATGCATTTGCAGCAATCATAGCCTCTTCTATGATCTTATTGGCAATTCTTCTGAATACCGGCTTAATCTCTATCAGAGCACCTTTTTCATCAAGAATGAATTCATAATCCGGACGATCCTTGAATACCGAAGCATGAGTATTGCGGTATTCGCATCGAATTTTTTGAAAGCCTTCAAGTAGCCTTAGAACTCCTGCTACTTCGGAGGATGGGGTAAAATCTGTTTCCTTTCCTTCCAGATAATCAGAAACATCATCATAAATCAATTTACCGCAAGATTTGATATCTGCAAGTTCAAATTTGATGTCATCACCAAGTGATCCGTCATCGTTAATCCGGAAAATTCCTACCAGCGCATGACGAACTTCATCATTCCACAGAGAGCAAAGATCTTCGCTAAGTGTTCTGGGGAGCATGGGAATATCACGTCCTGGCAGATATATTGAAAAAGATCGATGTGCGGCCTCTTTATTCAGAGTGTCAGTTTCAGATATATATCCAGTAGGGTCGGCTATAGCAACATACAGCAGATACCCGTAATCATCTTTCTCAACATACACCGCATCATCCATATCTTTTGTTTTTGCGCTGTCTATTGTTACGAACGGGATATTCGTATAGTCCTTTCTGTTTATGTTCGCGTCATGAAAAACGTAGTTTTCAGAATCATCGGGAGCTTTGTTAGGCAAACCGGTCTCTTTGAGAACCACCCACCAGGGTGCTTCAGGATCATTTCCGGCAGTAATATATTCAGAAATTTCAATAGTGTGTTCACCGCTTCTGGAATTCATCGCATGTTCTGTCAGATTTGCAACAACCCAGTCCCCGTCTTTAAGAACATGATCAGTTACATGATTCCTTGCCCTCATGTAATTTTTAAAGCTCGGCCGATCCGGAATTATCGAAGTCCTGCCGTTAGCCACATTAACCCTTCCCACAAAACATGCAAGAGACGGTTCGATAAGTTCAACCGGATATGCCTGAGTGCGACCAGCACTTTCAGAAATTCTCGCCAGGATCTTATCCCCAGGCAACAGCTTCTTCATATGGGGAGGCGCTATAAAATAGCTTTCCCTGGTATCCACCTCCAGAAAGCCGAATGTTTTTTCGGTGGCCCTGACAAAACCTTCCTTCATGTTTCCATAAGCATACGATTTAACATCTTCATTTTTTGAATTCCTATTTGTATGCTCTCTCTGGATGTTCTCTTTTGTATCATCATTTTTTCGTAAAGCTTTCTTTTCAGAACCGCGACTGTCCTTCTTCTTTCTGATACTGTCATTTTCATCTTCAAGCGGAGGCAATCCCGCAGCCTTTCTTGCTTCTTCGCTCTGTCTCTTCAACTGCAACAATACCGGATTATCAAACAGCATATGTATTTCCCTTAATAAAGCCAAACAAGTGTATGATTCTACCACATCGATAACAATTTATTCCTGATTATATCGCTCCCCGTCTGCGGAATATTCTCAGCATTAATTTCTGAAAGAGCCGGTTCCTGTTTTCCGAAAATCCGATCAAAAAAAGAAATGGCGGGAATATCCGCCATTCTTAAACAAAACATCATCCTTTGCAGATATTGACTACGGCTCACAGTTGTCAGTTATGCCACAATGTCTTAAAAGCGCATCCACCGAAGGCTTTCTGCCTCTGAATGATTCAAAAATTTCCATAAAATCCCGAGAACCGCCTTCTGCAAGAATTGTATCCATAAACAGTTTCCCTGTTTCAGGGTTCAGAATTCCTTCCTCTTCAAAACGGGAAAAGCAGTCGCTGGAGAGAACCTCGGCCCAAAGATAACTGTAGTATCCTGCACTGTATCCGCCGGAAAAAATATGACTGAAGCTGTTTTCAAAACGATTAAAAGGAACGGACGGCACCACGGAAATCTCGTCTCTTATAACGTTTAAAAGCCGATGGATATCCGTATTCCGGTCATAATCACGATAAAGACGGAAATCAAATGTTGCAAATTCAAGCTGTCTCAGCATCCCCATGGCAGACTGAAAATTTTTTGCCGCTATCATTTTGCCAAGAAGCTCCGCCGGCAGCACTTCTCCTGTTTCAACATGCCCTGAAATCATGGCAAGCACTTCTGAATTCCAGGTAAAGTTTTCCATAAACTGACTCGGCGTTTCCACGGCATCCCATGGCACATTACTGATCCCTGCCAGGGATTCTATATCAACCGTCGTCAGAAGGTGCTGCAAGGAATGACCAAACTCGTGAAACAGCGTTTCCACCTCATAATGATTCAGCAGAGCCGGCTTATCACCAATAGGCGGCATAAAATTAGTAACTATATAGGCCACTGGCAAAGTTACATTACCGTCTCTGTCAGTCTTTCTGTCAACACAGCTGTCCATCCAGGCTCCGCCCTGCTTTTTGTCTCTGGAATAAGGATCCAGGTAAAAACTGCCTCTCTTTTTTCCTTCGCGATCAAAAATATCGTAAAAAGACACATCCTTGTGCCAGACATCAACATCAGTTCTTTGCCTGATGGACAAACCGAAGATTGCATTCACAAGGCTGAACAGCCCCTGAAGGACCCGGGGAAGCGGAAAATAGGGTCTGATGACTTCATCGTTTATTGAATACCTTGCTTCCTTTAACCTTTCGCTGTAGAACCCAAGATCCCAGGGTTCAAGCTTTTCAGAAAAGCCTTCAGATTTCGCAAAATCTTCCAACTCCCGCATCTCACGTACCCCCTGAGCATGACTTTTTGCCACCAGTTTTTCCAAAAAATTCATAACCTCATCGGTGGAAGAAGCCATTTTTAAAACCAAAGACCTTTCAGCATAATTTTTAAAACCAAGAAGCCCTGCCATTTCCTTCTTAATCGAAAGCTCTTCTCGCATGTTTTCGTCATTATTGAACTTTCCCTGATCCGGACCGAATGCCGAAGCCCTGGTCACATATGCCTCATAGCATTTAAAACGCAACTCTCTGGATTCAGCATATTTCATCACCGGAAGATAGGAAGGAAGATGAAGGGTAATCACATAACCTGAAAGCCCTCTTCCGGCAGCCTCCTGATGAGCCAGATCCAGTGCAAAATCAGGAAGTCCTTTCAGTTCGTCCCTGTTTTCTGTATGAAAATACCAGCTGTTTGTAGCATCAAGAACATTGTTGGAATAAGCCGACGTAACATTTGACAGTCTTGATTTCAGTTCGTTAAATCGTTTCTTCTCTGCTTCGTGAAGAGCAATTCCGCTGAGTTCAAATGATTTAATGAAAAAATCCAAAGCCCTTTTGGGAACAGGAGTCAGTCCGGTGTTTTCATAAATACTCTTATAGCATCGGTAAAGACCTTCATGCTGACCTTCCCATGAGGAATATTCAGAGAGTTCTGGAAGCATGGCATCATGCTGACAGCGCAGTTCATCGGAAGAAATTACATTATTAAGATGAGATACCACCCCCCAGACCCGGCCAAGCTCCCCGGAGGCATGTTCTACCGGTTCAACTATATTATCCCACGTGGGATTGTCAGAATGTTCCCTTACAGCCTGTTCTACTGTTTCCCGGCATTTGTTTATACAATACCTGACAGCCTCTGCCACGTGCTCAGGCCTTATTTTTGAAAACTCCGGAAGATCTGTTTTCGACAAAAGCGGATTATTTTCAATCATAGTATTTACCTCCTGGTGGATCTGTTTTCAGGAACAAGATTATATCAACCGTAAAACCTCGTAAAAAGGACAAATCAGCTGATCGTATTAGTAAGTTTGCGGATTGAATGTATAATGAAGGTTCCAGACATGCGGAGACATGACGATGCGACACCTTTTAAAAATTCAAAAAATTTTTCTCATCGCGGCAATTCTTGCAGCTTTTGGGATCGGGATTAAACTGTTCTTTATCCCTTGCGAAAGCTACGACGTCAAAATCACCGAAACATTTATTATCATCTGGATCGCCTTTTCACTGATTCAGATTTCAGTACCATCTCGAAGCAACCATATCACGGCCAAATGTTTCGGTTATGGAAGCATTGTGTTTTCTGCTTTGGCCGGAATTTCCGCAATCTGCGGTGTATGGGAATTAAAACCCGATATTTCGCTGATAATATTTGAGAATCTTCTTAACTTCGCAGTGGGATCCTGCCTGGTAAAACAGGCTCTCCGTACGTCCAGTGTGCTTTACACGGTTTACGGGGATGTACTCAGATTTCTGACTATCGTGACCTCCCTGGCCATGACAGCCAGCCTGTGCATTTTTATAAACCTGAACGAGACTCCGGAAATTATCGCCAGGATAACGGCCATATCATCTTTCTTTGCCTTGGGATGCAATCTGATGCTCTTCAGAGCATTTATAACCGAATACTGCAACGTCCGAAAAAAAGATCGACTGGTTCTGATAAAAACAAATCAGAAGGGTGTATATATTGATTTGTTTGGTAATATCATGCATGTCAGCAGACTCTCTTCATCTCCTGATTCTTCTGAAAACTCTTCGGACATCGTAAATAAGGTAAAGCAAGAATGACTGACGAAAACACGCTTCTTGACAGACTTGAGAGATTAAGAACCCTGCTCAGAGAAAACGAACTGGATGCTCTGATTGTAAAAAGGGAAGACGAGCACCTTTCAGAGTACATCCCTCCCGAATGCGAAAGACTGGCTTACATATCCGGCTTTACAGGATCGGCGGGTACTGCCGTGATACTGACCAATCCTGATTTCATTAAAAACCAGGAAAACAAGATATGGATTACCGATTCATCCGGACGGGAACAGCCTGTCAGAAACTCCTGTGCTTTATTTGTGGACGGACGTTATGTTCTTCAAGCTCAGGAACAAACGCCATCTGCCGTCTATGACACCTTTCACTATAAGGAGGTAACTGTTGGAAACTGGCTGAAGACAATTTTGAAGAATAACAAAAAAATCGGCATCGATCCTCGATGCATCAGCTGGAAGGCAAAAAACGCGCTGCAAAAGGAACTTGATTTTTCCAGAATAACTCTTGTTCCGACAGAATCAAACCTCATAGACCGCATATGGCCGGAAAGATCTGAAAACAAGCCTGAACTGGCATACATCTACGAAGATAAATTCAATGGCTGTCCCAGCGTTGAAAAAAGGCATCTCATTGCCGAAGAACTGAAAAAACGTCATCTCGATGCCACCATTATTTCCAAAAGCGAATCGGTTAACTGGCTGCTTAATATCCGCGGACACGATGTGCCATGTCTCCCTGTTGTAAACAGCTTTATTGCCGTGTACAACTGTGAACATGTGGAATGGTACGTATCCCCCCAGAAAATTCGTTCTCAGAACATGTCGGATTTTCAGCACCATTTCGGGAACATTGATTATTATTCGGAAGAAGATCTTGTGAAGCTGGCCGAAAGACTTGGTAAGGATCATGCCTCGGTTTACATCGATCCGGATTCAACAAATTCATGGCTTATCGATCTCCTGCAGAGCAAAGGCTGCAAACTTACTTTCGGATCTGACTTCTGCGACATGCCCAAAGCCAGAAAAAATCCTACCGAAGTTCAGGGAATGAAAAGAAGCCATCTCCGCGATGCTATCGCAATGTGCCGTTTTCTTGCATGGCTGGATCATCTGACAGCCCCCCTGATTACTGAAAACTGCGATGATCAGCCCCATAGCGCCGGATGGAATCTTGCCAGAACGTTTGACGAAGCTAAAATTTCGGATCAGCTCTTTAAATTCCGAAAAGAACAGAAAGCCTTTTTGGAAAACAGTTTTGACACAATTTCAGCTTTGGGGCCAAACGCCTCCATTGTACATTATAACCATATTAATCTGGGACACCCCCGGGCTTTGGGCTTGGATCCGATGTATCTGGTAGACAGCGGCGGACACTATATTGACGGAACTACCGACATCACAAGAACAATTCTTGTAGGTCCTGGTCTTACCGATGAAATGCAGGAAAGATTTACTTTGGTTCTCAAGGGACTTATTGCTCTTCACAGCATCCATTTCCCCAGAGGAACCTGCGGGATCTCCCTTGATGTTCTGGCCAGGGCTCCCTTATGGCAAAACGGGCTGAACTATGACCACGGAACCGGACACGGAGTAGGTCAGTGTCTTAACGTTCATGAAGGTCCCCAGTCTTTTTCTCAGCATGGGAAACCGGTTCCCATGGAACCCGGCATGGTAACCTCAATTGAGCCGGGCTTTTATAAAAATGGTGAGTACGGTATCAGATGTGAAAATCTTTCCGTGGTAGAAACTGTCCGTATTGGTGAATTTCAGACAGAAATGCTCACCCTGACTCCGATAACATTTGTTCCCTTCGATATTCGGCTGATGAAGAAAGAATTGCTGAGTGAAGAGGAAAAACTGTGGATAAACAACTATCACATGCAGGTCAGGGAAATTGTCAAGGAGCATCTGTCTGACTTTGAAATTAGCTGGCTGCTAAAAGCTACAGCTGCAATTTAGTCCGGAGGTGAGTTATGGGTATCGGCTATATAATCAAAAGAGCTTATTACAAAAAAAACTCGGAAGCAGCCAGATTAAAAATCGATTCTCTGCCTAAAATTGCCGTTAATCCTGACTGCTACTCGATTCTTGAAGAGCCACGGTTGTTTAAAAAACGCATTTTGGAACTGATTCAAACTGCACAAAAACGAATCTGCATGACTGCCTTGTACTTTCAGAATGACGAGGCAGGGCAGGAAATCATGGATGCTCTTTACGAAGCTAAAACAAGAAACCCAAAAATAGAAATATACGTATACGTGGATTTTCACAGAGCTCAGCGCGGATTGATTGGAAAAGGCGTTCAGGAGGGAAACAATGTCTGGTATCAGACCATGGCCTCCAAACACAGCATCCAGCCCATAATTTATGGGGTTCCCGTAAAAAAACGAGAACTCTTCGGAGTTCTCCATCTCAAGGGATTTGTATTTGACGACACTGTGCTCTACAGCGGAGCCAGCATCAACAATGTTTATCTTGGAGAAAACGGCAAATACCGCATTGATCGCTATCACGAAATTAAGTCAAAACCTCTCGCGGATTCTCTCTGTTCATACTGCAACAAAGTATTTAATCATTCCCAGGCAATATTCAATCTCAACAAAGGCAACGTCCCTTCAGCCAGGGATATTTCAGTTGAAATCAAAGCCCAGAAAAACATCCTCAGACATGAGGAGTATCTGGTGTCAGCCGAAACGGTAAACAAAGATCAGATAGGTATTACACCACTGGTAGGTCTCGGCAGGCGAAACAACCGTCTCAATCACACCATCCTGTATCTTTTGGAATCCGCAGCATCGGAAATCACTATTTATACACCATACTTTAATCTGCCATCTCCTATCAGAAAGCGTATCAATTTCTGCCTGAAAAAAGGAGTGTTTGTTACCATTGTGTGCGGGGACAAAGTGGCCAATGATTTCTACATCCATGACCTTAATGATTTTAACAAGGTCGGGGCTATACCATATCTTTACGAAATCAATCTACGAAAGTTCATTTCTGCAAATCAGTCGTTTATTGATTCCGGAAGACTGAAAGTTCATCTGTGGAAAGACGGCGACAACACCTACCATGTCAAAGGCATGACAGTAGACAGGCAATATGCTCTGCTCACAGGGAATAATCTTAATCCAAGAGCCTGGGGGCTTGATTTGGAAAACGGACTGCTGATAAACGACTCTTCCGGACTTCTTGTGCCTAAGTTTATACATGAAAAGAAGTTTCTCCTGGAACACACATCCCAGATCCGCAGCGAGCTCGATATCGAAGATATTATGAGCTATCCGGAACCTGTTAAAAAAGTTCTTTCCAAGGTTAATAAATTCGGTGCTCAGTGGCTAATAAAGAAGCTTCTTTAAATGGGAACTCCCTAAGAGACACGATGTTTTAAAGCAGTTGTCACACTTCATAACAATGAACAGAATAATTTCTCAAGAACCTGTCAGCAGCGTTTCCGGTATCGGGCCCCGAGCGGTTTCCGCGTTAAAACGTCTCGGAATTATGACAGTCTGGGACTTGCTCCTGCATTTTCCAACAGGATATCAGGATCGCAGCCGTATAACTCCCATTGCAGAACTGAACAAGGAAGGTGAGTATGCCGTAGCAAAAGGGAAAATCACACGCACCTCCATAAACGGAACCGGAAAAAATTCCATATTCAATATCTTTTTGTCAGACTCTACCGGAACACTCAGAATAACCATTTTTCACTTCAAGCCTTATCAGCTGCAGCAAATCACTAAGGGACAGGGAATCTGCGTTTACGGAAAGATTTCCTTTTTTAACGGCCAGCCACAAATGACTAATCCTGAATTTTTCGATTCACAGGAAAATCAGAACTCGTTTACTCCGCTGTACGGCCTTACTCATGGCATCAAAATGCCGGCCATGCGGAAATACATTGACTCGGCTCTGGCAATGCTAAACGGTGAAAATCTGGCAGAACTCATTCCCGGGCAATGCCTTTGTAAATATTCTGGCTATACTCTCAGACAAAGCTTTCAGAAAATCCATCATCCAAACATCTCGGAATCCCTTCTTAAACTGGCTGAATTCGAAAGCCCTTTCTGCAAAAGAATAATCCTTGAGGAACTTACCGCACACCAGCTGAGCCTTATAAAGCTCAGAGAAATGAACAACAGAAACAACGGCTGTGCTATTACCCCGGTTCCGGAGCTAATGGAAAAGTTTATTAAATCCCTGCCGTTTAAGCCCACCGGAGCACAGTTTCGTGTAACAGAGGAAATTATCCATGACCTCGGACAGACTGTTCCCATGAACAGACTGGTGCAAGGTGACGTAGGTTCCGGAAAAACCCTGGTGGCAGCAATGGCTGCACTGACAGTTGTCGGCAACGGCTATCAGGCAGCGATAATGGCTCCAACCGAAGTGCTTGCCGAACAGCATGCCGAAAAAATTTCCAAAATGTTCGAGTCATTGAATATTAAAACCGCAACTCTGCTTGGAAAATATAAAGCGTCCCAAAGAAAGATTCAGCTAAAGCTTATCGAAAACGGAGAAGCCGGAATAATCATAGGAACTCATGCTATATTTCAGGATTCTGTTCAATATGCTAATCTGAAGCTTATTATCATAGACGAACAGCATCGTTTTGGCGTTGATCAGAGACTAAAACTCCGCAGCAAGGCAGAAAAGAACGGCATAACCCCGCACGTACTGGCAATGACAGCAACACCGATCCCCAGAACACTGGCTCAGACAATGTATGCGGATATGAAGGTGTCCGTACTGGACGAATTGCCTCCAGGCAGAACTCCAATAAAAACCTTCATGCTGTCAACAGAACACAAAGGAAAGCTACTGCCGAAAATTCTGGAAAACTGTCAAAAGCATTTGCAGGTTTACTGGGTCTGCTGTCTCGTAAACGAATCCGATACCCTAGAAGAATGTCAGGATACCGAAAACGCCAGAGATTACCTTCAAACAAACCTTCCGGAGCTTAAAATCGACATTGTCCACGGTCAGATGAAGTCTGATGAAAAAGAAAAGGCCATGCTTAAATTCAAGGAGGGAAAGACCGACATTTTGGTTGCCACATCAGTGATAGAAGTCGGTGTTGATGTGCCAAACGCTTTTCTTATAATCATAGAAAACGCCGAACGTTACGGTCTGGCGCAACTTCATCAGCTGAGAGGCCGTGTCGGACGAGGGAGTAACGAGTCATACTGCTGCCTTCTCTGTTCTGACAATATCAGTCCTGCAGGCATTGAGAGAATGGAGGTTCTTAAAAATAGTTCTGATGGTTTCTATATTGCGGAAAAGGATTTGGAAATCAGAGGACCGGGCGATCTGATGGGAACCAGACAAACCGGGGAAATGATTTTTAAAGCGGCAAATCTTTTCAGAGATCAGGAACTTCTTGAAGAGGCAGCTGATATAGCCACAAACATTCACGGTAACTATCCCGACCTTGAAACAGATTTGCTGAAACGCTGGTACCCGGAGGGAGAAACAGTAAGTCAGGCCTGATTTTTCTGAAAAAGTTCTTTATACGCTCACAATAAGCAAAATCTCTGATATACGAGTATTGCACACTGGTGCACAATATGCGTCTGATTAAATGCTGAGAGATTTATAGGAGAGATTGTTTATGAAAAATATGCTGAATCTGAGACAGTCTGTAACTCAGACCCTGGCTATGACTCCTCAGCTACAACAGGCTATCAGGCTGTTGCAACTTTCTCAGCAAGAACTGGAAATTGAGATTCAGGAAACTTTGGACAAAAATCCTCTTTTGGAAGCGGACGATTCCAGCGAATCGGCCACCACTTCTCTTGATGCGATAGCCGAAAAGCAGAGCGAACAGGAAAACCGTGAAGATGATTTTAATTCTTTCAGTACTGACAAGCCTGTAACAAGTGATGACGTGCCCTACAATACGGTACCAGAATTAAGTGCATCACGACAGTTGGAGGGAAGCGGTGATTTTTACGAAAATGAAGAAATCCCCGATTTTCAGGCGGAATCAATATCTTCAGGAAAATCTGAAATGCCGGTTTCCGGTCAGGAATTACCAGTTAAATCAGACACTGACAATCATGAATTTGATACCTGGAATGACAATTATACAGCCGGCATTTCTCCGGGAAAAAGTTTTGAAGGCGGGGATGACGTCTATCAGGGCGAAACATCATACGGACTCAAAGAACACCTGCTCTGGCAACTTAATCTTACCAAAGGAACTCCAAAGGAACAATTCATCGGTGAAGCCATAATTGACGGACTCAAAGAATCAGGTTATCTCTCCGAATCAAACGAGGATCTGCTTATTGCAGTTAAAAAGCAATATCCCGATACCACCCCGGAAGAGATAGACAGCATGCTGCATGTGGTTCAGCATTTTGATCCTGTGGGAGTGGCCGGACGCAACCTGGAAGAAACCCTGCTGACACAGCTGGATGAATATGACCAGAAAGATCCCGTTGTCACTCTGGCACGGCAGATCATTAAGGAACATATCAGTCTTCTAGCCTCAAACGACATAAACACCCTCCAGAAGAAAACCAAAGTCAGAAATGAGAAATTTCTGCTTGAAACCGTTAATTTTATAAAGAATCTGGAACCTTACCCCGGAAGAACAATCGATCGGGAATCCAGAGAATACATTGTTCCTGATGTGGCCATTGTCCGCAAAAACGGTAAGTGGGTTGCGGAACTTAATCCTGCTGCCGTACCAAAACTCAGAATCAACGAAACCTACAGTGCGATGATTCAGACCGTTAAATCTCCTGAAGACAGCAAATATCTTAAGTCCCATCTTCAGGAAGCCAATTGGTTTATCCAGAGTCTTAACAAAAGAAATGACACTCTGCTAAAGGTGGCAACATGCATCGCAAATGAACAGCAGGATTTTTTTGAAAAAGGTCCTCAGGCCATGAAGCCTCTCGTACTAAATGATGTGGCATCCCAAATCGGAATTCATGAATCAACGGTATCCAGGGTAACAACAGAAAAATATATGTACACCCCTCAGGGCACTTTTGAGCTTAAGTACTTTTTTTCCAGCTCTGTTAACACTGAAAATGGCGGCACTTTTTCATCCACCGCCATAAGAGCAAAAATAAAGAAGCTTATAGATGAGGAAGACACAAACCATCCTCTCAGCGACAGTCAGTTATCCGATATCCTGAAAAACGAAGGCATTGTGGTGGCGCGACGCACCATAGCGAAATACCGGGAATCTCTTAATATTGAATCGTCCACACTGAGAAAAAGATTTTGCTAACAACAATCCCCCCTGAACAAATGCTTCGGATTGCCGGAATTGAATACAGTTGTCAGGCTTGAGGAACTGTCACATTTGTTCATTGATTGCAAGGCTCATTTCCGGCACCCTCCTCATATGCCTGAGGATACCAGGGAGAACCGATGTAACAGAATCAGATGCACTGATAACATTTATCCTTAAAAAAGTAACAAAAAAACTGAAATGTCATTTGTTTCTTCAGTTTCTGGTACTGATTGTTCTTTTTTTGACCAATAATGTTACAAAATCATGGATGGTATCACCATTTGCTGCTACAAAGCTGGATTTTTAAAAAGGAAGACTCATAAAATGTACTTATAACTATGGCATGGGCTGTAGCTAAAGCTCTGAATCTCGCTTTTAGATTCACAAGACTGAGGAGTTTCTATGCAGATAAATATAACCGGTCATAATGTTGAGGTTACCGAAGCACTGCGTAACTATGTTACTGACAAGATGGATCATTTAAAACGTCTTGAAGAGTATGTTAAGTCTGTTAACGTTATCCTTTCCATTGAAAACCTCGTGCAGAAAGCTGAGGCCAGAATAGCTGTTAAAGGGGATGATCTGTTTGCAGAGGCTGGTTCCGAGACCATGTATGCTGCCATTGATGCACTTGTGGATAAGCTTGAACGCCAGCTGGTCAAGCACAAAGAGAAGTTAACCCAGTAAGCTTTTTGTGATGTTCGATCTGTCACCTATTCTCAGAAAAAACGGGGTTATGAGCCCCGTTCTTTGTTACAGCAGAAAAAAAATTTTCGAGATCATCGCCTTCCACGGGGCATCCCTAACCGGACTTTCTGATACGGAGATAATCACCGGTTTGAATGGCCGTGAGAAAATCGGAACAACCTATATTCAGAACGGTTTCGCATTCCCTCACATGATAATACCGGATCAGGCGGCAGAAGCGGCATTATTTCTGGTTTTGGAAAACCCCATAGCCTACGGACAAATGGAAGACGTCAAGGCCGATATCATATTGGCTCTGTTCCTGCATCAACAAACTGTTGACAGCCTTGCAGACGAAATTGAGAAAACCTCCCTTATTCTTTCGGACATTACAATCACAAAAACGATACGTTCTTTGCGCAACATCCCCAACCAGATTTATCTTCTGATTATTAATGCATGCTCAAAGGAAAAACCGGAATGACACCATTACCAGAAATCTTAAATTTCCAGCTGTTTCTCAGCTTCATGCTCTTCCTCCTTGATCAGAACATCAGCCATATCCCTGACCGCTTTTTCAGCCCCCTTGGCAGCCGCAACGGCAGATTCTTTGTCTGCCGATTGGGTAATCTCTCCGTAGGCCTTTATAGATGCCGCGATTTCTGCCCCCATTAAAACCACAAACCAGTTAATATAAATCCAGATCATAAGTATCGGAACAGCAGCCAAAGCACCGTAGACACTGGCATAGTTAGAAAAATTAACTATGTAGTACGTGAACAACCTTTTTACAATCTCCTGAGCCAGTGCAGCAAGAAAAGCTCCGGTAACGGCATGAAAAAACTTCACCTCAGTATTCGGCACAGCCATAAAGACCAGCGTAAAAATGGCACAGGACAAAAACATCGGAATCAGACTAACCAGAAATGTACTGATATTTACCAGAAAGCCGCTTCCTTCAATAAACATTCTTGCAGTGATATACGATGATATCGCAAGAGAAATTGCCAGAAGTATCGGCCCCAATGTAAGAACGGTCCAGTAAACCGAAAAAGTCAGAACCTTAGATCTGCTCTTTGGGGAGGTGTGCCATATGGTATTCATTGTCAGATCTACTCGTCTGAAAAGCATCAGCGAAATCACAACCAGTGACAAAAGACCAATAATGGTTGTGTTGCTGGCGTGGTCAATAAACGAATTGATATGCTCATTCACCACGTCTCCCATTTGAGGCATAAGATGTTGCATGATGTAGGCCATCATGCGTTCCTTGAGATCAATAAAACTCGGGAACATTGAGAATATGCTCAGCAGCACTGCCAGCACCGGAACAAGAGACATGATTGTTGTAAATGACAGCGAAGAAGCCAGCACTCCCACATCGTCATCAATCATCCTATTTTTCAGAAAACGGAGATAAATCGTATGATTAATTACCCAGTTTTTAGTGGCATCCATGGATGACTTAATTCTTGCTATCACTTTGAAATCTCTGTCATGTTAAAGAATCATTTGTCAAAGAAAATTTATTCTTCGAGTTATACCAGGCTGTCATTATAAGACAGAAGCGTTCCTCGAGGCACTTTAAAAACCTGAGGATAACGCCACAGCTCGCGTTTTTTAATATCCGTTTCGAATACTGCATATCCCATAAAAAAACATCAGCCCCGCATGAGACTGATGTCCTTGACAATAACCGATCTGTTAACCGAATTGATCTCAGCCTTCAGCTTCTTTCAAAGCATTTTCGGCTCTGAATGCTCTTATACGATCCATTTCCGTCAAAAGCTTCTTACGGATGCGAATGCTGGTCGGTGTTACTTCAACGAGTTCATCATTATTAATGAACTCCAGCGCCTGTTCCAGGGTAAACCTTACAGGAGGAACCAAAACAATGGCCTCATCTGTGCCGGAAGCACGAACATTAGTAAGCTTCTTGGCTCTCAGGCAATTAACCACCAGATCGTTTTCTCTGCTGTGAATGCCGACAATCTGCCCCTCATATACTTCCTGAGCATGCGAAATAAACATCTTTCCGCGCTCCTGGAGATACCAGATGGCATACCCCAACGCCTTTCCGGTAGCATTTGAGATCATAACGCCATTTTTCCTCTGGCCGATGGTGCCTCCGCGCCATTCCCCATAACTGTTAAAGGAATGGTACATCAAACCGGTGCCGGACGACATCGTCATAAACTCATTCTGAAAACCTATGAGACCTCTGGCAGGAATTATATAATCCAGACGAACACGTCCCTTCCCGTCTGGAACCATGTTTTTAAGATCCGCTTTTCTGGCCCCGAGTTCCTCCATGACCGCCCCTTGATTCTGCTCCTCAATATCAACGGTCAGATCTTCCATCGGTTCCATTTTCACGCCATTAACTTCCTTAATGATAACTTCCGGTCTCGAAACCGCAAGCTCATACCCTTCACGACGCATATTCTCAATAAGAACTGACAGATGAAGCTCTCCTCGGCCAGAAACCTTGAATTTGTCAGGATCCTTTGTTTCCTCAACACGCAAAGCAACATTGTGAACCAGTTCCGTCTCAAGTCTTTCCTTTATGTTACGGGAAGTAATGAACTTTCCTTCTCGTCCTGCAAAGGGAGAGGTATTAACCTGGAATGTCATGCTGACGGTGGGCTCGTCAACTGACAGTGGCGGCAAAGCTTCGCAATTCCCCTGATTGCATACAGTATCAGAAATCTTCACTTCCCCAAGGCCTGTCAGAGCAACAATGTCACCGGCATATGCTTCCGGAACCTCCTGCCTCTTCAACCCCATATATCCGTATACAAGACCAACCCTTCCGTTTCTGGTATTACCGCTGGGATCGATGATTGTGATCGCCTGATTGGGCTTGACAGAACCGCGCTTTATTCTGCCAACGCCGATAACACCGACATAGGAATTATAATCAAGCTGAGAAATCTGCATTTGGAAAGAACCTTCCGGATCCGCATCCGGAGAGGGAACCCTATCCACTATGGTCTGGAACAGGGCATCCATATTATCAGCAGGAGTATTCAGATCAAGTGTGGCAAAACCATTCAGAGCCGAAGCATAGACAATCGGAAAATCCAGCTGTTCATCGGTTGCCCCCAGATTGTCAAACAGGTCAAAAACCTGATCCACGACCCAGTCTGGCCGTGCTCCCGGTCTGTCAATTTTGTTGATGACGACGATAGGCTTAAGCCCCTGATTGAAAGCCTTCTGTGTAACAAATCTGGTTTGCGGCATCGGTCCGTCCACGGCATCTACCAAAAGCAGTACCGAATCTACCATGCTCATTACACGTTCAACTTCACCGCCGAAATCGGCATGACCCGGAGTATCGACAATGTTTATTCTGTAATCCTTCCAATGAATGGCTGTATTTTTGGCAAGAATTGTTATTCCACGCTCCTTTTCGATAGCATTGGAATCCATAACTCTTTCCTGCCCTGCCATCGAACGATCAAGAGTTCCAGACTGTCGTAACAGCTGGTCAACAAGCGTTGTTTTACCGTGATCAACATGTGCAATAATGGCAATGTTTCGAAGATTTTCTAACATAGATGCCTCTGGTTATGTGGAAAAAATAATGGGCTATTTTACTATCTTACATGTGATCTGCCTAGCAAAAATCTTATTTTTCATAAATCAATTTCTTTTTTAGACATAAAATTCCCCAAAATTGGTACTAACATGACAAGATCAAGCTCATCTGTGGGAATCTACTCGCCCATTTTTGGAGATGCGTCAGACTTGGATTTCGGGCCTGGTTTTTGCCGGAGTTCTCCATT